>JADMIO010001073.1_pt1 | contig 79249 bp, 62 predicted proteins | sample 8958161 | NCBI WGS metagenome assembly JADMIO01 (sample SAMN16585339, study PRJNA669376) | soil metagenome | isolation source: Crop rotation soil | place: USA: Cullars Rotation, Alabama | collected 2011 | reverse complement strand
GCCGCGACTTCAAGTCACGTGAATTCCAAGCTTCGGATCCCACTGTGCTGGAAAGCCACTCCTATTACCAGGCGGTTTATATCGGTATTTGTTGAGATCGGTGCCTGTGTGTTGTTGGAAGGTTGCTGAAAAACGACATCTGCATCAAGCCTGTAATTGAAAAGAAAGAAAACAGCGAAATAGCAGGTCAGTACTAAAGGCAACATGATTTTTTGCCAGCGCCGGCCTCCATTAAATACCCTGAACACGGCAATGCCAATTACAGCGAAGCATATAATGCGGATCCATATGATATTTGTGCTGATCCAATGGGCGAAATCGACTGAATCGAACCGCTGGCTTCCCGGGAAAGGCATAACCAGGTAAACGCGCATAATTTCGGCCATGAAAAGGAAGAGGAGGACAAAAACGACGAAGGTGCGCAACAGTGCGACAGGTATCTTTCTTCCGGAGGATAGAGAGTCGTTCGAACGCATCAGGAGTATGGCAGCGGCAATTTGTTTCACAAGTCGTTTTGGCCATTTCAAGATAGGACAAAAAACGCATACTGCGAATACCGCGTCCGGATATTGGATGGTAGATAATTACCTGCCGTTACCCGTTTTCATAAGTGCCGGGTAAATCCTCAAATATACCTGGGCACCCATAGGATTATTTCCGTAAAGCGGTTCGAGCGCCGAAGGCGCTCCGTTGATACTCCATTGCGCCCCTATCGCCAGCCGGGTTTTCTTTAATTCCAGGATATCATAGTTACCACCAACGGTCAGGGCATGAACACCGAATAGCTGATGACCTTCGTAGGGAGGCTCAAGCGCCAGTTCCTCACCCGATTTTTCAACAAACTCATATCGTGTATACAAAGACAGTTTGCTTTTTCTCCAGGAGCCTTCTACCATGAATGCGTTTTCGCCGTCATGTTCTTTTTGCTTATTCAAACCCCACAAGGCTGTAGCATTGATCCAATTCTCTTTCGCCAATTCACGGCTATAAATTATTGACGCGATCGTTTTGTTCAGATTCTCATCGGGGTGCAAGGATTCGGGACTTTTTACATAACCATGCGACACCTGCATTGCCCAGTTGCGAGACGGATTGTACGACAGTCGCCCGCTCCAGGAATCAAATTTTGGCTTATCGAAATCATACCTGTTTTCATCGGGCTCTCTTCCCGTAAATGAAGACCCTTCTACCTTAAATTTTCCCAGGCGAATTCCGATCGTCGCGACTCCAAAAGTGATATGCGTTGCGTCTACCCAGTGATGCGAAATCGGTGAATTTGGATTATCGAGGGCGGAAGGACGATGCATGAAGGTGACGGGGCCCAATGCCGGTTCGCCCGGATAGCCAACATAGATAAAGGCATCGACGTTTTTTGTAAACGCGTACGAATAGCTCACAGACAGTTCGCTGAACAGGTCATGCGGATGCTGGCGGTCAATAAGCGGTTCGCCTTTGTACGTTTCGCCTGTTTGGAATAGCAAGGGGTAACCTTTGCCGCCTTCGATCATAGGATCGAGCGAAAGCATGGTGTTGAAATGAAACAACCCCTTATGACCCACCTTTCTTTGCCCCATCAGCATAAACCATGTGGGTGCATCGAATCGCGAGTCACCGCGAATGCCTTTATTGTTGAAATCCTGGTTGTTGTAGCGAAGGAAAACACTCCCGTGCGCCATATACATCCACTTCCTGGAATGCATCATATAACCATACATCGGCGAAGCATCCGGCAACCAACCAGTTCCGGAACCATTGCGGTTCATGGGGAGGTTTAGGGAAAAGGCGTGGGTCATCGGCACATTGCCATCATGGCCGGCATGCGAACCCTCCTCTTGCGCAGCTGTGTCTTTCATTTTTTGCTTGCTATGTGGAATGGTATCGGCGACCGTCTTTTGCTGCTGGTGATGTTCGTGCTGGCCATAAGAACTCAGTACAAACAGATATGAGGCAGCAATAAGGATAATTATACTTTTCATTTCTCAGTTTTAAATAGTTCTTAGTTCATTATTCATGGAAGACTGGAGCTCTAAAAGCTTCCAAAAAAATTGTTCCTGGCCGACTGCTTAGCCCATAAGCATGGAAATCAACATAATCGCACTCATTACTATCATCAGCACATCCTCAACTATGGTGACAGTGCTCATTGGCAGGTTGAATACAGCCCCGAGACATGCGCATTTGATCTTTCTTTTATTCAGGACGGATTGCAGGACGCCAATGATGCTGATTGACATTACAATGAAGGTGACAGCGTTGGTGAGAATCGGTGCAAATCCAGAAAGAAAGGCCAAACCAAGTGCCAATTCAATAAATGCATAGACGTACCCCCAGGCACGCCATCTTTTGGCGATGATATCGTAAGTAGAGTAGCTATCGGCGAACCCCTGCAGATCAAGCAGTTTAAAAAAGGAGAATGTTAAAAAGAATCCCGCCATGAAATTTTCCATCCACCTTGCCCATTCGAATGAACCCTGGACGAACCCGGCTAATATCGTAACGCCCAAAATGTAAACGAAAATTAAGAGAACGGGCTTGTAGGTCGCCAGCCATGATTTCTGAGGTTCTTCTGTTGTGCTTACTGGATCATGATGCAGGTAACCATTTTCGCTGAGTTGGTATTTGGGATACTCTCTGAGTGCAGCTCTCAAATCATCTGTGGATACATGCCGATCCATGTCAATGGTTGCTACCCCTTTTGCCAGGTCGATTGCCACGCGCCTGACATTCTTGACTTTTGACAAAAGCGACTGCACTTTCACTTCGCAGCCGGCACATGTCATTCCGCTTATGTTGTACGTATGTGTCATTTGAGTTCGATTTATGACACAAAGCTATCTCGGCACAATGGTGGCCACGTTACATAATTCCGGAAAAGAGTTACAAGATTTTGATGTTGTTTTTCTAGATGTTATCGAGTGATTTTCTATTTGCGGACCCGTGTTTTTTTATATGACTTGGCGTAAAACCGGTGACCTTCTTGAATTGTGACGAGAGATGGGCCACGCTGCTGTAGCCCAGTTTCCAGGCAATTTCACTCAGCGTCAGTTCGTCATAGGCAAGCCACTCTTTGACCTTTTCGATTTTCTGGAGTATAAAAAACTGCTCAAGGGTTAACCCTTCTACTTCTGAAAACAAGCGGCTTACTTGCGAATATTCTTTGTGTAATATATTGGCGAGATATTCGGAAATAATGAAATGTTCTTCGATTTCTCCCGACTGAATTTTTTCGATCAAAACGTTCTTAACCCGTTCAATCAGTTTTTGCTTCTGATCGTCGAGTATTTCAAAACCATGCCCTCTAAGGGCAGCACCGACTTGTTGCAATTGATCGGCAGAGAGGGGTTGTGCTAATTCAATTTCTCCCAGCTTCACGTCTATTGGTTTCAGTCCTGCTTTTTCAAACTCCTGCCTTACCACAGAAATACATCTGTTACATACCATGTTCTTGACAAATAATTTGTCCATTATTAATGCGAAATTTTATCAGCAAACTTCCTGAATTTTTCAATTACGTGGCTATGCTGTTTTGGGAAGAAGAAACATTATTAGTCATCATTAGCAGAAAAGGATGAACAGCAGGTTTACTCTTACAGAAGGAATGGTTAAACTTTTTTCAATTCAGCCTGCGGTACTCAATCGGAGTTTGCCCCACACGCTGCTTAAACAAACGGGTAAAATGTTGCGGGTATTTGAAGCCTAATTCGTAGGCGACCTGGTTAACAGATTTTGAGGGATCAACGATCTTTTCCTTGGCAACTTCGATAAGTCTGCCCTGGATATACTCTTGTGCTGACTTGCCCGTCTCTTTCTTAATTAGATCGCCAAAATAATTGGCCGACAAATTCAGTTCGCCGGCACACCAGGCAACAGAAGGAAGGCCGATTGTCTGGGCTTTGTCGGATTCAAAATAATCGTTCAGCACCCTGTCAAACTTTTCCAGGATGCCTTTATGAACATTGTCGCGCGTAATGAACTGCCTGTCGTAAAATCGCGTACTGTAGTTCAACAATGTTTCAATATTGGAAACGATCAGTTTCTTGCTGTGTTTATCAATAGGATGTTCCAACTCATACCCGATTTTGGAAAAAAGGTCGAGCACAATTTTTCTTTCCCGCTCGGATACATGCAGTGCTTCGTTCGACTGATAACCAAAAAAAGAATAATCCTGTATATGCCTGCCAAGAGATGTGCCAACAATAAGATCGGCGTGAAAGACCAGTGCATACCCTTTGGGTTGGTACAGCTCACCATTGCTGTTTACACCGGCTGTTTGGCCCGAACCAATAAATACAAGCGTACCTTCCTGGTAGTCGTAAGTGTGTTTGCCATAGAGCAAGTCACCGCATTTAACATCTTTGAGAAAGATGGTGTAGAAACCAAAGTACATTTTTGAGCCACTGCGCGGACTTGCTTTTGACAGGTCAACAATGCTTACCAATGGATGCAGGGTTTCATTGTTATTGAAGGCATTGTAGTCTGCAACGGTTTCAAAACGGCGAATGTTGTCCATAACTTCTTGTTTTCCGAGTCAAAATTACTGTATTACCAACGGTTTGAATACCAGTAGCCCTGTAATCAGGAATATTGGTAGATAAATCAGTAAGATAGATAAGCAGCACCTGTTGGATTGCCAGACCTTTGCATGACTCAATTATTTTACCACACTTAAATAAATAACATGCAGAAAAGAGTATTGGGCGAAAGCGGGTTAGAAGTTTCTGCCCTTGGATTGGGTTGCATGGGCCTGAGTTTCGGCCTCGGTCCGGCAACAGGTAAATCAGACGCCATAAAACTTATTCGCGCAGCATACGATAAGGGTGTTACTTTCTTTGATACGGCGGAGGCATATGGACCATTTACCAATGAAGAAATTGTGGGCGAAGCGGTAGCGCCTTTCCGGGACCAGGTAGTGCTTGCGACGAAATTTGGATTTAAGAACGGTATGGGATCGCTGGGTGTCGACAGCGGGCCCGAAAACATCATTGCCGTTACTGATGCGGCACTTAAAAGATTAAGAACAGATTCGATCGACTTACTCTATCAGCACAGGGTCGACCCGGATATACCGATTGAAGACGTAGCGGGAACCGTGAAAGATCTTATTAAAAAAGGAAAAGTGAAACATTTCGGCCTTTCTGAAGCTGGTGCGAACACGATACGTAAAGCGCACGCTGTTCAACCTGTCACAGCATTGCAAAGCGAGTACTCCCTCTGGTGGCGCGAGCCGGAAAAAGAAATCATCCCATTGCTGGAAGAGTTAGGAATCGGGTTTGTGCCGTTCAGTCCGCTGGGAAAAGGCTTTCTTACCGGCAAGATTGACGAGAATACAGAATTCGATAAAAGCGATTTTCGCAATAGTGTTCCCCGATTTTCGGAAGAGAATCGCAAAGCCAACCGTGCTTTGGTTGACCTGCTTGGCAGGATCGCTGAAAACCTTCAGGCGACACCTGCCCAGATAGCACTCGCGTGGCTACTGGCCCAGAAACCATGGATCGTCCCCATTCCAGGTACAACCAAACTGCATCGCCTGGAAGAAAATATAGGAGCGGCCTCTGTAGTGTTGAATGAAGATGAACTTGCTGAAATCAAGAAAGCCATTGATCAGATCGAAGTGCAGGGTCAGCGTTATCCGGAGCACCTGCAAAAATTAGTCGGGCGGTAAAATAGAAGCAACAAAAATCGATTCATAAGGCAGGAGGACGCATGATGGCAAAATGACCGATTGTGGAGGACGAAGAATCGAGGAAATTGAATTAACTTAGTGGCCCCCATAACACCAGCAGTACAGCAATCAAACTGTCAATCGAACAACTACTTCAACTAAATAATTAATTACTATGAGTACGGAAACAATACGCCCGGTAGCAGAAGGTGCTATCACAGTCAAAACCAAAGAAGCAAGAGCATTTGGAACCCAGGCAGCTAATGAAGATCTGCAACAACTAATTATAAATCGCAGGAAGCCAACTGCGCACGATGTAGAAATTGAGATCCTTTATTGTGGAGTTTGTCACTCCGACCTACATACGGCGAGAAATGAATGGCACGGCACCGTGTATCCATGTGTGCCCGGTCATGAAATCGTTGGTAAAGTTGTTTCAGTAGGCAATCACGTCAAAAAATTTAAAGTGGGAGACCTTGCTGCGGTCGGTTGTATGGTCGACAGCTGCCGTGAATGCGATTATTGCAAGGAAGGCTTGGAGCAATATTGCGAAGAAGGAAATACAGGCACTTACAATTCACCAGATCCGCATTTGGGCACACGCACGTATGGTGGCTATTCTGAAAGTGTGGTGGTTGATGAAGCCTTTGTATTGAAAGTTCCTTCGCATCTTGATCTCGCCGCCACTGCCCCACTATTGTGCGCCGGCATCACCACCTATTCACCACTGCGCCATTGGAAAGTGGGTCCTGGTAAAAAAGTGGGTATTGTCGGATTGGGCGGACTGGGTCATATGGGAGTAAAACTCGCAAAAGCAATGGGTGCAGAAGTGATTGTTTATACCACCTCTGCATCAAAAGTAGAAGATGCAAAGCGCTTAGGTGCTGATGATGTGGTTTTGTCGAAGGACGAAAACCAAATGAAGAAATATGGAGGCAAACTTCATTTTGTTTTGGATGCCGTATCGGCCGAGCACGATATTAATGCTTACCTGAAATTGTTGCGGGTGGACGGTTCGCTTGCACTGGTTGGCGCGCCCGAGCATCCATTGCCTGTTGCGGCGTTCAGCCTGATTCCGAAACGACGCAGTTTCTCCGGTTCGATGATCGGTGGTATTGCCGAAACGCAGGAAATGCTCGACTTCTGTGGCAAACACAACATCGTGTCCGACATAGAAATTATCAAGATTCAGCAAATAAATGAAGCCTACGAGCGCTTGTTAAAGGGAGATGTGAAATACCGTTTCGTGATCGACATGGCCTCGATAAAAAAGTAGCTGATTATTTATACTTAACCTGGCAATTATTGCAGAAGAATGTCCGCCGCCTTGTGTTACCGCAATATTTTTTTATGAGCGGAATAGCACAGCGCGGACATGTCTTTTTAGTATGGGCAAGCCAGTGTTTCTTCAACGTAAACTCTTTTTTCCAGCGCAGGAAGTCAAAACTGTAATTGCGAGCTTCTTTAATCAACTCTCCCAACTTTCGTGGCGGTATGTTTTTGATGCGGGTTTCGGGATGTAGTTTAATACGGAACAATACTTCATTCTTGATGATATTTCCGACCCCGGCAAAAACGTTTTGATCGAGCAAGGCATCGCAAGCCATTGTGGAAGGCATGGCTTTCAGTTTCTTTCTTGCTTTGGCAGGTTTCCAGTTGTCGTTCATTACATCGGCCTGCCAGTCGTAAACTGTATCCACATCATCTTGCAACACCTTTACGGCGCAGGTATAAAAATAAACGGTTGTCTTTGGAAATACCAGTTTCAACCGCAGTTGCGCATCGCGTTTTGTATGCTTATCGATACTGTAGCTGCCGAACATCAGGAAATGAATGCGGATGGTGCTACCAGGCAATACTATCAGGAGGTGTTTGCCCCAGGTTCGCACACTCCTGACTTTTTTAGCCTCAAAAAGCAACATGTCGACTATAGCATTGCCTGAAGCCTCCAGTATTTTTTTACCGGTTATCAGCGGAGCTAAGAGGTCTTTTATTATAACGAGTGAAGGTCCTTCAGGCACTACGAACTCATTTGTTTCTTGTTAAGGTAAGCTTCAATATCTTTTCGGAGGGGCCCTGCCGATTGAATGGCCTTCTTCACCTCATCGTGCGTTTTATCGGGAAACTTTTGATGCAGGTATTCCACTTCAGAAGGATCGTTTATGTCGACCCGGTCGTCGTCTTGCTTGCCAACTTTCTGTTTGTTATCGCTCATAAACATCGTTTGAAAGTGACGTTCAAAATAGGGGCCAGCAGCTGGGAAGATTATTCAGCGCGATAAACGGGGCCTTAACCTGGCAAATTGTAATCGCATTGTCAGAATGTGGAGCATTTTCCTCGTGTCTCAGGGCATTATAATCCTAAAAAGCAAAAACATTCGTTCGTGTGTTTTTCTTGTTTATGCTCAACTGATCTGCGGCAGATAAATAGTATAAGAGGTTATCAAAAGAAATCGATAATCAATACCTTTGGCCTCCTCAATTCAATTATTCATGCAGAAAACATTTGTCTTAATCGTTGCCCTTATATTGGCTCTCACTACAGTCGCCCAGAAGCCCAATACGCTTAGCCGGAAAGAAAAAAAACAAGGCTGGAAATTATTGTTCGATGGAAAGACCTTTAATGGCTGGCACACTTACTTGCGCGATACAGTGGGTTCAAAATGGCAGATCCGTGACGGCGCTATCGTGTTTGATACGACCAAACCGCGAAATGGTGGTGGCGATATCGTAACTAATGAAGAATTTGAGAATTTCGAATTGCAACTGGAGTGGAAGATATCGAAGGGCGGTAACAGCGGCATCATATTCAATATCCAGGAGGCAAAACAATTTCCTGCTACTTATCTCACAGGTCCTGAAATGCAAGTGCTTGATAATATCGATGCTTCCGATAACAAAAAACAAAATCACCTGGCCGGATGCCTTTATGATATGGCCGGCGATTCAACTGTATCCCGTCCGAAGCCGGTTGGTCAGTTTAATAAAGTTCGTATTGTCCAAAACAAAGGACATCTGACTTTGTGGCTGAATGACATCAAAACCTATGAGGGGCAAATCGGAAGTGAGGAATGGAATGCCCTGGTCGCGAAAAGCAAATTCGCCCATCCAAGCTTTACCAATTTCGCAAAAGTGGCAAAGGGAAAGATTGCCTTGCAGCAACACCCCGGATCGAGCGAATGGAGGAATATAAAGATCAGACCTTTGTAATAAGAGAGAATACCAAGCCAGGGTATTGCTATTTATGGCGGTTGATCATAAGTTAGGTTTCCCAAAATAAAGGACATATCCGTCAACATCCTGCACTTCAAATCCGCGTAAATTATCGCTGTTATTTTCAATGGGCCGGTGGAATTGAACATTGCGTGTTTCAAATTCGGCAGCGAGCCCATCGGGATCCGGAACATACAGGTATGCATCCCAGGGCGCAAACCCCTTTTTGATGTCGCGTGTGTAATTAGGGATGGGGGCGACACCAATATCCTTCATCATGATCATAGCATTGTCGCGTTCGACAATGCCGAAAAAAATATCGTCGGGTGAAGGTCCCTGGAAAGTAATTGCAAAACCCAGCTTGTCACGATAAAAAGCGAGCGCGGCCGTCACATTCTTCACAATGAAAAACGGCGCTATGCATCCGATTTTTGCTGTATCCATACACCTGCATTTAATGGCAGGGAAGGTACAATTCTTGCGTTGTAAAAGGGCAACACGTCAGGGATAGAGCAGGTATTTTTTGCGCATTTTCTTGTACTGGCTCAGCCCGGGTTCCCAACTGGCGCGAATTTCCTTTTCCGACTTACCGTCGATGATTTGCTGGCGAAACAGCCCAGAACCAATTTGTTGTTCGATCGTGTTCATTTGATTGCTGAGCTTGGTGTCGAAGAATTTTTCCTTTGCAGGATGTGCCTTATAAAGCTCCATTATCCATTTCAGGTTGATCTGTTTGCTCTTTCGCAAAAGGTTTATATCGTAATTGCGGAGATCGAGTCCATAACAAACCTGGTTCATGAATATCGGTGTTTCCGCCATTCCTTTTATTCCTGTTGGAGTGTATGAAAAATTGTAGATGCCTTTTAGTTCAGGGCTGCCAAGGACTGTAAAGGGAAAATAGGTACCCCTTCCATGGTTTACATACACTGCTTCGAACATGCAAGTGCTTGGATACAGCATGATGGCCTGCTGCGTATTGAGGTTAGGAGATGGTGCCACGGGTAAGGTATAGGGCATGTCGTGGTTGTAATTTGCCACGGGTATAACAGTGATCTTGCATTTCGCTTTGTTGATGAGCCAGCCTTCCCCGTTCGCCATTTGGGCGAATTCGCCGACGGTGAGGCCGTGTGACATGGGAAGGGGGAACATTCCGATGCCAGACTTGTATTTCAGGTCGAGAATGGGGCCATCCACCAGGTAGGCATTTGGATTTGGCCGGTCGAGGATCAGTATTTCTTTCTTATTTTCATAGCAGGCATCCATAAGGCGTACTAACGCATTGATATTGGTATAATATCGTACTCCCACATCCTGGAGATCGTAGATCAAAATGTCGACATCGGCAAGATCTTCTTTGGTTGGCTTGTTCTTACGGCCATAAAGCGATACAATGGGTATACGGGTCGCTGAATCTACTTCGTCGGCGATATGTGCGCCGGCACTTGCGTTGCCGCGAAACCCGTGTTCGGGACCGAATACTTTTACAATTTTTACACCGAGTGATTGCAGGCTATCGACCAGGTGTTTTTTCCCAATGATCGTAGTTTGATTGGCCATAATAGCCACGCGCTTGTCTTTCAAAAGGGGCAGGTATTTTTCGGTTTGTTCGGCGCCGGTGCGAAGTTTTTTTGCCGAACTCTCTGACGGTGCTATTCTCGCATGATCGCGCGAAACAAACGAATAAACGCAGAACAAACTAACAATAATAAGGACGAATGGCAGGAATCGCATGTATAATGGGTTAAAATGGTGAAATGATCAGTGTGCCAGTATATGAATGTCTTTAATTTCAATGACGTTTTTGTCGTATCCATTTTTGGCCAGGTTGATCATTGCCTTGCCCACCTGGCTGAGCGTATTGAAGGATTTCGGTCCGATTAGTTTAATAATGGGTAACAACCACGACATATACTTATAGGCCTTTAACACTCTTTTTTGCCCTGTGGTTGCTTTCATAAGACCGGGGCGAAAGGCAAAAACCCTCTTGAAAGGAAGTTTCATGAGGTCATTTTCCGTTCTGCCTTTCACTCTTGCCCACATAAGACGGCCATTTTCGGTGCTGTCTGTTCCTCTTCCGCTTACATATACAAATGTTACTTGTGGTTTAGAGCCAACGGCTTTTGCAAAATGGAGCGTCGTATCGTAAGTCAGGCGTGTGAATTCAGCTTCGTTCAAGCCGATACTGCTCACACCGGCACAGAAAAAACAGGCATCATACCCCTGCAGGTTCATGTCGTCTTCCTTCAAAGTCATAAAATCGGGCACTATATATTCCTTAAGCTTGGTATGGGTGTACTCTGCCGGCTTTCGGCTAACGCCGAGCACTTCGCTGACTTCCGGATTTTCGAGGCATTCCAGCAACACGCCCTCTCCTACCATACCTGTTGTACCTGTAATAATGACCTTCATGGTGGTGATTTGGATAGCTAATATAATAAAAAGCTGCGGCGGGAGTTTAGTGTCATTTAGATGTCTGAACCACAGGTCACGGGTGTAATATAATTACGACTTATTTGCTCGTGGAAAAATCATACCTTCCCCATTCCAGAGGGCAATGTATGACATTAAATTGACCTTGCACCTGAAACCCATGTGGTTCATTACCCGACTATGACACAGGCCATCCGAAATTTAATGCTCGTTGATGACGATGAAGACGACAGGGAGATATTCCTCATGATAGTGTCGAAAGCGTATCCGTCTATGTCGATTTCGATTGCAACTAATGGTGAAGACGCGTTACAGCAACTGCAAAATGCCGCCAACCTGCCTGATATGATCTTCCTTGATCTCAACATGCCACTCATGAATGGGCGGGAACTTATGCAGGCGTTAAAGGCCGATGAACGGTTAAAACCAATTCCTACGATTATCCTCAGTACCAGTTCGCATCCACCCACGATAACCGAAATGAAGGCGATGGGAGCAAAAGAGTTTATCACTAAACCCGACAAATATTCGACCTGGGAAAAAATGCTGAAAGATTTGTTCATTAATCCCCCTTTGTGAGTGTATGGAGCTTGCTAAATCAGTCGAAAATCATGCTTTTCTCAGCGGTGGTGGTGAGTTGGGAAAGCTAACCCGCAGTTATGATTGGTCATCAACAACTGCAGGGCCCATCGAACACTGGCCACAGTCGCTCAAAACAACAGTAGGCATCATCCTTCACTCCGGATTCCCGATGTTTTTGTGGTGGGGCGATGAAATGCTTCAGTTTTACAACGACGCTTATCGTCCCAGCCTGGGCGATACAGGTAAACACCCCTCCGCACTTGGTCAATATGGCCGCGAATGCTGGCCCGAAATCTGGGATATTATATACCCCCTTATTAAGCAAGTACGGGATACCGGCGAGTCGTTCTTTCTGGAGGATCAGCTCGTCCCCATTTTTCGTAATGGCAAGATCGAAGACGTATACTGGACCTTCAGTTACAGCGCGGTATTCGACGAGAATGGCGAGATTGGAGGCGTGTTGGTCGTTTGTCACGAAACAACCAAAAAGGTGGAGATGCTTCACCGACTGGAAAATACCCAGGTAGCGCTTTTGCGAAGCGAGACCAATTTGCGGAATATGATCCGGCAGGCACCTGTAGCAATGTGTATTCTCAGAGGCCCGGATCATATTGTTGAGATAGCCAACGACCGTATGCTCGAGATTTGGGGCAGGGCAAATGGAGAGATGGAGGGAAAACCGGTATTTGAGGTGCTTGTAGATGCTAAGAGAGAAGGTTTTGAAAACCTCATGAAGAACGTATATACCACCGGTGAAACATATACTGCTTATGGAGCCCCTGTTACTGTGTTCCGCGATGGCGGCACCCAACTGGCTTACGTACATTTTGTTTATGAAGCATTCCGCGATGGCGACGGTACCATTACAGGCGTTATGGTGGTGGCAGTAGATGTAACAGAAGAAATCATTACCCGGCAGAAACTGGAAGAAAGCGAATTAAAGATACGTACGCTGGTGGCCAGCGCACCATTCCCGATCGGGGTTTATGAAGGCCGCGAAATGCGTATCACCATTATGAACCAGGCAATCATAGATGTATGGGGTAAAGGAAATGATGTTATCGGTAAAACGTATATGGAATGTCTTCCCGAACTGGAAAGCCAAAACGTGTATCCGCAGCTTACAGATGTTTATGATACGGGAAGGCCGTTCAATGCACGTAACCAGCGGGTGGACCTGGTGCAGGACGGAAAGCTTAAAACCTTTTTCTTCAATTACAGTTTTACGCCACTTTATGACAGTAAAGGGAACATATACGGAATTGTAAATACGGCCGCCGATGTAACGGATATGAATGTAGCGAAATTAAAAGTGGAGCAAAGCGAAGCGAACTTCCGCAGAATGGTGAAACAAGCTCCTGTTGCCATGTGCATTTTATTAGGCGAAGAACACGTTGTGGAAGTCGCCAACGACCTGATGCTGGAACTATGGGGCAAGCCTGCAGAAGCGGTAATGGCGCGACCTATCTTTGAAGGTCTTCCGGATGCCCGCAACCAGGGACTGGAAGAGTTACTCGATGGTGTTTATCAATCAGGTGTTCCGTTTGTTGCCAATGAGCGACCCGTGAATCTTATGCGGAACGGGAAGGTCGAAACCGTTTACCAGAATTTCGTTTACGAACCGTATCGCCATTCGTCGGGCACTACTCTCGGGGTACTCGCTATAACAGTCGATGTAACGCCCCAGGTGCTCGCTAGGCAAAAGATCGAAGAGATCGTGAAAGAACGTACGGAATCGCTGGAAAGAAAAAATGATGAGTTGTCGCAATTTGCCTATATCACCTCTCATGACCTCCAGGAACCTGCCCGCAAGATCAGTACGTTTATCGAAGCGCTGGAGCGGACGCTGCCTGCTGACATCGACCCGCGCGCTAAATCTTACCTGTCTAAAATAGATCGTGCCTCCGCACGCATGCTGGGGTTAATTCGCGACGTGCTCTCCATCTCCCAGTTATCGGGCCAGCAGGAAAGGTTTGAATTGGTGAACCTCAATAACACACTGAGAGAAGTATTGGCCGACTATGAATTATTGATTGAAGAGAAAAAATGTAGCATCGAGATAAACAGTGAGCTGTCAACCATCGAAGCGATTCCCGTTCAGATGAGTTTACTGTTCAGCAACCTGATATCGAATGCGCTGAAATTTGCCAAGAAAGGATCTCCGCTTGTTATTCGCATCGATTGCACATCGGTTGACGGCAACGACGCCGACAAATACGATTTGAAACCAGGAAATGCTTATCACCGAATCGATTTCAGCGATAATGGCATTGGCTTCCAGCAACAGAACGCGACCCAGATCTTTAACATCTTTCAACGCCTTCATGGAAGATCCGAATACGAGGGCAACGGTATTGGGCTTGCGATGTGTAAAAAGATTGTTGAAAACCACGAGGGTCATATATTCGCCAAATCTGAACTGCAAGCCGGCACTACGTTTACTATCATTCTCCCCGTTCATCATTGATCAGTCTGAGTTTCTTGCGAAGACACTCCGGGGGACAGATTTCGTATAAAAAAAGGGAAGACGAGTTTACTCATCTTCCCTGAAAAAATTATACGAATATTTATTTCTTTCCAATTCGATAAAGGCGTCCCTGGTCGGTTACCGCATACAAAGCACCATCCACGCCCTGGGTAATATCGCGGAAACGCTGGTTTTCGCCCGAAAGCAAGCGCTCCTCTCCTGTTACTTTGTTGTTTTCAATAACCACTCTGCAAATGTGCATACCGCTCAGTGCGCCGATGAACAAGTTGTTTTTCCACTCCGGCATATCCTTGCCATTGTAGAAAGTCATGCCACTCGGGGATATAACCGGATCCCAATAATAAACGGGTTGTTCCATCCCTGGTTTTTGCTGGATGGCGTCTCCCACTTTTCCACCACCGTATTCGATACCGTAGGTGATCGTAGGCCAGCCATAATTTTTGCCGGGAGCAACCCGGTTAATCTCGTCGCCGCCACGGGGACCAAATTCGGAATTCCACAAGTCTCCTGTTGCGGGATTGATAGCAATCCCCTGGACATTTCGGTGACCATACGAGTAAAGTTCAGGTCTTGCTCCCGCTTTACCTGCAAAGGGATTGCCGGATGCGGGTTTGCCATCTGTGGTAATGCGAATGATTTTGCCTAACCCGGAATTAAGGTCTTGTGCCTGCGGGCGTGTTTCGCGGTCAGATCTTTCACCCGTAGAAACAAAGAGATTTCCATCTTTTGCAAACAATACGCGGCCTCCGTAGTGTAGCGTTCCCTTGTAATAGGGAGTGGCGCGGTAGATGACGCTCACCCCTTCGAGGTTCTTTTCATCGGCAGATAATTTGCCTTTAGCGACTGCAGTTACTGTTCCTTTATCGGTTTGCTCGGAAAATGCCCAATACACCATGCGTGTTTTAGCAAAGGATGGATCAAGGCAAACGCCCAGAAGGCCGCCTTGTCCGCTTGCATGCACTTTAGGCAAACCGCTGATCGGATCACCGACCTTGCCGCCTGCGGTCACTATACGCAATTTTCCGCCGATTTCGGTTATAAGAAAGCGTCCGTCGGGAAGTGCTGCTATACCCCAGGGATGATCGAGTGAACTCGTTATCACCTTTCCTTCGTAGGCGGCTTTTGTCTGAACTGCACCGATGCGGGTTTGGCCGGTAAAAGCGGGTTTGTAATCCGTATTAGGTTTTTTGGTTTCTACTGATTGCGCTGTTGAAGCGTAGGATGCCAGTACTAAAGCTATAGCTGTAAGTTTCTTCATATTGTGATTGATTAAAAAAAAATATCTGGAGGTTAAAATTAACGAAAGCGGGCTTATATATGGTTTCCGGCCATCAATTTTAAGAAGCTTTCTACGAATTGCCCTTTTTACCTTGCCGGGTTTTGCCCTTCGCTTTCTCCGCATGCGACTCCATTGCTTCCTCCAGGGAATGCGATGCTTTGATGTTTATTTCTTTTTGTGAAAGCCGCGAAAGCTTGACGTAAAATTTATCGAATGCCGCTCTCGCGTGCGGCTTGTTGGATTTATTTTTCACATCGTCGCGTTTTCATCTATTCCCGGTACTGCAAATAAGATTCCCGTTAATCCTTGTTTGCGTAGAATTCGCTACAAACTTGTTGTAGAACAGATTACCCACCATTCCATCGACCGACGAAACATTCTTTCTTTATCGTGGCACGTTAATTTATGATAACTATACAGAATCCTCCTTCACGTTAAATACAATAAACATGACAAAGAGTCGATCATATACCCTCATTACCGGGGGAAGTACAGGTATTGGTTTCGAGTTGGCAAAACTGTTCGCGGCCGACGGGTATAACCTCATTCTTGTGGCGAGAAACGAACCAGATCTGGCGGCCGCAAAAAATGAACTTGAGGCGTCGGGAGTGGATGTCATCACCATCGGCAAAGATCTGTTTGATACGGACGCAGCTTTCCAACTCTATGACGAAATAAAGGCGCACAATTTACAGGTAGAAATATTGGTAAACAACGCGGGTCAGGGTGAATATGGTCTTTTTGCAGACAATGATATTGAGCGTGAGTTGGCAATTGTGCAATTGAACATTTCCTCCTTACTGGTACTCACAAAATTATTTCTCAGGGATATGCTGGCGCGGGGAGGCGGCAAAATATTGAATACTTCTTCGATCGCGAGCAAATTGCCAGGCCCGTGGCAGGCAGTTTATCACGGAACAAAAGCTTTTGTACAATCTTTTACGGAAGCCTTGCGAAGCGAAGTGAAAGACCACAATATTGCCGTAACTGCATTATTACCTGGTGCGACCGACACTGATTTCTTTAACAAAGCAGGAATGGAGGATTCTAAAATTGTTCAGGATAAGGACAAGCTTTCAGATCCTGCAGATGTGGCTAAAGACGGTTATGAGGCATTGATGAACGATGACGATAAAGTGATATCGGGCTTTAAGAACAAAGCACAGGTAGCTATGGCCAATATGACACCTGAAAGCAAGGTGGCCGACATGATGAAGAAACAACAAGAACCAGTAACAAAAAAAACAGGAGTATGAAAGCAGCAGTAATTCATGGCCCGGGAAAAGTGACGTGCGATAATGTACCCGATCCAAAATTAAAAGACGACAGAGACATCATTTTAAAGGTAACGGCGACAGCCATCTGTGGCTCCGATCTTCATATCTATTCCGGAGGAATTCCGCAGCCCCGTCCAATGGTGCTTGGCCATGAATTCATGGGCATCGTAGAAGAAACCGGTAAGGCTGTAAAAAACCTTAAGGCCGGCGACCGCGTGGTGGTGCCCTTCCCGATTGCCTGTGGTACCTGCTTTTTTTGCAATCACGAATTGCCAGGTCATTGTGAAAACAGTAATCCTGATCATTACGGGCCGGAAGGCGGCGTACTTACAGAAAAGGGTGGTGCTTTATTCGGATATACGGACTTGTACGGAGGATATGACGGAGGACAGGCGCAATATGTTCGGGTGCCTTATGGTGACTACGGTCCGCGGCGCGTACCTGATAATCTTTCTGATGAAGAGGTGCTTTTCTTAACCGATATTTTTCCAACAGGCTATACAGGCATTGACTGGGGTAACATCAGTGGCGGCGAAACGGTTGCTATATTCGGTGCAGGACCCGTAGGTATAATGGCCGCCAAAGCTGCATGGCTTCGGGGTGCTGGCCGGGTGATAATCGTGGATACGTTCAAATACCGGCTCGATATGGCGAAGAAGGCAGCTAATGCAGAAGGCATTTTGTGGGAAGGAACAAAAGACAAAGACGTTATTGAACAAATACGGTCGGTTACAGAAGGCCGTGGTGCTGATCTTTGCGTGGAAGCAGTGGGCTTTGAACCGGAACGAAACATTCTTGAAAAGACCAAATCAGTTATTAACCTGGAAGCGGGATCCCCTAAAGTACTGGAAGCATGTATGAGCGCGGTACGGCGCGGCGGAATTGTATCGGTGCTTGGTGTTTACCCCACTCCTTATGATAATTTCCCAATAGGTCAATTTTTTGACAAGGGGATTATACTGCGTGGCGGACAAGCACCCGCCCACAAATACATTGACCTATTGTTGAAATGGGTAGTAGAAGGAAAAGTAAAACTTAATGATATCATTACACATCGATTGCCGCTGACCCAGATTTCAGATGGTTATTCTATGTTTAAAAAGAAAGAAGACAATTGCGTGAAAGTCGTGCTCGATCCCTGGGCAGCGTAGACAAAGCTTCAGAAACCTTATCTAACGAGAAAGCCGCTTCCATCGAAGCGGCTTCTCATTTTTCGAATGTTAGCTTAACCCCTAAGCTAAATCAAAACGATCGAGATTCATCACTTTGTTCCAGGCGGCGACAAAGTCATTTATAAATTTATCGGATGCATCTGAACTTCCGTACACTTCGGCAATGGCCCGCAATTCAGAATTAGATCCGAAAACCAGATCGGCGCGGGTGGCGGTCCACCTCTTTGCACCGGTTACACGATCCATTCCTTCGTACACCTGCTTATCGGGAGAAGTGGATTTCCATTCCGTAGACATATCCAGCAGGTTCGCAAAGAAATCGTTGGTTAATTGGCCAGGACGTTGTGTAAACACCCCATGTTTAGATCCATCCGCATTAGCACCCAGCGCACGCAATCCCCCAACCAACACCGTTAGTTCAGGAGCAGTAAGGGTAAGCAGGTGCGCTTTATCGATCAGCGCAGCTTCAACGGATACCGGTAGTTTCGGATGTTGATAATTGCGGAAGCCATCGGCAAGAGGTTCGAGGTAACCTATCGACTCAACATCTGTTTGATCTTGTGTAGCATCCATTCTTCCGGGCGTAAACGGTACAGTAACCGTACGTCCGGAGTCTTTGGCGGCTTTCTCAATGGCAGCTGCGCCGGCGAGAACAATCAGGTCGGCGATCGATATTTTCTTTCCTTTGCCAGCGGCATTGAATTCCTTGGCAATCCCTTCCAGTTTATCCAGCACTTTTTGCAACTGCGAGGGGTTATTTGCCTGCCAGTATTTCATAGGAGCAAGCCGGATACGCGCACCATTTGCACCACCACGCTTGTCGGAGCCACGGAAAGTAGATGCAGACGCCCATGCCGTTGAAACCAGCTCAGAAACACTAAGGCCACTTTCAAGCACCTTTGTTTTCAGAGCCGTAATGTCCTTTTCGTCGACTAATGCGTGATCGACCGCAGGAATAGGATCCTGCCAGATCAATACTTCTTTTGGTACATCCGGACCGAGATAGCGGGCACGCGGACCCATATCGCGGTGTGTTAATTTAAACCATGCCCTGGCAAAGGCATCTGCAAATGCATCCGGGTTTTCCAGGAAATGACGCGATATCTTTTCATATATGGGATCGAAACGCAAGGAAAGGTCCGTTGTAAGCATCGTGGGGCGATGCTTTTTGTTTCCATCGTATGCGTCGGGAATGATCTCGTCGTTTGTTTTTGCCACCCATTGATGTGCACCACCCGGGCTCTTGGTCAATTCCCATTCGAAGCCAAAAAGGTTTTCGAAGAAGTTGTTGCTCCATCTAGTGGGTGTTTTCGTCCAAATCACTTCGAGCCCGCTTGTAATGGTGTCGGCACCTTTACCGGATCCGAAACTATTACTCCATCCAAAACCCTGCGATTCGATGCCCGCGGCTTCAGGTTCTTTGCCCACATGCGACGACGGAGCGGCACCGTGTGTTTTGCCGAAGCTATGTCCACCTGCAATAAGAGCGACTGTTTCTTCATCGTTCATGGCCATGCGGCCAAACGTATCGCGGATATCTTTTGCCGCAGCAATCGGATCCGGATTCCCATCAGGGCCTTCAGGATTTACATAGATCAGTCCCATTTGAACGGCGGCCAATGGCTTTTCCAGATTTCGCGAGTGAATATGGCCATCGGGATTGTCGTCGGATGATACTACGCCATGTTCTTTGGGCACACCATGCGAACCATGTGCATAACGGATGTCACCACCCAGCCACGTTGTTTCTGAACCCCAGTATACATCTTCGTCGGCTTCCCATACGTCGGGACGACCGCCTGCAAATCCAAAGGTTTTAAAACCCATTGACTCGAGTGCGATATTACCGGTGAGGATCATCAGATCGGCCCAGGAGATTTTGCTGCCGTATTTTTGTTTGATGGGCCAAAGGAGCCGGCGAGCTTTATCGAGGCTCACGTTATCGGGCCAGCTGTTTAGCGGAGCAAAGCGTTGCTGGCCTGCGCCGCCGCCTCCGCGTCCATCGAAAACGCGATAAGTGCCCGCACTGTGCCAGGCCATGCGGATAAAGAGCGGACCATAATGTCCAAAATCGGCGGGCCACCAATCCTGCGAATCAGTCATCAATGCATGCAGGTCTTTTTTTACTGCTTCCAGGTCGAGGCTCATAAATTCCTTTGCATAATTAAAGTCGCCGCCCATTGGGTCTGATTTGGGGGAGTGCTGACGGAGTATAGAAACCTTCAATTGGTTTGGCCACCAATCGCGGTTGCGTGTACCGCCGCCGCCAACAGCTTGTTTCAGGCTACCATTGTGGAACGGGCATTTGCTAATGTCGTTTGATTCATTTCCCATTGTTACTACTTTTATTGATTGAGTGATTGCATGCAGTTGATTGTGCCGGGGAGTAAAAGTAGCAAAACGAGCAGATAAACGTCATTGATTGATTCTATGTTTTGATAGAGGCTGTCTATAAGGACGTTAGCGAATGGCGAAGGGCGAATTCTGCATTTGAAACAGGCGAAAAAAAACTCTCCGAAAAGGAGAGTTAATTGTTTAAGACTTATTAAGCGTGCTGAATTCGAAATTCGTAATTCATCATTTCTTCACCGTTACCTTCAGGTAGGTTGCCGGAATCACTGTTTTATCTTTATCGGTACTCTTATTCTGGCTTGCGAATAATTCTTCCAGCTCTTTCTGCAATTCGGCGGCTTTGCCGTTCTTACCTGCTGCTTCAAAGGCATTCATGGAAGGACCATAATACGTCTTAAAAGTGTTGAGAAAATCTGCAGGTGAATAAGGCGCACGGAAAGTGAAGGTTTCTTTGGAGAATGAAATATTTTCTTTGGGGATACCCGCTTCCGCAAAACGTTCGATCACTTTTTCTTCTACACCCCACAACATCGGGCTAACAAATCCCTCTGGCGGTGGAGGTGTGTAGAGCGAACTGATGCGTAATATCTGTGCTACGAGTGTGGGATCGCCCGGAATCCAATTCCCCATCACAATTGTTCCACCTGACTTCGTTACCCTTACCATTTCTTTTGCTACATCAAAAGGCTTGGGAGCAAACATGGCACCGAAAATCGACACAACCAGGTCGAATTGCGCGTCGCCCAATTCATACAGGTTTATTGCATCGCCTTCCTGGAATCTTACGTTGGTTAGTCCTTCTTTTTTAGCATTGCGATTGCCTGCTTCCACGAGGTTTCTCGCGATATCCACGCCCAACACATTCGCTCCCAATTTTGCTTCAGGAATGGCTGTTGTTCCGTCGCCACAACCCAGATCAAGCACCTGGATATTTGGTGTGATGCCAAGACCCGCAACGAGTTCAGTTCCGCTTTCGCGCATGGTGTCGGCCAGTTTGGTGAAATCACCTTTCTCCCACAAAGCTTTGTTGGGATTTACATTAGTTACATTTTCCATATTATTTCTAAGGTTATTTGCCAAAATTAAGCATTCAATAAGCTGTGTACCGGCAAAAATCTCCCAACGGTTATGCCGGTCGCGTTTCCGGCATGGTTGATTTTGTAAAAGGAAAGTGGTTTAGCGGCACGAATGCTTCATTTTTAATAGTTACATTGCGATTTGATCAGTAAATACCCAAAGAAATCATATGAGTCATAAATCCAACATCAGCCGCAGAAGTTTCCTTCGCAGGTCAAGTCTTCTTGTTCCCGGTGGCCTGCTGGCGCTCGAAGGTCTGGCTACCCCAGTTGCAACTAAATATAAAATGGGCATTCAATTATTTTCGATTCGTGCCCCGCTCGCCAAAGATGTGGCAGGCACCATTAAACAGGTGGCTGCAGTAGGTTATGAAGACTCTGAAACCTATGGTTTTGACCCTGCTCAAAAGTCGTATTATAAAATGAAATCGTCAGATTTCAAAAAACTGCTGGCCGATAATAACATGATAACTACCAGCGGACATTATGATTTCACCAGGTATTTTGACAAGACTTCAGACGAAATGATGAAATACGTGGACCAGTGTATTGAAGGTGCGCACGCACTGGGACAGAAATATATCACCTGGCCCTGGCTCGACCCTGCCTTCCGGACAAAGGAAAACTACAAGCTGCTTACCAGTAAGTTAAACGCTATTGGCGAACGCATCAGTAAAGCGAATTTGGGCTTCGCCTATCACAACCACGATTTTGAATTTGCGGATTTAGGAGGCGAAAATGCTTATGATATGATCATGCGAGAAACGGATCCCGCCTTAGTTAAACTGCAAATGGATCTCTATTGGGTGATGCATTCATCCAAACTAAGCCCGGCCCAACTTATCGCTAAGCAGCCCGGTCGTTTTGTAATGTGGCACATCAAAGACATGGATAAAAAGACGCGTGATTATTCTGAACTGGGAAATGGATCGATTGATTTCACGGTAATCCTTCCCGAATCACAGCGTGCCGGCCTTCAGTATTATTATATTGAACAAGGCGGAAATTTCGCCAAAGACCCTTTGCAAAGTGTGACAGACAGTGCTATCTATTTCAAAAAGAACCTGGAAAAATATCTTAAATAAAGACGATCATTGCGCCAGTCTTTCCATTACCGATTGCTTATACAGCCTGCCTATCGGAATTTCTTGTTTTCCCAGATGGACTGACAACCCGTTGTAGGCGGTTATTTTATTGAGCGACACGATGTAGGAGCGGTGGATGCGGAGGAACTTGTGTTCGGATAATAAGTTCTCCATTGCCGTGATGGATTGCTTCACGAGAAAACTCTTGCCATCGTTGAGAAAAACCATCACGTAATCTTTCCAGCTTTCTATGTATTCAATATCATTGATAAACACCTTCTTCATGTCGCGGTCGACCTTTAGGTAAACGAACGCATTGTTAGCAGGTTGCTGCTCGGTGCTTATCATTGCCGTTTCCCGACCCATCGCCCGACTCAATTTTGTTATTGCTTTAAAAAAACGTTCGAATGAAACTGGCTTCAGCAGGTAGCCGACCGCATCCAGTTCAAAACCATCCACTGCATATTCACGGTAAGCAGTAACGAAAATAACCCTTGGCGGGTGAGAGAGGTTTCTTAAAAATTCGGTACCTATAATGCGGGGCATCTTGATATCAAGAAAAATCACATCTACGGTTTTTTGCTGCAAAATTCCCAGCGCTTCAATCGCATTGCCGCACTGACCTGCAATTTCCAATCCATCGATCGAATCAATATAGCGTGCCAGGACTTTCAGTGCAGGGGGCTCATCGTCAATCAGCAGGCAACGTATTTTCATGCGGGAGTGGTTTGACCTTTTACAGTGCGCACCGGTTTGGAAACAAAAACAGGCGCTTCGTTATACAATTTGATGATCATGGCAACCACGTAGAAATTACCTTCATCATTTATTTTCAATTCGTATTGGCCGGGATAAATAAAATCCAGTCGTTTACGGACATTGATGATACCAATGCCGTCTTTACAATACACAAACTCACTCTTGCTGTTTGCGACCTTGAAGCGGAGGGCCTGCTGACTTATAGATATATCGATACTCATCCAGGGTTTATCGACCGGGCCGGAAGCCCCGTGTTTAAATGCATTCTCCAGGAAAGGAAGTAGCAGAAGAGGTGCAATGAATTTGTCACCGGCGTTGCCTTCAACACTCCACGATATTTCAAACATATTGCCAAAGCGTTCCTTTTCAAGGTCGATGTAATTCTTCATGCTCTCGATCTCCTTTTTGAGCCTCACCTCTTCACTGCGGCAATCGTAAAGCATATAGCTGAGCAGGGAAGATAACTTTAAGATCATTTCCGGTGTTTTGGAAGATTTGCCCAGCGCAAACCCATGGATATTGTTGAGGGTATTGAAAAGGAAACGTGGATGAACCTGTGCTTTCAACAGTTGCAGTTCCGCAGATATACGTTCTTTTTCAGCGGCCAGCCAGTCGCGTTGTTTGGCGCTCCAAAGTTTATAAAAATGAATGATCATAGGGCTGGCAGCTGATGTAGTCATGCATAAATAACTGTGGACCTGGAATCCGGTTTGGGGAGCAATCTCAAATCCCAGCGTAAACTGGATAGGCACATAAACGTAAGCCCTGAACGCATTGTTCAGCCAGATGCCCATAACGCCCCAGCCAATGGTTACCACCATAAATTGCCATACCCTGCCTTTCAGCAGCAGCCGTGGAATAGCCAAATAAGCAAGCGGATAACCAAATAATACAAATACAGGAACCCACAATGCCATATTGAAGAGATTCTGACCGAGGGAAGCCGGCGATCCCATTATTCTCCAAAAGATCGCCCAAAGAATAATATTGAAAGCCCAGTACAACAGATGCCTCCACACACGGAATCGTGGGGAGAATATAAAGTCGTTATATAAAAATATGTTTACGGCTTTCATTATTTCATTAGTTGTAAGCAGGGGCTGGTTCAAATGCGTTCGCAGGGGCGGTTTTCTGTATATACATTTTTGTCACCTGGCTAAGCCGGAGTTGTAATTGAACTACAAAAAAATCACCTTCATCTTCAATGTTAAGTTCGTATCGCCCCGAATAAATCAACTCCAGTCTTTTTTTTACATTGTTAATGCCGATACCATTGGTTTCTGATCGCTCGCCTTCGTCTTTGCTGTTGCTGAAACGGCACAACAGGCTATCTTCCAGCATAGAAATTTCAACCACCAGCCAGGGCTTGCCCAATTGTTCAGACGTGCCGTGTTTGAATGCATTTTCAAGAAAAGGAAGCATCAACAAGGGGGCGATGTATTTATCCCTGATTTCGCCCTGTACGTTCCAGCTTAATTTGAGGTTGGTACCGTAGCGTTCCTTTTCGAGGTCAACATAATTACGCATGATATCGATCTCCTTCTCAAGTTTCACTTGATCGCTGCGGCAGTCGTGCAACATATAATGAAGGAGTGAAGAAAGCTTGGTGATCATCTCGGGGGTTTTGGGAGATTCATCCAGCGCAAAAGAGTAAATATTGTTTAGGGTATTAAACAAAAAATGTGGGCGCACCTGAGACTTAAGCAACTGAAGCTCAGCGGTGATTTTTTCCTGTTGCGCCTGGAGCCAATCACGCTGTTTTATGGTCCAAAGTTTAAAAAAACGAATGATCATTGGACTCGCGGCTGACGTTGTCATGCACAAATAACAAAAGGCCAGGGGACCTCGGGGAAGGATATTAGTCAATCCCATCGCTTCCTGTGCAGGAATTAACACATAACTGCGATACGCTTCATCGATATATAGTCCAACAGCACCCCAGCCCATCAACACAACAAAGAATTCCACTACCCTGCCCTTGAGCAGCAAATGAGGAATAGCCCCGTATACCAGTGGGTAGCCGAAAACGATAAAGGCGGGTACCCACATCGTCATATTGATCAGCTGGCGGCCATACGAAAGTGGCGTACCGGTAAATACCCAAAATGCTGCCCAGATATTTATGTGAAAGGTCCAGTAGATTAAATGGCGCCAAACCCGGTAGCGGGGAGAGAAAATAAATTCGTTTTGAAGAAACTTATTCATAGCAGTTGGCTTTCTCAATATAAGCAAATTAAAGAGATCGAAAATGGGTATGCAAGCACTAATAGACCAACAACCGATAATTCCGACAAACAGTAATCCTATTTGCCAGGATGCATCCGGCGGCTCCTGTTGCTTTATTTCAGGTAACCAATACCTTTAAGCGATTGTGCCGAATCAGGAAAGTCATATGAGATAATTTGGTTGTGCTGAAAAAAACAGCACCATCATGACCAAAACGATTTCCTGCTGCATAATACTGTTGCTCGGATCAGCAACAGGTTTTTCTCAAAGTGTGGGCATTGGCACCGCCACACCCAATGCAAGTGCGGCCCTGGAAGTGAGGAGCACCACCAGGGGACTGCTTATTCCATCGATGACGATAGCCCAGCGCAATGCGATTGCGAGTCCGGCGACGGGGCTTATCATCTTTCAAACCGATGGCACTACGGGCTTTTACTATAATAGTGGCACGCCTGCAACACCTGCCTGGATGCAAATGGGCGGTGGTGGTGCCGGATGGCAATTGACAGGTAATACCGGAAGCAATCCCGCCACCGACTTCATAGGCACCGTCGATCAGCAGCCCCTCGTGTTACGAATCCATAATAAACGCGCCGGGTTTATCGACAGCAGCAATACGAATAATACAGGTGTTGGGTTCAGGGTATTGGATTCGCTGACGACAGGTGGCTTCAATACAGCTTTTGGCTATAAATCGCTACATGCAAATTCAACGGGCAATCAAAATACGGCTATAGGGTTGACGTCTTTACGCTCAAATACCACGGGGAATAATAATACGGCCGTTGGATCAGCAGCACTTTTGAGTAATCGTACAGGGCATTTCAACACGGCCATGGGCCGGCTTTCATTGCCTTCGAATATTGCTGGAAACAATAACACATCGTCTGGTTATTCGGCCATGTTTTCTAATGAAACAGGCAACGGCAATTCTGCCTATGGTTACAATTCGTTGTATTCAAATACCAGCGGATCTGAAAATACATCAGTCGGAGGTAATTCGATGTTGGCGAATACCCTTGGAAGTTACAATGTGGCGGTTGGAAACCTGGCGCTTTCGTCGAACGAAACCGGTCATAAGAACACGGCGGCTGGTTATGGAGCCCTGGGATCTAATGTTACCGGCTACTCCAATACAGCGTTTGGTGTGCATGCACTGGTTAACAATATTAGCGGGAACAACCTGGTAGCGATAGGCGATTCTGCCCTGTTCAACCATTCAGGAGCAGATGGATACAATACAGCTGTTGGCTCCAAATCATTGTTTGGCAATTCTACCGGCAACCGTAATACTGCCACTGGATTTGAATCGCTTTATTCGAACACTACCGGCTTGCAGAATACGGCTAATGGCATGTATGCGCTTCATTTCAACACGGGAGGCAATTATAATACTGCATTAGGCGCTTTCAGTCTTTCTGCAAATTCCAGCGGCAGTTACAATACCGCACTCGGTGCCAGCGCGCTTACCAGCAGCAGCACAGCTTTTGCCAACACGGCACTTGGGGCAACTGCAATGCAAAACAACAATACCGGGGCGTACAATACAGCCGTGGGAGTGGGAGCCTTAAAGCTAAACACAACAGCCAATTTTAATACCGCTGTTGGAGTGGCTGCACTGATGAGTAATGAAACCACAGAAGATAATGTGGCTGTTGGCGATTCTGCCCTTGCCAGCCTCACCGGGTTGAATGGCCGGAATACAGCGGTCGGATCGCGGGCCCTTGTGCGAAATACATATGGCTTTTCAAACTCCGCATTCGGAGTTCGTGCACTGGGGAAAAACGAACTGGGACAGAGTAATTCTGCATTCGGCGCGCAGGCACTGGAGTCAAACCTGGGAGACAACAATACGGGCATGGGGGCCGCAACTATGCTTGGTAATACTACCGGAACTTCAAACAGCGCGTTCGGTAGCAGAGCCTTGCTATTTAATGCAACGGGGTTTAACAATACGGCCACTGGGTACGAGGCGCTATATGGCATTCTTAATACCAGCAATAACACCGCGACAGGTTACCGCGCGTTGGTAAATACGCAAACGGGCAACCAAAACACGGCTGTTGGCTCGAATGCTTTTGCACTAAATCTTACTGGCAGCAACAATACGGCATTGGGATACAACGCCAACGCCACGCTTAATTCGTTAAATAATGCCACCGTTATCGGAGCCAATGCGACCGTAAACGCGAGCAACAAGATCAGGCTGGGAAACAGTGCCGTTACCGTTATTGAAGGGCAGGTCGCTTACACCTTTCCATCTGATGGACGATTCAAAATAAATGTGGATGAATCGGTAAAAGGACTGGAATTTATCATGAAACTTCGACCGGTAGTCTACAATTTCCAAACAAAGAAATACGATGAATTTTTATCGGGGATGAATTCGAGGTTTATTTCATCGATTGATTATACGGAATCGGAAAAACTTCGTCACAATGGATTTATTGCCCAGGAGGTGGAGCAGGCTGCCCTTGCAACAGGTTATGAATTTGATGGGGTTATCAAACCCAGGAACGCCGGTGAAGCATACGGCCTGTCGTATTCACAGTTTGTGGTGCCATTAGTAAAAGCCATCCAGGAACAGCAAGCCCTTATTGGTCAGCAACAATCTAAACTCGACAAGCAACAGATCCAAATCAATGAACTCTTTCAATTGGTAAGAGCGTTACAGGAAAAACTGCAGGGAAATGACGGCAAATGATAATTGCCGTTTGCCCGGAGGCACAACTTTAATCATGCGGCCGCTTGTCGCTGAATATAAGTGTGAGCGCAATCAGGCCGATAATAAAAAACCCCAGCACGAGTGGAAGTACACCTGTCTTCATAGATTGGGTGATGACGACGCCCAATGCAGATCCGACAAAGAAAAAAATGGTGCCGTAAACAGCGGAAGCCGTACCGGCAATATCTCCCATCGGCTCCATGGAGAGCGAACTGCTGTTCGGTTCAACCGCCAGGTTGATTGCCATGAGCATGGTGAGTCCGGCAAAAAAAACAGGCATAAGGGGTGGATCGCCAGCGATCAGGGTGATCGCGAGTAAAACTCCTGATACAATCGTGTACGTTATCAGTAACGCCTTAATGCTTTTACGCGCGCCAAATTTCATGGCAAAATGGGAGTTGATATAACTGCAGATTGACATCACTGCTCCCATCCCGCCGAATATCCAGGGAAATAAATGTGGCTTTTTGTATATCTCGCCAATAATATGTTCCGAACCGGATACATAAGAACTCAATCCCGTGAAGAGGATGGTTGTAACTCCGAGATACCGCAGAAAGGTTTTGTTAGTCAGAACCATTTTAATCGACCGCCTGATATTGTTCCAATTCAACGGCACCCGTTTTTCAACAGGCAATGATTCTTCCATACGAAGAGACCATACAAAAACGATCACAGCTACGATCGGAGGTGTTAAAAAAACCAATTGCCAGGTCGCAAATGAAAGAATAGCGATACCAAGGAATGGTGCGAAAATGGGTGTAAATAAAAAGATGGTGAAAATGAGCGACATGGTGCGCGCCATCTGGTTGCCGACGAACCGGTCTCTCACACCTGCAATCGTGTTCATAAAGATCGCTGCGGCTCCCATGCCGGCAATGAACCGCGCCACATACAAAAGAGTTAACGACGGAGCAAAAGCAGCGGCCACCCCACCTATTATATATAGGGGAAAACCGATGCGCAAAATAGCGAGGCGTCCGTAGCGGTCTGAAAGAATGCCGAAGAGCAATTGCGCAACCTGGCCCATAAAGAAGAAGGTAATCACCTGTGCAGGCGCCGTTGAATCCGAACTCAACCCAAAATGCCGGCGCAGCTCAGCAAAAGCAGGTAACATGATGTCGATACCCAACGCTGTCAACGTCATCGTACAGGCGGAGAGTGCAATGAACTCTCCTTGTCTCATTTTTGTCAAACCGGGTTTGATTTTGTGCAGCAAATCTAAGTACTGTGCAATGGATTTGTATGTGTCTTTTGAAGGTATTTAAGCAAAAGCTGGTTTCCTTCCAAGGAGTTTAATAGTACGGAAATGCGAATTCACCGCTTTTGTGAACGTGGGAATTGAGTTATAAACGAGATTGAACTCTTTGCATTTTTCTTGAACAATTTTACTTAGTGCGGGATAGTGAACGTGGCTTATACGTGGGAAAAGGTGATGCTCAACCTGGTAATTCAGGCCACCCAGGAACCAGGACAATACCGGGCTGGAAGGTGAAAAATTGGCGGTAGTCTGAACCTGGTGCACTGCCCATTCGTTCTCTATCTTTTTTGTTTCGCCCGGCGACACATGTAAAAACTCCGTTGATTCCACTACATGGGCCAATTGAAATACAACGGCAAGGGTGAGGCCGAGACCAACGTGCAGCGTCACAAAAAACAGCAACCATTTCAACCAACCAATTACAAGAATTGGAATCAATATATAAAACGCAAGGTAAAAGACTTTGCTTATCCAAAAAATGATGTGGTCGGTCAACGACATTTTAGAAGCGATCGTTGCATTAGACAGGCGCGGCCGAAAATACTTTTCGAAATCCTGGAACAACACCCAGATCAATGAACTGAATGCATACAAGACAGGTGTATAAATATGCTGAAACCGATGCGCCGGAAACCAGGGTTGTGTTTCGCACATACGTATCAGCGGGCTTTTGGCAATATCGTCGTCCATTCCGTCGACATTAGGGTAAGTATGATGGAGGATATTATGTTTATACTTCCAGATAAAGCTATTGCCCCCGAGTGCATTGATTGAAAGTCCGAGTGTGTTATTAATCCATTTTTTCGAAGAATAGCTGCCATGATTGGCGTCGTGCATTACATTGAACCCGATGCAGGCGCTGACAAATCCAAAAAGGAGGCTGAGAAGAATGATAACAAAAACGGGCATTTCAACGAAGAGTACCAGGCCATAGATGGCTATGGCAGCGGAAAGCAGGATGATGGTTTTACTGTATAGGCTCCAGTTCCCGGATTTTTTAAGTTGCTTCTTGTCAAAATATTGATTTGCAGCGTCGTTGATCGATTTATAAAAAGAGGCCTCTTTATTATTGAAAGAGACTTTCACAGCCAGGGCATTATCCATAATCGTCACAAGATACCTTTTTTAGGGGTGCAGGGATCGTTAAAATGCAGAAATCGGCGTTTTTTCTTAGGTACCTGACTGATCCAGCGCCCGCTATAACGGAATACACTTAACAGTTAAACGGTGCCGGAGACAATTTTTAGGGCTATCTTTTGAGCTACGGCGGTCCGCCACAATCTAAATAGCAAGTTGAATAAACTGACGATTGAAACGAAGAACTAATTGTGTTAGGAAGTCCATTATTCAATGCAATAAGCGAAAATTTTCGCTAATTGCCCTGATCTTTTTGTTCCTTTTCCAGGAGTCGAACGCCCAAACGGAGTTCGACTCCCTGAAAAGAAACTCAATGCTCGATACAAGTTATCAACCGTCGAAGAAAGCAACTTTTATAACCGAGTTTGCAGAATTAAAGATTTCGGGTTTTGTGCAACCGGCGCTGTACTTTGACAATAACAACCTGCTGAGCAACGATCTTTTTGTGACCTCAGAGATACCCACGGAAGACATCACCCGTGTCAAATTCCGGCGCTTTCATATGTCGGCTAATCAAAGCCGGCTGGGATTTTCCTTTAAGTTTCCCCAGGCAAGGATGCCCGTCTCTGCTTTCCTTGAAGCAGATTTTCTTTCCAGTTCCAAAGGAGCCCATACCTATTTTCGCTTGCGGCATGCCTATGTACGGTTGGCTAATTTTACCATTGGCCAAACCTGGACCAACTTTGGCGATGTGGGAGGGGCACCCAATACCGTGGATTTGGAAGGGCCCAATTCCATGCCTGCCTCAAGAGTTACGCAGGTCAGCTGGAAGAAACAGGTGAACAAAAAATGGAGCATGCTGGTTGCGATTGAAGAGCCACGTGCCGATTATACGCCATTAGATAGTGCGGCGAGCATTAAATCGGCTTTTCCGGAGCTGGTGTTAAAACCTGTGTTGAATTTTAAGTTCGGCTACTGGTCGAATTCAGTGATCTACAAACCGATCATTTATACCGACAAAGAATACTCTTTTAAGAAGAAGCTTCCTGCCTGGGGTTATACGAGTTCACTCACCATACGCCTGTCCGACGAAACCATCGCTCCATTCGGCTTTAAAAAAAGAACATTCAATTTGTTCTTTATCACAGGCCGGGGTACACAAGGTTCTGTAAACGATTTTGGTGGGCTGGCTTATGAAGCATTTCCGAAGAACGACAGCACACTGGAAGCACTCTATTACTATGGAGGTTATACCGCATTTAGTTTTGTATGGAGAAAACGCTGGTCTTCGACTTTTGTGTACAGCTTTTTACACCAGGAGCAACCGGCAGGTATCGAAAAAATATTCAAGTACAGCAACTACTTTTCAGGCAATGCGATCTTCGCCATCAATAAATACTTTACGGTTGGAACGGAATTGCTCTATGGTACCAAGGAAAATTATGATAATTCAAAGGGATCCGCTTTTCGGGTTCAGGCTATCTTACGACTGTTGTTTTAGTTTGTTGTTGCCGCCCTGCATACGAAGCTGTCCACTTCACTTGTCTTTTCGGGCTAATGCATGTTCTGCTGAACCTGCGGCTACACAGTGACCAATTTTTTCAGCGTATGTCGTTTTGAGCTAGTCTTTGGTGATGCGGATTTGGCTGATATAAAAATTATCGTTGTCGCCCGTGAAACCCGGCACATTAAACGATAACGCGTTGAACAAATGCGCGGCTGGTATCGCCTTATCCAATTCAACAATTTTTCGGCCGTCGAGGAAGATCAGCAGGCTCTCTTCTTTCTTTTTGATTGTAACATTGACTTTATTATGCTTTTTATCGTTCGAGAAACCTATGGCTTCCATCCACTTTGTGCTATTCAGGTAGCCGGGCGGTGACGGGAATCTGCCTTCAATCGAAAGTTCACCTCCCCTTCCGTCGTAACCGGGTCTCAGCTTTAGAACGAGATAGGATTCGGCACTCCCCTGCGAAAGTTCTTTTGCCAGTTTTAGCGTTAGACCTTTCGACCCCCAGGTAAAGCCCTGAAAAACCACCACGTCGTAGCTAAGGGCAAAATTTTGCGGCAGAGGCTTTGGCAACTGAAGTGGCAGCAAGGTGTTATTGCCAGACAATTTTGCCCATTTGCCGTCGAGTCCCTCCAATTGCACGACGGTGCTTTGAATCCCATCGTTGTTTAATTCCGACCGCCAGCCAATAGGGACTTTCCCCATTGGCGTACTGGAAAAATCGTCGAAAAAGAAAATGTTACTGTTGGCTTTGTTCGTTTTACTGGCTGCAGATGATTCGGTCGCGATTACCTGCTCACGGTATATCGGTGACCGTAACGGTTTATAGGGCTGTCCCTTCACTTTTGCCGGATCGTAGAAAAAATTGTAGAGGTAATCAAAGTTGAAATTGTTGATGATTGACTCATAGAGATGTTTACCAACGGGTTCGTTAATACTGGTTGTCCAACTCACCACTATCCATTGCGGGTGGTTTGATTTGCATGCTTCTGCGACGGCCGGATCGATCTTATATACCGGTAATTTAATGCCACTGCCACCAGTACCAGTAAAAACATCGTCGATGTTTTCGAGCATAGCGTCTGGCTGATTGGTGTACGTTTCTGCTGGCTCCTGCAGCCTGTTCTTATACCTCTCCTGGTTTTCCTTCAGGCATTTGACCCTTTTTGCATTTTTATCGTCGAGATATTTCATGAAATAATCGATATCACGCTGATCATTTGATTTGTCGTCGTGAATCTTTTTCTTTTCTGTTTGATACATCCTGTCAATCGTTTCAGCCATGGTGCGCAGGTACTCCCCTTTTGACACAGGAACAAAAGGAGACTTGTTATTCCTGAAAAGCATGACCGTTCGCTGATTGCCCGTTACGGAGTTTCGTTGCAAAAAGTTATCGTATTTCTTGAACAGCGGGTTCGCCGCAAAAGCTTTATCGGTTTCTTCTGTGTATCCCTGTTCTTTAAAGGACGGCATCACAAAGTAATGTTGTGTGGGAGTATTGAGCTTGTCGAGTGAAGTGCCTACTGCCTGGTTCGCGGTAATCGTCCACACCAGGTGACTGTTGCTGAGTGGTTCGATTTTCCCCGCAACGTATTTTAACTCAGTATAAGCTTTTACAAAACAGCCGTAAGCGGGAGGAAGGGCTGCGTCGTTTTGATTGTAGAGCCCAATCTTACCCGATATGGTTTTCGTGAGATCTCCCAACGCACCCATTGGCACATAACTAGCCTGCATCCAGTTGGCAAACGAATCGCAAATGGACAACTGGGCGATCGAATAGTGATTACTTCCTACTTGCCTGGGCTCTTTGGCGCCTTTGAAATGATAAACCTTTTTCCAGCCTATTAAACTGTCTTCAATCGATCGTGCAGGTATCGGCTGCCCAAAGCTGCTGGGTGACATAAGCCAACAGGCGAACAGCAACACTAATTTTTTCATGTAAGGCAATTTGGTGATACTATTTTCCGAGCATTCCCTTTAGGGTGGTAAGGTCGAGCGCTTTTTGAATATTGCCAATATTCTCTTCAAAGACAGGATCGCCGTGCGAGATACGATACACGACTGAAAAGAATTGCGGTGCCGACATAGGAAGTTTTTTTCTGTAATAGGCAAGATTCGGTTTTACTGCGAAAAATGAATTAGCCGTTCCCTCGGGAACAAATTTTTCGAAGCGGTGTTCTTCGTTCCAGGCGCAGATAGCGGGCTGGTTCAATTCTGATTCTGGCTTTTTCAGGTATTCATTGATGTTTTTAATGAACGTTTCCAGCCAGGCTTTGTCGCTGGGACTTTCCTGGATATTTTGCTCCAATCTCTTCTTTTGGATCAACAGGTATTCTTTGCGGTTTACATACACGAACGGAAGCGTGTCACTATAGGTAACCAGCCACCGGTATTCTTTTATTTTATTCTTCAGGTGGCTGTCGCCAACGACTTCCTCTCCCATAAAATAATAGCCATTCTTCCATTGGGGCCGATGCCGAAGTTTCAGGTAGCCCCGTGGCTCATCATCGGGAAGTTCAGCGGCATACAGGTTATGCAATGGGAATATGACATTTGCCGTTACGCTTACTGTTGTAGTGGTGGATATATCCACGTAGTATTTTGACTTATCGGGGCTATTAGGTTCGCAGAGATACCGAAGGATATACAGGTGGTATTGATACGGATCGGCTATCCAGGAAAGCCCGGCATTTAATGCTTTTCCATAAACGGTGCTATAAGCCACCTGGCAACCCGTTGGCTTATAGTTCGACGTAACCAGCTTATGTAGATTAGCCACTACGGCTTTTTCTTTGGCCAGATCTGCCGCCGAAACATTTATGATTTGACCTTGCTGATTTGCTTTCCACGTTCCAGGTTTCGACTGCAGCAATTCCCTGGTGCAGTCTTGCGAATAACAAAATTGGGAGGCAAAAAGCGTGAAAAGAAGGATATATTTCATTTGCGTTGGTTTCAATTGTGCTATTTCATTCCAGGGAACTTTCCACTGGTGCTGATGCCGGTGTTGTAGGTAATCTTTGATTCGATGCCTGCAATCGAAACCGGTCCCGATTTAAGCGATACACCCGCAACTGCGCCAAAACCCGTAAACCCGGTATTGTCGATCTCAACCAAGCTGCTATCGAGGCTTTTGCTTTCAGCGCCGTGGCTGAATGCTACGCTAAAAGTGCGTTTTAAAGTAGAGTGGTGTTATCCCGGAAAAGCAGGATTTTTAGGTTCTGCTGGCTGGCAGGAGCGGTTCAACAGGTGCCTGACGCGCCTGACCAGACCCGGTGTTACAATGCCAGTTCCATCTGAATATTGCAGCGCTCGTAGGGCGTGGGCCTGCCTGCCACCTTCTGGAAACCCAGCTTATAATAGAGATTTATAGCAGGTTTGAGAATCGTATTGCTTTCCAAATAAATTTTCGATGCACCCAATTGCCGGGCCTTCTCTATAATGGCCTTGCCGAGTAGCCAGCCAATGTTTTTACCCTGGGCGTTAGGCGACACGGCCATTTTGACCACTTCAAAGGCGTAATCCGGATCATCCATTTTCAATAAGGCGCAAACGCCGACGGGTTCGTTGTTGTACAAAGCCACTAAGATTTCACCACCTTTATCGATAATATATTTTTTGGGATGATCCAGTGCTTTATGATCTGCTTCTTCCATCTTAAAATACTTGCGAATCCATTCTTCATTAAGTTGCCGGAACGCTTCAGCATATTTAGGCTTGTACGGCACAATCTTCACGTCCTGACTTTCGCGCTGTTTCTTTTGTTCTACTACATATTGCAAAAGACTTTTCCTGTCCAGCAAAAACTCCCATTCTTCCATTGCTGCCCAAAGGTCGTGCCGGGCAGTTGCTGACAGGGCCTCTACCGCGTTTGTTACATCCGTATACTGATGCTGTATTCTTTTGTTAAGCTCCCACCCTTTCCTGGAAAGGCTCAGCACCGTTTTACGACCATCTAACTTGTCTTTCTTTTCGAGGATCAGCCCTTTCTTCGACATCTCACCCACAATCTTACTTACTGAAGGATGCGAGTGCCCGATCTGTTGTGCAATTTCCATTACCGAATTATCGCCCTGTGTTAATACATGAAACACCGGCCACCACTTGGGTTGCAGGTCGACGCCATACATTTTATAAATTTCCGCGGCATCGGAAGTAATTCTCTCAGATAAAAGGCGGATGCGGCTGCCGATCGCTTTTTTGCCGGTTTGATTGAAGAATTCCATTGAACTGATTTTATGGTAACCCGATACGTAACTGGTTACGCAATTTAGAAAATGATTTTATGCGAACCAAATAATACAAACACCCGCCTGGTGGAGAAAGCAGGCACGAATGTTTGCATGGAGTGGAGGGGCGCGCTCACATGCAATATTTTGCAGCCAGTAAGCCACTGATTTGCAATTACTAAGAAAAAACTCTTTCGGAACTGTGATTTTTTCAATGCTCCGGCGATTCATGGTGTAAACAACAAAATCAACACAAATGAAAAAGATCATAAGAATTACGATCGGCTTCCTGGTGATGTTCCTCCACGAAAAGGGTGCCGTTGGGCAGGCCACCCAACAGACCGAAACAAAAATGGTGGTTACGTCAAGTTTCAATGCTAAAAACTATGTACTCCACATATCGCTGCCTGCCTTCTATTCGGCCGACAGTGATACCCGTTATTCCGTCTTATATGTACTTGATGGAAACTATTCTTTTGCCTCCTTTCATTCCCTTCGGCAAATACTTGACATGGGAAATGAAATTGAAGAAGTAATAATTGTTGCTATCGGTGATGAAACAAACACCTTCAAGGACTGGTTGGCAAATCGACATAATGATTTCACTACCTCTCAACTTGCCCAGGCTGATGCTATGTTCGACAAATTCTTCAAGATGCCTGAAGGAACCTTGCATTCAGGTGGTGCAGACCTGTTTCTGAAAACATTGAAGACCGACATCATGAAGCGGATAGAAAAGGCATATAGAACGAACGGCGACAATGGCCTGTCTGGCCATTCACTCGGCGGTTTGTTTGCGGGGTACTGCCTGCTGGTTGAACCTGACCTCTTTAGCCGCTACGGCATAAACAGTCCCTCGTTTTGGTGGGATCCGCACCAATTGAAAAATCTCCAAACTGCTTTTGCGAAGGCAGGCCCTGGCAAAAAAACCAATATATTCATATCGGCAGGAAAACTAGAGGGAGAAATGATGCTGGCGCCTATTGCCAGTTTCAACGAGGCCCTGAGATTGCAAAATGACAGCAACCTGAAGATAAACTATCACATTTTTGACGATGAGACACATCTTTCTGTGGTACCTGCCTGCAGCAGCCGGACGCTGAAAGTTCTGTATGGAAATAACGCAGCCAAATAACTCCAGCGCAATGACCCAAGCAACCGACGCATTTAAACAATTGGTTCAGGAAAACAAGGGAATTATCTACAAAGTCTGCAAATCTTTTTGTGACAGTAAGGAAGATCGTGACGATCTGGCGCAGGAAATACTATATAACCTTTGGAAATCTTTTCCGACGTACCAGCCAGATTACAAAGTTAGTACCTGGATGTACCGGGTCGCCATGAATGTGGCAATATCTTTTTACAGGAAAGAAAAGAGAGCAATACAGTTCACTCCGTATTCTGAAGAAATATTGGTATTCGAAGACGATGTGGGGACAGAACAAAAAGAAATTCAGCTTCGGCTACTCTACCAATTCATTCACGAACTAAAGGAGTTGGACCGTTCAATCATGCTGCTTTACCTGGATGGAAAGAGTTACGAGGAAATGAACGAAATCACTGGCCTTTCTGAAACTAATATTGGGACGCGGATAGGAAGGATCAAAGACAAGCTTAAAACCAGATTCACCACTCAAAAAATTGTATAATATGGAACTTGATGATATGAGAACAATTTGGCAAGTGAACCAGGACAACCTGAACGAAAGACTGAAGGTAAATTTTGCGGGGCTCGATGCCATGCAGCAACAGCAAATGAAATCGAATTTATCGCCGCTTCTTTGGAAAAGGTCGATTGAGAGCGTTTTTCATGTGCTGGCTATTTTCCCGATCGTGATTTGCCTGATAAATAACTTCAATTCGTCAGCCTGGCTGATCGCAACAGGTACCCTGCTTGCTTTTTACATCATGTTGCTGGCTAATAGCATTCAGCAAATTCGGCTGATACAGGCAGTTGACTATAGCAAAGATTTACTTTCGATTCAGAAAGCGATAACCACTCTGCAAACACACAGCACAACATTCGTACGACTACTCTTTTTATTTCTCCCGGCGATACTGGGATGGCCAATGATTGTTTCGAACCTTATCCACGACTATAACTTAACCGAACTAGCCTTCATAGACTTTAGCAAGGCCTATACCGGTAATTGGTGGAATGTGCAGTTGATCGCGATACTCATTTGGTTCCCTGTTTGCTTTTGGTTATTCCTAAAAGTTTCTCCAAAGAACATTGATATACCCTGGGTTCGAAATATTGTAGACAAAACAATGGGCAAAAAAGTTGTTGATTCAATGGACTATCTGAACGAATTGAATAAGTGATTTAAGATATCCAATTTCAATCAAACGAAGTTGAAAAGGTGCCACTTAACCGTTAAATGAGTCGTGTGGATCCCGCCCTTGCCGGAGAGTTCTAATATTGCTGTGTACTTCATTCATCTTTGGGCAATGGGCAATTCGACGCTTTCATTCATTGTAATGTTGTTGGTGCCGTTCCTCACGGTGCTAATCCCGCTTACGTTGGGCGAACGTTACGGGCGGGCACATACCAGAAAGAATAGTCAATTGAATTCAGTGCTCGTCGAGTCGTCGGTAACTGCGGCCTTTGGCTTGCTTGCCTTTATGCTTGCCTTCACTTTCCAGATTGCTGCCACCCGTTATGACAAAAGAAAAGAGTTGTTGGTAAAGGAGGTAGACAATATTCGGACTGCTTACTTACGCGCCGGGCTCATCCACGAACCTATCAAATCGGACACCAGAAGAAGAATGGTTGACTACGTCGACCTGTTGGTGAGGGTAACCAAGGGTGATTCAAAGATTGAGGAAGCAAAAGCAACAGTACAAAGGATATTGGATTCTTGCTGGCGCGATGCCGAAGCCCTGGCAAGGGAAGACAGAAGTTCAGAAGTATATTCTCTTTTTACAGGAACTATAAACGACCTGTACTCCAGTTACAATGAACGCGTCGCTATCGTACTTGAATACAAAATCCCCTGGGTCGTTTATTTTGTACTAGGTACAATAAGTGTGTTGTCGATGCTGGTATTGGGATACCAATTTGGTATTTCGGGGCGTGGAAGCATGCAGATTAATATAATGCTCTCTCTCATATTTGCGATTGTCATGTTGTTGATCATTATCCTCGACTATCCGGAAACCGGATTACTGCAGGTGAATCAGCAGCCCCTGATGCGACTTCAGGAGGATCTAAGTAATTTCGGACGCTAGATACCCAACCATCTGACCTTTACTCAAAAGAGAAATTAATAGTTGTAGTCGATCGTACTGAACCTGGGGCCATTGACCACATGTTCAATTTTTACAATGACATTATTTTCGCGCAACATCCTTTACACACCTAAACCCAAGGTGGTTGGTTGCGGATCGATATTCTCCTTTCCCTCTTGTTCCGACCATATACCGGGTACAGAATTGGTCAGTGCACAAATAGGATCCTCCCCTCTGCACTTTCTTTTTGCTGCCGGGTTCGGATGGATCATACGAATCGTTGGGGCCTGCAGGATCTTTTGTCACTTTATTTCCCGAAAGGGAATGATAGTAATCCGGGCGATACCAATCACTGCACCATTCCCACACATTGCCAGCTATGTCGTAAAGCCCGAATGCATTGGGCGCAAATTTTTTAACGGGCGCTATTCCAATAAATCCATCTGTGCCCGCATCATTCTGTGGAAATTTACCCTGGTAAGTATTTGCCATCCATTTGTTGTCTATATGCAAGGCATTGCCCCAGGCATACAACTCACCGGCTTTATTACCACGCGCAGCAAATTCCCATTCAGCTTCTGTAGGCAATCTTTTTCCTGCCCATTTTGCGTACGCAGCCGCATCTTCCCACGAGATATGCACAACAGGATAATCATCCTTACCCGAAATAGAACTTTGCGGGCCGTCAGGATGTTTCCAGTCGGCCCCATGAACGTAACTCCACCAGGCATAAGGATTGGAAAGGTCTGGAATAGCCGTTGCCGTAAAAACTGCAGAACCCGCCACCAGGTTCTCGTCGGGCACATCCGGGAATTCTTCTTTGGTAGGTTTTTTTTCCGCGATAGTGATATAACCTGTTGCTTTCACAAAAGCCGCAAATTCCTTATTGGTCACTTCCGCAGCATCCATATAGAAAGGAGAAATAAAAACGCGGTGAACAGGTCGCGCATCATTCATGGTTTCACGTCCGCCGTTTTCCATTCCCTGCGGGTTTACTCCGCCCATGCTGAATTCACCTCCTGGTATCCATACCATTCCATCTGGGATCATGGCGGGCACTTGCTCATCACTTGGCAATGTGTTTAAAAATTCTTTGCCTCCGCCATTCATATAAAGGGCACTATCTGCGAGTGAAAGGCCTATGCAGGTTATACTCTCCTTCAATTTGGTTTCCTGCAAACCGGCAGCTGCCGCCGGTTTAACGAAATGATGATACAGGCTCAGGCTTCCCGCAACTGCCAGTAAAAGGGCGATACCCAAAGAAAGTTTTGCGAGCAATTTGAATTTCGCCATATCCGCCTTTTTTGAAAGGTAAGACACTTCCTATTACAGAAAACCCCCATTAAGAATTATAAGGCTATGGTAAGTTCCACACCGGCGCCCCGTAGAAGCCCCGAAATATGTTCAGACACGTTATTATCAGTTATCACCTGCTCAATCTCTTCTAAACCACAAATCTTACCGAATGCCCGCTTCCCAAATTTGCTTGAATCGGCAAGCACAATGGTTTTTTGCGCTGCGGCAATCATTTTGCGGTTGAGTTGCGCTTCCATCATGTTGGTGGTAGTGAGACCGAATTCGGGATCGATACCATCAACACCCAGGAACAGCTTGCTGCAGGAAAAATCTTCCAGCATTCTTTCGGCGTACAAACCTGTAACGGAAGAAGAACTTTTGCGAAGCATTCCGCCCAAGGTTATCACTTCTATGTCGGGACGATTTATCAATTCAATGGCGACGTTGAGCGCCGCGGTAATAACTGTGAGGTGACCCATAGGTTGTATGCTGCGTGCAAAGGAAAGCACCGATGTTCCGGACGCTATCAGAATACAATCGTTGGGTTCGATGAGCTGGGCCGCCGCCCGCCCGATCTGCGATTTTTCAACAGAATGAATCTTGGCCTTTTCCATTACCGGCCGGTCGGCCGCGTATGGATTAACGAGGGTGGCTCCGCCATGCGTCCGATACAAAAGCTTTTTATCCTCCAGGAGTTTCAAATCCTTTCGAATTGTTACAGACGAAACATTAAGGTCGTCGCAGAGGTCGACTACGCTCACACTTCCCTCCTTCTGTATCCTGCCCATTATATGCTGATGGCGTTCGGTGGGGTTGCTCATACCCCTGCAAAATAAGCTTTTATATCGAAAGTCGACGAGGCCGAAAAGGCCGCCACCACCAAAATGTGGATTTCGGGTGATTTAAATTTATTTCAAAATTGTTTCGTTTGTATGCAAAAACCGTTATCATTGCTTTCGCTTTGTTTCGAAACAGGATTACGAAGTTTCACTTACCCGACTGACTTATGCAAGATTCGTACAAAAGAACCTTTGATATAGACCGTGCCAGCCAGTACCGGCTCATTGCCGACCCGACGCAGAATTGGGACCTTGTAGTTATTGGAGGTGGCGCCACCGGCCTCGGAATCGCACTCGATGCCGTTGCCCGGGGCTATAAAACGCTGCTGGTTGAGCAGGCCGATTTCGCGAAAGGTACATCCAGCCGCAGCACCAAACTGGTTCACGGCGGGGTGCGTTACCTGGCCCAGGGCGACATACGCCTGGTGCGCGAAGCCAGCGTTGAACGTGGTTTGCTTCGCCGTAATGCGCCTCACCTGGTACGGAACCAAACATTTATCATTCCAGTGTACACCTATTGGGATTGCCTTAAGTATACCGTAGGGCTAAAAATATACGATTGGATCTCCGGCAAACTCACACTGGGTTCTTCGGTATTCATATCGCGTAAGAAAACACTTGAGGCCCTGCCGGGCCTGAACGGCAAGGAACTGGTTGGCGGCGTGTTGTATCACGACGGCCAATTCGACGATTCACGGCTTGCGGTTAACCTGGTGCAAAGCATTTTAGAAAATGGCGGCAGTGCAGTTAATTATACAAAGGTGATTGCATTGCAAAAAGATCACGAGGGCAAAACTCGGGGTGTAATAATAAAAGATGCCGAGCACCAGGTTACCTACGCCGTTAGTGCAAAAGCAGTCGTAAACGCCACGGGTGTTTTTGTCGACGACATTCTTCAAATGGATCGGGGCAGCGCGTCCAAAAGTATTTGTGTTAGCCAGGGCGTTCACCTGGTACTAGATAAGAAATTCTTTCCTTCCGAACACGCCCTGATGATTCCCCAAACCAGCGACGGCCGCGTATTGTTTGCAGTGCCATGGCATGAAAAAGTAGTGCTCGGCACCACCGATACGCCGGTGGAAGAAGCATCACTCGAACCGAAGGCTCTTGAAAAAGAAATCAATTTTATTCTTGAAACAGCAGGAGGCTACCTCACATTAAAACCTAAACGAAGTGATGTATTGAGTGTATTTGCCGGCCTTCGTCCATTAGCTGCACCCGCAGAAGGAGAACAAAAAACCAAGGAAATTTCACGAAGCCATAAAATCATGGTATCACCATCTAACTTATTTACCATACTCGGTGGCAAATGGACCACTTACCGCAAAATGGGACAAGACATGGTAAACCGCATAGAGAAAGTGCTGGGTTGGAAGCATCGACGCCCTAAAACCGTCGACCTCCGCATTCACGGGTCTGCACCCGACGTAAACTGGAGCGATCCCTTGTATTTCTATGGAAGCGATGCCGACCTGATCAAAGAACGCATGAATGGTTCCACGGGTAAATGGATCAGCGATAGCCTGAAAATTCACAAGATGCAGGTAATATGGGCCGTGGAAAAAGAAATGGCGCTCACTGTAGAAGATGTGTTGTCGCGCCGAACAAGAGCCCTGTTACTCGACGCAAAAGAAAGCATACGCATTGCCCCCACCGTTGCCCGTATCATGGCCGACTTATTAAAGAAAGACGAGGCCTGGGTAGAGCGACAGGTGGATGAATATAAACAGGTTGCTCAACACTATGTTCTTGAAAAAAACTAACCGAACGATCTAACTGCCATATGAAATTGCGAACACTGCTGCAACCGGCACCTCATAAAACTCCTTTGCCGGCAGAACGTGTAGACAAGGAGTATAACAAACTACGCCTGCAAGTTTTTGCAGGGATATTTCTCGGGTATGCGGGCTATTATTTAGTGCGCAAAAACTTCTCCATGGTGATGCCTGACCTGATTGCGAGGGGATTCACCAAAACCGATCTCGGCATTGCCCTGTCGGCCATTTCCATCGCCTATGGTATCAGCAAATTTGTGATGGGCACGGTTTCAGACCGAAGCAATGCGCGTGTGTTTTTGACCCTTGGACTCATTTTATCATCGCTGACCATGATAACGATGGGCCTTTTTCCATTTGCCACCAGCTCTATCGCAATAATGTTTTGCCTCTTATTCATTAATGGTTGGGTACAGGGAATGGGGTGGCCTCCCTGCGGACGGGTTGTTGTGCATTGGTTCTCTGTTAAAGAAAGAGGAACAAGAATGTCGATCTGGAACGTTGCGCACAATGTGGGTGGTGGACTGATGGCGCCAGTGGCTGTAGCCGGATGTGCGTTGTTTGGAACCTGGGAAAGTAAATTGGTTTTTCCAGCCCTGGTTGCAATTGTTGTTGCTTTCATAGCGTATTTACTTGTTCGTGATACACCACAGAGTTGTGGTTTACCCCCAATAGAACAGCATAAAAACACTTACTCTGCCGATTATAATGCTTCGCACGAAAAAGAACTCAGCACAAAGCAGATCTTGCTGGATTACGTTTTGGTTAACAAAATGATTTGGTACATAGCCCTCGCGAATGTGTTTATATATTTGGTGCGATATGGAGTACTCGACTGGGCCCCCACGTATTTGAAAGAGGCAAAAGGATTTTCGCTGAACGACACATCATTGGCCTATTTCCTTTATGAATGGGCAGGCATACCCGGTACACTTTTATGCGGATGGCTTAGCGACAAAATCTTCAAGGGTCGTCGCGCCCCAGCTACCATTATTTACATGGTACTCGTAACTATCTCCGTATTTACGTACTGGAAAAACCCGCCCGGCAATCCCCTCATAGACAACATTGCGCTCATAGCTATCGGTTTCCTTATCTATGGACCGGTAATGCTGATCGGCGTTCACGCCCTTGACCTGGTTCCTAAAAAAGCAGCAGGAACCGCTGCGGGTTTAACCGGTTTCTTCGGATACCTGGGCGGAGCCGTTTTTGCCAATGCGGCCATGGGATACGTGGTTGACCAATGGGGATGGAATGGTGGATTTGCCGTGTTGCTTGCAGCCTGCCTCCTTTCAATCGTGTTCACTGCTTTAACATGGAAAAAAGAAACTAAAAGTGCACATCATTACTAAAACATACAATTATTGACTAATGAGAACAACTGCCACTGCTACGCAACGGACTAACCGATGCGTGAAATGGGTGTTAAGCTTTGCCATGCTTCTTGCCTTTACAGTTGCTGCCGCCAGCAATGCACAGGCACAGGAAAAAACCGTTACTGGTTATGTAATGGGCGACTCCAGTAACCCAGTCGCCAATGCAACCGTACTGGTAAAAGGCACGAGCAACAGTACCCTCACCAACGAAAGAGGCGCGTTTACCATCAAAGCAAATTCCAACCAATCCATCGTGGTATCTGCCGTTGGCTATAAACCAATGGAAAAGAAAATAGGAAACAGCAATATGCTAAATTTCCAATTGGTGACGAGCCGGGCTGAACTGGAAACTGTGGTGGTAACGGCGCTTGGCATAAAACGCGAAGAAAAAGGCCTGGGCTTTTCCACGTCCACCATTCGCGGCGACCAAATCGCTGAAGCGCCATCGAGCAACTGGACGGATGCCTTGTCTGGTAAAGTTGCCGGTTTAAATCTCGTTCGTTCGAACAGTGGCCCCAGTGGCTCCAATAAAATCATCTTACGTGGCGAAAACAACCTTACCGGTGATAACGAAGCCCTGATAGTAGTGGATGGTGTGGTCATTAACCAGGGGAGCGGACGCCGCAGCGCCATAAGCGGCGAAAGCGCATACGGAACAAGCAGCGACAACATGCCTGCCGATTACGGAAGCGGAATGAACGATATTAACCCCGAAGACATTGAATCCGTAACAGTGTTGAAAGGCCCCGGCGCTGCTGCTCTCTATGGGCAGCGTGGTGCAAACGGCGCAATCATCATTACCACAAAATCGGGAAGCTCCAAACGCAAAGGCTGGGGCGTAACACTCAACTCTAATTATTCCATTGAACAAGTGAACCGATGGCCCGATCTTCAATACGAATACGGACAGGGTCTCGATGGCACCCCGTATTATTCATTTGGCGCTACTGTCGATGGCGCCAGTACCAGTGCAACAAGTTCTGCTTATGGACCACGTTTCAACGGACAGATGTTCTTCCAGTACGATCCTGCAACACAGAAGGTAGGCACAGAGCGCACCCCCTGGATTGCTTATCCTAATCAAACACGCGATTACTTCCAGACAGGCCAAACTGTTTCCAATACCATCAGCATAGATGGCGGTACCGATAAAACGACCGCCCGTTTTTCATTTACTGATGTGCGCAACAAATGGATTACTCCCAACACAGGATACAATCGCAACAATATTTCCCTCTCAGTAAACTCAAAAGTCAATGATAAGCTGCAAATCGCAGCCAAGGTTAACTATAATAACAAACGCAGTGACAACTTACCAGGGGCGGGCTATGGTAACCAATCCATCATGTATTGGTACATATTCTGGCAACCAAATGCCGATATGAACTGGCTGCGCGAATATTGGGTACGCGGTCAGGAAGACAGAAAGATCTTTTATCCATTCAGCAGTTTCCCCGAAAATCCATACGCTGTCGCTTACGAATTCATTAACCGTTCCAATAGAAACGGGATAACCGGGAATATCCAGGCGACTTATAATTTCATGAAGAGCCTGAGCCTGCAAGTAAGAACTTCCATCGATATGGCTTATGAACAGCGTGCCCAGGAAAGACCCTATGACGCCGGCTCCAAACTACAATATGGTAGTTACCGAACTCAAAACATCTACTCGCAGGAAATTAGCACCGATTTCCTGTTGAAATACCAAAAACCAATTAATACGGATATAGATTTTTCGGCCTCTGTAGGCGGAAGTTTGTTGCGCAATACGTATAACAGGGACGAAACACGCGCTGATTCATTAACTTATCCTGGCGACTATTCATTCTCTAATGCTGCGGGTCCGCTCGTGACCATGCCGTGGAGAAGCAAATATGCCATCAACAGTATTTATGGATTGATCTCTGCTTCATTCCGCAATTACCTGTTCCTCGATTTTACAGCACGTAACGACTGGAATTCCGTATTGGCAACACCTTCCCGTACTGAAAACTCAGGCTTCTTCTACCCTTCTGCCAACCTCAGCTTTGCCTTGTCGGATGTAGTGAATATGCCTAAGTCAATTGACTTCGCTAAACTGCGTTTCTCCGCATCAGGAGTTGGCAGCGGCGGTACCACTCCCTACTTAACGGCATACAATTATCAATCGGCCGGATCACTCTTCGCAGGAGGATTGCAAAACCCAACTTTGCTCGCAAATCCGGATCTGCGTCCGTTAAAGACGATCACTTATGAATTGGGTGGTAACGTACGAATGTTTCGCGACCGGCTGAATGTAGATGTGACTGTTTATTCGGGATACACAAAGGACCAGATCCTGCAACGTGTGGTGGATCGTGCTTCCGGTTATGCGAAAGCGCTGTTCAATGCAGGTCAGGTAAACAATAAAGGAATTGAAGTAGCCGTATCGGGAACTGTTTTACAAAAAGGCGGATTTAAATGGACCACAGGTGTGGTTTATTCTGCAAATAAGAATCAAATCAAAGAACTCGCAGATAGCTCCGTGGTATTACAAACAGGACCTGTTGGAGGCGGACAAATTGTTGCAAAAATCGGTGGTAGCATGGGTGACCTGTACGGACGGGGTTACGTGCGTTCTCCGGACGGTCAGATCGTTTACGATGCCGCAACTGGTTTTGCTCAAATCTCCCAGGACGTAGTTTATTTAGGCAACACCATCCCCAAGGGAAAACTTGGTTTCAATAACACCTTCCAGTACAAAGGTTTCAGGCTGAACATCCTGTTCGATGCACAATGGGGCGGTGTCGCACATTCACTGATGCATTATAAACTGGCAGAACAAGGAAAATTAACATCGACACTCCCTGGAAGATATAGCGGTATTGTCGGAAATGGTGTAGTGCTTGGCCCGGACAATAAATACTATCCGAACACAACCATTGCAACGGATATTGACGAATACTACCGTTCACATTGGGGCATCGACAATGCAGAAGGAAGCACCTTCAGCACCGATTTTATCAAATTCAGGGAGGCAAGGCTGGATTACACTATTACTCCCAAACTGACCAAGAAACTCGGTCTTCAAAGGGCCACCGTGGGTGTCTATGGCCGTGACTTGTTTATCTGGTCGCCCTGGCCAATGTTCGATCCCGAATTTGGTACCCTGAGCGGAACCGATATCGTTCGCGGATTTGAGGTGGGTCAATTCCCGTCAACACGTACTATTGGAGCAAACCTTGTTATTGGATTCTAATAAACACAACATGAAAAAAGCATTCATCTATAAAATAACAGGTGCACTGGTGTTAATCAGCTTAACGATCAGTTCATGCACCAAAGATTTCAAGGAGATCAATACCGATCCCAACAATTCACCCAATGCATTGCCGCGACAATTGCTGGCGCCGGCATTGGTGAACACCCTTTCGCTAAATATGCAGCGTAACCGAAACTTCAACAACGAACTGATGCAAGTAACGGTAAACATGAGCGACGCGGAAGGCCAGGTATTTCGTTACGACTATCGTTCAAACTGGAGTGATTTTCTTTACAACGGGTGGTATACCGAATTGACGAACTACAAGGACATCTATAAGATTGCGCGGGAGCCATTGAACTACAACCGTTCTTACCAGGCGATTTCGTTGATTTGCCAGGCATGGGTTTATTCATTACTCACCGACACTTATGGAGATGTGCCTTTCGTGCAATCAAATCTGGCGCGCGACTCTAGTATCTACGAACCAAAATTCACCAGCCAAAAAGACATCTATTTGGGATTATTCTCTATGCTGGAAACAGCGAACGATTCGCTCGACGGCGGCCCGGCCATCACGGCAGGCAGCGACCCCGTGTACAGTGGCAATATCACGAAATGGAGAAAATTCGGCAACTCCCTTTACTTGCGCTTATTAATGAGGCTATCCGGCAAGGCGGAAGTCGCCACGCAGGTGCAGGCAAAAATTAAAGACATAATCGAAACCAATGCTGCAAAATATCCCATTATCGCTGCCAACGACGAGTCAGCAATATTAAGATGGACAGGTGTTGCCCCGTATATTTCTCCCCTTACTACCGTGCGGGAGCAGGACTTCCGCGCGCCCGGTATCGCGAGTTTCTTTATCGATCACCTCGTAATATGGGCAGATCCGCGAATTGACCTTGCCTTCGGCACTGGTACCCCCACACTAACCAACCGGTGGGCGATCGCTCCCTACCAGGGCGCGTTTATTGGCGTACCAAGCGGGTATGCCCCCGGCCAGGTAACGGATAAAAAATCTTATTTCTATTCCATTACTAACAATAATAATACAGGACCCTCCATGCAGAGCGAGCCACTGGGTGGCATGATCATGACTTATGCGGAAGTAAAATTCATTCTTGCAGAAGCAGCTTTGAAAGGCTGGATTGGTGGCAACCCGGAAACATTTTACAACGATGGCGTTTCAGCAGGCATAAAGCTCTGGCTTCCCAATTGGAGCATGCCGGTTACCACTTATCTCGACAATGCGGATATGCTGTTGAGCATGGCAACATCGGAAGAAGACAAAATGGAATTTATTCATTTGCAGAAGTACTATGCGCTGTTCATGAACGATATGCAGCAATGGTTTGAATATCGACGTACCGGTCACCCGGTACTGCCAAAAGGTCCCGGCCTGCGTAACAACGGCGAAATGCCTGCTCGCATGACCTACCCGGTGTATGTGCAGTCAACAAACCCTACCAACTATAAACAAACGGTGGAATTACAGGGTCCGGATGTCATCTCAACAAAAGTATGGTGGCAAAAACCTTAATTGTTTAAAAGCATACCTACAAGGTGTATTAAAACTGTAAAAATGAAAAAGAACTTCTTATATATCTTTTGCCTGCTTAGCGCCTTTAGTTTCTGGGGTTGCAGCAAAGACGGCAACTATCCTGGCGGTACCGTCAGTTCGTACATTTCCATGTTCGATCTCCGCGACATTTACCAGGGAAAGGACATTGTAATTACGAAAGAGAACACATTTGGCCCCGATAAGATTGCAGGGACAGTTATCTCCGATCATTCGGGCGGAAACATTCCGGCAGGCTTACTGGTGTTGCAGGACAGCCGTCGTCTCGGCCAATTGAGAGGCATTGCTGTTGCCCTGGGCAATGAAGCTGCCAACTATGTTCCCGGCGATTCGGTCGTCATTAAAGTGGACGGTAAAAAGTTGCAGCGCGTGAATGGTATTCTTCAGATTACGGGCGTATCGGCATCTGATGTGACTAAAGTAGCAAGCGGCAAAATTGTTGAACCTATCGTAGTAAAATCAAACCTGGTTATCGACAAGCCGGGCAACTATGAAAGCACGCTGATATCGTTCACAAAAGTTGGTTTTGACCCTACTTATCCGCCCACTGAAACCTATTTGGGCAATAAAACGATCAATGATGGTTTCGGGAACAGCATCCTGCACACTGAAGCAACGGCGCCTTTTGCCAACAAAGTGCTTCCCTACTCTTCCAACTTTACCGGAATTGCCTTTAGCAATGAAGAGGGTAAAGCGACTTTGTGGCCCCGTTCAGAAGCCGATATACAGGTGTTAAGTGCAACGCCGCCCAAAGTAGCTCCACTGGTAATCACCGGATTCCTGGTCGATCCACTTGGTACAGACACCAACTATGAATATGTTCAGTTAAGAGCGACAAGAGATATCAATTTTACAGAAACGCCTTTCGCGGTTGTAACTACCAACAATGCCGGAGCGAATACTCCCACTGGTTTTCCCACTGCCGGCTGGGCTACAGGCGATTTAAGAACCTATAAAATTAACCTCACTACGGGTACCGTATTAAAAGGGGAATACATATATATAGGAGCGATCAAGAAAATCTGGGGTGCAGGTTCAACAGATATCAGCAATTCGAAATGGTATGGCAAAATGTATTCTAACGTAAGTGGCGATGGCTTCGGAACAAAAACAACCAACCTCCTCGCTAACTCAGGAAACGTAGCAGGTATTGCGGTATTTGACAAAATCGACATCGAGGAATCTACGTTGCCGGTTGATCTGATCTTTTATGGCGGCGGTGGCCAGATCTATACGCCGGGCCCACCCGAAAAAGGCTATCGGGTCACCAATACGGACTATTACGATGAAAAGAATCCCATCACATTGGTTGATCAGCCGTTTTATGCACAAGGCTCGAATACCGGCAAATTCGCGTTTCCCCCTGCTACCAATTTTGTAAAGCTGGTGGGTACGTATAATCGCACGAGCGGCAGATGGACGTCTTCGCGGCTGCAAACAAACGTAGTGATGAATGCCGCTGCTACGGTTGCGCTTATTGAAGGGGGTGTAACCATCGAAGATTAATGGGAGCCAGTACTAATAATAACGCTAAACACAAATAAATTGGAAAGGAGAAAATTCTTACAATCCATTGCCTTGCTATCAGGAGGACTATTAGCCAGCAAATTTGTTCCGGCTAAGTCGCTCCTGCTGCCAGGGCAGAAAATAAAAGGCAGAGTTACGGCGGGCGGGAAGTCAATAGCCGGAGTGGTGATCAGCGATGGATACACGGTCGTTGCAACAGATCGCAAGGGTCGATATGAATTGGAGCCCAACCCTGATGCAATTGCTATATTCATATCAACACCGGCAGGATACGAATTCCTGCACGACAAAAATATCGCACGTCATTATGTCCCGATTAAAGAAGCTCAGGATAGTGGAATCAATTTTGAACTGACGAGACTTGCACATAACGACAACGAACACCGCTTTGTGATATGGGCCGATCCGCAGGTGAAGAATGCCAGTGATGTTGAAAAGATGATGAAAGAATCGGTGCCTGACGTTCAAAAGCTGGTATCTGCTTTGCCCGCTGGCACGCTTATACACGGAATTACGGTAGGAGATATTGTCTGGGATGAACTGAAGCTTTTCGCCGACTATGACAAGGCCGTGGAAAGAATGGGAATCCCTTTTTTCCAGTGCCTGGGAAATCATGATATGGATTACCGCAAAGGTGGTGATGAAACATCCGACGATACCTTCCAGCAGGTGTATGGACCCACCTATTATTCATTTAACCGCGGGCAGGTACACTACGTGGTTATGGACAATGTGCGTTATCTCGGAAAAGACCGCGACTACGACGGATTTATTCAGCAACACCAGCTCGACTGGTTGCAGAAGGACTTGTCGTTTGTTGCCAAAGATCAGTTGATCGTTTTGTGTATGCACATTCCAGTTCACAGCGGCACAAAGAACAAGGCAGAGCTTTACGCTCTCTTACAGGACCGAAAAGTGCATATCATGTCGGGACACACACACTACCACGTAAACAGCGTGGAAGGAAATATTTACGAGCATAACCATGGCACTGTGTGCGGAGCATGGTGGACAGGGCCTATCTGTGGCGACGGCACACCTTGCGGATATGGCGTTTACCATGTCAAGGGAACAGATTTGCATTGGCATTACCAGGCTACCGGCCGCCCCGCAGATTACCAGCTTTCGATAAATGTAACAGACTTTGATGCTGCGCAAAACCAGGCCATCGTCAATATCTGGAACCACGATCCCGAATGGAAAACAGAATACTGGATCGATGGCGTAAGCAAAGGTGCGCTGGAACAATTTGAAGGATTTGATATTGCAGCGTACAAAACCCTGCTTGGGCCCGAACTGCCAAAACCACGGGGATTCGCTGAACCAAAGAAGACAAAGCACCTGTTTAAGGCAATTATTCCCAATACGGCCAATGAGATCAAAGTAATGGCAACCGACCGGTTTGGAAAGCAATACTGTACAACGCAAAAGGTGCAAATAGCTTAAGTGTCATGCTACCATTCATCGCAGTAAAAAACAAACAATGAAAAGACTCCTGCTTGTAGCTGCTGGGATTTTTATCAGCTGTTGCATGCTGGCCCAAAACACGACATGGGACAGCACTTATCGGCCAAACAACTTTCATTTGAAAGTTGGACAATTCAAAAGTTTTCCGAATTCAAACAAAGACATTGTATTCCTGGGAAACAGCATTACCGCAGGTGTTGACTGGATGGAATTGTTGGGGAGAAATGACGTTCGCAACCGGGGGATATCGGGAGATATCAGTTTTGGTGTATTGGAAAGGCTGGACGAAGTGACCGAAGGGAAACCCGCCAAAATCTTTATTTTGATTGGCATCAATGATATTTCCCGCAATATTCCCGACAGTATCATTCTCCGTAATTTCAAAACGATCATTCAACGTATAAAGCGAGAATCGCCGGCTACCAGGATCTACTTCCATACGCTCCTGCCGGTGAACAATGAATTCAGCAACTTTAAAAACCACTACAACAAAGATGAGCATATCAAATTCGTGAACGACGAACTGAGAAAACTGGGAACAGCGGAAAAAATTACCGTTGTTGAATTACACGATGCCTTCCTCAACAGTGAAAAGAAGCTGGACAAGAAATACACTATTGATGGCTTACACCTGAACGCCGAAGGATATCAACTTTGGAAATCTATTTTGTTAAACGGAAACTATCTGTAAGTACCCCCCTATGAAAACTTACCCTTTTGTTTTTGTGTTGGTGGCTGCTTTTGTAGCTTGCAATGGAACAAAGAAAACAATGACTACAAAACAGACCGCATTGGATACACAGGGCCATCGGGGCAGCCGCGGCCTTATGCCCGAGAATACGATTCCCGCAATGCGCAAGGCAATTGATCTGGGCGTTGTGACTCTTGAGATGGACCTTCAAATTAGCGCCGACAAACAGGTGGTGGTTTCACACGATCCTAATTTTAATGAAAAGATAACCACGACGCCGGAAGGAAGCACGTTAACCAAAGCAGAAGCAGCAACCCGGTTATTATTCCAAATGTCGTACGACAGTATACGCAAATACGACGTTGGCCTCAAACCGCATCCTGATTTTCCCCGTCAGCAAAAGATCGCCGCGTACAAGCCGTTGCTGAAAGACTTGATTACGGAAGCAGAAAGTTACGCGAAAACCCACGGCAGGGCCATGCGTTACAATATCGAGATCAAATCTTCGCCAGCCGGAGATGGCAAGAAGCACCCCGCGGTCGAAGAATTTGTTGACCTGGCGATGGAAGTGATCAATAAAGGCGGGATCGCCAGCCGCACCACTATTCAATCTTTCGATCCGCGTGCATTGCAGGTCATCCATCGCAAATATTCGTCGATGATTACTTCGCTATTGATTGAGGGAAACGACAAGCGGACCCTGGCTCAGCAATTTGATCAGCTCGGGTTTGAGCCGAAGATCTACAGTCCTCACTTTTCTTTAGTAACCCCGGAGCTGGTGAAAGCATGCCACGACAAGAATATACAGGTCGTTCCCTGGACCGTAAATACGCAGGAAGACATCAGGAAATTGATAGCCCTGGGTGTGGACGGTATTATTTCAGACTATCCTGACCTCTTCCAGAAATTATAAGGGGGCGATACACTGCCGCTGCAAAATACTTCCAAGAATTATAACCATGGGCAAAGCAGCCTTCAAAATCTTCGTACGAAAGGCCTGACTCTTTTATCTTGTATATCTCCAGCCACTTCGGTGCTGGAAGAACCCCCTTTTTTTAAAACCAGCTGATTTTCAAAGAGAGTCGGGATAAACTTACATAGCCGCATCCTGCAACACATCCATTTAATTCATCACCTAATTCAAAAGCCATTTTATGGAAACAGCAGTACCTGCAAGACCAAAAAATCAGGGTTCAACCATTCCGCCAGTGCCAGTAACAGTCGACAATTTCAGGCGTGCGGAAACCGATATGTATTTTAAAAGTATGGTAGTCGGCGAAGATTCATTGGGAAAATTATACCACCGTCGGGAACTATTCTCTATAGACAACCAAACAGTGGTTCGTGGTAACCGTGACACGCTTTATTCGTCGGGCGTGTTTGACCTGGACGCGGGTCCGGTAACGATCACATTGCCCGATGCGGGCAACCGCTTTATGTCGCTGATGGTACTAAACGAAGATCAATATGCCTTCGATGTAAGATATGGCGCCGGGGATTACACTTATTCCGCTGAACAAGCCGGAACGCGTTATATACTACTTGCGATAAGGACCCTTGCCGACCCTAATAACCATGCAGACATTGAGCAGGTGCACCGCTTGCAGGATGAAGTCAAAATTTCCCAACAAGGCGGCCCCGGAAAGTTTGAAACACCGGTATGGGACACAGAGAGCCAAAACAAAGTACGCGATGCGCTGCTGGTTCTGGCGTCAACTATTCCTGATTTTAGCGGAGCCTTTGGTAAAAAAACAGACGTCGATCCGGTAAGGCATTTGATTGGGACAGCAGCCGGTTGGGGTGGTAATCCTGAAAAAGATGCGAAATACCTGAACATAACTCCGGCAAAGAACGACGGGAAAACGATCTATAAGCTGTCTATAAAGGACGTTCCCGTCGACGCATTTTGGTCGATAAGTGTATACAATGCTAAAGGATACTACGAAAAGAATGCGCAAAATGCCTATACAGTAAATAATCTCACGGCAAAAAAAGAAGATGATGGCTCCGTTGTTATCCAATTTGGTGGTTGCGACGGCAAAACAGCTAATTGCCTTCCGATAACTGCTGGCTGGAACTACACGGTGCGGCTATACCGGCCAAGGACTGAACTGCTGAGTGGTAAATGGCAGTTTCCGGAAATACAGCCTATCAACTAGTTAAAACAGAAATTGTATGTTCTCAACAACGATGCAGGACAAGTCGGGCAAACCCACCCTCACTGCAAGCGAGGCGAGGGAAATAGCGAGGGACGCTTACATATATGGCTTTCCGATAGTAGACAATTACCGGATTCAATATGCCTATTTTGTCGATAAGAAAAACGCAGAATATAAAGGCATGTGGAATGAAGTACACAATACCGCGAGGGTTTATACCCCTGAAGACAAGGCCATACAAACTCCCAATTCGGATACGCCCTATTCAATGATTGGAGCGGACTTGCGGGCAGAGCCGCTAGTCTTAAGTGTTCCCGACGTCGAAGAGGGCCGGTATTACTCGGTGCAGTTCATAGATGCGTACACATTCAATTTTGCGTACGTTGGCAGTAGGGCCACCGGAAATAAGGCAGGTAATTACTTGTTGGCTGGCCCCGACTGGAAGGGCAATATACCGAGTGGCATAAACCAGGTTATACGGTCAGAAACTCAGCTGGCCTTCGTGATCATTCGAACGCAGCTTTTCAACACGAACGATATCGGGAATGTGCAACGGATTCAGAAGGGATACAAGCTGCAACCGCTGTCAAAATTTGCCGGTACCACAGCACCGGCGGCCGCAACACCGATCCCCTTTGCTACGCCACTTAGTGCCGCCGTTCAGAAAACATCTCCCCTCTTTTTTGCCATTTTGAATTTTTCTTTACAATATTGTTCGATTCATCCTACGGAACTGCAGTTATTCGAGCGCTTTTCCAAACTCCAAATTGGTGCATTTAAAGATTTCAATATAGATGCATTCGCTCCTGAAATTCAAAAAGCCATCGAAGAAGGGATTGAAGATGCATGGAGAAAAAATGAAGAAGTGCATAAACTTGCCGCAATGGGCAAGGCCAGTTCAGGAGAGTTCTTCGGATCGCGTGAATGGCTGAAAAACAATTATCCTTATCGAATGGCAGCTGCTGTTGCTGGTATTTATGGCAATTCGCAGGAGGAAGCCATCTACCCCGCATACTATGTCGATGCCGACGGAAACCCGCTCGATACAGCCAACAACAAGTATGTACTGCACTTTGACAAAGGGCAATTGCCGCCGGTGAATGCGTTTTGGTCGCTGACAATGTACACATTTCCGGAGAGCCTGCTTTATGCAAATTCGATAAATCGTTACCTGATCAACTCACCCATGCTGCCCGATTTAAAGAAGGACGCAGATGGCGGGTTGACGCTGTACATTCAACACGACTCACCCGGGCAAGGCTGGGAATCAAACTGGCTCCCCGCTCCCAGCGGCAGGGCGAAAATAGCCATGCGCCTGTATTGGCCGAAAGAGGAAGCATACGACGGTAGCTGGAAGGCCCCTGAGATTGCCAAGGTATAGGTTTTGCTGATAGTATAATATATCTATTTAGTAAAACCTTTTTTATGAAGAAATTTCTCCTCGCTATGGTAACGGTGTTGTTAAGCATTTTCAGCCACGCCCAGTTTGTGCTGAAACCAGGCATCGGTATAAATAATACAGACTTCTCAAAAGACGGTAATGGCAAATCGAAAGCAAGGACGGGCTGGCAGCTTGGCGGCAGTATCGTATTCGGTAAAAGATTCTATGTAGAACCAGGCCTGTTTTGGGTTTGGCGAAATACAGAATATACAGAAACGGGCGCCACATCAGATGAATTTGAAGCCAAGATAAGCGGCATCCGCATACCGGTGGCACTGGGACTTCGCCTGGTAGGGCAAGACGAGTCGAAAATTGGCTTGCGGGTATTCGCTGGACCCTCCCTGTTTTTTGTTACCGGCACCGGCGACAATATAAATAAGGACAATCTGAAAAAAGCCAACCTCGGATTTCTTCTTGGAACAGGAATCGACTTTTGGAAGTTCTATCTCGACCTCAGTTACGACTGGTCAATGACCGATGTGCAGAAAGATAACAGCTCCGTAGATGTTGGTAAAGCTCACGCACTCTTTCTTACCGGCGGCCTGCGGTTCAGGTTTTGATCATAGGACGGAAAGAGATTCTTTAATGCAACGAAGCCGCACCCAGAACAAAGTCCGATTTGGCAGGAAAATACATATGTTCTTTCCAGTTGATTGAGAAGATTCTCTTTAGTTTCTCCGCTAATTCGGCCACAGAGTCGCTTTTTGTGATGTAGAAATTTGCGCCGCTTTCAAAACATTGATCGATGTAGCGGCTGTATTTAAGCGAGGTGTACATAATTACCGGGATATTATTATAATCCGAATTCTTCCGTATTTCGACAATGCAGGCCACGCCATCTTTGCATGGCATATTAATATCTAGAAAAATCACATCCGGCAGCTCTTCACGGAGCAAGAGAAACAGCATTTCTCCGTCAATCGCATGCCTGAGTTTAATCACGATGGGAACGGCGGCTACGGCCATTTTGAAGAAAATTACATCATCCTGATCGTCTTCCGCCAGAAGCACATTGGTGGGCTCTTGAGCAAATTTCATACGGGGAATTGTATTGTTTGTTGGGTAACGCCGGTAAATCGAATAAGAAATTGGACCAGGAGAAGGTATTAAATTACGAATTCTATTCGTTTGATTATCAAAAATTGTTCCATATAGCTACCGGTCAGCGTTCAGTCATCGAAATTCCTGCCAAAGGAAGATTTTCTTCGCCCTGCCGACCTTTGTTTGACAAAACAGTTGGATGTTTCGTAATTATTCACGGAGGTCAAAGACTACCTTGGCATTATTCTGTTCGTTTGAAGAAATGAATACTTCGTACCGCTTTGAGCCCGCGGTTACGACCATGAGGGAGGTATTCGGAGGAATGGAACCGAGATTATTAGCGACCATCACCAGTTCGTGATGCGGATTATTTTTGTCAATAGCAATTACAAGCGTCACGGCTTTTTGGGAAAGTCTCGCACGCGATACCAATAATTTATTATTGTGATAAATCGTAACCGTGTCGCCATCGATTTCACCGTTGTCGTAGAGATCGACCCTTATTTCTCCTTCCCCTGTTTCAATTCTCTTAACCAGGGCATTGTTGCGGTTTGTAAGGGCCGGCGGTGGCGGGCGCATTGCCGTTACCGTCGTTTTTGTTACCGTTGTTGGCCTTGCCGAATCGATCACCGTTGGCTTCAGGGTAGTAACGGCCGTTGGCTGCTTCGCTAAGGAGTCGGCTGGATTTTTCTTTTTCGGAGGCGCAGTGGTCGTTTTAGGGTTGTTGCTGTTATTGCCGGTTACCGGCTTTTTAGCGACAGGAGCTGCCGCAACAACTTCTTTTTTAGGAGGCGCAGGCGTGGCTTTCTTAACTGGGGTTTTGGCAGTTGTCGTAGTAGCCTTTTTTGAATCAGTGTTAGGAACGGTTTTCTTGGTGATGGGTGGCGGAGGTGGTGGTATGCATTCGCGGAATGTAATATCGTCGAGCGCAAAATCATTCCCACATCCGCCGGGTGAATGATTAACCATAGATATAGCGACACTTGTCACGCCGGCGGGCATGGTGAAAAGTACGCTGTATTTTGTCCACTGTGCGCGACCGTAACGTTGAAGATCGCCGGTATTCATTTGAGTTACCAAAGAGCCCGTGACCGATTCAAGGCGAATAGTAATATTTGGCAGAAGTGGAAAAGGACACTTTTCGCTGGGTTTGCAAACATTAAGCATCCAAACAGCAAACTCGTAGTTGGCTCCGGGTTTTAAGCCCCGGGCCATAGTGCTGAAAAATTCGCCACTCCGGTACGAGGCATTCACCAATAACATATTTCCCATCACATCTCCCTCTGTGTGGTCTTGCGGGAGAGTAATCCAGTCGCCACGAAAACAATCGGCCGTATACGAAGTAATTGTGTAATACCCGTCACTTGGGCAGGTATGCTCGACGCGGCGATAATACGAAAAGGACCCGTTTGATTCAGCAGTTTCACCTCGTCCGCTGACACCAAAATTGATCTGAACTGTTGGATCTTTCAAAACACAGTTTCCCGTTTGGGCCTGCAACTGTGTGCCTGGAAGGAGTAATATCAAAATCCACTTTTTCAACACCCCTGGTGGTTTATACGTAATCTAATTCAATTTCGGGTTATTCTGAAATATTAGTGATGAAAGGCGCGGGGCATTACTGACTTTTCGTTTCCATTTGTTCATTATCTTTCAGCAGCAAAGCCTGGATCATGGTCTCAAAACCCGCCTCACACCGACTCTTGTTGATAATCCTCTTATTCGGAAGCGTCCCGGCAATGGCGCAGGTACGACTTCCGAGAATCGTTCGTGACAGTATGGTACTTCAGCGCGATGCCACCATTCGGGTTTGGGGCTGGGCATCCCCCAATGAAAATGTGACAGTAAAGATTAACGGCAAAATGTACAAAACAAAAACAGCGGCCGACAGCAGTTGGCAGGTTTCTATTGCGCCGTTGAAAGCAGGGGGTCCCTACACGATGAAGATAAACGGTCGTAACACGCTCCAAATAACCAATATCCTAGCTGGCGATGTTTGGGTTTGTTCCGGGCAATCCAACATGGTGCACCAAATGAAGTTACACGACGTACTTTATGAAAAAGAAATCGCCGATGCACACTATCCTCAAATACGGCATTTTTGGATTCCTACGATGACAGAGCTTCGGGGGCCCAGGAATGATCTTCCCGCAGGGAATTGGAAGGAAGCTAATCCAACAGATGTGAGAGACTTTTCTGCAGTTGCCTATTTTTTCGCAAAACAATTGTATGATAAATATAAGATACCTATTGGACTTATAAATGCGAGCGTCGGGGGCACACCGATCGAAGCCTGGACAAGTGAGGAAGGATTAAAGGAATTTTCCGCAATACAGTCGACCATTGCCAAGAACAAAGACACTGCATATGTAAACGAATTTTCACGTGCAGCAGCACTTGCCGGCAGTATCAGGCCCAAACCGTCAGACAAAGGTCTGACTGGTTCCATTCCCTGGTACGATTTAAGTTATAAGCCTGCGGGCTGGCGCACAATTACCGTTCCCGGGTATTGGGAAGACCAGGGTATTCGCGATCTGAATGGCGTAGTCTGGTATCGCCGCGAAATCGAGATACCCGAGAGTATGGCCGGCAAAGCAGCCCGTGTATTTCTCGGTCGTATTGTCGATGCAGACGCGCTTTATATAAATGGTACGCAGGTGGGCAATACGGGATACCAATATCCGCAAAGACGCTACAATGTGCCGGCAAATCTGTTGAAAGCAGGGAAAAACCTATTTGTGGTCAGGGTAGTGAACAACGCGAACAAAGGAGGTTTCGTTCCCGATAAACCCTATTATATTTTTGCTGACGGAGACACGGTAGATCTTAAAGGTGACTGGCATTATAAAGTTGGAGAAGTTTACGAACCAAAACCAGCCGCTCCCGGTTTTTCCGCACAGAGCCAACCCACAGCACTCTATAATGCTATGGTGGCACCGCTCGTCAATTATACTGTCAAAGGATTTCTTTGGTACCAGGGCGAAGCGAATGCGTGGCGCCCGCAAGAATACGCTTACCTGCAGCCCGCACAAATAGTTGATTGGAGAAATAAATGGAAATTGGGTGATCTGCCGTTTTTATATGTGCAACTGCCCGGATTCATGGACATGAATTACCTGCCCGCTGAAAGTCAATGGGCCATTTTACGCGAATCGCAACTGAGTGCATTGTCGGTTTCAAATACGGGTATGGCAGTGGCTATCGATCTTGGTGAATGGAACGATATTCATCCTGATAATAAAAAGGCCGTCGGCGATCGCCTTGCACTACTCGCACGGAAAAAGGTGTATGGAGAGAATATCGTTGCAGAAAGTCCCATTATGGAAACTGCCACCCTTGACGGAAACAAAATAATCATCAGTTTTAATAACGCCGGAGCGGGGTTGATCACCAGCGACAATGAAGAACCCAGAGGCTTTGCAATTGCCGCTGATGACAAGAAATTCGTTTGGGCCCGGGCTGTAATTTCCGGCAACAAGATTACGGTGTGGAGCGATCAAGTTAAAAATCCAAAGTATGTTCGATATGGATGGGCCGATTACCCTGATGTGAATACTTATAACAAAGAAGGTCTGCCCGTCTCCCCTTTCCGCACCGACCGTTGATCAGGCTGCCTTTGTCGCTTTTTGGATCTTCCCCTTTATATATTCGGCATACTGCTTGTGCTTTTCAGCCCCCATAATCACGTCGAGTTGTGCCCTGCGGGCTTCCGTGATTGCTTTAGCATATTTCTCTTTAGTTGCGTCGTCTTTGCCGTACCTGTCAATTCGATCCAATGTGCTGAGGTAACATATGTTCACGTTGTCAATGTCATCCATTTGTGTTTGCGTCATGCCGAGCGTCGTCTTGAGGTATTTTTGATTATCAGCCCTGAATTCTTTTGCTTTCATTAATTTTTGTTCCTGCGACAATTCACTCCATTTTTGGGCATTCGACACATTTACGAATGCTAAACAGATCACGGCGAAAAGGATTGCTTTTTTCATTTCTTCAATATTTAGAGCGTGAACGAAAATTTTACTTCCCGGTTTCGTGAAGAGACTCCTGTAGCTCTCTTATTTGCAACTCACCGGCGCCTGGCCTGATGATGCCCCGCAACGGACGACCCATGTCAAGTGTTATGTATACTACCAGTGTTGTAAACATAATATAACAAATTATGATGATCCAGTCCTTTTTTGTTATGCTATGGGTTGAGAGGCCAGCAATAAAACTGCTTGTTAAAGCCAGGATGAGTAACATGATGATGATTGGGTCTGGTATCGTAGACCGTAACACGGCATCCCTTTTTTCACCTGCATCGAACATTCCGTTTAAGGCGGGAATCATTTGGTTTGATGGTATCAGCATTCCCGGCTGCTTTGATTCATATACTGCAATAGTCCATAACTTGTCTCTGGCATGCTCGCAGCGCTGTTTACCTTTTAGCATTTGAGCTATACTCACAGGCGCCTGGTACATCGAAACTCGCGCATCAAGGTATTCTGTAAAATATTGCCGCATCGCTAAACGGGCGCTGTCGCTGTAAAGGTCGGTCCTCAACAGGGCTGTTCCAATGTGGTTTGCCTCATCAATAAATACACCTTTGACAGCTTCGTAACGGCTGGCAGAAAGGCTAAAAGTTATTGCCAGGATGAACCCAAAAAGACCCAAAACGGTGGTCTGTACGATACCCACTCCCCCCTTCGTCTCCGTTTCATCCAGCCTCCAGCGCTTTCGGATGTATCGTCCAACGCTAAATGTTAAGATCATCCCGCCAATTAATAGCAAAGCGATTACGAGTGCGCTGGTTCGCTGTAGTAAAGTAGTATCCATTGGCTGAACTGATTTGAGAAATGTCAGCAAAGCTAGTTCGCGACTGCGTGAATCTGTTGCCAATCAATCGCTTCACCGTAACCTGTCGAATCGTTTTACAGTAAAATAGAGCAAGTGCTGGTTATATTTCTTGGCAAAGAATTTCCAAAAGATATCTTTTGAATGCACGGATCGACAATCCTGTGCAAGGTTAGAGCAAACATTATTTTTTATGGGGTACATCATGCTCTAATTTTCCATTGCATCAGTACAGCCCTCCTCGCACATTGATAAAAACCTGCCGATCGCCGCAACCGGTAAACGGCATGGTGATCGGACGAATTTTCACCCATAAACTAATTTTCATGAAGACCTTAGCCACCAATGATTCCGACATGCTGTTCAGTGTCGGCGCAGTAGAGGAAGAACTGGAAAGGATTTACCACGATCCGCATTTTACCGAATCTGCCATTTTGCGGAAATTTCTTTCCTTCATTGTTCTCGAAACCATCCAGGGAAGGTCGAATTGCCTGAAAGAATATACGATTGCAATCAACGTTCTTGATAAACCACTCAATTTTAACCCACAGGAAAATTGTATCGTGCGCATTCATGCAGGCCGGCTGCGCCGCGCCCTCGATCACTATTACACCGAAATGGGTCGTGCCGACCAGATTGTGATAACCATCCCGAAAGGAAAATATGTACCCATGTTCGCGAAACGGGTAAATGCCATTGAAACGGCCCGCTTGAATCCCGACTTTCTGCCGTCGGCGATGCTCAGCGGTGAGCTGCCCGAAACAGCCGTCGCGGTAATTCCCTTTATGTGTATCACCAAACAGGTCTCTTCTATGGCATTTCGTGACGGTCTGTGCCTTCGGATGAGTTCATTGCTTTCACAATTGTCTAATCTTTCCACCATCGCCTACCAGCCGCTAAAAATGCTGGCAGAATCGAATGCTGACCTGCGTGACCTTGCCAGCAGGATTGGATTTCACTATGCCATAACGGGAGGAATTCAGTTCGCCCGCGATAAGGTTCAGGTTAACCTGCAGTTGATCGATTGTGCGAGTTACAAGCAAGTGTGGTCAGCAACCATCGAAAAACAGCTTACGAAGTCCAACTTTTTCGACGTTCAGGACGAAATTTGCCTTTACGCCATGAAAAGGCTTGAAGACGTCGGAGAAAACCGGACGAAAAAATCGCCCCTGGTAGTAAACGGCGAAGCCTAAACCCAGTTACTGGTGATCGACCTTCAAGCTATCTAATTGCCCTATTGCTGGCAATGCACCCTGTATCATAGAGCGTATGGTAGATTGAAGATATGCTTCTACATGCATGAATTTTGCCGCCTGCATTGCGTTTAAAGCTGTCTTCACCTTGCCGTAATATTCCTGCTGCAATTTCGCAAGCGCTGCATCGTTCCTGAAGATCCTGTTGATAATATCATCAGCTTTGGCATTAGTAATATTGAAATAGTTGTCTGCATAGTCATTTAGCGCTAAGATCCGCTCACGGCCCAATTTCTGGCGCTCCACTTCATACTTATCGTAAATCGGCCAGAATTTTACCGAATCTGCTGCAGTAAGCTCCATACCAATCCTGACCAATTCTTTCTTGTCCTTTTTCCATGCTTGCTGCACCTTCTCAATGTCGTCCTGGGCAAATGCGCCGATGCCTGCTATAAGCAGGAAAGCAAATAATGTACTTTTCATGTGTATTTTTTTTATATGACTGAAAAATCATTGGTGTGTGCCAATGCGGAGACCGATCAACAATGTGCAGGAAGTACTACTCACGTGTGCTCTCGCAAAAATAAAGCCTCTTTAGGGTTAAATGCAGAAAAGCCCTCATTTAACAGTTAACCGCAGTTGCCAGCCGCACCAGACCCGCGGAGATTGATTGAACAGTATTGAAGTTTTATTAAAACTGGGTTTAGCGAAAACGGTTTCCTATAAAGAAATAAACATTGGGGCGTATCTTAATAATATCACCTTGCTTTAACCGGGCCTTCACCTCGTCGTGCTTTTCAAAACTGTTTCGGGTGAACATCAATATATAATACTTGTTTTCCACAAACGGCTGATCGAAAAGCACGGACTTGAACGACAAGAAGGTTACGATTTCCTTCTTTCCTTCAACATAAAAAAACGATTTGTCGACCCACAGGCATTTAAGCTCTTTCATTTGCCGGGCCAGGCTGGCAAGGGTACCCGTATCGTATTTGAAATGGTCGATCATATCATATAGCCGATTCTCACTTTTTTCTGTGTTGTAGATATAGCGAACGGTATCTGTCGTTACTTCCATAACGTAATACTGGTACGATTTATCAGTAAAGCCGATGGAAAATGGCTGTTGGGCATATAGGCGATCGTACTGGCGCCTCAATTGTTCGATGGCCATCCTGTTTTTTTCATAATAGGCCTCGGTTTTACGACCCTTGCTCGCCGTGCACGATGCCAGGCCTGCAAGGATCAACAACACGATAATATGAACGACAACAACTCTCATTTGTTACTGCGTTATGGTGCTAATGCCGAAAATGGTTTTACGAAAACGTTTTGGCGTAATCAATTGCACCGTCTTTAGTCCATAGTCCCAATATTTGATCTCGATCATGCCGTCGGTCTTTTTTATCTCATACAGCACTACAAAGTGTGTGGGGGCAGGGAGCAGAAAAAAACTATGTTTTGTGGGATGCATGAGGGTACTGTTTATATACAACATTACCAACCCCTTCTCAAGTTGTCGCTGCGTATACCCATACAAATCCTTCTTCCATGGTCTGATCAGGTCAGAACCCGCTGCCTCCACTTTATATTTTCCGAATTCACGCAACATCTTATTGAATTTTTTATAGTTGGTAGCGGCCCAAAACGTATTTTCATTTCCCTCATCGTATTTATGGTCGAATAGGTTCAGGTAGCCTTTAAAAGTATCAGCCATGGTAAGCAACCACAATTGATCTGCATGCAAGATATCGAGCTCACCTTTCCGGCTGAGCGTACCGGCTGCTTCGCGCACTCTTTTGGACGGCTTTATGGTTCTCTTATTAAGTCCTGCATTGCCGTTGAAATAAAGTGCCAGTATCATGCGCACGTAATTGTCGGGCTGATAGGTAATCAGGAGGTGTGTCAGGGCCGCATAGCTGCAGAAATTTGTGCTCTTACCCTGGTTGAATTTAGCAGGATAACGTATGTTCCTGCGCAAATTGGAAAAGAATAGTTGGGGATCAACAGAGGGCCAATAGATTGAGCGGGCAGTTGTGTCAACTTTGGATAAAATTGCAAAAGCCCGGGTTTTTACGGAATCGAAATAATGCACCATGTAAGCAGAATCCTGCGCACAGCATTTATCCCATGCTGCCGTATTTACACAAATAACAAAAGCAATTAACCCGGAAATTCTTTTAACTCCAGCCATAGTATGAATGATTCAGCGAGATCGTGCTAAAAGGGATAGCCAATGGCAAGGTTCCATACCAGGTTCTCTCTGCGCCAATCCGGGTCTCCAATATCAAAATCACGAAATACCCAACGCTGTCCTTTGTCGAGCCAGGGCTTATAAAACGGTATGCCAAGGTCGAGACGAATTACCAGTAGTGTTACATCGAGCCGCATGCCAAACCCTCCGTCGAAGGCAATTTGCCTGTAAAAATCTTTGGTTAGTTTTCCTTTTTGGGAGTAAAGTACAGTATCCTTCATCCAAATGTTTCCTGCATCTGCAAAAAGCGCGCCTTTAAAACGCCCGATCATCCTGAATCGAAACTCCGTGTTCATCTCCAATTTATAGTCGCCCCCGATTTGAGGATACGCGCTCTGCTGTTCGTTGGTGGCTTGTGCTGCTCCAGGACCCAATTTCCTCGGCAAGAACCCACGCAGGCTGTTCGCGCCGCCAATAATATATTGCCTGGTAAACGGCAAAAACACTGAATTGCCGTATGGATAGCTGGTTCCTACTATCAACCGGTTCGCCAAAAAAAGATCTTCGCCCAGTTTGCGTATATACCGGAGATCGAAGTCGCCCCGCACGTATTGCGCCAGGAAAGCATCGAATACTTTTGTCGTAAATGGTCCGTCATTCCCTTTGATCAACCCAAGTATAGAACCGGCTGTTTCAAGGCCAACATGAAAATAAAACACATTACGCTTATTAGCATTACTGTTAGAATAGGAAAACTGATAAGACGCATAGTTTATGATATTGGAGGGTATAATGAACCCTAACGTGGTATCTGATATCGAATACTGGTGTAACAATTTGCTCAGCTCGTCGGTGAGATAGTATGTCATCCCAAAGGGCGTCAACCGGTGCTGAACGGTCGATGTGTCGCTCCAGTTTAACTCATACCGGAAGTGGAAATAATTTTGTGTATACATGTTAACCCTCCGAACCCAATCATAGCTAGCGACAAATCGGGTCTTGGGAAGATAAGCAAAGCGGTGCCCTGTTCGCACCGGCGCAAGAAACTTGGGGACTTCTATGGATGTTTCAAGGCCAAGTCGCCACACATTGTTTTGCTGCAAAGAATCATTTACCGAAATCTCATACGATCCTGTTGTCTTCACATTTAAGATTTCCGCCCCGCGAAACAAATTGCGGTGTCGCCAGTTCATAGCAACCTCTGCACCACTGTAGTTGTTACTCCGGAAAAAGCCGGAAAGCTCGAATTGAAGTCTCTTTTTTTTGTTGGTGTTGAGAAAATAATAAGCATCCAGCAGGGTATTACTGCTTGTGTCGGGCGATCTTTTAAACTCGCTTCTTATGAATTTGAATGTGCCGTAACTGTTCAGGCGGGTAAGTGACTTTGTATGCTCGGAAAGCGAATACGTGTTTCCGGTTCGAAAAGTAATTGCCCGCGGAAACACAAGGGGTTTAAATTGCTTTGACAAATCAAGTACATATATGCCATTTTCTTCCCTTAGTGTCTGCATAACCGTATCGCTTACGAAATTGGCATCGACCACAGAAGTCACTTTATTTATCCTGTATGGAATCTTGTTTTGAACGGGCGATGTCTTTTGAACTCCGAGGTAGAGGGACGCACTGTGATTTTGCTGGTTCGTATCAACAAATACTACGATATCCTCACTTTTAAAATAATAATATCCCTTGTCTTTCAACAACGAGGTGATACGATTGGACTCTTCGTTAATTTTATCTACACTATATCGTTCCCCTGTTTTCAAACGGGTTTCCCCGGTTAACCGAACCAGATCACGCGCCAGCAAGCTGCTGTCGAGGCGCCAACCTACCGAACCAAGCAGGTAGGGGCGTTCTATACGCGCCTCATAAACAGCACCAAATCTGTCGCCCAAGGCAACCGTATCCCCTTTCACCGTGCTGTTGAAATAGCCCTGGTTGGCAAGGAAGGCTTGCATATTGAGTGCTATGGCGTCGGTATTGACGTCTGCAAACAGTACAGGCGCTTCGCCCAGCTTACTCCTTACCCAATATTTCAGTCCCTTATCTTTTTTGGGTTGCCCGATTACATACCACCACCAAACCTTGTAAGGGGCACCGAGAAATAGTTTGTTTCGTTTGGGCTTTGCTAATTTGGAGAGTTTACGTTCGAAGGAAGCCGGTTTTTCATTATTACCTGTTGCCAGTTCAATTTTAAGCTTCTCCCCCGCATACAATTTTTCACCCGCCGGAAGAAAACGCTTCACTGAGCAAGAACTGGCAAATACCATCACGAAAGCTGCCATACTATGGAAATACGCCTTTTTCAACATGTTATTTCTTTCGTTGAATCAATTCTTTGAACCGCGCATAGTCCATTTCGATAGTAAACGAAACTCCCGTTTCGGCAAAATAACCCTCGACTACCGTATCGTATTCATTTTTCCGATAGGCTTTTACCAGGTAGCGACCATCGCGCGATAATTTATAGGTAGTGGTGACATCTGGTATATATTGCTCTGCGGGATTTTGATAAGTCGGCGACTCTCCCAGCACAAAGTTTTTACCAACAGATACCATCAACCTGTCCTTAAAAAGATTTTTCGTGACCGCCATTTCGAGATCGGTCGTGGTTGTGGTACTACCCGTAGTCGTATAGCTATTCAAGTTAACATTAAAGTCAACTCCTTTTATCAGATCCGCAGCCACCTGGTTCATGGCTTCAGAAATGAACCGGCTCATGCCTTCTTTAACCGCCGCATCCGCATTAATTTCAGACGAGAGGTTCTGACCCGAATTAAGGGTAAACCGGTTCATAACAAGTAGCGAAAACACCTGTTGATTCAGTTTCGAAACATCTTCGCGTAACAGCGCAAGCTCATCTTGCACAGCGGTTTTCAAAGACCCTGTGATGCCAGGTGCGTTTTCTTTCAATTTAATATCAAAAGAAAGGTCTGGTTTGGTGATCATGCCCTTAATGTTCAGCACCACCATAAATGGCATTCGCTTGGATAAACTGGAATTATCGGTCAGCTGGCGGTCATCCGTTCGTACAAGTCCCGACGCAGTAGTCTCTATTTGGTATTCAGTAGTTACATCAGCGATGCCTTCTGTTGGATCGCCATTGAATGTTATTGTGCTTCCTTTTTTTAAGATGAATTTACCTTTGAGCAATTGATTGTTCATATTGTAGTAACCGGAATCGAGATAATAAACGCCTGTTAACCCCATGCTACCGTCTTGTTCTAACCCAGCATTCAGGCTGGCTGCGCCTTTTATCACTAATTCATCGTGTGTTGCAGGGTCAATGATCAGGCTAAACCTTGCGTCTTTATTCAATTCAAGATTCAGATTATATTTCAATCCTTTGTAGGCCTTTCTGGCCACGGTGGTGTCGATAAGGATAGCAATAGTATCAGCTTCCACAACCGGCAGGGTGTCGATATCAACAAATTGTATTCGTCCTTTTTCCGCTCGTGTATAGTCTGTCGCCGACGAAGCAAGCACGTAACTTATATTACTTCGCTCACGCATTAAAGCTGTTCCTTCAATGATGGGTTCATTGGCCGTGCCCTTAATCGATATGTCGGCATCAAGAATGCCAAGTCCATAGATCTTGCTTTTGCGCATACGTGGCGCACTGAGCACTATAAACTCTTTGGTGTCTACCTTGAGATCGAAACCCACCGCCGATGGATCCCGTAGATTTAAAGAACCATTGATCGTCAACGGATGACCGAGGGTATCAACCATCACAAAATTGTTCAGTCGTATTACCGGATAATCTATCAAAATCTCCTGTTTGTTTATCCGGTATAACGCATACAGTTCGTTGACGGCAAAACTGGCTGAATCAACACGTATTTTACCAGCAAGCTTTGGATCGCCAGTGGTTCCCCGCACTTGTAAATTGCCGGTTATGTCGCCCGCCAGCCGTGACAGGTAATCGGAAACAAATTGCTGTAACAGTCGTATATCCAATTTTTGTATCTGCGCGTCAATGTCAACCGATCCTTTGGCTGGATGGATTCCCCCTGAAAAAGCAAGCCGGTTATTGCCCGTAATGCTTCCCACGATCGCCAGGCTATCGTGCTGCGATGCCGAATGCACATTCAGGTCACCAACCGGCGTTTTCCTTATTTCAAGATTCCGGATATCCAGTTTGCCGGTAAATACAGGAACTTTTTCAATAGGTTGTTGTATGGTGATCGAGCCATCTATTTTACCCCCGGCCATCGTCGTATCATTAAAAGAAGTAATGGCCAGCAGGCTGCCCAAATCAAGGCTGTCGATGTTAATATCGATAGGAGAAATGGAATTGACATCTTTGCTCCTGATTGAAATTGACTGTCCGCGATTTGATAAGACAAGGTCATTAATTACGAGCCCGTCTTTACGCACCCGGAGAAAGTTGCCGGCAGGCACTTTCCACTTATGGTAATTGAGGGTGATGTCGTTCGTCAATTGAAAGATAAGCTGTTCTCCTTCCCGCCTCGCCGAAGCACCGACACTATAAAATTGATTACCCTTCTTATCGTTAACAGCAGCGGTGGCCTTTAGTTGATTCCCCTGCAGCAGGGCATCAATTGCGGGATCCGTCAGTGTGTCCGAACCGGAGATCAGGTTTGCGGCTGTCACCATCAATCGTACGGCAGAATCGGTATTTTTTGCTTGCACCTCCACCCTTGCTGCTTTCATCTTTCGGTAAGTCAATGAAGGCGCATTTGCAAGGAAAAATAAAAAAGAATCCTTTCTGGCTGCGGCATAGTGGCCTTGCAGAGATAAGGTCTCCCCGATTTCAAGGCCAGGAACAAATGCAGTGATCAGTTCGTGCTGGTTCAGTTCTCCATTGACAGTAACCAGGTGATCTGGATAAGTTGATACAGAATCTCCCCGCAGTGACAGGCGCCGCCCGAGTTGTTTGAATTCTGCAGGCAATTCTTCGAAAGGAAAGTTTGTCTTTAACGCCGCATGTAAAAAAGGAGTATGGACGATAAAAGAGGCATTCTCCCTATTAGAATTACCATTGATCCACACACTATCAGCTTCCAATTGTTTTGTGCCGATCCAAACCCGGCTGCTGTCGACGTGAAGCGCAACGAGAAATTGGCTTAAATCGGTATTAAGTGTGTCAATCGAAACGTACGCAGATATTTTAATAGAATCTTTTGACATTTTCAATGCATGCAGATTCACTGAGTCGACACGCAAAAACCCGCTAAATGCCGGCCTCCCACCAGATAATATTCCGGCTATATCAATACCAGATTTAAGATTTGGATCGTCGATAGTGCCTTTCAATTTAAAGGCAGAGTCAACCAGGATCGCGTCTAGATCAATCCCTGAATAATCGTATCCCGCAATTTCCATACTCTCGATTTGAACGCTGCCCCTGCTGTTCAACGTTTTCAGCGTGGTTCCCCGTCCATTTATTTCGATCCTTCCGTTTATTGGTCCCATCAGCGAATCCTGCCCAAACCATTTACCCGTTGCAAAGTTCTCCGGCAGTAAGGTGACCGTATAATGCAGCAGCGAGGGCCGGTCAAATCCTTGCACTTCCCCGTTTACCTTCATATTGCCGAAAAGGGAAGTCAGGGCCATCCTGGTTTTTAAACCACGTGCGTCACCCCTCACCTCGCCGCTTAGCGATACACTTTCGGGTAAGTTGACACCCCGCTTTTCAAGTTCCCGGAGTGCATGTGCCGGCAATAATGAACTCCTGGCATCCAGCCTGTTGATGGCAACGTTATACCTGTAGTCGTGAGTGTTATAATTTCCACCACCACTAAAAAACAATTTTTTACTGGCTGTGCTTACTTGCAGCCGTCGCACATTGAAATCGTACCCTGAATTGGCGAACTGCCCGCTAACCAAAATTTGCTCACTCCGATCAACAGATATTGGCAATAATTTTTCAAGAGTGGGTTGAAATTGCAGCAGGTCTGCGTAATTTATCCGTGCATTCACCAACTCCCAATGCGAATTTTCCTTCGCCCCCTTGCCGTTGAATGGCCATATAAGCACCCCTGTTGTTTGAATAACTGAACGGTTTAAGACTGCCGTAACATCTTCGATTTGTAGTCTGTCTTTGCTATATATTGCTGTTCCTTCGAGCCGGTGCAGGTTAAGCTGCTCATTCAACAGCAATGCGCCCGAATCGAGTACAACGGAAATATCTCCGTTGCCATATTTCACCTGCTTTGACGCAAGCGAAAGATTCTTCACATCGAGGTGATTAGGATCAAACCCGCCGACGCGGGGCTGGGCGTTGTTATGGTAAGCAATCGAGTTGTTTACAAGTAGCAGCCCATCAATCGCCAACTCCCAGTCATTTTTAGCGGCCGTTTCCTCGATCAGGGAACGGGCATCATTCGTAGTCTTCTTAACGGGAACTTCGAAAAGGGTAATGCCCACGCTCGAATTTTGCAGCAGCACCCGGCGGGCCGCTAATTTTTGATTTTGGAGATTAACCGACGATTGATCGATTTGCAGGCTGTCGACAAAAACAGCAGCATCCAGTTTTGCAGAAGCAGAAAAATAATGAAGCCGGATATCACGAAGCCCGATCTGAGAGACTGCAAAATTCAAGGCAGACGGAATCGATTGGCGAGGGGAATCTTTCGTTACCCCCGGATTGTTGGGGGCCGCTGACGAATCAATAATCGTTAATTCAGCACCGGAAACATAAAATTGTTTGAAGTCATAAGCAGATTTCTGTAGATCGAGGTCGTCGGGAGAACAAAACAAATGGCCGATACGCACCGCGTAAAACTGTTTTGCCGGTTTGTCGTCGAAAACCAGGCTCACCTGATTTAGCAGCACATGATCGACCGATAACCGCAGCGGGCTGGTATTTGTACTTGTGTCGACATGAGTACTTGAACGCGTAAATGCGTCAATAATGTATTGAAAATTAAGAACCGTATCACCCATTGAACGACCGGCATTTAATGAGATTCTTTCGAGAGTAAGGCCGCCGATTTCAACCTTGTTCGAAAGCAAGCCAAGCATATTAATGCGGGCATAGATATGTCCACCTTTCAGGAGGGTGTCTTTATGACGATCAAGGATAATTACGTCCCGGAGCTGGATCCAGTCTGGCAAACGGTAGTCAATATCTCCAATGTATACAGTCGACTGAAACTTTTTGCTGAGGTAGCTTACAACGTTCTTACGTACCAGGGAGCGTCCCCACGGCGTATGAAGAAAGAGAAGGAAGGCCGCAATCAGGATGACAATTGCAGCCAGGAAAATAATAACTCGTTTGGTCCATTTCCGAACCATTACGACACCCAAAGGAGTTGATTTATTTAAATTTACGCTATTTCCCAATTAAAGAAGCTTACATTTAGAAAGGCACGGTGAGGCTGGTACAAACGGGAATAAACAATTCTGCACGGGGATTTCATTGGTCACTGAAGTAGTTATTTGCTTATTCTTATATTAGTTGGCAAGCGCAGGCAGTACAATAAGGCCATTCAACTTGAATTGGGTATGTTGCTAAAAAGTGTGAGTCATGATAAAAAGTATTCTTTTGACCGGCATCATGGGAATCTTGTTATGTTCCTGCAAAGGCCCCAAACAAACTGCAGGCGTTTGGGTGAACGACAAGAAGCCGCAAGACAAAACATATAGCAAATTATTCATTATAGTACTTACTGCCGACATACAATCGCGGGTAAGGCTCGAAAGCGACCTGGCAGAAGTAGCCAAATCCAGGGGCCTTGAAGTGGTAAAGAGCCTTGATGTGTTGCCATTTTCGCTCGACAATCCCAAACTGCCGACTAAAGAAGAAGTGATTGAAAAAGTAAAGGAATCGGGGGCAGACGCAGTATTCGTGGCGTCACTGTTGAGGAAAGAAGAAGACCTGCGGTATGTAGAAGGCAAAGAGGCCTACTCAATTATGCCGTATTATCAATACCACGGCACCTTCACTGGCTTTTATAGCTATTTATACAACACAGTGTCCATACCCGCCTATTACGCGCACGATCGAAAGTATTTTGTTCTTAGCAATTTGTATGAAAGCGCATCATCCGAAATTTTATGGTCAGTCCAGTCCAATATTTTCGACCCTGAGACGCTGCAATCTTTCAGCAAATCGTATACGAACAGGCTCCTGTATCAGCTGCAAGATGCAAAACTGATAAAAAAAGTCAACTAAAGAAGGGACTAGTCCTTTTTATGATTTTAGTAATACCTGGATGTCTTTACAAACTCCCGGCAGGGAATGTACCTTTAAGCTTTCAATGACCAGTTCGAGCATCCCCCTCACAAGCTTATAGTCGTTTGGTTTAGTAATAAAACAAAGCGCGCCCAAGTCGCGCGCGATCTTCATATCGCGCAGGGCCGACGAGGTGCTGTACATCATAACCGGAATGTGCAGGAACTTATTGTTTTGTTTCAATCGCGTCAGCACTTCCCAGCCATCCATCACCGGCATATTAATATCAAGAAAAATAATGTCGGGATGCTCGCTTTGTTGTTGGGAAAGAAGGTTGAGGGCCGCTTCACCGTCTTCGGCAAAGAGGCAACGAATAGTGGGATCGATCGATGCAAGTGCCTCCGCAAACAACTCCCGATCGTCGGTGTCGTCGTCGGTCAGCAAGAAAGACCTCTGCATGTTAGTTTTGGGTTAATTCGGCTGTTCGTCGTGTCGCAAAGGCAGCTCAACAATAAAACTTGCCCCCTTATTACGTTCGCCTATCGCAGTAATTGTTCCCTGGTGGCGTTCGACAATTTTTTTACACAGGGCAAGCCCTAAACCGGTGCCTTCGTACTTATCCTTCGAATTCAGCCGGGTAAATGTATCAAAAATTATCTTTTCATGCTTTTGTTCGAACCCAATTCCGTTATCAATAATAGAAATTTTCGCGATTTCATGATCCCCATCATTTATGACCTGTGAGGTAATGACGATTTTTAGAGGTTCGTCGGTCCGCGCGAACTTCAGGGCATTATTGATCAAATTATAAAATAATTGATAAAGAAGTATTCCAGACCCTTCGATCGTGGGAAGATTTTGCTTTTCGATCGTTGCATTACGCTGGTTAATCAGGATTTCCAGGTCGGCTTCAATGTTGGCAATAGTTTCATTTAAATCTATTCTGTCGTTCAGCGGGTCTGAATCATTCAGTATCGAATATTTAAGGACTCCGTCGATCATCGAAAACATGCGTTCGGAGGCATGCTGTATTTTACCAAGGTAGTCCCAGCTTTTGTTTGGAAGTATGTCCTGGTATTCGTCCCGGAGGCGGCTAATATATGTCCGGATTTTCCTGACCGGTTCCTTCAGGTCATGGCTTGCCACGTGAGCAAACTGCTGGAGGTCGTCATTCGAACGCTGCAGTTCCAAAGTTCGCCGTGCCACCAATTTCTCCAGATTCTTTTCGTTTTCTTCGAGCTTTTTCCTGCTTTTCACCGCATCGGTAACCTCAATGGCGAAGTTCAATACTCCCTGGATCCTGCCATTGATATCGTACCAGGGTTGATAGGTAAAATTGAAGTAATGCTCTTCAGGCTGACCGTGTTCGTCGTTAAACAATACCATCCTTTCATCGCGCTCGATCACAGCCCCGTTATAATAAACCTCCTCCAGCAATTCTATTATTCCCTGGCCTTCCAGTTCGGGCAATGCTTCCTTGAGGGTAAGTCCGCTAAAATCGCGGGGCCCGAAAATCTCCTTGTTTTTTGGATGATAGAGTTCAAACCGGAACTCGGGACCTTTGAAAACGTTTATAATGGCTGGCGCCTGTAAAAACAACTGGTAAAACTGTTGCTCCGTTTCGCGGCGAACCTGGTTTATACGAATCAGGTTGGTGACCCTCACAATCAATTCCTTTGCAGAAAATGGTTTTACAATGTAATCATCGGCACCCGCATCCAATCCTTCTACCTTTGCCTCCTCTCCTGCCCGCGCCGATAAAAAAATCACCGGTAAATTGCGCAAATCGGGATGGTTTCTCACTTTTTGCAGCAAGCCAAAACCGTCAAGCCGCGGCATCATGATATCTGACAACAGCAAGTCGGGCTTTGTCTCAATGGCCTTTTGATAGGCTTCCTCGCCGTCATTCGCCGTAAACACAACAAACTGCCCCGACAGCAGTCGCTGTACATACTCACGCATGTCTGCATTGTCGTCGGCAAGCAATACCTGGAATTTCCTATTTACCCCATTTTCGGCCATTGCCGGCTCTGCGCCTGCCCGTTCTTTTCCGTTAGCACTTACGGGAAGCCATTTCATGGCCTCCTGAACATATGCACGAGAAGATTGACCCACAGAAACAGATGCAGGATTATCGGAAACCTTGTCCGGATCCAGGTGAACCATTCCCTTTGGAATCATTACGGTAAACTCCGAACCTTCCTTCAATTTGCTAGTGACGTCAAGGCTGCCGTGGTGAAGTTTTACAAGTTCCTTTACCATCGCGAGTCCAATGCCAGTACCTTCCTGGCTTCGCCCTTCAACGCTTTCGATACGATGAAAGCGATCGAATATTTTGCCCAGATGATTCTCTGCGATTCCGATACCGGTGTCGGTTACGGAAAGCCGAACGTGGTTGCGCACGAGTTTGAGCGACACGGTTATCGATCCTTCATTTGTGTACTTGAGCGCATTTGATAGCAGATTCAAAACAATCTTTTCCCACATGTCTACATCTACATAGACTGGTTCTGTGATAGGTTCACAATCGACCACCAGCCTGATACCCGCCTTTTCAATCGCAGAGCGAAAAGTGCTCACCAGGTCTTTGGTAAACGAACAAATGTCGACCCGCACAAATTTTCCCTCCATCCTTCCCGCCTCGATTTTAGAGAAGTCGAGCAGTGTGTTTACCAACTTTTGCATCCTCAAAGCGTTGCGATGGGCCAGGGCCATCCGTGCCTTGTTGGCGGGAATCGTGTTCCCATCCTCGATCGCTTCCTCTATGGGGCCCAGCAATAAGGTAAGAGGCGTTCTGAATTCGTGGCTGATATTTGAAAAAAAAGTTGTCTTCGCCCTGTCAATTTCGGCCAGCGCCTCAGCTCTTTTTCGCTCTTCTTCCAATACATGTACCCCGGCAAAGCTGGTGGCGATCTGGTCGATCACAAGAGAAAAAAAGCTTGTATATTTTTCATCTAATAACCGATAAGGATTAAACCCGGTAATTAAAAATCCGTAAGGTTCGCGTGATGCGGACTGCATAACCGGAAGGATCATTGCTTTCTCTGGCGTAATACCCCATGCTCCCTGCGGCATCTTTCCCAGCAGCGGCACTATGTCTGTTAATAAAACCGGCTTCCGTGCATTGATCGCTTCATTAATCGCAGCAGAAAGAGGTGTGGAACTACTTAAATCTATGGTAATGGGCACATTGCCCGCAGCACCGGAGAGATCTGTTGAGTGTGTAAATAAACCCTTATTATTCTCAAAAGTGTAAAACAGCGCAAAGGAAAAATCATGCTGATTATCGTTTAGGCTTTCAATGGATTTATGAATGACCTCGTTATGCGTTTTGGTATCGGTGAGTTTCTTTCCAAGTAGACTCAGTGTTCTTAGTTGCCGTTCGCTGATAATCCGATCAGTGTCATCCGTATTGGCGCAGATCATTCCCGCAGTGCCCCCTTCATCGGCGGGAATAGGAGTATACGAAAAAGTATAATAGGTTTCTTCAGGGTAACCATTGCGCACCATAATAAGTAGCTGCGATTCAGCATAGGTACCCTCGTCTTTCTTCATCACCTGCTCGAGCATGGGCTCAATTTGCAACCATATATCCTTCCACACTACCGACGCAGGGTTGCCAAGCGCCCAGGGGTGTTTTCCCCCAACGATTGCGCGGTAAGGATCATTATACAGCTTTATAAGTTCTTTGCCCCAACCTATCCATATGGGTTGGCGCGACGTGAGCATGATGCGCATACAGGTGCGCAAACTCTGGGGCCATGATTGAATGGGTCCGAGGGGCGTTGAGGTCCAGTCAAATTCGCGGATCCTCTTACCCATTTCCCCTCCGCCAGATAAGAATTCGGGGATGGCAGCTACGTTTTTGGCAGACTGAGATTCCATAAAACAAACGGGTCTGGTAAGTAAGGGAATAAATAGCTGAACGCAAGGGCAGAACCACCCACCTATGAGGAAAACTATCCCCATTTTGATATGCATTCGCACACCCTAACGCTAATCTACTGCTCCCCGTCCACGGTGAAACAGGCGAATTTATCCTGTAAACCGTGTATTTGACAACAATAGACGTTAAAAGGATACTAACATTGTTCCAAATATGCACAATGCGTTAACGGAGATGAGCGGTATTGCATCGAGGATGGTAACTGGGTAAGCTCGTGCGAAATGCCCGTGATATTGGTCTGATGAATTGGTTTTTTAGTTAAATTTAATTTCGACGCCATAATCTGCACTATATGCCCGAAGAGTTGCGTAACACAGTGAATAACAAGACGAGCAAGACTATTTCTTGCATGCTTATCGACGATGACCTCGACGATCAGGAAGTGTTTCGAATGGCACTCGAACGTATCGACCCGGAGATCGTTTGCCTGTTTGCGAACGACGGGGTGCGTGGACTGGAACGATTATACGTCGACGCTTCTTTTGTTCCCGATTTTATCTTTGTTGATATAAATATGCCCCGCATTAACGGACTGGAATGCATAAAAGAGATTAGAAAAATCAACTGGCTCGCAAACGTTCCGCTCTATGTCTACTCCACCTCCCTTGACCCCGCAGCTATCTCCTTGTGTAAAAGTCTCGGTGCTACAGACTGTGTGCAGAAATTTGCTGAGTTCTCGGAATTGGGAGCGTACTTACGTGGTGTGTTAGCCAGACTAGGGCCACCTAACGATCATTGATTGACAGGAACTTTCCAGCACATTGGGATCCTAAGCTTAGAATTCCACGTGGACAAGTTGTCGCGGCCGCTTCTATAGTGTCACCTAAATACTAGTGACTCCAGCGTAACTGGACTGGCCACAGTTAGGCCGCAAATGTAATCACACTGGCTCACCT
>JADMIO010888856.1_pt1 | contig 79270 bp, 85 predicted proteins | sample 8958161 | NCBI WGS metagenome assembly JADMIO01 (sample SAMN16585339, study PRJNA669376) | soil metagenome | isolation source: Crop rotation soil | place: USA: Cullars Rotation, Alabama | collected 2011 | reverse complement strand
GCGACAACTTGTCCACGTGGAATTCTAAGCTTAGGATCCCAATGTGCTGGAAAGCAGTCACGCTGGGAAACTGCTGGCTGGTTATCCGATCGAGGGGCCGGGCGTTGAGCCTGGGAAGCTATGCGCTGTAGTGCCAATGGATTATCAGTTTCGCCTCGAGCAGGATCGGGTGTATTCGACCACCGATTTTTCCAGCTACCCGGGCAACAGCGGCGGCGCGGTCTGCGTCCAGTACGGGAGCAATTACTATCCGGCGGCGGTTTATCTGGGCGGCTTTTCTAAGAGCATGGTTCGGACAATTGATAGCAATATTGTTGACCTGATTACTCAGGCTGAAATCGCGAGTAACGGGGGTGGCGACAGCACAGGGGGCGGAGTCATTAGAGTTTTGGCAAGCGTCGGAACAAACGGGACGGTGCGTGGCAGCGCGCAGATCCTGATCGGGCCGGCGTCCGCGATCGCCGGAGGCGCGGGTTGGAAAATTGGGATCGGAGCCACTAACTTTCTGGCTCAATACAGAGACTATAACAGTTCTACAAATCCATTGAACCTTGCGGTGCTCAGCGGCCTCACTAATCCGACCTTTACAGTGGAATTTACGAACATCCCAGGCTTTTTCGCACCCCCGTCGCACCCTGTAACGGTATTATCAGACATGAACGTGGAAATCCCGGCGAACTACGTTGCCTGGCCGGCTGCCCTCTCTATTACTCGAAACAGCCTCTCCATCACTGGCACGCATGGGACCGCCTATCGTATCGAATATCAGAATGCGCTGAACCCGGCCGGCCCATGGTCGTTGCAGCACACCGGCGTGGTTATCACCAACAGCACGCTCGGAATTGTGCCTCAAGCCGTGCCTCCGCCATCTGGCCAGCGATTTTACCGCGCGGTGTGGATGGACCAGTATTAGCTCTCCCTCTGTGAAGCTGCTTCCAGGATCCATCACCGCAAAAACGAAAAGCAGGATGCTCCGTGTGGGCCTGGTTTCCGCCGCGGTCGGATTCCTCGGCTTGTTTTTGCTCGGCGAGCCTCTGGGCAGGCTTAGCTTCGACCTGCTTACCGTGTGGTTCGCCAGGCAGCCAGCCACCTCAGTCGTGGTTGTCGAGATGGATGAGAAATCCTACCTCGAGCTCAATCAAAATTACAACAAACCCTGGGATCGCTCCTTGCACGCCCGGCTGCTCCAGAAGCTCAAAGGCGACGGTGTTCCGCTGGTGGTCTTTGACGTTTTTTTTGCCGAACCGACCGAGGCGAAGGCAGACGCTGAGCTCGAGCTGGCCATGCGCGAGCAGGGCAGGGTGGCCATCGCCGTGGAATCTGTCTCATTCAGCGGCGTGGCCGGATCTCAGCCCCGATTCCCCCTCGCCGGTTTAAGGGCGGCTGCCCGGGCCAACGGGCTGGTCTCACTGGTTCAGGATCGGGATCGCGTGGTCCGGCAGCATTACCGAGACGGGGAAGCTGTGCCGAGCCTCGCGTGGGCGGCCGCTCAGCTTGCCGGTGCCAGTTTGCCACTGGATGCCAGGTCTAGATTGTCTCCGCGATGGCTGCGGTATTATGGATCCGCGGACGGAGTCTTCCCGCGAATGAGCTTCTCGGATGCGCTGAATCAACCGAATGGGTTCTTCAAGGATAAAATGGTTTTTATCGGCGGCGCACCCAAAACAAAACGAACTGGCGAAGAAGTCGACACCTTTCCGACTCCGTTCTGGATTACGAACGGCGATCCCAGCCCTGGCGTTGAGATCCTGGCCACGAATTTCCTGAACCTGCTGCGCAAAGACTGGCTGCGCCGCTCTTCGTTCTGGATCGAGTTGCTGGGGATCCTGGCAGCGGCCAGCTATGGCAGCGGAGTTGGATTGCTTCGACCGCGCTGGGGAGCAATCTACATAGCCTTTGGAATCCTCGCCACGGCTTTAGCCGCAGGCTGGGCCTTTGCTTCTGCGAACGTCTGGTGTCCCTGGATTCTGTATGCAGGATTGCAACTGCCGGTCGCATGGGCTGCGTCGCTCGCTCTCAGGGCTGATTTTCAGGCCAGTGAAACAGCCACGCCAAGCGTAGTTCCCAAGCAGGCTAACAATGCGCAAGCCTCTCCCCTTCCTGGCATTCAGGAAGCCATCAAGGAAACCCTCCCCGAGCAGCCCAGTCCTGGCATCGGGGTGCCCGACCATGAAGTCCTTACTCAGATAGGAAAGGGAGCCTATGGCGAAGTCTGGCTGGCGCGGAACGCGATCGGCACCTACCACGCGGTGAAAATCATCCACAAAAAGAGATTCAACAGCGACGCCCCCTATGAGCGGGAATTTCGAGGCGTGCAGAAATTCATGCCCATCTCCGGGAGCCACCCGGGGTTCGTGCATCTGCTCCATGTGGGCCGCAACGACCACGCCGGCTTTTTCTTCGTCATCATGGAAGCGGCTGATGACTGTGTTGCAGGCCGCAAAATCGATCCGGCCAATTACTCTCCGCGGAGCCTCGCTGGTGACCTTCGAACACGAGGCCGCTTGCCACTGGCCGAATGTGTTCAGCTCGGGGTGGCGTTGGCCCAAGCGGTCGGGGCTCTCCATCAATTGAAGTTGATTCACCGTGATCTCAAGCCTGGCAACATCATTTTCGTCAACGGCAAGCCGAAGCTCGCCGATATCGGCTTGGTAACGGAAGTGGCCGATGGCCCCAATAAAGTCAGCTATCTGGGGACGCGGGGTTATATTCCGCCGGAAGGTCCCGGGAGCGCTGAAGCTGATATTTATAGTTTGGGCAAGGTCTTATACGAAGCTGGGATGGGTCTGGACTGCGAGCAGTTTCCGCAACTGCCGACAACTTTGGTAGAAGAGGTTGACGAGAATATGGCGCACTTTATCCGGTTCAATGGCATTTTGCAAAAGGCCTGCGAACCCAACCGGGCCGAACGGTATCGGACCGCACAGGAGCTGGAATCCGATCTGTGCGAGTTGCAGCGGCGCCTGCTATAATGCTCAACGTGAACAACCAGAACTCGCATCCGACAATTTCAATGCAAAATAGGTCGCTCTTGCTGTTGCGGTTGGTGTTCCTGGCAGTCGCAAGTCTCGATGGTTGTTTGGGATCTCTTGGAGCTGCCACCGTTACGGTCAATGCGATTCCGAGCCGTCAGGTGGATGCCAGACATTTTGGGCTCAATACCGCGGTTTGGGACGGCTCATTCAAGCAAAACGCCAATATACCGCTGTTGCGCGAGATTGGATGCACTGCACTCCGTTTTCCGGGCGGCTCGACGTCCGACGATTACCATTGGACCATAAATCGGAGCGGGTCGAATACTTTCACATGGTCCACCTCTTTCACAGATTTCGCGGCCGCAGTCACGAACCTGGGAGCACTGGGGATTGTGACTGTCAATTATGGGGGCGGGACGGCGGAGGAAGCCGCCGCTTGGGTCCGGCACAGCAACGTGACGAACAATTATCGGATCAAGTATTGGGAGATCGGAAACGAATGCTATGGCACCTGGGAACACGACACAAATATATATCCGCACGATGCCTATACTTATGCCACTCGCGCCGCAAGTTACTTTGCCCAGATGAAGGCGGTGGATGCGTCGATTCGCATCGGCGTGCCGATTGACCCCAGCGAAACCTCCTACGCCAATGGTTATACAAATCATCCGGTAGTCAATCCACGCACAGGAACAGTTCGGACCGGGTGGACGCCTGTCATGCTCGTGACCTTAAAGAATCTGGGAGTGACCCCTGATTTTTTGGTATATCATCGGTATGCCCAGGGGCCGGGGAGTGAGAGCGATGCCGCGTTGCTCCAGTCCAACGGTTCGTGGGCCACGGATGCCTCGCGGTTGCGCCAGATTCTGAATGATTACCTTGGGAATGCTTCAACGAATGTCGAACTGGTTTGCACGGAGAATAACTCGGTCTATTCCAACCCGGGCAAACAAACCACCAGCCTCGTGAATGGATTGTTTCTCGCTGATAGCGTGGCGAATGCCCTGAAGACAGAGTTTAACGGACTTATCTGGTGGGATCTTCGTAACGGAAAAGACAGCGCCAATAACAACTCCGCAAGCCTCTATGGCTGGCGAGCTTATGGTGACTATGGGATTGTGTCGGGTTTCGAACGCTATCCGAGCAGTTATGTTTTTAAGTTGCTTCAGTATTTTGCCCGCGGCGGGCACTCCCTGGCCGCGGCCAGTAGCAGCGATAGCCTGTTGGCGGCCTATGCCGCCCGCCGAACTAACGGCGCACTGAGTATCCTAATCATTAACAAGGATCCTGCGACAACTCGGACTGGTCAGTTCACGGTCCAGAATTTCACGCCGCGCGGTGATATCGTCATCCGATCCTATGGCATACCGCAGGATGAAGCTGCGCGGACAGGGGAAGGCTGGCCTGACATCACTGGGGCCGCCATGACGAATGTCACCACGAGCTTCACGCGAGCGTTTCCCCCTTACTCGGTTTCAGTGCTGACCCTGGAGTCCAATACTCAACCTAATCTCCCGCCGACTATCAGGATAACAAGCCCAACAAACGCGGCATTTGTTGCTGCCGATCATATTAGCATCGTTACGGACTCCACCGACGACGGGCTTGTCACTCGAGTCGAGTACTTTGTGAACAATCAGTCGCTCGGACAGACTACCAACCTGCCGCACACCTTTAGCTGGACCAATGTCTCTCCCGGATCTTACACGCTAACCACTCGGGCCACCGATCATCTGGGACTGAGCGCGACGTCGGCGCCGGTTAACATCGTGGTTGGACTGCCGTCCATCACGCTCATTGCCACCGGCGCGGTCTGGCGTCACCTCGACACCGGAACCAATCTCGGAACCACTTGGAGAGCCCTGGGTTTTGTTGACAGCAGTTGGCCGGCGGGGCCCGGACAGCTTGGTTTTGGGGATGGCGATGAGGCGACGATGGTTGTGAGCAATCAGCAGTGGACAACCTATTTTCGACACACCTTCGAGTGGCAGGGCGGGATTGCAATCACAAATCTGCTCGCGCGGCTCCTGAGAGATGATGGGGCAGTTGTGTTCCTAAACGACTCCGAGGTTTGGCGCAGCAATCTGCCCGCTACCGGCCCCATACTTTACAACACGCCCGCTTCGAGCGCAGTTCCCGCAGCCGACGAATCGACCAACTATTACACCACCAACATCAACACTGCCCTCCTCGTCAGAGGCACCAACGTCGTGGCAGTTGAAGTGCATCAAAGTTCAACCACTAGCTCCGATCTCAGTTTTGATTTTGAACTGACGGCGTTCCCGATACCTGCGCCGCGGCTGGCTGGGAGCATAGCGTCAGGTGCTCGCATTCGAATTGCATGGCCGTTGAGTACCCCTACGAACTTTATTCTCCAGGGAAGCGGTTCGCTGAGCAACGACTGGGTGGGTTTGACGGGGACAGTGGTGGAGGGATCCGAGCGAGTCTACTATGGGGCTACGTCCGCCTCGAACCGATTCTATCGGCTGAGAGCGCCATAAGCTTAAATTAACGTTAAAGCTACCCTCCGAACGGAATTAAGCGCTTACCCGCTTTTTAGGGAAATTGCCCGTGGACACCGGGGAAAAAAGATTCGGAAAAACCGTTGACAGCGAGGGGATCGTTTTTTATTTTCCTTCTCCAGTCATCGGGCCGGAAAGCGAAAGCCTTAGCCCCTTGCAGCTTTTTAGAAATTAAAAAAGAGCGGGGGCTATGGGATTTTGTCGTTTTTTTCGGACGAGTGTGGAATGACGACGGTGCGAGATGTCCGGCAACTGCCCATGTAGCTCAGTTGGCAGAGCACGTCCTTGGTAAGGACGAGGTCATCGGTTCGATCCCGATCATGGGCTCCAGACTAGTGACGGGACCTGCTGAAGAGCGGCGACTCAAGCTGGGCGGAGAGCCGATCGACAGCGGGATCAAACGTGGCCACATTGATATTAAACGCATTTTAACGAAAAAAGACAACCAAAAAACGGGAAGCCAGAAGCGGTGAGCGCCAAACGCGAACCGTGACGAAACAGAAACCAAACAGCAAAACAAGCAGGAGACAACATGGCAAAAGAAAATTTTCAAAGGACCAAACCCCACGTCAACGTCGGGACGATTGGACACGTGGATCATGGCAAATCCACGCTGACGGCCGCGATTGTGGAGGTGCAAAACCGCAAGGGCCTGGCTCCGAAGATTTCCTACGCTGAAATTACCAAGGGCGGAACGGTGCGTGATGAAACCAAGACCGTGACTATCGCGGTATCGCACGTGGAGTATGAGAGCAACACCCGCCACTATGCGCACGTCGATTGTCCAGGCCATGCTGATTACGTAAAGAACATGATCACGGGCGCTGCCCAGATGGATGGCGCGATCCTGGTCGTGAGCGCCGCGGATGGCCCAATGCCGCAAACGCGCGAGCACATCCTCCTCGCTCGCCAAGTGGGTGTGCCGGCAATTGTGGTTTTCCTGAACAAGGTGGATTTAGTCGATGACCCCGAGTTGCTGGATCTGGTCGAGATGGAGATCCGGGACCTGCTGACGAAGTATCAGTTTCCGGGCGACAAGACTCCAATTATTCGGGGGAGCGCCACGGCAGCCCTCGCAGGCAAGCCGGAAGGCGAAAAGGCCATCCAGGAGCTGCTGGACGCGATCGATGCGTTTATCCCGCTGCCGACGCGTGAGGTGGACAAGCCGTTCCTGATGTGCATCGAAGACGTGTTCAACATTGAAGGCCGTGGCACGGTGGTAACCGGGCGCGTGGAGCGCGGTGAGTTAACCCGCATGGCCGATGTCGAGATCGTGGGCTTGAAAGACACTCGCAAAACGGTGGCGACGGACATTGAAATGTTCCGCAAGCTGCTGGATAAAGCGAGCGCCGGCGACAACGTGGGCGTGCTGCTGCGCGGCACGAAGAAAGAGGAAGTGGAACGCGGCATGGTGCTCGCGAAGCCCGGCTCGATTACTCCGCACACGAGGTTCAAGGCTGAGGTGTACGTCCTTTCCAAAGAGGAAGGTGGCCGGCACACTCCGTTCTTCAACAAGTACCGCCCGCAGTTCTATTTCCGCACCAGCGACGTGACTGGAAATGTGACCTTGCCCACCGGCGTTGAAATGGTAATGCCTGGAGACAATGTGTCCGTGGAAGTCGAATTGATTGCTCCGGTCGCTATGGAAAAGGGCCAGCGTTTCGCGATCCGCGAAGGCGGCCGTACGATCGGCGCCGGTCGCGTCAGCGAAGTCATGAAGTAGCCGCTGGAACTGCGGGAGCCGTTCGGGTTAACTCCGCGGCTCCTTTTGGGTCTGTTATCAACCGGATCGGACGGCAACGCAGGGCGATAGCTCAATTGGTAGAGTAGCGGTCTCCAAAACCGTCGGTTGGGGGTTCGAGTCCCTCTCGCCCTGCCAGCCGCTGAGAAAGAAGCGTCAGGGCAAACGGCGGGACCGGAGGGGTGGCAGAGTGGTCTATCGCGACGGTCTTGAAAACCGTTATCCCGGAAACGGGATCGGGGGTTCGAATCCCTCCCCCTCCGCCAGGCGGAAGGACCAGGCGTGATTGGCCGAAGGCGATGGCAGTGAACGCGGCGTGGTGCGGGGCAGAAATGACGGAATCGATTTTTTTGTGAACGATTTAATTACAATAGCGATTGTGGCGGGCGTGGTGATCGCCGCATTTTTCATTTTGCTGCAAAAGGGGTATTTGCGGCGGCTGGCGGACTATGTGCGAGAGACCAAGGAGGAGTTGAAGAAGTGCTCGTGGCCCACTTGGGAAGAACTCAAAGGCTCGACGGTGGTGGTTATGATTTCGATTCTCCTGCTGGGTCTCTTTACAGTGGGAATTGACTTCGTCATTGCGATGCTCGTGAACGCGATGACGCGCATCTAAAGGAACCAGGACGCATGCAAAACCAGTGGTTTGTCATCCATACTTTGTCCGGCCAGGAGCAGAAGGTCAAAGAAAGCATTGAGAAGCGCATGAAGGCCGAGGAGATGGGCGAGTATATCAAGGAAGTGCTCGTTCCCATGGAGAAAGTGGCTGAAGTGCGCAGTGGCAAGAAAACGGTGACCACTCGCAAACTGCATCCGGGCTACGTTTACATTGAAATGGCGTTGTTGGATGAAAATCGGCGGGTGCTGGAGCGGCCGTGGTATTTCATTCGCGAGACACCGGGCATCATCGGTTTTGTAGGCGGAGACCGTCCGGTGCCGGTCACGGCGGAAGAGATCGCAGTGATCAAAGACCAGATTTCAGAGTCGGAAGATCATGAGAAGCCGAAAGTCCATTTCGAAGTCGGTGAAACCGTGAAGATCAACGATGGTCCGTTCCTGAACTTTAGCGGCGTGATCGAGGAAATCGAGCCGGAGCGTGGAAAGCTCAAGGTTACGGTGAACATCTTCGGACGCAATACGCCGGTGGAACTGGAGTATTGGCAGGTCGAAAAAGCCTGATTAACGCAGACTGAACAATAGAGAAGTGTATGGCAAAGAAAGTTACAGGACAGATTAAGTTGCAGATCCCGGGCGGGCAGGCCAATCCGGCTCCCCCGGTGGGTCCCGCGCTCGGTCAACACGGCGTGAACATCATGGCGTTCTGCAAAGAGTTCAACGCCGCGACTCGGGATTCGGCGGGGCTCATTATCCCGGTGGTCATTACGGTTTTTCAGGATAAGTCGTTCACGTTCATCACTAAATCTCCTCCCGCTTCGGTGCTCTTGAAGAAGGCCGCGGGGATTGCATCCGGCGCGAAAGCTCCCAACAAGGACAAAGTCGGAAAGGTGACGAAGAAACAAGTGATGGATATCGTCAAGCTGAAGCTGAAGGACATGAACGCCGTGAATGAGGAAGCCGCGTTTCGGACGGTGTGCGGAACCGCTCGAAGCATGGGTATCGAAGTAGCGGGATAATTTAACAACAAACCGCGGGAGGGCGATAAAGCCCGTTTGCACCGCAACACAAAACAATGCCTAGCAAACGATTCAAAAAAGCGCTCGAGGTGGTGGACGCGAAGAAAGCGTATCCGCTGAAATCGGCCGTGGAAGTATTAAGCAAGTTTCCGAAGGCCAAGTTCAACGAAACGGTGGATCTGGCCTTCCGGCTTGGGGTGGACCCGAAGCAGTCAGACCAGATGGTTCGTGGAACGGTGCCCTTGCCTCACGGGAGCGGAAAAACCGTCAAGGTGCTGGTATTTGCCAAAAGCGGCGCTGCGGCTGATGCGGCAAAAGCTGCTGGTGCGGAATTCGTAGGCTTTGATGACATGATCAAGAAATGCCAGGATGGCTGGTCTGAGTTCGACGTGGCGATCGCCACACCCGAGGCGATGACTGAAGTCCGCAAACTGGGCAAAGTGCTTGGTCCCCGCGGATTGATGCCGAACCCCAAAACTGGGACGGTGACCGAAGATACGGCTAAAGCTGTAAAAGAAGTGAAAGCGGGCCGCGTTGAATTCAAGATTGACAAGGCTGGTAACATTCATGTGCCGGTTGGCAAGGCCAGCTTCGCGGCGAACCATATCGAAGAGAACGCCCGAGCTGTGATTGAGGCTGTGACCAAGGCGCGGCCGCACAGTGTGAAAGGGCAATACATTCACAGCGCCACGCTCTCGGCAACCATGAGCCCGCCGGTGCGGCTGGATCTTAAGGAATTTCAACACTAAGCAAGGTTATGCGAGCTGAAAAACAATTTATCTCCCAGGAATATCTGGGTCGCCTGAACAATTCGCCATTTTTCATTGTGGTGGATTACCAGGGGCTGAAAGTCGGACCGATCACGGAGCTGCGGAAACGCCTGAACAAAGCCGGTGCGGAAATGCACGTGGTGAAGAATTCGATCTTCCGCATCGCCGCCAAAGACGCAGGCATTGCTGATTTAGGCGGGCCTTTGACGGGGCAGTTGGCAGTGGTCACTGGCCAACGCGACGTTTCTGCGGCGGCGAAAGTCGTCAAGACGTTCAGTTCGGAATTCGAGAAGCCGAAAATAAAGTTCGGTTTCCTCAATAATCAACGGCTTGAGGCGGCGACGGTCGTACAATTGGCCGATTTGCCGTCGCTGGATGTGTTGCGAGCGAAGTTAGTAGGCTTATTGAACACGCCTGCAACGCGTCTGGTGCAGATGATTAACACGCCGGGGAGTCAATTGGCCCGGGTAATCAAAGCCAAAGCAGACAAAGGCGCGTGATTTGAAGATTTTTGGGTCGTCGTCGAGATGGCCCGAAGAACAAACCGAAAACAAAAAGTAAATCGTCGGTTCGCGGGCCGTCGAACTGAAAAACCCCTGGCCGGGGGTGACGACGAAACTGAAAGGAACATATATGGCGGACTTAGCCGCAATCGTAGACTCGTTGAGCAAGTTGACCGTGGTGGAAGCCGCGGAGTTAGTGAAGAAGCTGGAAGAAAGCTGGGGCGTGACCGCCGCAGCACCCGTGGCCGTGGCTGCCGCAGGCGGAGCTGGCGCAGGTGGTGCCGCTGCTCCTGCCGCAGAAGCGCAGACAACCTTCGACGTGATTGTCGCGTCGGTTCCGGCGGACAAGAAAATCGCCGTGATCAAGGCTGTGCGCGAAGTGAAAGCCGGCTTGGGCCTGGCTGAAGCCAAGGCGCTGGTGGAAGGCGCTCCGAAGCCCGTGCTGGAAGGCGCGAATAAGGCTGACGCTGAATCCGCGAAGAAGAAGCTCGAAGAAGCGGGCGCCAAAGTTGAAATGAAATAGACTTTGAGTGGACATCAGGGCGGCGGAGTCCGCCGCCCTGAACTTGATTTGATACGCGTACATAGTATTGTAAAATTTCCGTCTGTGACGGCAAGTCTTCTGGAGATCCCAGGAACTTGCCTTCCGTTGTTATTGAAAAACAAGGTCCGGTGAGTCGCCGGGCCAAGAATTAGGACCAAAAAATGCCATCGCGAGCAACTGAACGAATCAACTTCGGTAAAATTAAAGAAATTATCGCTCCGCCGAACCTGATCGAGCTGCAGACGAATTCCTATAAGGAATTTCTGCAACTGGATATCTCAGCCGGCCGCCGGAAGAACACCGGCCTGCAGGCTGTTTTCAAGGAAGTTTTTCCGATCGAAAGCTACGATGGCAAATGCGTGCTGGACTACCACAGCTACGAAATAGGCGAACCGAAACAGGACTGGCTCGAATGCCTCCGGGAAGGCATCACCTTCGGCGCGCCGCTCTACGTGACATTCCTTCTTAAAGAGGAGAAGGCAACCAAGGAAGAAAAGGTGTTCATGGGCGAGCTGCCGCTGATGACTCCTCAGGGCACGTTCGTGATTAACGGCGCGGAGCGGGTGATTGTGAGCCAATTGCACCGATCACCGGGTTTGGCCTTCGAGGCCACCCAGCATCCGAACGGCAAGATGCTGCATTCGTTCCGGATTATCCCCGATCGCGGTTCCTGGTATGAGGCGCAGTTCGACACGAGCGACATGCTGTACGTCTATCTGGACCGGAAAAAGCGCCGCCGCAAATTTCTGACCACAACCTTTTTCCGCGCGCTGGCGTTCCTGGACGGAGAGCCCACGGGCAAGGCTTCCAAAGAGGAGAAGAAACGCGGGACGGACGAAGAGATTTTGAAACTGTTTTACGACCTCGAGGATCTCACTATCCGAGAAGCGGAGAAACTTGAAGACATCGGAAACAAGGTGCTGGTGGAAGATGCGGTGGATCAGGACAAAGGCATCGTGGTGGCCCGCGCATTCGAGCCGCTATCGAAAGCGGTGGTAAAGCAAATCGCGGAGCTGGGCGTCAACAAAATCCGCGTGGTGGATACTTCGGTGGATGACGGCATCGTCATCAAGTGCATGAAGAAAGATCCGACCAAGGATGAAGAGGAAGCGTTGAAAGATATCTACCGCCGGTTGCGTCCCGGGGACCCGCCCACCGCCGCGAATGCGCGCGCCTTGATCAAGCGTCTGTTTTTTGATCCGAAGCGGTACGATTTGGGACGGGTTGGGCGCTATAAGATCAATCAGAAAATTGGAATCAAGGATGACACTGATTCTCGCATCCTGACCAAGGAAGATCTGGTGATGGCGACGAAGTATCTGCTTCGCTTGAAAAAGGGTGAAGGTTCGTTGGATGACATCGATCACTTGGGCAGTCGCCGCATTCGGACCGTGGGCGAATTGCTCGCGAATCAATGTCGCGTGGGATTAGCCCGCACGGAACGCCTGGTGAAGGAGCGCATGACCTTGTTCGATCAGGGCATGGAGAGCATGACGCCCCAGAAGTTGATTAATCCCAAGGCGTTATCCGCGGTGATTCGTGATTTCTTTGGCAGAAGCCAATTGTCGCAGTTCATGGACCAGATCAATCCTCTGGCCGAGCTGACACACAAGCGCCGGTTGTCCGCGCTGGGGCCTGGCGGTTTGTCTCGCGATCGCGCCGGGTTCGAGGTGCGCGACGTCCATCCATCGCATTACGGGCGCATCTGCCCGGTGGAAACCCCGGAAGGACCGAACATTGGTTTGATCGCCTCACTGGCGACTTTTGCCCGCGTGAACGACTTTGGGTTCCTGGAAACTCCCTACCGGAAGGTGGAGAAGGGCCGGGTGACCAATACGATCGATTATCTCACGGCCGACCGGGAGGAGCAGTTCATCGTGGCGCAGGCCAACGCAGTGATCGATGAACGCGGCAATTTTCAAACTGCCCGCGTCCTCTGCCGCTCGAAGGGCGATTTCATCGACGTCGAGCCGGCGCGCGTGGATTACATGGACGTGTCGCCGAAACAGCTCGTGTCGGTGGCAGCCAGTTTGATTCCGTTCCTGGAGCACGACGACGCCAATCGCGCGTTGATGGGTTCGAACATGCAACGCCAGGCTGTGCCGTTGCTGGTGACCGAAGCGCCGCTGGTGGCGACAGGCCTGGAAGACCGCGTGGCGCGGGATTCGCGCGCTGTGGTCGTGGCGGAGGCGAACGGCAAGGTGGCTTCCGTCACCGGCAGCCAGGTTGTCATCACGGATGACGGCAAGCTGCCCGACACCAAGAAGAAGCTGCGGCACGATCCATCGAGCGGCATCCATGTGTATCCGATCCGGAAGTTCATGCGTTCCAACGCCGCAACCTGCATCAACCAGAAGATCCTGGTGCAAAAGGGCGATTCCGTGAAGGCGGGCCAGATCATCGCGGATGGTCCATGCACCCAGGGGGGTGAATTGGCCCTGGGACGGAATGCGCTCGTGGCGTTCATGCCATGGAATGGTTATAACTTCGAGGACGCCATCCTGATCAGCGAACGGATTGTGAAGGACGACGTGTTTACCTCGATCCACATCGACGAGTTCGAGGTGGGCGCGCGAGACACCAAGCTTGGGCCTGAGGAAATTACGCGCGACATCCCGAACCTGGGGGACGAGGCGCTGAAAAATCTTGGACCGGATGGCGTCATCCGCGTCGGCGCGGAAGTGAAGCCGGGTGACATTCTCGTCGGCAAGATCACGCCGAAAAGCGAAACCGAGCTGGCGCCCGAAGAGCGTTTGCTTCGGGCGATTTTCGGTGAGAAAGCCGCGGATGTGAAGGACACATCATTGAAGGTTCCGTCCGGGACCTACGGCATCGTGATGGACGTAAAAGTTTCGTCCAAAAAGGAGCGGGACGTGGACAAAGACCGTCCGCCGACGGGCGACGCCAAAAAGGCGGCGAAGCAAGTGCAGGACGAGCACAAGCAGAAGATCGAAGAGTTGCGCGATCAGTTGACTGAAGCGCTCTCGAACATTCTGCTGGGCGAGAAAATTCCGCTGGACGTGGTGAACTCCGAGACGGGCGAGATCATCATTCCCGCGAACCGCAAAATCACCAAGACCCTGCTGCGCAAGCTGGCGGGCGTTTATGATCGGATTGAGATCGATCCTTCTCCAATCCGCAACAAGATTAACGAGATCATCGGGACCTTCAAAAAGAAGTTCGACGATCTTCAAATGCAGCACGATGAAGCCATGGAGCAGGCGGAGTCCGGCGAGGAAGTCGATGTCGGCATCATCAAGCAAGTGAAGGTCTATATCGCATCCAAGCGCAAGCTGTCGGTGGGAGACAAAATGGCCGGTCGCCATGGCAATAAGGGCGTGGTGGCTAAGATCGTGCCGGAAGAGGATATGCCGTTCCTGGAGGACGGAACGCCGGTGGATATCGTGTTGAATCCCCTCGGCGTGCCTTCGCGCATGAATGTGGGTCAAGTGTTGGAAACGCACTTGGGCTGGGCCGCGAGGCTGCTTGGCCTCAAGTTCGCCACGCCGGTATTTGATGGCATCAAGGAAAAGGAAATACGCGGCTACCTAAAGCAGGCTGGGTTGCCAGAGCACGCCAAGATTCGGCTCTTCGATGGGCGTTCGGGCGAACCGTTCGATCAGGAAGTGGTGGTCGGCTACATCTATATGATGAAGCTGGGACATCTGGTCGCTGACAAGATTCACGCGCGCGCCGTGGGCCCCTATTCGCTGGTTACCCAGCAACCGCTGGGTGGCAAGGCGCAGTACGGAGGCCAGCGCTTCGGCGAAATGGAAGTGTGGGCCATGGAAGCATACGGCTCCGCCTATACGCTCCAGGAATTGCTCACCGTCAAGTCGGACGACGTGCAGGGCCGCACGCGGATTTATGAGAGCATTGTCAAGGGCGACAACTGCCTCGAGGCCGGGATCCCGGAGTCCTTTAACGTGTTGGTCAAGGAGATGCAATCACTCGGCATGGATGTCAAGGTCGGTTACTCGAACCCAGTCGAGCAGCCACAAACGCCGCAAACCACACTGGCAAACCTTGGGGCCTAGTTCGGGAAGTTAGCAGTCGAAGAAAAGATTTAGATTATGATGACTACCAAAGAATCCACACGCGAGTTGCTCGGCCTGGATAAAGTTAACCAGGTCGAATACGTCGCCATTTCAGTGGCCTCGCCGGAATCGATTCGCTCCTGGTCCAAGGGTGAAGTGAAAAACCCCGAAACCATCAACTACCGCACGTTCAAACCGGAAAAGGGCGGTCTATTCTGCGAGCGGATTTTCGGTCCTGTGAAAGACTGGGAATGCTCCTGCGGAAAGTATAAACGGATCAAGCATCGAGGGGTGGTTTGCGATCGTTGCGGCGTGGAAGTCACGCTGGCCCGCGTGCGCCGCGAGCGCATGGGGCACATCGAACTGGCGGTGCCCGTGTCGCACATTTGGTTCTTCAAGTGCATGCCCTCCCGCATCGGGCTGTTGCTCGACATGACGGCGCGCAACCTGGAACGGGTGATCTACTATGAGGACTACATGGTGATCGATCCGGGTTCGACGGCGTTAAAGACGCACCAACTTCTGAGCGAGCACGAGTATCGCGAAGCGCGGGAAACTTACGGGGCGGACGCGTTCATCGCCAAGATGGGCGCGGAAGCCGTGCGCGAAGGGCTTGGGCGGGTGGACCTGCAAAAGCAAATCGATCAGCTCCAGGTGGCGATGACGGAAACCAAGAGCAAACAGATTCGTAAGAAGATCGCCAAGCGGATCAAGCTGCTGGGGGCGTTTCTGGCGCACAAGGTGCGGCCGGAATGGATGATTCTGACGGTCCTGCCGGTGATCCCACCGGACCTGCGACCGCTCGTCCCCTTGGAAGGGGGGCGCTTTGCCACTTCCGATCTGAATGATCTCTATCGCCGCGTAATCAACCGGAATAACCGGTTAAAAAACCTGCTCCAGCTCAAGACGCCGGAAGTCATCATCCGCAACGAGAAACGCATGCTGCAGGAAGCGGTGGACGCATTGTTCGATAATGGCCGCCATGGCCGGGCGGTCACGGGCGCGGGTAACCGCGCGCTGAAATCGCTCTCTGACATGCTCAAGGGCAAGAGCGGTCGTTTCCGGCAGAACTTGCTCGGCAAACGGGTGGACTACTCGGGTCGTTCTGTGATCGTGATCGGTCCGGAACTCAAGTTGAACCAGTGCGGATTGCCGAAGAAAATGGCGCTCGTGTTGTTCGAGCCTTTCATCATTCGTCGGCTTAAGGAACTGGGTTATGTGCACACAGTGCGCTCCGCCAAGAAGATGATTGAGCGGCAATCGCCTGAGGTGTGGGACATCCTGGAAGAAGTGACCAAGGGGCATCCGGTTCTGCTGAACCGTGCGCCAACGCTGCATCGCTTGTCCATCCAGGCGTTCGAGCCGATTCTGATTGAAGGAGAAGCCATCCGGATTCATCCGCTGGTCTGCACCGCTTACAACGCGGACTTTGACGGAGACCAGATGGCCGTGCATGTGCCGCTTTCGGTGGAGGCACAGATGGAAGCGCGCTTGTTGATGATGGCTCCAAACAACATCTTCAGCCCCTCGAGCGGCAAGCCGATCATGACTCCTACCCAGGACATCACTCTGGGGTGCTATTATCTGACGGCTGAACCGCGCCAGCAGAAGAAGGACAGCGATCGTCTGATGCTGTTTGGTAACAAGAGCGAAGTGATCTTCGCCTATAACGACGGCGCGCTCAGAACCCACGACCGTATTTTGCTCTCGAACCCCGATCTCGGACGCAAGACCGAGTACGGCGACGCTGAGAAAAAGCGGGTTGAGACGACGGTCGGCCGGGTTGTGTTCAGCGAGATCTGGCCGGAAGAGATGGGGTTTCCGAATAAGGTGGTGGGCAAGAGCCAGCTCGGAGACCTGATCTGGAAGTGCTATAAGATTTGCGGGCATGAGAAAACGGTCCAGACGCTGGATCGACTGAAGGAATTGGGTTTCCGTGAAGCGACTCGCTCGGGCTGCTCGATTGGGATCGATGACATGATCATCCCCAAAGAGAAAGTGCAGGAGATCGAGAGCGCGCAGAAGCAGATTGCCGAAGTCGAGAAACAATATCGCAAGGGTGTCATTACCCCTGGCGAACGGTATAACAAGATCATCGATATCTGGACGCATTGCACGGACCAGATCGCAAACGTGATGTTGCGCACCTTGGATCATAACCAGGGCAAGCGTGAGTATAACCCCGTCTCGTTGATGGTGGATTCCGGCGCGCGTGGTAACCGCCAGCAGGTCCGGCAGCTCGCCGGTGTGCGCGGGTTGATGGCCAAACCGTCGGGTGACATCATCGAGAAGCCCATTCTGTCGAACTTCCGCGAGGGGTTGACCGTGCTCGAGTACTTCATCTCGACGCATGGCGCGCGCAAAGGTCTTGCGGACACGGCGCTAAAGACAGCCGACTCGGGCTATATGACCCGTAAGTTGGTGGACGTGGCCCAGGATGTCATCATCCAGGAGCCTGATTGCGGCACCAGCAACGGCATTTGGGTGCAGGCGATCTATGAGGGCGAGGACGAAGTGGTGAAACTGAGCGAGCGCCTGATCGGGCGTTACTCCAGTGATGACATTCACGATCCCCGTAATCCGAAGACATTGCTGGTCGGGTCCGGCCAGGAAATCGACGAAATTAAGGCGAAACTGATCGAGAACTCGGGCGTGGAGAAAGTAAAGATCCGCTCCGTGCTCACCTGCGAGAGCAAAGTGGGCGTTTGCGTCGCCTGCTACGGCCGCAATCTGGCCACGGGCGCTCCAGTGAAGCTGGGCGAGGCCGTGGGCATCATCGCCGCACAATCGATTGGCGAGCCGGGCACCCAGCTCACGATGCGTACCTTCCACATCGGTGGAACTGGCACTGTCGTGTTCAAGCAGCCCCAGATTAAGGCCAAGCACGATGGCGTTGTGAAATACAACGATCTCCGCATGGTCGAACTCGAAGACGGCAATAACATCGTCCTCAACAAGAACGGCACGATCTCGATCCACGCGGAAGATGGGCGTGAACTCGAAGTTCACAACCTGGTGGTCGGCTCCGTCATCTCGGTTCCGAACAACGGCAAGGTCAAGAAGGGTGAAGCGTTTGTGCAGTGGGATCCTTACAATGTTCCGATTCTCTCCGAGAAGGCGGGCAAAGTGAAATTCCACGACATCATCGAAGGCGTGACGATGAAGCAGGAAACGGATGAAGCCACCGGCCAGGAAGCCATGGTCATCATCGAGCACAAGGAGGATCTGCATCCGCAGATCATCATCCTGGACGAGAAAAACGAACCCGCCTCGAATTACCTGATTCCATCGGGCGCCCACATCGTGGTAAACGAAGGGGACAAGATCGTGGCCGGAACATTGATGGCCAAGACGCCGCGCAAGACTTCCAAGACGAAGGACATCACCGGCGGTCTGCCACGCGTTGCTGAATTATTCGAGGCGCGCCGTCCTAAGGACGCCGCGGAGATCTCGAAGATCGACGGGGTGGTTGATTTCGGGCCCAGCGTGCGCGGCAAGCGCTGCATCGTGATCAAGGATCAACAGACCGCCGTTGAGGAAGAGCATCTGATTCCCATCGGCAAGCACGTGATCGTCTTCAAGGGCGATTTCGTCAAGAAGGGCCAGCAGTTGACCGAAGGCCCGATGGATCCGCACGAGATCCTGGACATCTGCGGTCCGCAGGAACTGCAGGAGCACCTGGTGAATGAGGTGCAGGAAGTCTATCGCCTCCAGGGTGTGACGATTAACGACAAACATATCGAAATCATTGTGCGGCAAATGCTCCGCAAGGTCCGGATTACAGAACCGGGCGACACCAGCTTCCTCTGGGGTGAGCAGGTGGATCGGATCGAGTTCGATAATGAGAACGAGCGCGTTGACAAGATGGGTGGCAAGCCGGCCGAGGCGCAACCCGTTCTGCTCGGGATCACTAAGGCATCCCTGGAAACTGAAAGCTTCCTAAGCGCGGCATCCTTCCAGGACACGACCCGGGTTCTGACTGAAGCGGCCACGATGTCCCGGGTGGACACGTTGCGCGGCTTCAAGGAAAACGTGATCATGGGTCATATTATCCCCGCGGGAACCGGTTTTAACTTCCATCGTAAGGTGAAGCTGAACCCGTTGGTGGAAATCGAGGAACCTGAGCCCGAGCCGGAACAGATTCCGGCACCGGCCGGAGAGGCCCTGACGACCTCCTGACGTAGGAATGAAACTTTCTGCAAATACTTGTTGCAACGGCGTTTGGGTGAGGTATTATCCGCGCTCCGTTTCTCAAGTGGTTGGGAAAATGTAAATAAGAGAAAATTGCAGTAATGCCGACAATTAATCAACTCGTCCGGAAAGGGCGAAACAGAATTCGCAGCAAGTCCAAATCGCCTGCGTTGGAGAATTCGCCGTTTCGCCGCGGTGTGTGCATCCAGGTGATGACGCGTACGCCCAAAAAGCCAAATTCCGCCATGCGGAAGGTGGCCAAGGTGCGCTTGACGAACGGGTACGAGGTGATCGCTTACATTCCAGATGAGGGACATAACCTGCAGGAACACTCGATCGTGCTGGTGCGCGGTGGCCGTGTGAAAGACCTTCCGGGGGTGCGCTACCACATCGTGCGGGGAACGCTCGATGCCAACGGAGTGGAGAAACGCCGGGTAAGCCGTTCCAAGTACGGGGTGAAACGACCGAAAGAGGCCAAACCCGCGGCAGCAAAGTAAGGTAATTTAATATGTCCCGACGCAGACAAGCAGATAAGCGACCTTTGACCGAGGATCCAAAGTTTCATAGCGCTTTGGTGACCCGGTTGGTAAATACGGTTATGAGCGGTGGCAAAAAGAGCACTGCGCAACGGATTGTTTATGGCGCTTTTGACCAAATCGCCACCAAGAATCCCGCCAGCAGCCCCCTTGAAATCCTGCAGCGGGCAGTGGATAATGCCAAGCCGCGTCTCGAGGTTAAGGCCCGCCGCGTAGGCGGAGCCACTTATCAGGTTCCCGTGGAAGTTCCGAATGATCGGCAGATGGCATTAGCCATGCGCTGGCTGGTGGACTTTGCAGATGCCCGAAAAGGGATCCCCATGCGTGAAGCGCTGGCGGCAGAAATCATGGAAGCCTATCAAGGGCAGGGGAACGCCATCCGAAAGCGAGATGACGTGCATAAGATGGCGCAGGCCAACAAGGCCTTCGCCCATTTCCGCTGGTAGCAGCTAATAGAGTCGAGCGCCCCGAAGGCCGGAATTATTTCGGGGCGTTTTTATTCTCTGGATAGAAAGATAGAAAACAGATGGTAGCAGTAATCGAAAATAAATCGGTAAACTCGCCGAACCGCCAATACACAATGGAGCGGACCCGGAATATCGGGATCGCCGCGCACATTGACGCGGGCAAAACGACCACCACCGAGCGTATCCTCTTTTACACCGGACTGATCCATAAGATCGGTGACGTGGATGACGGCAATACTGTTACGGACTGGATGGAGCAAGAGCGCGAGCGCGGCATCACAATTACTTCCGCCGCAGTCACCTGCTTCTGGACCCAAAAACCGGAGGAAGGCCTCGACAAGCTCTACTCCGGCGTTGGGCACCGCATCAACATTATCGATACCCCCGGGCACGTGGATTTCACCGCCGAGGTCGAACGTTCCATGCGCGTGCTCGATGGCGCGGTGGCCGTATTCTGCGGCGTAGCGGGTGTGCAACCGCAATCCGAGACCGTCTGGCGGCAGGCGACCAAATACAAGGTCCCCCGGATCGCGTTTGTGAACAAGATGGATCGGACCGGGGCAAATTTTGAGAATGCCCTGAATGACATGCGCAAGAAGCTGAATGCGTATGCTTATCCCATTTATCTCCCGATCGGGGCCGAGGATCAATTTGAAGGCGTAATCGATGTTGTAAATCAGAAGGCAATCTTGTGGGGGCCTGGCGACGTGACCAATGAGGGTCTGCGTTATGAGGTGAAGGAGATACCAGATGCCCACAAAGAACGCGCGGCCAAGGGCTTGAAGGATTTGATCGAAGCGGTCTCCAACAAAGATGACGCGCTGGCTGAGTTGGTCCTCGAAGAGAAACCGATCGACGCCAAGACTTTAAAGGCAGCCATCCGCCGTTTGACCTGCAAGATCGAATTCATTCCGGTGTTGTGCGGGTCAGCGTTCAAAAAGAAGGGCGTGCAGACTTTGATCGATGCGGTGGTAGACTACTTGCCCAGTCCGCTGGACATCCCGCCGGCGGAAGGCATTGAGCCCGGCACCGATAATGTGGTAGTGGTTCAACCGGACGACAACGCCAAGTTCTGCTCCCTCGCGTTTAAGCTCTGGACGGATCCTTATGCCGGCAAGCTCGTGTTCTTCCGTGTCTACTCGGGTCAGCTCAAAAAGGGTGACACGATTTATAATCCCCGAACCCGCAAGCGCGAACGCGTGAGCCGCCTGATGGTTATTCAAGGGAGCGAGCGCAAGGACGTGGATTCGGTCTATTCCGGAGACATCGCGGCGCTCGTCGGCCTGCGCAACATCACAACCGGTGATACCCTGTGTGACGAGGAATTTGATGTCACCCTGGAACCGCCCACTTTCCCCGAGCCCGTCATCAGCATGGCGGTGGAACCCAAGACGAAAGCCGATCGCGACAAGTTGTCGGAAGGGTTGCAGCGGCTGGCGGAGGAAGATCCCACGTTCCGCTGTTTCACAAATGAGGAGACAGGCCAGCTTATCATCGCGGGGATGGGCGAACTGCACCTGGAAATCATCATCGATCGGCTCAAGCGCGAGTTTAAGGTCGATGCCAGCACGGGCGCGCCTCAAATCGCTTATCGTGAGACCGTCACGCGAGCCGCGGACGGCGAGGGCAAGTTCATTCGCCAATCGGGCGGCCGTGGTCAGTACGGACATGCCGTGATCAAACTGGAGCCGAACGAGAAGGGCAAAGGGATCGAGGTGCTCAACGAGATAGTCGGCGGCGCCATTCCGAAGGAATACATTCCGGCGGTTATCGACGGGGTGGAGGAAGCGATTCGTGGCGGAGTCTACGCCGGCTACCAGGTGATCGATGTGAAAGTGGCGATCGTGGACGGCACGTTCCATGAAGTGGATTCAAACGAATTGGCGTTCAAGATGGCCGGCATCTTCGCTCTGAAGGACGCTTTCAAGAAAGCGAATCCCATCCTCCTCGAACCCATCATGAAGGTGGAAGTGACGACCCCGGATGAATATCAGGGCGACCTGCTCGGTGATATCAATCGGCGGCGGGGTATTATTAACGGGATTGATGCCAAGGGCGGCCAGACGATCTTGAACGCGCAAGTTCCTCTTGCGGAAATGTTTGGTTATGCTACAGCTATCCGCTCGCTGTCGAAGGGCCGTGCCTCCTACTCGATGGAGCCGCTCACTTTCGAGCAGGTCCCGAACAGCATTTTGACAACAATATTGGACGCAGCCGCCAAGAAACCGGCGGCGCGGACTTAGAACCCTGAACTGATAAAATTGTTCTTTGTATGGCAGGACAACGCATTCGTATACGGTTGAAGGCTTTCGACCACCGGGTCATTGACCAGTCGGCTCACGACATCGTCGAGACCGTTAAACGCACTGGGGCTCGCGTGGCTGGTCCGATTCCCCTCCCAACCCGGGTGGAGCGTTTTACAGTTCAACGCTCTCCGCACGCGGACAAGAAATCCCAGGAGACCTTCGAGCAACGCACTCACAAGCGCTTGCTTGACATTATCGAGCCCACCGCCAAGACCGTCGATGAGCTCAAGAAGCTGAACCTTCCCGCAGGCGTCGACATCACCATCAAGATCTAACATTTATGCCGCTTGGACTTTTAGGAAAGAAGCTGGGTCAAACCCGTGTGTATGACGGGCAGGGGATGCTCATTCCCGTCACGGTTGTGGCGGTGGGGCCGAACCGCGTCATCCAATGCAAAACGGTCGAGAGCGATGGCTACAAGGCGGTTCAACTCGGCTTTGAAGAGCAGAAGGAAAGCCGGATCGCCAAACCGCTGCTTGGGCACTTCAAGAAGTTTGGCACCCCGGCTTTTAAACGAATCAAAGAGTTTCGTGATTTCACGAAAGAGGTGAAACCCGGCGACACGGTGGGCGCGAACATCTTTGCCAAAGGTGATTTTATCGATGCCATTGGAGTCACCAAGGGTCGCGGATTTGAAGGCGTAGTGAAACGTCATGGCTTTCGGGGTGGCGACAGCACCCACGGCGCGAAGGGCTGGCATCGGCGTAGCGGGGCAATCGGTTGCCGCCTGTTTCCGGGAACTGTGAATCGCGGCATGAAGATGCCCGGTCACATGGGGCAGGATCGGCGCACGACGCAGAACCTGGAGGTCATCCAGGTCCGTGAGGACGACAATCTCATCCTGGTGAAGGGATGTATCCCTGGTTCCAAAGGCGATTACGTCATCATCCGTGAATCAAAGAAGCTGCCCAAAGGCACAGTGCGAAAAGCACCGCCTACCCCTGTGGCCAAGGGGAAGGCTAAAGCCGAGGCAAAACCCGCTGCCGCGCCCGCAGCCAAAAAGTAATCTCCCATGAAAATCGCTGTCAAAGATATCAATGGAAAAGACCACGGCGAACTCGAGGTCAAGTTCCCGCTGGTCGAAGGTGGTCGCGGAACGCAAGCCGTGCACGATGTGGTGGTGGCTTACAATGCCAATCAGCGCATGGGCACTGCCTGCACCAAGACGATGGGGGAAGTGGCTGGAACCGGTCGAAAGCCCTGGCGTCAGAAGGGCACTGGACGCGCTCGCGCAGGTTCATTCCAATCTCCGCTTTGGGTCGGCGGTGGCGTGGTTTTCGGTCCGAAGCCGCGCGACTTTGGCAAAAAGGTCTCCAAGAAAACCAAGGCACTGGCACTGCGCAAAGCCATGACTGAACGATTGAACATGGGCGATGTGGTGGTGGTGGATGATATCAAGCTCGACTCTCCAAAGACGAAGGGTTTCCTTCAAGTGTTGAATAATCTTGCCATCAAAGGCACGACTCTCGTGGTGGTGCCCGGGATGGAAAATAACCTCCGGCTGGCCTCGCGGAATGTAAAGAAGGTGGAAGTGGCCACCGCCGAAATGCTCAATACCTATCAGGTATTGCGCAGTGACAAACTCATCTTTACACGGGGCGCCTTTGAAAAACTCGACGCTCGTTTGCAGGATTAACCGGTATGAATTCCTTCCAAATCATTAGAACGGCCCGGCTGACCGAAAAGGGCACGCGTCAAGGTGACAAGTACAACCAGTACACCGTGGTCGCTGATCCTCGAGCGAACAAAACGCAGATCAAGCAAGCGGTCCAGGACTTGTTCAAGGTGAAGGTGGTCCGGGTCAATACCTTGAACGTTCGCGGCAAGGATCGCCGTCAACGCACGGCCCAGAGCGGCAAAGACGAAAACTGGAAGAAAGCCATCGTCACGCTCCAAAAAGGTGACAAGATCGTTTTAACCTAATCCATTTATGCCAGTAAAAAGCTTTAGACCGCTGACCCCCTCCACCCGCTACATTACGGTGGCGGACTACAGCAACATCACAAAGAACCGGCCTGAAAAGAGCCTGGTGATGATCCGGAAGAAAACCGGCGGTCGCAATTGCTACGGCCGCATGACCTCCCGGGGCATTGGTGGCGGACACAAACAGAAGCTGCGCATGGTGGATTTCAAGCGCAAGAAACACGGGGTGGAAGCGGTGGTCAAGGCAATCGAATACGATCCTTGCCGGACCGCGCGCCTGGCGTTGCTCGAATACAAGGATGGCGAGAAGACTTACATCATCGCCCCGCATGGGCTCGCCGTTGGAGCGAAGTTGATGAGCGGTCCATCGGCTCCGCCTGAAGTTGGCAATTCACTCCCGCTCCGGACAATTCCAGTCGGCCTGCCGTTGCACAATATTGAGTTGAATCCCGGCCGCGGCGGGCAGCTCGTTCGCACCGCCGGCGCCGCTGCGACGCTGATGTCGCGCGACGAAGGCTACGCACAGTTGCGGCTGCCTTCTGGGGAAATTCGCGTGGTCCATGAAGACTGTTACGCCACGATCGGCCAGGTCGGGAATATCGAGAACGAGAATGTGATTCTTGGCAAGGCTGGACGCTCCCGTCATCGGGGCATCCGCCCGATTAATCGCGGGGTCTCGCGGAACCCGGTGGACCACCCGAACGGAGGCGGCGCTGGAAAATCCAAAGGCGGCGGCGGCTGGCTCCAGCTTCGTTCTCCTTGGGGCTTCGTGGCCAAGGGTGGCAAGACTCGCAAGAGAACCAAGGTTTCAAACCGTTTTATTTTAGTGCGGCGCAATGGCCGCCCAATGAAGCTCAAATAAGATCATATGGGACGCTCAATCAAAAAAGGTCCGTTTGTGGATGGGCACCTGCTGGATAAAATCCAGAAAGCTCGTGACGCCAAATCAAAATCGCCGATCAAAACCTGGTCCCGGCGCTCGATGATTACGCCCGATTTCGTCGGGCTCACCTTTAACGTCCACAACGGCAAGGTGTTCAACCCGGTATTTGTGACTGAAAATATGGTCGGCCACCGGCTGGGAGAGTTTTCGCTCACGCGCACTTTCAAGAAGCACGGCGCGCACACGGCAAAGGCTGAAGCCAAATAGTTTTATGGAAGTTCAAGCAATCACCAAAAATGTCCGGATGTCCGCGCAGAAAATGCGCGAGATGGTGCGGCAAATTCAGGGATTGCCCGCGCTGCAGGCGCAGGCGATCCTGCAGGTTGTGCCGCGCAAGTCCGCGCGCGTTGTGGCCAAGACGCTGAAGTCGGCCATTGCCAACGCGGAGGACCTCAAAACTCACAAGGATGAGTATCGGGATCTGAACGTCGAGGGGATGTTGGTCAAGGAGGCTGTGGCGCAGACCGCTACCAGTTTCAAACGCTTTACTCCCAAGGCCCGCGGCTCGGCCGGTCCGATCATCAAACGGAGCTGCCACGTAAAAATTATTCTTACTGACGAATAACTATGGGTCAAAAAACCAATCCAATCGGGCTGCGCATCGCCGTGAATCGCGATTGGCGCTCCAAGTGGTACGCCGAGAAGAAAGAGTTCGGCAAGTTGCTGAATGAAGATCGACAGATCCGCGAGTTGCTTAAGAAGAAGCTGGAATCGGCCTCGGTCCCAAAGATTTTGATCGAGCGCGCGGCCACACGTTGCCGCATTACTATTCTGACGGCGCGCCCAGGGGTTGTGATCGGCCGCAAGGGCGCGGAGATCGACAAACTCAAAGAGGAATTAAGCAAGATGACCGGCAAGGAGATCTATGTGGATATTCTTGAGATCAAGCAGCCTGAGATCGACGCGCAGCTCGTAGCGGAAAACGTCGCGCTGCAACTCGAGCGCCGGGTGTCGTTCCGGCGCGCCATGAAGAAATCGATCCAGACCGCGATGGATTTCGGGGCGGAGGGGATCAAGATTCGATGTGCAGGCCGGCTCGGTGGCGCCGAACTGGCCCGGGTGGAGACTTACCATGAAGGCAGCGTGCCGCTGCATACCCTGCGCGCCAATATTGATTACGGTTTCGCTGAAGCCAAAACCGTGTATGGGAAACTCGGAATCAAATGCTGGATTTGCAAGGGTGAGACCAAGAACGAAAAACCGCCTCAACCCCAGCCGGTGGAAGCAATCACCGCGAGCGCCTAGTCTATTTTTTATTTGGAGATTTTGTTATGCCAATGATGCCGGCCAGAGTGAAGTACCGCAAAATGCACCGCGGCAGCCGCGCGGGAATCGCCTCCCGCGGGGCGACTGTAGCGTTCGGCGAGTACGGTTTGCAATCGCTGCAACGGTGCTGGCTCGACACGAAGCAGGTTGAAGCCGCCCGGGTTGCCATCACGCGATTCATGAAACGCCGCGGCAAGGTTTGGATCCGGATTTTCCCGCAGAAATCCTACACCAAGAAGCCGCTCGAAACTCGGATGGGCAAAGGGAAAGGTCCGCTGGAATCATGGGTGGCGGTCATTCGCCCCGCGAACGTGCTCTTCGAGGTTGACGGCGTGACCGAAGCGGTGGCGCGGGAGTCCATGCGGCTGGCGGCGACGAAGCTGCCGATCAAAACCAGATTTATTTCACGCCATCACATGGCATAAGCGGGAACCGTAGCGATGAAAATGTCCGAACTAAAAGATTTGACGCTGGAAGAATTGGCTGCGAAGAGCCGCGACCTCCGTCAGGATATGTTTAATCTGCGCCTTCAGCAGGCCAGCAGCCAGCTTGAAAAACCGGCTCGGCTGCGTGCCTTGCGGAAAGACATCGCGCGGATCGAAACCAGGATTTCCGCCAAACGGAAAGAAGCGGCTTAACTCGATTTTTTATGGCTGAAACCACCCCCATCGTCCGAGGCAACCGCAAAGAGCGCATTGGCGAGGTCATCGCCAGCAAGATGGCCAAGACCATTGTTGTGCGTGTGGAGCGCCGCTTTCCTCATCCCGAATTTAAGAAGGTCGTCACGCAATACAAAAAGTTCTACGCCCACGACGAAAAAGGCGAAGCCAAGCCAGGCGACCGCGTCCGGATCGAGGAAACGCGCCCGATTTCCAGAACCAAGCGCTGGCGCCTGGTGGAAGTAGTGGAGCGCAATACCGAAGCCGTGAGGGTGACTGCTTAAGGGATAATTTATGCTACAGATTCGCTCGATTTTAGACGTGGCCGATAACACCGGCGCCAAGCGCGCCGCGGCCATCGGTGTGATCGGCCGCAACCAGCGTTATGCGCGCGTGGGTGACATCATCAAGGCGCACATCAAGGAAGCGGCTCCGGATGGCTCCGTGAAAAAGGGTGAAGTCGTGGATGCGGTGGTGGTTCGCACCCGTCAGCCGATCCGGCGGACGGATGGGTCCTATTTGCGTTTTGACTCCAATGCGATCGTCATCATCGATAAGGAACAGAATCCCAAGGGAACGCGCATCTTTGGGCCGGTCGCACGCGAGCTTCGCGATCTCCGGTTCATGAAGATTATTTCCCTGGCTCCAGAGGTTATTTGATATGCAGAAATTTCACGTTAAAAAAGGCGACGAAGTCGTCGTCATCTCCGGCACCGAAAAGGGGAAACGCGGCAAGATTATCGAAGTGCTGCGGGACAAGCAGCGGGTGATTGTGGAAGGTGTGAAGATGATCAAAAAGCACACCAAAGCCCGCTCGAGCCAGACACGCCCTGAGGGCGGAATTTTCGAGCGTGAAGGCTCGATTCATATCTCGAATGTGATGGCGGCGGCGCGTTTTGACGCCCGGGCGTCCAAGCGCGGCGTGGCCGCCCCCGCGGAGACCGCGCAGGCTTGACTTATCAGTCCAATGAGCCTTATTGACGACTTGCAGAATTTAGAAACGCTCCGGCAAAATCCGGGAAAAAGCGCATGAAAGCACGACTCTACGAGAAATATCAGAACGAAGTGAAGGCCGCTTTGAAAGAAAAGCGGAAGTACAAGAACGTCCATGAGATCCCCCGGATTGAGAAGATCGTGGTGAACATGGGTGTGAGCGCCTCGTTGGAAAAGGGCGCGGTGGAAGACGCGGCCAAGGATTTGGCTTTGATTACCGGGCGCAAGCCGGTAATCAGCAAGTCACGCAAGAGCATCGCTAACTTCAAGTTGCGTGAGAACCAGCCAATCGGTTGCCGCGTTACCCTGCGGCGCGATGCGATGTATGAGTTTTTCGATCGCCTGGTGGCAGCGGCCTTGCCGCGCATTCGTGATTTCCGCGGCACTTCTCCACGCTCGTTCGATGGGCGCGGGAACTATTCGCTGGGAATCGCGGATCAAACGGTCTTCCCGGAAATCGAATTGGATAAAATCAAACGGCAGCAGGGCATGGACGTAACTATTGTGACCTCGGCGCAGTCCGACGATGAGGCGCTGGACCTATTGAAGATGATGGGAATGCCTTTCGCGGAAGCAAAGTAAAATCGATTTATGGCAAAACAAGCTTGGTTGGAACGGAACAAGAAAAAGCAGGAGGCGGTCAAGAAGTACGCCGCGTTGCGCGCTGAGTTGAAGGCGAAGAAAGATTACGCCGGACTGACGAAGCTGCCCAAGAACGCCAGCCCGGTGCGCGTGGTCAATCGCTGCTCGATGAGCGGCCGCCGCCATGGCTACTTGCGCAAGTTTGCCTGCTCACGGCTCACCTTCCGCGAGGCCGCCCTCAACGGGCTGATCCCGGGTATTACGAAAGCCAGTTGGTAAGCATTGATTTAATATGACGGACCCGATTTCAGACATGCTCACGAGGATTCGAAATGCGCATCGCGCATTGCTGCCCGCGGTTGAACTGCCTCATTCCAAAGTGAAGGAAAGCATCGCCGGCATCCTGAAGAAAGAAGGCTACATCAGCGATTTCAGCGTCGAGGGCCAGCCGCTCAAGAATATCAAGCTGAAGCTCAAATATGAAGGACGCCGCGGCGTGATCGAAGGGCTGCGCCGGGTAAGCCGTCCTGGGTTGCGCCGTTACGTGGGCGCCACGGACATTCCACGGGTTCGGGGTGGAATGGGAGTCGCCATCATGTCCACTCCCCAGGGAGTGATGACCGGGAACCAGGCCCGCAAAAACAATCTTGGCGGCGAATTGCTCTGCTACATCTGGTAACGTCTAACGTCATTGCTTTATGTCTAGAATTGGCAAACAACCGGTCGTGATTCCTCCGAAGGTGAAGGTGGAGGTGAAAGGCCAGAAGATCTCGATCGAAGGTCCGAAGGGCAAATTGAATTTTGATATTCCGGGCCGGGCCGCCGCCAAGGTTGATGGCGGCAATGTCGTCGTCAGCCGGAACGGCGAGGACGCCGAGGCGAAGGCGTTGCATGGTCTGACGCGCTCGATCGTCAACAACATGGTCAAAGGTGTCAGCGAGGGGTTCGTCAAAAAACTCGAAATTCAAGGGGTCGGGTTTAAGGCGGCGGTCCAGGGGAAAAACGTCAATCTCAACCTGGGTTACTCACACCCGATCAACTATCCCATCCCCGATCAGATCAAGGTCACCGTCGAAGAAAACACGAAAGTCACCATCGAAGGCCCTGACAAACAAGTGGTAGGCCAGGTTGCGGCCGAGATCCGTGCCTATTATCCGCCCGAGCCGTACAAAGGCAAAGGCGTTCGATATACCGACGAGCATGTCCAGCGCAAGGAAGGCAAGACCGTCCAGTAAGGATAAGAACTATTTTGGGCTACGGCCAAACCCGTGGCCTCTTAAGTATGCAAATTCAAAAGAAATTACAGTTGAAGCGATTGCGGCGCTTTCGCATTCGCAAGAAAGTCACCGGCACAAAGGATCGCCCTCGCATGTGCGTTCATTTCACGAACGAGAACATTTATGTTCAGTTCATTGATGATTTGGCGCGCCTGACCATTGCCTCCACTTCAACGGTGGCGAAAGGGCTGACGGACAAAGCTAAACTCAGCGCAAATGTCCAGAGCGCCAAGCGCGTGGGCACGTTGGCAGCCCAGGCCGCTCTCGGCCAGGGGATCAAAAAAGTTGTCTTTGATCGAAATGGGACAAGATATCATGGCAAGGTAAAAGCCCTTGCGGACGCGGCCCGGGAGGCCGGCTTGCAGTTCTAGTTTTAACCAGGAGAACAAATATTGTGGCAGAATTAAGCAAAGAAGGTGCAACCCCAAGCAGAGGACCTCGCGGGCCGGGGCGTGGTCCCCGCGGTCGTGGCCGTCCCCCAGGCGAGGGTAACACGGATTTTTTCACACTGGATGGCAAGCCCATCAACGAGCTGGCTGAGAAAGTTGTTTTTATTAATCGCTCCGCCAAAGTGGTAAAGGGCGGTCGCAGATTTAGTTTTAGCGCACTCGTGGTTGTGGGTGACAAGCAAGGCAAAGTCGGGGTTGGCCTCGGCAAGGCCGGAGAAGTTGCTGATGCAATTCGCAAAGGCGGTGATGTGGCCAAGAGCCGGATGGTCAGCATTTCACTCAAGGAACACACCATTCCCCATGAGATCACCTCGCGCTATTGCGGTGCTCACATCCTCTTGCGCCCCGCCTCACCCGGGACGGGCGTCATTGCGGGAAAGACCGTGCGTGCGGTTCTCGAATCGGTCGGCATCAAGGATATTCTGAGCAAGTCACTTGGTTCGAAAAACCCGGCGAATGTCGTCAAGGCTACATTGCAGGGGCTCCAACAGCTTCGGTTGCGCGAGAACATTTACCGCAGCCGGGGTTTGCAAATAAAGACGCCAGCGAAACCCGCCGCTTCCGCCGCTCCTCCCGAGGGCGGAACCCCAGCAGCGCCGGCCGCGGGCCCAGCCCAATAATCAATTTATGCGTTTACATGATCTCAAACCGCGGCCTGGCGCAAAGCATCGCCGAAAGCGACTCGGCCAGGGTGAATCCAGCGGTCACGGCAAGACTTCCGGTCGCGGTGGCAAAGGCCAAACCGCTCGCTCCGGCAGTTCGATTCGCATTGGCTTTGAGGGTGGGCAAATGCCGCTCATTCGCCGCATTCCCAAACGCGGCTTCAACAATGCCCGTCATGCAACCCGTTACCTTCCGATTAACCTTGAGGCTCTAAACGACTTTCCTGAAGGGTCGCGCGTTGACCTGGAAGCCTTGCGCAAAGCTGGTTTGGCCAATGGGAAGGCCAGCGGGGTAAAAATTCTTGGTGATGGTGAGTTGAAGCGCAAACTGACGGTCAGTGCCCACGCATTCAGCGCCAACGCCAAATCGAAGATCGAAGGCAAAGGCGGCACCTGCGAAGTAATTACCAGGCCCAAACCCGCTCCAGCGGCTGCTAAATAACCGAACACATGATCGCTGCCATCGCCAACACGTTCGCGAATTGTTTCAAAATCCCCGAACTTAAGTCGCGGATTATTTTCACGGTTGTGGTGCTGGCGATCTGTCGCGTGGCGGCCATGATTCCAATTCCCGGGCTGGACGGTGCCGCTCTGCATGAATATTTCGAGAAAGTCGCAGCGCGGCATCAGGAAGGCGCAGGCAGCCTCCTGGGGATGTACAGCATGTTTACGGGCGGTGCGCTGGAACGTTGCGCAGTGGGCGCGCTGGGCATCATGCCTTATATTAGCGCTACCATTATCATCCAGTTGCTGACGGCGGTGATCCCACGCCTGAGCAAGCTGGCGCGCGAAGAGGGGGGAAGGACCAAGATCGTGCAGTATGGCCGTTACCTTACGGTGCTGCTATGCCTCGGCCAGGGGTTGGTCATGGCCATCGGCTGGGAGAACGCTTCGTCACTCTTTCCGGGATTCCAGGGGAACCTCGTCATGTACGAGGCGATTTGGTGGTATCGGCTTCAAACCGTTATCATCCTGACCACGGGCACAATGTTGCTGATGTGGATGGGTGAGCAAATTACCGAGCGGGGGATTGGGAACGGTATTTCGTTGGTCATCACGATCGGAATTCTGGCCAGGCTGCCGCAGACGTTTGTCGCTCTCAAAGAGATGTTTTTTCCGCCCGCCGGCGTGGAGACAAAGTTGGCCCTTTTTACTCGGACCGGAGTCAACGCCAGCGCGGTTTTCTACCTAATCTTCATGATCGCCTTGCTGCTGCTGGTGGTTGGAGGAATTATCGCCATCACGCAGGCGCAACGTAAGATCCCAGTCCAGCATGCTCAACGAGCGGTTGGCCGCAAAATCTATTCTGGGCAGACTTCCTTTATGCCGTTGCGCGTGAATTTCGCTGGCGTCATGCCCGTGATCTTTGCCCAGGCGATCCTCATGTTCCCGCAAAGGATATTCCAAACCTTGGGCAGTTATCTGAAGCTGGGTTTCCTTCAGGATATTGCCAACCTCCTGAACGAGGGGAGGGTTCTTTACCTGACTTTGTACGGCTTGATGATTCTTTTCTTCTCATATTTCTGGGTTGCAACGCAGTTTAATGAGCTGCAGATCGCCGATGACTTGAAGAAACATGGCGGATATATCCCGGGCGTACGCCCGGGTCAGGCGACGAGCACCTATTTGCACAACGCCATGAGCCGAATCACTCTGGCGGGAGCGATTTTTCTCACGGTAATCGCGGTTATTCCCATTATCCTTTATCGCATTTTGAATGTGCCTTACCCGGTGGCGACTTTCTTCGGCGGCACGAGCATGCTGATTTTGATCGGTGTTATGCTGGATACCATGCGGCAGATGGAATCTCATCTCCTCATGCGGCACTACGACGGCTTCCTCAAGAAAGGCCGGATTCGGGGGCGCTTCTAGGGCCGGGGAGCGGTCCCGTGCCAATGATTATCATCAAGTCCGAACGCGATCTGGAACACATGCGGCCCGCTTGTGTGATCGCCCGGGCCGTGCTGGAAGAAGTGGCGACCTTCATCCAGCCTGGCGTCACCACTCGTGAGGTGGATAACTTCGCCGCGGCACGAATGAAGCATTATGGGGCTAAAAGCGCCTTTCTGGGGTACCGGAAGTTCCCCCGAAATGCGTGCATTTCGGTCAACGAACAGGTCGTTCACGGCATGGGCAGCGAACGGCGTCTGGAGTTCGGTGATATTGTCAGCGTCGATATCGGTGTAGTTTATCGTGGTTTTATTGGCGACAACGCCAAAACGGTTGCAGTCGGTGGTTGCAGTGTCCACGCCCAGCACTTGATGGACATTACGGAAAGGGCCCTCTACGAGGGTATTGCCAAGGCCGTTTGTGGGAATCGGGTTACGGACATTTCCCGGGCAATTCAGACTTTTGTGGAAGGGCACGGCTACAGCGTGGTGCGGGAATTTGTGGGTCACGGGGTGGGCCGCAGCATGCATGAGGACCCGCAGGTTCCGAATTACGTGGATGCCAAATGCGACCAGAAGCTCCGGCCGGGCATGACTCTGGCAATCGAGCCGATGGTGAACGCCGGCGGGCCCGACACAAAAGTGCTAAATGACGGCTGGACAGTGGTCACGAAAGATGGTCAATTATCCGCTCATTTTGAGCATACAGTTTTGATTACTGGATCAGAACCCGAGATTCTAACGTGTTCTGAGAACATGCTCTCGAAACCGAGAGCACTTTAAGAAATAAAGATTTATATGAAAGTTCGCGCATCGGTCAAAAAGCTTTGCGAAAATTGCAAAATCATCAGGCGCAAGGGCGTCATTCGTGTGATTTGCACGAACGCTCGGCATAAACAACGACAAGGTTAATCAAGAAGCTATGGCACGCATCATTGGTGTTGAAATCCCGGGCGATAAGCGCATCGATATCGCCCTGCGCTACATTTACGGAATCGGTCCGAAGAATGCGGTAGATGTTTTGGTGAAGGCCAAAATCGACCCCTCAATCCGCGCGAAGGATTTGGATGAGACTCAAATCTCCCAAATCGTCCACGCCATCCAGGATGGCAAATACATCATTGAGGGCGATCTGCGCCGGGAGTTGGGGTTGAATCTCAAACGGTTGCAAGGCATCAAGTGTTATCGGGGCATCCGCCACCTCCGTGGCCTGCCGGTTCGCGGCCAGCGCACCTCGACCAATGCACGCACACGCAAGGGGCCTCGCAAGACGGTGGGCGTGCAACGGAATCCAAACGCCAAGACGGGCATTCACTAAATAACGACTTTAATTTCATCGCCTTGACATATGGCTGACGATACCAAGACCAAAAAAGCAAAAGAACCCAAGGGTGACAAACCTGAGAAGCCAGCCAAGGCCGCGGGCGCCGCACCTTCCGCTCCGGGCGCCGAGGGCGCTGCCCCGAAAGCACCAGCCTCGAAAGCTCCCGAGGGCGCCGAAGCTCCAAAGGCTCCCGGAGAAATCGTGGCGGGTTCCGCTCCCACCGCAGCCGACCTGCTCGCGGACGAAAATGCGGGAAAGAAAATCGTCAAGGCCAAGGGCGCCAAGAATATCGCGGTGGGCGTCGCGAACATCCTCGCCACCTTTAATAACACGCAGGTCACCATCACTGACATGCAGGGAAATCTCCTGGGCTGGTCCAGTGCCGGTCGCGTGGGTTTTAAAGGCTCACGCAAAAGCACCGCTTTTGCGGCGCAACAAGTTGCCCAGGACGCAGCCCGTCAGGCCATGTCTCACGGAATGAGAGAAGTGGAAGTCCGTGTGAAAGGCCCCGGCTCCGGTCGCGAGTCGGCTATCCGCGCGCTGCAGGCGATCGGGCTTGAAATCTCCGTGATTAAGGACGTGACTCCGATTCCGCATAACGGCTGTCGTCCCCGCAAGAAACGCCGCGTCTAAATTTGCATACCTAACTCTCAACTCAGCACTTACAATGGCTCGTTATACTGGTCCCCGCGTTCGCATTAGCCGCCGTTTCGGTGTTCCTATCTTTGGCGCGTCCAAATACTTGGAACGCCGCAATTACGGCCCTGGTGTTCATGGTCCTAAATCTCGTCGCAAACACACCGATTATGGTCTGGGCCTGATCGAGAAGCAGAAGCTCCGCTATTACTACGGGCTGTTGGAGCGCCAATTCCGTGGCGTCTATGAGCGCGCGTTGCGCCGCCGTGGCGTCACCGGCGAGCAGATGCTCCAAATCCTGGAGACCCGTCTGGACAATGTCGTCTATCACCTGGGTTTTGCCAGCACCCGTGCGGCTGCGCGGCAGTTCGTTTCCCATGGGCACGTCAAAGTGAATGGCCGCAAGGTCAATATTCCCTCCTACGCACTTAAGGTGAATGATGTCGTGGAGGTGAAAGAGTCGAACGTCTCCCGCCAGCTTGCAACCAAGAACCTGGAACTTTCCACCAGCCGCGTCGTGCCCGACTGGGTCTCGTTGAACAAAGATGCGTTTAAGGGCACAGTGATGCGGATCCCGTCGCGTGATGAGATCCAGCCGATTGCCAATGAGCAAGCGGTCGTTGAATTTTATTCCCGTTAATCAATAACCCGCCCTCGCGTCTCGCGTGGGCAAAAAAGCAATTACATGGGCCCGCCGGGCTCGGGAATAAATCATCCCGGCCGGGTCAGATTAAAATTGCAGAAAGATACATATGCCTATTCGTCTCGGACGTTTTGAAATGCCCAAGCGGTTGACCAAGGATGACGCATCCGCAACCCCTACCTATGCCAAATTCGTCGCCGAACCCTTTGAAACCGGTTACGGCCATACCATCGGCAATTCACTGCGCCGCGTGCTTCTCTCCTCGTTGGAAGGCGCCGCCATTACCTCGCTCAAAATCGACGGAGCGATGCACGAGTTTACCACCATCGAAGGTGTCGTTGAAGACGTGACCGATATCGTGCTTAACCTCAAACGCATCCTTTTCAAAAGCAGCAACCGCGATCCGCAGACGCTTCTGCTCTCGGTCAACAAGGATGGAGAAGTCACCGCAGGGGACATCCAACTCCAGCAAAACATCGAACTGGTCAATCCCAAGCAGCACATTTGCACCCTCGACAAAAAGAAAAAGTTCGAGATGGAACTGGAAGTGAAGGTTGGGCGCGGGTTTATGCCTGGGGACGAGAACAAGAAAGTGGACCAGCCGATTGGCGTCATTGCCATCGACTCGCTCTTCTCCCCTGTTACCCGTGTCCGCTACGCGGTCGAGAGCGCTCGCGTTGGCCAGCGCACGGATTATGACCGGCTCATCATTGAGATCTGGACCGATGGCCGCATTACCCCGGATGACGCCCTCACTCAGGCCTCCGCCATTCTGCAGCACCATCTGGACGTGTTCGTGGGCTATGACAAGAACGCCGTCGAGTTCGAGGAAGTGGCCGACAAGCAGGACGATGAGAAGGCCAAGATGAAGAAGCTGCTCAACATGAGCGTGAACGAAATCGAACTCAGTGTCCGGGCAGCCAACTGTCTGAACAACGCCAACATCACCACGGTCGGCCAATTGGCGATGAAGACCGAGGCGGAAATGCTCAAATACCGGAACTTCGGCAAGAAATCGCTCAACGAAATCAAAGAGAAGCTCGCCGCCCTTGGGCTTAGCCTCGGCATGAATCTTGACCCCGAGTTGCTGGAAGCCCCCAAGGAAGACGCGCGTCTTCTCATTCAGTAAGGAATAGTTTTATGCGACATCTAAAGCGTACCGCCAAGCTTGGGCGGCAATTTGAGCATCGCAATGCGATGCTGGCCAACTTGGTTTGCAGCTTGATTAAGCATCGGCGTGTCACCACTACAGTGGCCAAAGCCAAAGCCGCCCGCTCGGTCGCGGAGAAAATGGTTACCCTCGGCAAGAGCGGAACCATTCATGACCGCCGTCTCGCGGCTGCCCGGCTGCATCAGGAAGACGCCGCCAAGATCCTCTTCACGGAGATCGCACCGACCTTCAAAGATCGACCAGGTGGCTATACCCGCATCGTGAAGATGCATCAACGCCAGGGCGATGCATCGCAGTTGGCCATCCTCGAGTGGGTCGATTTGCCATACGATGCCGGCACCGAACCGGAGCCCGCGAAGGCCGAGACAGAGGCCAAGCCCGCGGAAGCCGAAGCCGCTGCCGCTGCTCCGAAGGCCTGATCGCCCTTCCGGCAACAGACTTGCAAAGGCCCGTCCATGCGGACGGGCCTTTCGCTTTCAGAGCATGGATCCATAAAAGTGTAGCTGAATGATCTGGGTTTCGGTAACTTGATCTCTCACATGAACCCAGAGTCCGAGAAAGTTTCTAACCTTGCCCAGCGAGTCGATCGGATCGTCACGAGAACTCCGATTCGAGATATTCACACCCATTTATACGATCCTGCTTTCGGATCCTTGCTGCTCTGGGGGATTGATGATTTGCTGGTCTACCATTATCTGGTGGCCGAGGCGTTTCGGTACTTCGAGATGCCATATGACAAGTTTTGGGCCCTGCCGAAGACGCGTCAGGCAGAGCTGATCTGGGAGGCTCTGTTTCTTCAGCACTCGCCTATTTCGGAATCCTGCCGGGGTATCCTGACGACGCTCCAGGCGCTGGGCTTGGATGTCAAGAAACGCGACTTGCCTGGCCTTCGAAAGTGGTTTTCCAACTGGAAAGCCGAAGAGTTCATAACGAAGTGCATGGAGTTGGCCGGCGTAAGCTCCATTTGCATGACGAATTCCCCGTTTGATGACGCTGAGCGGCCTATTTGGGAAAAGGGTTTTAAGCGTGATGGACGGTTCACCGCCGCATTACGAATCGATCCGCTGCTCGTGGCATGGTCCGACACTGCGCCGCGCCTGGCGAAGTGGGGGTATAAAGCCGGGGCGACATTGACCGAGCAAACAATTGCGGAGGTACGGCGATTCCTGGCAGATTGGGCGGAAAAGGTCGAAGCGCGCTACATGATGGTGTCCCTGGCTCCAGACTTTGATTTTCCAGCGGATACTTCATGCGCGCGATTGCTGGAGCGCGCAGTCTTACCGGAGTGTCGGGAGCTGGGAATTCCGATGGCGCTAATGTTGGGAGTAAAACGTCAGGTGAACCCGGGATTGCAACTGGCGGGAGATGGAGTTGGCTTAACAAAACTGAGCGCCCTGGAGAACCTTTGCGCGGCGCATCCGCAAAATAAATTTCTGGTGACCGTGCTCGCGCGCGAAAACCAACACGAATTGTGCGTGCTGGCCCGGAAATTCCGCAATCTGCACATCTTTGGCTGCTGGTGGTTCACAAATATTCCGCACATTGTTGATGAGATGACCCGGATGCGGCTGGAGATGATCGGGCTGAGCGTGACCCCGCAGCATTCCGATGCGCGGGTGCTTGATCAATTGATCTACAAGTGGAGGCATTCCAGGAAGATCATCAGTCGCGTGCTGCAAGAGAAATACATCGATCTGGCGGAAACGGGTTGGGAGATCACCGATGAAGAGATCGAGCGGGATGCCGGCAATCTGTTGGGTGGCGCGTTTGAAAGCTTCTGCGCGCGAGGTTAGCCAACCTCAGGGCCAGGCACTCGCGCTTGCGTTCAGAAGGGTTGGCCAGGAACGACTCTTTAAGGTCAGGCGATCAGTTCCTTGACCACATTGCCGTGGATATCCGTAAGACGGAAATCCCGGCCAGCATGGCGAAAAGTGAGCTTTTCGTGGTCAAATCCAAGCAGGCGAAGCAGGGTCGCATGCAAGTCGTGGATGTGCACTTTATTCTCGACCGCCTGAAACCCATACTCATCAGTGGCGCCATGGACGTAACCGCCCTTAACTCCGCCGCCCGCCAGCCAGGTGGTGAAACCATAATGGTTGTGGTCCCGTCCATTGATCTTGCCCGCGTTCGAGCCGGGGGTTGGCAACTCGACCGTGGGAGTTCGCCCAAATTCACCTCCCCAAATCACAAGGGTAGAATCCAATAGCCCTCTTTGCTTCAGGTCCTTCAGCAGGGCTCCAATCGCCTGATCGGATTCCTTCGCTAGCCTGCGGTGGTTGACTTCGATGTCGTCGTGATTGTCCCAGGGCTGTCCGGCCCCATGCCAGACCTGCACAAACCGAACGCCTCGCTCAATCAGACGCCGTGCAATCAGGATCTGCCGCGCCTGAGTTCCTTCCCCGTACATTTTGCGGATTGCTTCCGGCTCGCGCGAGGTATCAAAGGCGTCGGTTGCATCCATCTGCATCCGGTAAGCCAGTTCGAAAGATTGGATCCGGGCCTCGATTTGGGCGTCCTCTTTGCGTTTGGCACGATGACGCTCGTTCAGTTGCTGGAGCAGATCGAGCTGCTGCCGCTGTTCCGGCAGCGAGGTGTAGTTGTTTTTGATGTGCTCGATTAACTTTTCGATCCGGGTATGTTGTGTATCGATGTAGGTGCCCTGGAACACACCCGGCAAAAAACCCGACTGCCAATTTTGCGATTCCTGGATTGGATAGCCACCGGGGCACATGGCGATAAACCCAGGCAGGTTCTGGTTGTCCGTGCCTAAACCATACGTGACCCAGGATCCGAAGCTCGGACGGATCTGACGGGCTTCGCCACAATTCATCAGGAGCAGCGACGGCTCGTGATTCGGCACGTCGGCATGGCAGGAGCGCACGACTGCGATGTCGTCGATGCTCTCCGCGACGTGCTCGAACAATTCGCTGACCTCGATCCCGCTTTTTCCACACTTTTTGAACTTAAAAGGAGAGGGAAACGCTGCGCCGGTTCGCCGCTCTGTCCGCAGGTTCTCCATTGGCAACGGTTTGCCGGCGTATTTTTGCAAAGCCGGTTTTGGATCGAACGTATCGACGTGGGAAGGTCCGCCGTTGGCGAAGATGTGGATCACATGCTTCGCTTTCGCGGGGAAATGGGGGGCTTTTGGACTGAGCGGATTTACAAAACCTTCGTTGGCAAACACCGCTGAGGGCTGGCTCAAAAAACCGCCGAATAGACCGGCCAGGCTCACTGCTCCCATCCCCATACCGCAACGGGTGAGAAACTCCCGGCGAGTCAGCGCCAAGTGCTCGAAGTTAGGCTCATGATGTCCCATCCCATCCATTGACGCGTGCTTAACCGCGCGAATTCAGGAGAATCCGCTCAGGGAGAATCATCCCAAACCCCGGCGTCGAGAATAAGCGCTTCGCAGAATCTGGTAAAAGCAGTAATGCTCTATTCCGGTTTTCCCGGGTTCTCGAAAGGGGTGGCGTTGAGCACCTCCGACCCATCCGTCTCGAAATGTTGCAATACATCGAGTTCGCCCTTGCGGGCCTTGCGGAACTGCTCGGGAAGAATGCTCTTTTTGATCCGGTATTCAGAGACGCCCTTAACGCTGGACCCGAGGGCGAGGGCGTGCGCTTTGTAAACTCGTGGACGGCCTATCAGGCGCACCGCAGTCGGGGGAAGTTCCGGAACAGGGCGTTTGTCCAGGACAAGAAAACTAAGAGGAAGACTGCGGAGGTCAACGCCGGCCAGTTGCCCGAACTTTGTCCAATTGCCATCGGTGAACACCTCGGGTGGGGGAGCGGCGAAGTGATGACACCAATGATTCTCATTTCCCGGCGCGAGGATGCCACACGGTCCCTGGTGCGTGCATGGGGCAACGATCTTCATGCGCTCGCGCAACCGCTCCCTGATGGCAATGAGAGTGAGGCTGGCTTCATAGGTTCCCGGCTCTACCCAAAGAATGCAGGTGGCAATAGCCGCGAATTTGTCCGCCAGCTCCTCAACTTGTTTGGGCTCGAGTTCGGTGAGAACATGGCTCAGCAGGACAATATCCGTCTCCGGCGAGCTGCCTGATTGCACATTCAAGCCGGGATATTTCTCCCTGGCGCGGTGTTGCGCGAAACTCACTGCCAGCGCCGATCGATCCCACAAATGAACGGCGGAAACGGATTCGACGCCGAAGTGATCCAGGAACGCGCGGTGAGCGATTCCGCTGCCGCAGCCCCAATCCAGCAGACTGCCTCCCGGAGGCGACCATCCGCGTCGAACCAGTTCTGCCAGAACATAATCCCATTTCCAACCGATCCGCTGAGCAAAGGTGGCATCGTAGCTGGCGAGGTCATTTTCGCTCTGCCAATAATCGGCGGCTCCGGCCTTTCCGCCGAGAAAAGCCTGCCGCAGCCGATCCAAAGCCCGCCAATCGATGGTTTCCCAGTTCATGCCGTGACGGAGGGAACTCGCTCCAGCAGGGTATCCAAAGCATGGCTTTCAACACCGAAGAAAGTTTTGAGGGCCACGATCTGGTCGCGCGTATTACCGCACGCGAAGGAAGGCGCTTTTTTAACGGCGGAGATCATCAGGTTTTTTGGGGTGTGCTCGGAGGGAACGAACTCGATCATCCGGGTTTCGTAACCGGCCCACTCCAGGAATAGAGCGCGTAGCCCGTCGGTGAGCCATTCGGCCATCCGCTGCTGCATCAAACCATACGCGAGCACCGGCGCCAGCGGCTCAGGTTTTCCAAGTTGGGGCCTGAGTTCATGTTGACAGCAGGGAGCTACCAGAATGAGTTTGGACTGTGAATCGATGCCCCGTAAAAGAGCGTCATCGGTAGCCGTGTCGCATGCATGCAGGGCAATGAGCGCATCCAATCTCGGCAGAGGCGCGGATGCAATATCTCCCTGGAGAAACGCCAGGTTCGCAGCACCTATCTGTTGGGCCAATTGGTTGGTTTTCTCGACCAACTCCGCCCGGGCTTCTACGCCGAGGATCTTTACCCGGATCTTTCGCAGGCGGTCAAGCAGATGCCAGAGCCCAAAGGTTAGGTAGCCCTTGCCGCAACCCATATCGGCGATGGTCAGTTCCTGCGCGAACCCGCTCACCCAGCCGCACTCCTCAGCGAGGTGAGAAACAATCTCGAGGTAATGATTGATTTGCCGAAACTTGTCCGATGCGGATGGACGAAGCTTTCCCGCGGAATCGAAGACTTCAAGGCCTCGAAGCCAGTCAGCCGCGCTCTGGTCGAGTATGTTCGGTTTGATTTGGTCGTGGGTGCGCGCGGGAGCTTGCGGATAGGTCGGGCGATGCCGAACTAACCGGGGAGACGCCCGTTTTTGGTCCTGAAAGAATTGCCAATCGGCCGCAGTCGTATTGAGGAGCGCATTGCTGTAAACGGATCCGAGTTTGCCGGCCAGCCACGCGTGGATCTGCTGCACGGGAATATTCTCGGTGAACTCTTGAGTGCCGCGTCTCTCAGATAAGGAAAGGTGGAACTGACCGCGCAATTCGATCAAACGGCCCGTGGTTCGGGTTACTTTTTCTCCGGATATCTCACGGGAGAGCACGAGGCGGACGAAGGCGCCGGAGGCGACACTCTCCATCGTTCTTCGGATGAAACCTTCAACGGCGCTTTCGCTCATTGTGAGTCACGAGGTTGACCGGCCAACCTTGGTTGGCGTGCCTGGCTCCGCAAAAGAGGGCTGCCTTCGGATCGCAACCCTCCAGGGGCGGACCGGCGAACGCCTCAGATGGGTTTGTGGTGAATGTAAGTATGCGCCGCGGCAATAAAGCCTTTGAACAATGGGTGCGGCCGATTGGGCTTGCTTTGGAACTCGGGATGGAACTGGCTGGCAATAAAGAAAGGATGGTCTGCCAGCTCGATCACCTCGACCAACTTGCCATCGGGCGAAGTGCCGCTCAGCACAAAACCGGCCTTCTCAAACTGCTCCCGGAAAGCGTTATTGAACTCGTAGCGGTGGCGGTGCCGCTCATTGATCAAAAATGCACCATACAGATGATTCGCCCGAGAGCCCATCGCAAGCTGGCAAGGCTGCGAACCGAGCCGCATGGTGCCTCCCTTTTTCGAAACTCGCTTCTGCTCATCCAGGAGCGCGATCACGGGGTAGGGGGTATTCGGGTCGAACTCGGTTGAATGCGCCCCCTGCAATCCCAGGACATTGCGTGCAAACTCGATGGTCGCAATCTGCATGCCCAGGCATAATCCCAGGTAAGGGACTTTCTTTTCCCGCGCATACTGCGCGGCCATGACCTTGCCTTCTATGCCGCGCTCACCAAACCCCCCCGGAACTAAAATCCCTCCACACCGCCGCAGCACTTTGTCAGGGCCAAATTTTTCGATCTCTTCCGCTTCAATCTTCTCAATTTCGACACCACAATCATTCGCGATGCCACCATGCATAATGGCTTCATAGACGCTTTTGTAGGCATCGTTCAGCTCGATGTACTTTCCGACCACCCCAATTCTCACCCGGTGCTGTGGGGCCACCAATTTGCGGATGATGTCCTGCCAGTGCGACATATCCGGGATCTGCCCTTCCAAATGCAGCAACCGGCAGACGATTTCGTCCAGGCGTTCCCTCTGGAGCATCAGAGGCACTTCGTAAATGGAATGCTCGACATCCTTCTCCTCGATCACGGCTTCGTAGGGCACGTTGCAGAAAAGTGAGATCTTTTGCCGCAATTCCCGGTTCAACGGTTGTTCGCAGCGGCAGACCAGGATTTGCGGCGTGATACCGATTTCACGCAGCTTCGCGACCGATTGCTGGGTGGGTTTGGTCTTTAATTCACCGGCGGCCTTAATAAAGGGGACGTAAGTGACGTGCAGAAAGATGACGTTGCCAATGCCGGCGTCCAGCGCGAACTCACGAATCGCTTCGAGAAAGGGAAGTCCTTCGATGTCTCCGGTCGTGCCTCCGATCTCCGTGATCAGCACATCGGCCTTCGAGTGCTCGGAAATCTGGCGAATGCGTTTTTGGATTTCATCGGTGACATGCGGGATCACCTGGACGGTCTTGCCGAGGTAATCACCGCGGCGCTCCTTATCCAGAACCATTTGGTAGACTTGGCCGCTGGTCAGATTGTTGTAGCGCGTGAGTTTGGTGTTCGTGAATCGTTCGTAATGGCCCAGGTCCAAATCGGTTTCCGCGCCATCATCCAGCACATAAACCTCGCCGTGCTGAAATGGGCTCATCGTGCCGGGATCGACATTGAGGTAGGGATCGAACTTCTGAAAGGCGACCTTCAGGCCGCGGTTCTCTAGAAGAGTGCCGAGCGAGGCTGCCGTGAGACCTTTGCCCAGCGAACTCACCACACCGCCTGTGACAAAAATGTATTTCATGGTTTCAACAACGCTTCCACCCGTTTCACGTCCTCGGGGACATCCACGCCCACGCTTTCGTAATCCACGCGCACCACCGCGATTTCGATTCCATGCTCCAACGCTCGCAACTGTTCGAGTTTCTCCGCCTGCTCCAGCGGCGAAACGGGAAAGTTTACAAGCCGGAGCAACGTTTCCCGCCGGTAACCATAAATCCCCAGATGTTTTAAAAATGGAAAAGCCGCCAACTGCTCTGCAACAGAACTTCTGGCGGCGTCTCGAACAAACGGAATCGTGCGCCGCGAAAAATATAGCGCACGCCCGGCGGCGTTGACAACGACTTTTACAACATTCGGACTTTCGAAGTCCGCGGCGCTCCGGATAGGTGTTGCAGCGGTGGACATCGGGGCGTTCCGCAACGCTTCAGCCACAGAATTGATCACTGCCGGATCCATCAGCGGTTCGTCCCCTTGAATGTTGATGGCTGCGTCGCACCCTGTCCGGGCCACCACCTCGGCAATGCGGTCTGTGCCGCTGGGATGGCTGGATTCAGTCATTTCGACCCTGCAAAAGTCCTGGGCCGCCTCGAAAATGCGGGTATCATCCGTGGCAACGATCACATCTGTCAGCGATTTGGCCTTCTGACACTGTTCCACCACGCGTTGAATGAGCGGTTTTCCGGCAATGGGATGCAGCGGCTTCCCGGGAAAGCGCGTTGAAGCATAACGGGCCGGGATAATGCCAATAACATTCATAGTTCGTTGTCCTGCTCTAGGATCCAATCCGCTGCCGCCGCCAGGTCATCCACCACCACGGCAGATGCTGCCTCTGGCTGAAGTTGCACTTCCGCTCCGTAGCCTGTGCGGACCAGGATGCTCTTTCTCACGCCAGCGTTCCAGCCGCATTCCAAATCGATGAGCTTATCCCCGATCATATAACTTTGAGCCAAATTCAGGCCGAACTCATCCCGAGCGTCGAACAGGAATTGGGGGGAAGGCTTTCGTCCCCGGCTCGGTTGGTCCGGTGCTTCGGGGGCGATGTAGGTTTTGTCGATATGCGCACCCTCCCGCGCCAGTTCATGATTGATGTAGCCATGAACTTTCTCGACGTCCTCAACCGTAAAATAGCCCCGTCCTACTCCGGATTGATTCGTGACCATCACGATCAGAAATCCGGCCTGGGCGAGTTTTTTCAGGGCGAGTCCGGCTCCGGGAAAAATGAAAACCTGCTCCGGTTTGTGGAGATAATTCTTCTCCTGGATCAATGTTCCATCCCGATCTAAAAACACAGCGCGTTTAGGCATCTTAAAACGAAAGCAAGGGTAAGGGGAGCCATGCCCTGAGCAATCAAAAGTTTGCACGGGAATTTTCTGATTGGGCCACGATCGTGGCTTCATGCTTTTCTTGAAGAAACAGGCAGGTCCGTGTACTGGCGAACGTGGGCGGGCGACGTTACTTGTGAACTGCCTGGAGCAAGCTGGCTCGAGGGAAGCAACTCTTTGCCCGCTGTGGAGTTGAATCAGGGTGCAACCGCCGACCGATTCAGCCGCCACACTCCGGCCTCGTGGCTCCACAGGACTTCGTAAACTGGTATTTTTGGGCGTGTTGGTGGTCGTCGCTCTGGGGCTGTTTTCGTGGTTGCGGCCGGGACCCCCGCTGCCGCCGACCGTCATGATGATTAAGAGCGGTTTTCCCGCGTACAAACCGAGTCTCTTCGAACGCGTAGTGCCGCTGAGCAAGGGCTGGGCGTGGGCCTGGCAAACGCGCGATCGACTTTGTGGTCGAAAGAAGAGCCTCGACCTGCGCGCGACCGTCGTCGATTGCACCGAATTCCCAGAACTTCCCCTGGCGGCCAGGTCATACGTGGATGACCGCGGGTCGCAAGTTTGGATTCTTCCTGATCCCGGAATCGAAATTCTCCGCCAGCGGCTAAGCAGTCTGTCCGGCAACCGTAAGATCGCCGCTCCGCGCGTCACAACATCCTCCCACGTTGAGTGCACGGTCCAGACTGGAGAACTCAGCGCACGATTCCTGCCTGTCGTAACCACTGGCCGAGTTGATCTTTGGACCCACTTCGTGCTCGAGGAGCCAGCGGGCTCAGGGGCCATTTCTGTAACAAACCTGGACGTGGCGTTGAGAATTCAAGTGCCCGTAACCAATGGAGTCTGCCTGCTTAAACACCGCTCCCACGACGAACCGGCGCATCGCCGTCATTCTCTCCGCCTCGGCTCCGCGCTGAACCTGGCCGGGTCTCGTGCTCTTTCTCGAGGATCGGCAATGATCTCTCTTCTCACAGCGATCGAACGTGGCTGCCCGGCACACTGGCCGCAGCCGGCCCCCGACAGGGGCGAATACCCCAACGCAAGTTGCGTAGTGCATCGAGTTGCAATCCGCGATTCTAATGGCATGTTTTGGGCAGAGGTAGGGTATGGGTATGAGAATAAGGTTCCTTGGGGTTTTTCTTTTGATGCTTGCTCAACTGTCGCTTGCTCAGACGGGGCCGATCAGTGGCCTTTACGTCATCACATCCGGCCACTACTCGGAATGCTGCGGGTTCGCGGGCGCATTCGATTACGATTTGCCCGACGCGAATCAGACTTTCATCGACCTTCGAATCAACACCGACAACGACACTGCCCGCATGCGGTTTCTGGGTGAGGATCGTCGTACAGTCTTCCACACCATTCACAGCATGCCTAACAACTCCTTTACTTTCGATCTGACCAACGGCCAGGTCTTTCCCGACCATATTCAATTCGGTGACCCCTTGCAGTTGGTGGATCCCATCCGGCCCGCGTATTCTTATGTGGTGAGCAATTCGTTCGACATGCTGTTCATTGACGGAGCTGTCAAAGTGCCTTGCGACGGTTGTTCGGACATCCCCACCCGCTTTATGCATTCGAACGTGGTGGCAGTCTTGATGCCCACCATCAGTAGCATTACCGATCGCGGCGCCGAAATCGAAATCTGCTGGACTTCGCTTGCTGGCGCTTCCTACCAGGTTCAATACCGCACCCTTCTCACTCCGGATGAATGGCGTCCCCTCGGCAGCCCCGTCACTGGCAACGGAACCACTATTTGCGCCAGGGACGCTCTTCCGCGCGTAGGCCAGCGATTCTTCCGTGTGACACGGCTGCCGCGCTAAGTCGCAAAAAAGATAGACAAATCCCCCGCTGCTCCGCGTCATGGTGGTGAACGCATGCTGTCGCCGCACAACCTGGAGCGCCTTTACGATGAGCATGCCCCTGCTTTGTTCGCCTTTCTGCTGAATTTGACCCGAAACCAGGCGGACACGTACGACTTGCTGCAGGAACTCTTCTGCAAATTGGCGGCTCGACCGCAGTTGATGGATGGCGTCCGCACGCCCCGGGCCTTCCTGCTTCGTCTGGCCCATAACCTTGCCATCGATCTCATGCGTCGTGCCTCTACGCGCGAAAAGATTTGCGAACAGGTAGCCACTCAGGCGCAGGACATCTTTACGCCGGCGAACGATCCTGATGACCAGTCATTTCGCCGGGCGCTCGCGAATGCCATGGGAGAGTTGCCTCCCGAGCAACGGACCGTCTTGCATCTTAAACTGTGGGAAAAACTTACCTTCGAAGCGATCGCCGAAACCCTGGATATACCGCCTAATACCGCCGCGAGCCGGTATCGGTATGGGTTAGACAAGTTACGCGAGCGGCTGCGTCCTCTTTACGACGAGATCAAATGAACGACGAATTTGAAGCACAACTGCAACGGCAGGCGCTCCAGCCCATCCCGCCGGAATGGCGCAGCCGGATCCTCAACCGCGCCGCGGCCCAGGCTCCAATCGTGGTGCGGGTGAACGCCGAAGCTGTTTTGCCGTGGTGGCGTGCGTTGCTCTGGCCTTCTCCAAGGGCCTGGGTGGGCATGGCGGCCCTCTGGGTGGCGCTTTTCATCATGAATCGTGAGGCCCAACCGGGGCTGCGAAGCACCATCACGGTCAAAAACGTCGCCCCCCCGCGTGAACTGCGAATGGCCATGGCGGAAAAGCATCGCTTTTTTGCCGAGCTGATGAATGAGATGGATCCGGCTATCGAGCCAGAGAAGCAGTTCATTCCCAAACCTCGGACCGAAGCGAGGGCTGCCATTGCTCGCGTATGAAGGCAAACATATTCGGCCGGACCGTCCTCGGAAAAATTGTGTTCGGCATTGCTTGCCTCGCCACCCTGCTGGCCTTGTTCTATGCCGAAGAGAATTGGCGCGGAAGAAGAGCGTTCCTTCGCTCCCGGCAGGCCATCGAAGCCAAGGGAGACAGTCTGGAGTTACAGGCGTACGTGCCGCCGCCCATCCCTGACGATCAGAATTTGGCGCTCACGTCGCTCTTTGAAGGGCTGCTGGATTATGAGCGAAAACCTACCGGCGTTGTTTGGCTCAAGACCAACAATGCAGCCCGGCTAGCCAGGCTTTCTGGGATCACTTCGGCCCCCGTGAAGACCAAGTCGCGGCGCGATGAGAACCTCGAAAAAAACCAGTTGATGGACCTGAGATCCTGGCAGGAATACTTTCTCGCCAATACCAACGTCCCGCACGCGGCAAAGTCGCAGGAACCCGCTGAGGATATTCTCATGGCCCTCAGCGCCTTTGAGCCCGAGATGCGTGAGTTGAGGCAGGCCGCTGCCACTCATCCACTCGCTCGTTTCCCGGTCCATTTCGAGGAGAACTTCGCCTGTCTTCTTCCACATTTAGCGAAGATAAAATCGCTTGTCCAATACCTGAAGATCCATGCCGTAGCCTGCCTCGAATTGGGCCGCACGCCGGAGGCCTATGAAGATCTCCGTTTGATTTATCAACTGACCGACGGCATCAAGGATGAGCCCTACTTGATCACGCACCTGGTTCGGATTGCCTGCCTGGCGTCGGCGATTCAAACCGTGAAGGAGGGGATTGTGCGGCATCAATGGAACGCCGATCAACTGTTATGGATCCAGGAACGGAGCGGCCGCGCCGATTTGCTCTTGGCAGGTCAACGGGCGCTGAAGGGGGAACGGGCCTTGTGTATCGAGGGGATCGATCAGGTCCGCCGTGGCGCCATGCCGGCCAACGTCTTTGACGCAGGAGGAGACGAGTCGCCATCAGTTCTCATGGGGCCTTTCGTGGCGCGATTTCTTCCCAGCGGTTGGTTCTATCAGAACATGGCGACCGTGGCCCGATTTCATGAAGAATACCTGCTCACCACCATCGACGTACACCTTCGACGCGTGTATCCCGAGCGAGCCGCCGCGGTCGATCCAGCGTTGAAGCAGAGGCAAACGACCCCGTATAATATTCTGGCTAAACTCGTCGTGCCCGCGCTCGAGAACAGCACCGCGAAAACTGCTCGCTGGCAAACGGCCCTCGACCATGCCGTGATCGCTTGCGCGCTCGAACGCTGCCACCAGGCGCAGAAGGCCTATCCTGAATCCCTCGATCTGCTGATGCCTCAATTCGCTGAGAAACTTCCCCGTGACCTCATCACGGGGGAGCCCTATAAATACAGGCGCCGCGACGGCGACGATTATCTCCTCTACTCCGTGGGGTGGAACGGAAAAGATGATGGCGGCAGTGTGGCTCAGGCAGGATCCAGCAAGGGAGTTGAGGACAAGAAAGGCGATTGGGTCTGGAGCCTCACACCCACCGAGCCCGTTCGCCTGAAGGATTGAACCGAACACTCCGGACTTGTGGTAGGCGCCGCCTCTTGTCTTCAATAGCCTGAATGCAAGCCGCCCAGCTCGTTGCTCACGGGAAACCCGGCAAATTCGAAATCCGCCAACTGCCTGATCCGAAACCCGGACCAGCCGAAGCGGTCATCGAAGTACGCGCTTGCGGACTAAATCATCTGGATCTGTGGCTGGAGGAAGGAGCGTTGCCCATTCCCATCGAATTGCCGCGGACCCCCGGTTGTGAGATTGCCGGGGTCATCCGCGAGACCGGTCCAGGCGACCAAACCTGGAGGGCAGGGGACCGGGTTGCTGTCCAATCCAACCTGTTTTGCGGCCAATGCGAGTATTGCCAGCGCGCGCAGGAATCCATGTGTATCAACAATGTGATGCTCGGGGTTCAGCGGGATGGTGGCTTCGCGGACCGGGTGCTGGTGCCGAGCCGTGCGCTGGTGCGTCTGCCGGATCCAGTCGACTTCAAAACCTCCGCCGCCCTCACCCTGGCCGGCAGCACCGCCATGCACATGTTAACCACGCGCGCGTCCGTTCATTCCGGCGACTGGGTTTTGGTCATGGCGGGGGCCAGTGGCGTCGGCAGCGCAGCCATCCAGATCGCGCGCGGGCTTGGAGCCAGGGTCATCAGCACTGGATCCTCGGATGCCAAACGCCGGCTGGCGTCGAAGCTCGGCGCCGAATTCGTCCTCGACCCGTCGGATTCAAGGTGGACCGTCGAAGTCCGTAAAATTACCGGCAAGCGCGGAGTGGATTTGGTGGTTGAACATGTCGGAGGACAGATGCTGGAACAAACTTTTAGCTGCCTGGCCCGGGGCGGCACGATCGTGACTTGCGGCGCGACTGCCGGCAGCAAGATAAACCTCGACCTGTGGCCCTTTTTTGTGAAACAGCAGCGGCTCATCGGCAGCTATGGCCGCGACAGCATTGATTTGAAGGCAACTTTGCAGTGGGCTGCGCAAGGCAGGCTCCAGCCGGTGATCGACGCAACCTTTCCGCTCGCGAACACGCCTGATGCGTTCGCCCAACTTCGGGCGCGGCGCGTCCTGGGGAAATTGGTTATCGAACCCCGAGTCAGCTAGGCGGAAAGGAAAGGGCGCACGCGCACGGTGACGCAAACTCAACCCCGCCCTGGGAAGGATTTCCCATTGCCCAAACGCCAAACCTTTCTCAACTTGGCGCTGTGTCGAAACGTGTTTTAGGGAAAGGTCTCGGTGACTTGCTGGGCGCGACGCAGATGGCGGAACGACCGGATGAGACACCCCCTCCGGTGTCCTCGGGACCGCCCGGACCCGGAGTCGGGAGGCTCTTAAGGAATCCTGAGGAAGACGCTGCCCGGTCTGAAGTGGGGGATCGATCGCTTTCCCCCGACTCTAACTGGACAACTGGAATCCGTATGCTGCTGGTGGCGGCGGATCTCACACTGATTGCGTTGGCGGGCCTGGTTGCTCTCAGAGTGCCACATCCATTTGGATGGTTGGAAGTTTGCCTCTGCGTGGGAGCACTGGCCTTGGGAGCAGTCTTGTCTTGTGTGGCCGCGCGATGGCGAAGATAGCGGCTTAATCGCCGTCCCCCCCGAGGATTCGGCCCAGACCTCCCAGGACAGATCCCTCCTCCCGACCGCCTCCACCCGTCCGCGGGGAAGCGGCCGTGATCCGGTCGGCCATCCGGCTGAAGGGCAATGACTGAAGCCAAACCCGCCCCGGGCCTGTCAGCGTGGCGAAGAAGAGCCCTTCGCCGCCGAACAGCGCGGTTTTAATCTTGCCGACATATTGGATGTCGAAATTCACCCACGGTTGGAACGCCACAATACAGCCGGTGTCGACCCGGAGAACCTCGCCTTGCTCCAGGTCGCGGATCATGATCGTCCCGCCCGCGTGGCAAAAGGCCCAGCCGTCTCCCTGCAAACGCTCCATGATGAAGCCTTCTCCGCCGAAGAGGCCCGCGCCAATCTTTTTGTTGAAGGCAATGCCGACGCTGACGCCCTTGGCCGCGCATAGAAAGGAATCCTTTTGCGCGATCAGTTCGCCCCCCACTTCGGTGAGGTTCACGGGAATGATCTTGCCCGGATAAGGCGCGGCGAAGGCCACCTTTTTCTTGCCGCTGCCGCGGTTCTGAAAGGCGGTCATGAAGAGCGATTCGCCGATGAGCAGGCGCTTGCCGGCGCTCATCAGCGAGCCAAGGAGTCCAGAGCTTTGCTGGGAGCCGTCTCCGAAAATGGTTTCCATCTCGATTCCCTGCTCCATGTACATCATGCCGCCTGCTTCCGCGATCGCGGCCTCCATGGGATCCAACTCAATTTCGACGAACTGCATGTCGTCGCCGTAGATTTTATAATCTATCTCATGCATCGTTGCCATAGCTATACTCCGGTGTTTATTGGCTATTTAAGGATAAAACTTGGAAGGCGAAAGTACCTCGATGGCGGTAATCACATGCTCGCGGCTATCCATGATCTCGACATGTCGCAGAACCTCTCCTCCATAATCCACCACGGTCGGGTCCGCAGCCGTGACCTTGATTCCTCCCTGGCCGAGCACCAGGCCCGCCGGGCGATCCCACGTTTCCGTGATCGCCACATCCGGGAGATATGCCCGCGCTCTCTCATCATCCACATCGCTTGCCAGAGATTCACGCACTCGAGCGTGCAGGTCTCCAGGTAACTCCGCGTTAAGCTCATCGCTTGCGTACACCAGCAATTTGGCGTGCACGTCCCGCCACGTCTCCTCCAGCCAGGGATTCATTCCGGGGAGCGGATTTTTCATTCTCTGGGGAGTTTACTTGAAAGTGCCCCGGGATGCACACTTTTTGGTAGAAAGTTGGCCAGGGCCGCCACGCCAAGCGTGATAATGGTCCCCACCAGCGTGTACCACGCAAATGCCAGGGTGACGCTTAAACGCGGCCAATTTGTTGGTAGCACACTCTGGACCATCGGACTGATCGTGACCATCACGGCCAGCGAGCACAGCATCCCAATAATGAGCGGCCGGGCCCTCCCGCTTTTCCAGAATACCGCCAGGAACAACCCGCCCAGCAATGCCCCGCTGGTCAACCCGCGCAGCTTAAACGCCGCGTCGAGCACGAACGTCACCTGCCGCGTCAGATAGGCCACGAAAATCAATGCCCCCGCCCAGAAGATAGTCGAGCTTTTGCTGAAGGAGAGATAGAAGGCCTCCGAACGCGGCCGCGCGGACAGCCCCTTCACAAAATCCATCGTGCTCACCGAGGCCAGCGAGGTGAGTGCCGAACTTACCGAAGACATGGCCGCGGAGAGGATCGCCACGATCAGGAAGCCCTTCAGGACATGTGGCACCGCGGTCAGCATGAAGATCGGGTAGATGAAGTCGTTGGCTTTGATGCCCGGACGCGGCTCCGGCAACGGAATCAGCATCGGAAACTTTTTGAAATAGACCCACAGCATGACTCCGACCAGCAGGAAGATCAGAAAGAGCGGGAACACCACCACCGCGCTCAGGCACAAAGCTTTCCTCCCGTCCGAGACCGTCTTGCAGGCCAGCACCCGTTGCACGATCAATTGTTCCGCTCCGTGGGAGGACATGACCATGAAGGTGCCGCCGATGATCCCCATCCAAATGTTCATTGGGTCTTCCAGCAGCCACTTCGCCACCGCTCCAAAGGAGTGCGCTGGTGCCCCGGCGGGAGGGACCCAGTTGAACCAGTGCAGCTTGCCGGCCTCGGCCGCCGTGGCCAAGACTTCAGTCATGCCGCCAGGGAAAAAGTGCGGAATGTAAAACAGTGTGAACAGTCCTCCGGCGAGAAAGAGGCCGAACTGGACCGCGTCGGTCCAGATGACCGCCTTCACCCCCCCAATATAAGTATAAACCAGGGAGAGGACCACGAAGAGAACGATGGCGGGAAGGACTTGAATGCCGAGCATGAGCTGAATCGGAATGCAGGCCACATACACCCGGACCCCGGCAGCCAGCGTTTCGCTGAGCAGGAACAGTCCGCCTGCGGTGCGGCTGGCGCTCTTGCCGAAGGCATCGGCGAAAAGCTGATAGGGCGAGTAAATCTCTCCTTTGAGATAGTGCGGCACCATGACCACCGCGAGAATCAGCCGCGCAATGACATAACCCACGATCAGTTGGATGAAAGCGAGGTTGCTTCCATAGGCGATGGCTGGGACGCCGATGATCGTCAGCGCGCTCGTCTCCGCGGCCACGATCGAAAGTCCAATGCCCCACCAGGGGATATTCTTGCTACCCAGAAAATAATCGCGCGTGTTCTTCTGGTCCTTCCCGAACCAGACCCCCAGGCCGATAATGCCAAGCAAATAAACCGCGATCACCAGCCAATCCGCAAACGACAGATAATTCATGAGGATGCGCTACTCCCCCATTAGGGCTGGAGCCGATGAACGTGGCGAGAAAAATTTCCAGGCCATCCCGCCTCCCGCTGCCCCAAATCGTTCCCATCACTGCCCAGCCCAGCAATTCATTTACTAGGGCCACGACTAATCCCGTCAAGTGCAGCAATAAGCTTCTTGGCCAGCAGAGCCTCAAGCGGTCTGAGCCTCGAATAGCCATATAACAACACACTGATGAAGCTCACAGAGACAACTACACCCCAGACCGTCCAGGGCTCATTCCATGCCGGAACAACCGTGCCAGCAACGCCACTACCTAAGCATGTGGGCCTTAGCCACCACCGCACAAATTGTTCTCGAGTGATCACGTGAATGCCCTAAAGGCCGCTCGCTCATCCCCGATTTGTAGCCAATTTCATTTCATCACTTTCAAAATACTCCTTCCGCAGCCTCGCCGGGCATTCGGAATTCGAACCTCTCACCTCGCAATTGACCATGCCTCCCCACCATAGTTCGTCCTGTGGTTTTGGCACGAACGAAGGGGGGCCCATTGATACTCGCAATATTCATCGCGATAAGATTCAGGACGTACGGCCGATCTCCTCGGCGAGTCCGATCAAGATTCCCTCCGGGCCACGGATGTAGCAGAGCCGATAGATGTCTTGGTAGTTCACGACTTCGTCTACGACAGTCCCGCCAAACTTTCCAAGCCGTGCGAGGATGTCGTCGATGTTCTCCACGGTGAACATGACGCGCAGATACCCCAAAGAGTTTACCGGGGCCGTGCGGTGGTCGGACGCGATGGCCGGGGCGTCAAAGCGAGACAGCTCAATGCGGCTGTGGCCGTCGGGGGTGCACATCATGGCGACCTCGACTCTCTGGCCGCGCACTCCGGTGACGCGACCGGCCCATTTGCCTTCAATAGGCATACGGCCTTCGAGGCTGAGCCCGAGTTCGGTGAAGAACGCAATAGCAAGGTCGAGATCTTCCAGCACGATGCCTACATTGTGCATTAGTGGCAATTTGGATGATTTCATGGGCGTTCACGCCTAGAATTCGGCTGAACCCAAGTTCAGTCTAATGGGCTAATTTGCAGGCTATTTATTTTCACGAGACTTAAACTATTCCTGTCCAAGTTGTTGTGTCAACGCGCCTCTGCATTCGGAATTCGAACCTCTCACCTCGCAATTGACCATGGCTCTCTACCATAGTTCGTCCGGTGGTTTTGGCACGAACGAAGGTGGGGTTAGGCGGCGTCACTTGAGTAATCCTTTCCGTGTGAGGAGGTCGAAGAAATCCGAGGCAACGTCGTGAATGCCTCCGAAGTCGTGGTCCTCAGTAACGATGCGCCCCGACTTCAGGTCAAAGCCATACGGATTGCCTCCTCCGTCCCAACCAATCGGGAAAAAGTCTCGCAGTGTGTAAAAGCCATTCTGCTGTCCCTCGCGCACCCGTCGGTGCGTCTCGGTCAACTCCTTGATGCCGTCGATCCACTCCGAGCCAATCACGCCTCCACCGCACTCACGCAAATACCATCTGTAGTCTGGAGGAATCGGGCCGGACTGTGCCTCAAAAGCTGCGAGCGCCTCTTCCGAAGCTGGCGCGTAACGGCAGCCATCCGGCAGGGCGTTGTGTGCCTCGAGAATGCTCTGTTGCTGTGGCGTGGTCATAGCGGCCTAACGAATCAAACTCACCTGCAGCGGGCAGCGAGCAAAAGTTTCCATGGAAGTCATACTACGCGGCTGCCTGCTGTCAGGTGGAGTGCCGTGTTCGGCATTGGCTTATCTTCCGGCAGAATGCCAGTAGCGCAACCCACAAGGAAGACCAAAGCAGCCAAGAGGGTATAATCCAAATCGCCATCCGAAGCCAAGGGCCGGATACGCGCCACCCCTCCTCAATCATGATCCCGGGAAGGTGCAGCCAAAGGAAGAACGGGCTCGGCATAGCCATAGGCCCGTCGCCAACCGGATGCACAAGCAGACCTAGCCAGACGATCCCCTCCGTGATTGCTCCTAAAATGAGAGCCGTGATGAACAGTTTCATCGCGCGGCCGGACCTAGAATTCGGCTGAACCCCAGTTCAGCCCACACCGGCCGATTTGCAGCGTATTCATTTTCATGGCGACTCGACGGCTCGGTAAATGTTGGCCGAGACGGGGCGCGCCACGGTCGCGACGCTCACGTTGTCGAGGCCCCAGCTTTCATCTCCAAGGCCTTTTCCTTCAAAGAGGCTGCTGCGGAAGTTCAGCGTCACATTGCTGCCGGTGTGCGCGAAGGTGTATTGCAATCGGTAGATGCCATCATAGAAAAAATCGCTATAGCCAAGCGTATTGGTCGAGAAAGCCCCGGTCCACGGTGGGCTATTGGTCGCGGGGAAGTCCTGATAACTGCCCTCGGTGCTGGTCTTCGGGTTGTTGGAGAAAGTCGTCTCCAGCAGCGTCGGCCCGCCGACGACGCTCAAGATGAAACGGTCGCGTCCGTAGGCCGGGCTGTTGCCGTCCCACGATTTAAGGATGTACAGATCGAACAACACTTGCAGTGACGAGTGCGCGGGCAGGTTGCTCAACGAGAGGCTGACGGTTTGGTCCACGCGCGTGTGGTTGTAACCGGGATCGCCAGGGACGCCGATTTGCGGGCCGCCGAACAGTCCAAGAAACCGTTGTGCGTTATTGGGCGAGATGGTGTTGGTGACGATCGGCGCGCGTAATATCCCCGAACCCGGCGGACTGGCGGTGCTCGTGTAGGTGATAATGGAGGAAGACCATTCGGGATAGCTCGTGCCCACCGGCCCATTGAAGCTGTTGGCATAAACCTGTGCAGCCAGCACCGTCGGAAACCGCGACAGCAGGGCCGGAATGAGGATGACGAGCAATAGTTTCATAGCGTGATGCCGCCTGCGACAAAGTATAGGATATCCGAACTTATTCATAGACGGTAAGGGACCTGCACCCAAGCCTCCCGACCCGACCCGCCTCTCCTCCATAGTGCTTTCGACGAAGGAGGACGGGACGCCACGATCTCCCAGACCCCGATGCTGTTTCTCGGGGTAGCCCGCGAAGCCGGGCAATTGATATGTTGTTCTGTGTGCAACAGTGAGGCGATGGCCGGGTTAGATGCGCATGGTTAGGCGTGCGGTGATTTTTCATCAATACCTCTCTCAAGCTTGCCGAGCCAATGCAGACTAGCAGCGGCCAAGGCGACGAAGAAGAGCAATGTCAGCATGGCGATCCAAAGCAGCACCATCGAAATGTGACTCGCGTTGTTCCCAACCAACGCCAATCCAGAAGCGTGTGCCTTCAACTCGACGAGGTTGGTCGAGGCGTCGATGTGCGCCAACTCTCCCTGCCGGTCACTCACAATCTGCGTAGCGGCGGCGGACAAGAGCAGGTATCCGAAAACAAGAACTCCAAGAACGATGATTGCCCAACTCGCGCCTCTCAGTCTGGATATGAATTTGGAGTGCATAGTGGCGAGCACGCCTAGAATTCGGCTGAACCCCAGTTCAGCCTACACCGGCTGATTTGCAGCCTATTTTTTTTCACCAGGCTCAGATTATTCATGTCCAAATTGCCCGCCCCTGCATTCGGAATTCGAAACTCTCACTTCGCAATTGACCATGGCTCCCCACCATAGTTCGTCCTGTGGTTTTGGCACGAACGAAGGTGGGCTTGATAGGGGTTAGGCGGCGCGGATTTCATCTCTTTCTGTCCGGGAGCTTGGTCAATCCACTGTACGGAGAAACTGAGGAAAGCTCCAAAGCCGGCTCCAGCACGACGTTCTTCAAAGCACTTGGAGAGTATTTGGTGTAAGCAAGGACGTTCGAGCCGCTCTTGGCGAAAATGTGTGCTGGCCACTTGCCTTCCGGTAACGGCACGAGAATCTCGTCAATCGCTCGATCCGCCCATCCTTGGTTGTCTGGTGCCACGACACGAAGCGTCCGAGGCGTCGAGAACGTGACGTGAACGAACGAATCGGCGCGCAGCTGTTCCGACCAGATCTCTGATTTCACCGCGTCAGTGGTCGAATCATCCGAACACTGCCGAAGCAGTGTGATGATGTTGGTGAGGAAAATCGCGTTGGTCGGTGCGGCGATGTCTTTCTTGTGTCGGACGACTCGCACCTGAACGTCAGCCGCACCTGCGCTGCCGACGCAGCAAAGTAAAATGATGGTGAATAGTTTCATGATGTGATGTGCATGGTGCCGCCTAACGACCCAATATAGGGTATCCGAAGTTATTCATAGACGGTAAGGGACCTGCACCCAAGCCTCCCGCCACCGGCTGTGACCACGTTTCGCGAAGCGAACAGCTCCTGTGGGGGCCACTGATCTGTGGCGGGCTTTGGGAAGCCAATAACTTCGCCGAAATCCTGCCTCAGCCGGTGAAGCAGGATGAAATTTTGTTCTTTTGGTTTAATATATTCTCCGGTTTCCCGCCCCGGCGGGCCAGGTCTACTAACGACCAGTCGCTTCAACGACTTTGAGCTTTATCGACCGGCCCGTCGGGCGGGCTTGACCCTCTAACGACTACTCAGAGGGCGTCTCTAGACATGACGACTCTTCTATATTGGCGTCGCCGGGTCAAGTCTGCGGGAGGCCGAAAGGTCCTACCCTGCGGACCAGACACGCGATGCCGCGACACACACCCACGGCCAATCATCTGCTCCAGATTTACGACCTCTGAACCGCCCTCCCCCCCTCCGCGCCAGAGCACTTTGAAGTCCCAGCGGGACGACATCTATATAGCCCGGGGCAAAGGCGAGTCACCGAGCCGACGCCCCGGGTAAAGCCTGCCAGAAAACAATTCCCCCTCCCGTTTTCGGGAGGGGGATAAAGGGGGTGGGTTCCCCATCTGCCTCGGCCGCGAGAGCCGCCTTCGCTTTGAAGCCTCTGGGTGTACTGCTGTGAGTTTCTGGACCGCGCCGCGGCGCTGGAAGGTGGGTCGAGGTTCAGGGTTATAGGATCAGGACTTTGGCCAGCCCGATTGAGTCCGAATAGGTGTTTAGCCGGACTCCACTCCCGGACTGTGCGTTCGGAGCAGAGTTCGAGTCTGCGTTTTAGACCACGTTTCGCGAAGCGAACGACTCTTGCGGGGCACCTGACTTGTGGCGGGCTTGGGAAGCCAAACTAAGTCGGAGTTCCCGCTCTGCGGACGACAGCGGAAGAGAAAAAACTTCCGCGCGGAACTCTTTTTGCCTATTGACGTCTCGGGCTTGATAGGGGTTAGGCTGCTTCACGGCCGAAAATGAAATGGGCATGCAAGCCCCCTTCATAAATCACCCCCTTGAGATCCCAGCCCTCGCGACCATGTTCGGTAAGCATCTTCATCAGGTCCTCATCGAACTTTTCCTGCGACAGTTGCGCGCCGAGTTTCCAAGCGTGCCTCACGTGTTTGTATTCGATCTGTTTCATAGCTTGTGGTTGGAGTGAGTCAATGATGGAAGCGGCCTAACGACCCAAGCTCAGCGACGGCGGCCAGGAGCCGCGCCGATTGCAACAGCGATGCGATGCCGCCGTTCGCTGCAGCGCATTGTTAAGCCGATTGTTTGCCATTCAATAATCCTTTCTGTCTCAAAATTTCTGCAACACGCTTGGAGTCTTTCACCGTAAAACTGATGGAGCGCAATCGGAATTTGAAAGCCAGCCGCTCTCCCGGGCCTCGCAGAAAGGCCACGAAAATCTTGTCCCGCGATGGCCGATGCCAATCCATCGGAAACCAATTGTTTGGGTCGAAGCCCATCCCAAACAGTTTCCACTTGCCGTCTTGAAAAGTCGGTGGCCGCATCTCGACTCGCGAAATGTCGGCAAGCTCGACGCGCTTGGGCCGATACCTCAACTTCCAGTAAAACTTTTTGAACGTGATGCTCTCGTCCGTAATCTCGACGAGACTGTCCGAGTAGAGAGTGCTCATAAATGTGTCGAGTGGCCTAACTATGAATATACGAACAGATGTTCGTATATTGAGTTGTCGGTTTGTTGAAAACCACCTAGATTCGAGGCGCGATGAATGCCCAAGAAGCTTTGCAGCGCACCCGGGAAATCATCAGGCGTAAGCATCTGGCCCTGAGCACCGAGGAGGTCTATTGCGCGTGGCTCAGGCGCTATTGTCAGTTTGTTAAGACTTTTCCGCCTCATATCCCTAGCGTCCAGAAGCTGGAAGCTTTTCTCACCAATCTTGCTAATGAAAATGTCGCCGCGAGCACCCAAAATCAAGCCTTTAATGCAATTCTTTTCTTTTACACCGAGGTGTTGCGGATTCAATTAGGCAATATCCACGCCTTGCCCGCCAAGCGGCCGGAGGAGAGTTCGAGTCTGCGTTTTAGACCACGTTTCGCGAAGCGAACGACCCTTGCGGGGCACCTGACTTGTGGCGGGCTTGTGGGTCTGCCTTTCGCGCTCGCGAACGTGCTTCTGTCGGGAAACTACTTGCAGGTGTTGGGAACACCACCCAAACTAAGTCGGAGTTCCCGCTCTGCGGACGACAACGGAAGAGAAAAAACTTCCGCGCGGAATGCTTTTACGTATTGACCGCGCGGGCTTGATAGGGGTTAGACCACTCAATCATGGCTCGTCACTCTTTCTCTCTGTCCGCCTCAATCGCATGACGATCTCGTGCAAGTAATCGAGTGTGCGTGCCAAGGCAAAGAAAACCGCCGCGATGGCCAAACCAAAAAGTCCGGCCATGAATCCAGAGCCGCCGGAGAAAAGCGCAAAGACTGCGGCAACAACTGACAACACCCCGAGCACAAGGAGAACGGAAGACAACCACGTCTTGTCCGGCTTCGAGTTTTGCTGATCTGATGGCTCGCTCATAGTGTGTGTGTCGAGTGGTCTAACGACCCAAGCTCAGCGACCCGGCCCGCGGGACGCCACGATTGCAACCAGAGCGCGATGGCCGGGTTCGCTGCAGCGCATGGTTAGGCCACTGGTTTGTGACGTCTCTTCGTGAGCACATAAATCAAGCAACCGCCAAATGCTGCGGCGCAACAAATGTCCGCAACAAGCGGAATCCAATCCCAAGGTCTGGGTCTCGGCAGTGGGTCAATGTTGTCGATCCACGAGGTAAACCAATAGAAAGCGCTGTCCACAACACCGAGCTGAAATCCGAACGCCCAGCAGACAAGCAGCGTGAACGTCAGAAAAGGGAAGACAGTGAGCAAAGCGCCCGCGCAACGCTGCCGCAAAGTGCCGCGCCACAAGACGGGTATCAGAATAACTGTGGCGGACAATGAAACAAAAGCCGTGACCAAGAAAACTGGCGGGAAGCCACCGTCACCGTCTCGCGTATTTGGTGGGTCTGGCATGCTGTCGAAACTGTAAAACATCATCCACGCAAGCAGTAACACGACAGTAATCGCAGCAACGACCAGCCGAGGCGTGAAATGAAGTTTGGCTACGCTCATGGTGTGAAGTGGCCTAACTAGAAGTCGGTTGAACCCCGGTTCAGCCCAAACCGGCTGATTTGCAGCCTATTTATTTTCACAAGGCTTAGAATATTCTTGTGCAGGTTGTTGTGTCAACGCCACTTGCTCGTCCCACGCTGTGCCCTTTCGTTCGAGCGCAAACCCTGAACCCCCGCCGAGACCTCTTTGGCTCGGTTAAAGCCCTTTGCCAACCTACGTTACCCTCTGCAAAACCGCGCCGTGGCCATCCGAACAGCCCGTTAAAAAAGTCTGAGGCGTGACGTTTTCGTCAAAAAGGTCGGATGGCACCACGGATCGCGAAGCGTTCGTTTCTTGGGGGGGCACCTGACTAGTGGCGGGCTTGGGAAGCCTCCCTGTCCTCCATAGTGCATTCCTGACCACCATCCCGTCCGCGATAGGCTTGGCGGCGGCGGAAGCTTTCCCGGCCTCCATAGCTTCAGCGACGGAGGCAGCGGAGGTGGTTGACGACGGAGGACGGGACGCTTGAGTGCAATCCCGATTCGGAATCGGGAGTCGCTGTAGCATGTTAGGCCGCGTCGTTCTCATCTCTCTGATCCTTCTGTGGAGGTCGACGGTAATGCCGGGCGACGAGCCAACCGGCAACGGCCGCAACAATGATAATCGGAATGACTGCAACCAAGCCAGCGTGGTGTGCACCGAACAGCGCTAAAGTCGCGACTGCTCCGATCACAAAGGAAGCCGTCTCTCGGCGCAAACCACACGAGCGGTATCTCCTGCCGCAATGACATCCGCACGGTTCATCGAGCTTGCGCTGCAACCATGTCTTTGATGACGTCATGCGAGCCGCCTAGAAGTCGACTGAACCCCACTTCAGCCCAAACCGCCCGTCTTGCAGCCTCTTCACTTTCACGATGTCAGCTTGAGCCCGCTGTCCCCCTGTGTCAACGCTCCTCCCCTGCCTTCGCTTCCCCGCATCGAGGCCAGGCATGAGGTGAGTATTCTCACTCTGGTCGCACCTCAGCGGCTCCGTGCCTCCGCCTCTTCCACCTCTGCGTTCATCGCGGCTGCGGTTTCATCTAGTTTTGGTTTGGCTCCGAAACCGCTGCCTCCGCCGCCCTCTCATTCCCTTGCCCCCAACTTGTCCCGAAATCTCGGGATTCCCCTGCCCGTCCTCCCTTCTTCATCCCCTTCGTGTCCTCCTGTAAAACATCTTTTTCTTCGTGCCTCCTGCGCCTTGTGCGCCACCGGCGCCACAGACGCCTCTCGCGTTATCCAAAATCCTCTCCTCGTGCTAAACCTCCTCCCGTGAAGGCCAATCGGGCCTTCCGCGAGAGGCCGCGCTCGGACGGGTGTCCGCGCGATTGCAGCCTCCCGCAGACGCGGCGCACAACGCCGCCGCGCAAACAAGAGTCAGAAGACGCAACGATTATGAATACAGAAGCACAAGAAGCCGCGGCGGAACAGCCCTCGCAAGCCAGTGCCCCCGGCGAGACCATTGACAATGGGCCAGGGACCATTGACCAAATTTCACCAACTGCTGACCACGAACCACAAACTGTTCCAGCCGGTAACGAACCTCAACTCAAGATTCTACATCCAGAGAGCCCGAATTCTAATGACTCGTCCGAATCGTCCGACCTGTCCTACCCGTCGGACCCCGAGGCCGAACCAACGGCGACCACAACCGCCGTCCCCGCTACTGACAATAGACAAGGGACGAGTGCCCATTCGCTACCACCTACCAACCACCAACTACAAACTGGCCCTGTTCCAACCACTGACAACGGACAACTGACGACTGGCAAAACAGAAACCAAAAACCTGCAAACACAGGGCCATTTGACCTCACGAGGGCGCATCCCCAAGGTTGCCCTGCTTCCTTTAGACATCCGCGAGTTCATCAACGAGCAATTGCTCTTCGGAACCCCTCCCTGCATCATCACAGAGGCTCTGGAGGAAAAAGGTTATTCGGGCTTCTCCAGCCGGAATATCAATACTTGGAAGGTGGGCGGCTTTCAGGTCTGGCTGCGCGCTGGCCAGACTCAGGCTCAACTCGCCGCCCAACGCCAGGCCGCTCTCACGTATGCCCAGAAGACCGGCTCTCGTCCCGACGAGGCCCTCTATCAACTCAGCTTGCATAATCTTTTCGAGGCTTCTTCCCAGTTAGACTTACCGGCCGTTGTCGGCAACGCCAAGGACAAGGCGGCCCTTTTCTGCCGGTTAAATGCCGATGCTGTCCGTTTATTGCGGGTTGGAGCAGGGTTGAAGAAATCTTCACCCCAACCCGCCGTTAATAGTCGTTTATCGGCACCGTGGGAGGAGCCAGCAGATTCCTGCCTTCGCAAGGGCGGCCTCACCCTCGAGGAGCGCAGCTTGGCCGATCTGCGCCTCGGCATCATCCCAGACGACACAAAGTCCCCGGCGCCATCTATCGCCGCGGAGCCAAGCCCCGGTCCTGAAAAATCAAACCCCTGACCGGGTTAGCTGTTATGACCGCATTCCAAACCAGGCGCAGCCTGGGACGACTTCCCCGAACGACCCATCGCGCGGGCATCTCTTCGGTTCATCTCTGTGTTTTGCTTGCGTCTCTGTGGTTCCATTCAGCGTCCCGTTCGGTTTCCATCTCTGCGTCTATCGCGCCTGCGGTTTCATCAGTGTCCCCATTGCCTGCGGTTCTGCCCCTCTGCGGTTCCATCCAACACACCAACCCCTGATGCGCGCTAAAATCATCCCCCCAAAGCAGTTCTTCCTTCCTTACCAGGACAAGTGGCTCAAAGATCACTCTCGCTTGAAAATCGCGGAGAAATCCCGCCAGATTGGCTGGACTTGGACTACCGCCGCTTCCTTGGTCCGCCGCAAGTGCCTCCGCAAAGCCAGTCTCGACTCCTGGATCTCTTCGCGCGACGAACTTCAGGCCAAGCTCTTCCTCGAAGACTGCAAACACTTCGCTGATGCCTACCACATTGCCGCCACCGACCTTGGGGCTTCCGTTATCGACGACCACGGCCACTCCGCGTACGTGGTGGCCCTCGCCAACGGCCTGCGTATCCATTCCATGTCATCCAGCCCCAATGCCCACGCCGGCAAGCGCGGCGATCGCATCCTCGACGAGTTCGCACTCCACACCGATCCCAAGCAGCTCTACGGCATCGCTTACCCCGGCATCACCTGGGGCGGGCCTTTGGAATTGCGAATTTCCTGCTACGAGTGTCGAATGCCCCAATGAGTACACAATTGAAGCAACGGACAAAACGGTTCGCCCTCGACGTTATGAAGGTGTGTCATGGATTGCCACTTGGATTCGAGGTGCGTCACACCATTGCCCAGCTAACTCGCGCGTCCAGCTCCGTTGCCGCCAACTACCGCTCTGCCTGCCGCGGAAAGTCACGGGCCGACTTTATTTCGAAATTGGGGATCGTCGAAGAGGAAGCGGATGAGTCGGGGTTCTGGCTTGAGCTGCTGCGCGACCTTTCGGGTCTAGGGATTGTCAAACTACCGCCGGCAAGTGTGAAGGAGTTGACAAGGCTTGAGGACGAAGCAAACCAACTTGTTGCGATCATGGTATCATCTCGAAAAACAGCCCGTGCAGCCGAATCATGAATTCGACATTCGAAATTCGTCAGTCTAAATTCCGATGCGTGCGCACCGCCTTCGAGAGCCGGACCATCCGCATTCCTTCAGACGACCAGATTCGCGCTGACCTCCGTTCCGTGCGCAAAGAGACCACCAGCACCGGCAGCCTGCGTTTCGGTTCCGACCGCGGCCCCAACGGCCATTCCGATAGGTTCTGGGCGCTGGCTCTCGCCCTGCACGCCAAAAGAGGCTATCCGGAAGGCGGAGGAGCCATGGTCGTATGAACCCCTTCCCATCCTCTTGTCGCAAACTGCGTCGTAAACTGGGTCGTCCCTATCCGCGTCGATCACCTTTATCGCGAACTTCGATCGATCCTCCGGAACTCCCTCCCTCTCCTGCAACCATCCGGCTTCAACAGAAGATTAAGGAGAGGCGTCTTTTTCCGTGCTCCTTCCTCTATGCTCCAAGTGCCCCACTCGCACCGTCTCAAACTCGGCATTATCAGAGTGGTTCCGCAAAGACAAATCTCGTCGAAGGGCTGCGCTGGCTTGACATCAAGGCGCAGGAAGCGAAAAGTGTTTCAGCGCGAAGGGCGCATCCAGTCCGCGGAAAGGGCCGTGCCCACCTTAACCAGTCAAATTGAAGGTTACGAACCTTCTTTCAGCCTGATTCGGGCGGACTCCAGGCGCAACCACGAAAGAAAGTTCGTAATGGATACAAAAGCACTGCCTGCTCGTCCCAGCCTGGAGCAGTATAAAAAACAGGCCAAAGAACTTCTCAAAAGCGCCAAATCCGGCCATCCCGAGGCGCTGCAACGGACCCTGCAACGGCTTAAGAACGATCACCCGCGATTGGCTGGGCTTGCGCACCTGGAATCGCAGCGCGCGAAGCTGGCCCTGGCCGACGCGCAATTCGTCATCGCCCGGGAGCACGGCTTCGAAAGCTGGCCCAGATTCGCGAAACACCTCCAGGCGTTGACCCGTCAAAACTCCTCGGTTTCAAGATTCGAATCAGCGGTGGACGCGGTCGTCACCGGGGATGCGCCCAAACTCGAACAGTTGCTGGGCAAGGATCCCGAACTGGTTCGAGAACGTTCCACGTTCCTGCATCACGCAACTCTTCTGCACTATGTGGGAGCCAATGGCGTGGAGAACTATCGCCAAAAGACTCCCAAAAATGCCGTGCGGATAGCGGAGATGCTGCTCGATGCCGGCGCCGACATCAACGCCCTGGCGGACATCTATGGCGGGTCGGACACTCTCGGGCTGGCTGCCACGAGCGTCTGGCCATTCCTGGCGGGCGTCCAGGATGCGCTGATTGACCTGCTGCTCAAATCCGGGGCGAATCTGCACAATGAAAAAATCGTGAACGCCTGCCTGGCAAACGGGCGCGGTCAGGCCGCGGAGCATCTTGCGAAACGAGGAGCTCCGCTGGATCTTGAGGGAGCGTCCGGTGTGGGACGGCTCGACCTGGTCAAAACCTTCTTCAACCACGACAGGAGTTTAAAAGCTACTGCGACTCACCGACAGATGGAGTGCGGCTTTGTGTGGGCTTGCCAATATGGCCGCACCAACGTCGTGGAGTTTTTGCTGGGGCGTGGTTTGAAGGTGGACGTGATGCCTCACGAAATAACCGGTCTGCATTGGGCCGCATACACCGCCCGCGTTGATATCGTCAAACTGCTCCTGAAGCGAAAAGCGCCGATCGAATTGAGAGAAGGGCGCCACCGGGCAACGCCTTTAGGATGGGCACTGCACGGATGGGGCAATCCTCCACACGAACCCAAAACTGAAACTCGCCAATATAGCGAGGTGGTTGCGCTGCTGGTTGGCGCAGGGGCGAGCATGGATTCCGCGTTGCCCACCGATGCGCGTAGCAGAAGTTCGTTAATCGAAAAAATACGCACCGACCCCTGCATGAGTGCGGCCTTGAGGAGTGAAATGCCTGGCAAATAGTTTAGCAGGGCGACCGGTATGAAACCCACTGTTGGCGTCTGGAGATCAACAAAAATGGTCGGGACCGTTTCGCAGGCCGATGCGCTAGTCTGGGATAAGGGATGCCGTCGGCGCGGTGCAGCCACCCAAAAAACTTCCAAGCCCAATCATCCTGAGCTATTCTCTGCGCGGATGTCGTTGCCCGACCTGATCGAAGTATGTCCTCTGCCCGCCGCCCCCCGCGCGGCCATCACGGTGCCCGGGTCGAAGAGTATCACCAATCGGGCCCTGGTCCTGGCGGCCCTGGCCGAAGGCGAAGTCACGTTGCAGGGCGCGCTTTGGAGCGAAGATACCCAGGTGATGGTCGAATGCCTGCAAACGCTCGGCTACATGGTGAACATCACAGAGGACCTGTCCGAGCCTTGCAACCGGACGATTTCGGTTTACGGGATGGGAGGCAAAGTGCCACGCGGCGGCACGGAGGAAAATCCCCTCGAACTGTTCGTCGGCAACGCCGGCACAGCCGCGCGATTTGTTTCCGCGCTGGTGTGTTTGGGTGAGGGGCGATACCGAATTTCGGGCGTGCCACGGATGCACGAACGTCCGCAGGCCGCCTTGTTCGAAGCGCTCCGCCAGCTCGGTTACCGGCTCGAAACTCCCAACGACCGACTTCCCGTAACGGTTTACGGCGGCGGCAGGCATCATGCAAAGTGCCAGGTCAGCATCAGTGAGAGTTCGCAGTTTGCCTCTGCGTTGTTGCTCTGCGCTCGCGATGGCGACTGGCAGATTGAAATCTCCGGCGAGAATGCCGAGGAATCCCCTTATGTCGCCATGACTCTCGAGCTGAGGGACGCCTTCCCGAAACGCGGCGGCAATCTCCAAATCGAGCCAGACGCTTCCAGCGGCAGCTATTTCTGGGGAGCGGGACATCTGTTGAGTCCAGGAGTGAAAAACGTTTTCGTCAATCACTGGCCGAACTCGGGCTGGCAGATCGATGCCGAATTTCCCAAGTTCCTTCCTCTGCCTAAAAGCGTCTCACGCCAGGAGGATCTCGGCGATAGTATCATGACGGCGATTGTGCTCGCGCCGCTGGCAGACCATCCCGTCCGCTTCACCGATCTGGGCCGTCTGCGGCTGCAGGAGTGTGAGCGTGTAGTCGCCTTGCGAACGGAACTTTCCAAATGCGGCGCCAAGGTCCGGGAGAGCGGTGACACCCTGGAAGTAAGTCCATCTGAACTCCATGGCGCGGAGATCGAAACCTACAACGACCATCGCATGGCAATGTGTTTTGCAATTCTGGGATTGAAAGTCCCGGGCATAAAACTCAAGAATCCCTCTTGCGTGAAGAAAACCTTCCCGAATTTCTTTCAAAAACTGGCCCAAGCCGCCCCGCGTGGTTTGGGCGCGACGATTTTGGCTGCCGGAAGGAGCGAGCCTTTGGTTTACTCGGAGCTATTTGCGGGTTAATATGATGCGCAGGATTTTGAAAACGCCGATCGTCATCGCCATTGATGGAACCAGCGCCAGCGGCAAGAGCACGAATGCCAAGCTGGTGGCGAAGGCATTGGATTTCGTCTATGTAGACACGGGCGCCATGTACCGCACGCTCGCCTGGCATTGTTTGCAAAAGCGGGTGGACGTGCACGACGCCAAGGCGGTGGCAAACCTGTGCCGCCGCTGGCCCACATCGCTGGTTTGCGTGGATGGACCTGTTCGGCACGTGCGGCTGCTGGTGGATGGATATTATCCCGAGAAGGAAATGCGCACCGCTGAAACCAGCGCGGCTGTGTCCCATGTTGCGGCCGTGCCGAAGGTTCGCGAATGGATGAAAAACAAGCAGCGGGAGTGCATCCAGTTCGGGAATCTCGTGATGGAAGGCCGGGACATCGGCACGAATGTTTTTCCGGAAACGGATCACAAGTTTTACCTCGATGCGTGCATCAAGGAACGCACCAAGCGGCGCGAGGCGGAAGGCGTGTTGGAAAATCTGGCCGCGCGTGATGAACGCGACAGCCAGCGCGCGGCCGCGCCGCTAATGATTGCTCTCGGAGCGAAAGTTATCAACAACTCCGAAATGACCTCCGCGGAAACAAGCTCCATTATCATCGACGAGATGAAAAGGCGCCTCGGGATGGATGAAACCAAACATACGCCTGAACCTGTTGGCCAGCCTGCGCACACCTGAGCGATTGCCCCTTCGTCCTCCGATATGAGCTTCTGGTACCGCTTGGGCTGGCTGGTGAGCTGGAGCATCTTCAAGGTCTTTTTTCGGTTTCGGTCCATTCACCCGGAAAACGTTCCCCAGACCGGGCCTGTCATCCTGGCGTCCAACCACGCGAGCTACTTCGATCCTCCGCTGGTTGGCTCCGGGTTGAACCGCCCGATCAATTATTTGGCCCGCGAGTCCTTGTTCAAGATCTGGCCATTCGGTTGGTTGCTCCGGCAATTCAACTCTGTCCCAGTCGATCGCGATGGCGGCGGCGCCGCCGGCTTGAGAGCGATTCTGGATCGCCTTCTAAAGGGCGGCGGGATCATCCTGTTTCCCGAAGGCACCCGCACTCGCGACGGGAACCTGCAACCGGCGCGCTCGGGCATTGGTCTCACGGTGATTAAATCCAAGGCGCCTGTTGTTCCTGTCCGTGTATTCGGCACCTACGAGGCGTTCGGCCGGCATCATCGTCTGCCGCGGCTCAAGAAGCTGGCGGTGAGGTATGGACAGCCCATGACATTCGCAGCCTTGAGGGAAGAAGCGCAGACCTGTTCGAAGCCGCGCCTTAAGGAGATCTATCAACAGGTGGCTGACGAGATCATGGCGGAGATCGCAAAGCTCAAATTGAATTGAAGTGCCTCGGTAGAAAACGGTGCGTTGGGATAGCTAGTTTTTATTCCTATCGCCGTGGCACGCCATGTCGATTACGACTGAGCTGGCGAGGATCAGGACATCGTCCTCGCCCTCGGCAATGTCCACGCCGTAGGTATCGGTCCACGAGAACCATTGCTTTGAAACCTCGGCGACCCGCTGGTCGTGACGAGTGAATTCATAAGCATGATCGGTGAAGTTTCCTTTTGCTTCCAAATCGTCGGGACCTGGCACATCGATGGTGAAGCGGCAGTTGAACATCGTCATGAGCTTCTTCTTCACCACTGCAAACAGCTTTCCGTCTCGATAAATCTCGTAGGTTGGACCCCAGGACAGCAGCTTCTGGCGGATGAACGCCAGCTCGTTGCCGGCCATGTCCTGAAATGAGAGCTTGTCGCCGAAGCTGAACGCCTTGCCGTCGACGAAAAAGGCGTCCTGGCCGTCGGCGGTTTTGATCGTGAAATCGTCCCCCCAGCAGAAAAGCTTTTGTTTCATTACGTATCGCATAACAAGGCGGGTTCACTTTGCCGCACGCTGTTCTGCCGCACTCAGGCGCAAGTCGCTCCAATAACCAAACTCCCAGCTCCAGCCGTTGGCCGCATTCTCCAGTTGCACAGTGACGGTCTTGCCCGCGAATGGGCTTAGATCGATCGAAACCGATTTCCACCGGTCTCCTTCTTTGGTGATGGTCCGTTTTTGGAGGAGTTGTCCATTGGCACGCACGCGCAATTCCCAATCGCCGCGCTCGTCGGCAGCCACCGCAAACTCCAGGCGTGACTGTGCTCCCACCTCGATGGTACACTCCAGCACAGCCGGGGAGGTGCGGCTCGCGGGATGGGTCATGAGGACGTTCTTTCGGCCAGCGTACTCGACCAGTTTTTTTGGCGCGCCTTCAAAGGGTGGGCATACGACTTTCCAATCCGGGTTCCACAGCGCGACTGATTCGCCATCCCCCGATTCCATGCCTTTTCCTCGAAACGAGTTACCTGGGTCAGCTTTCGCGCTCTTCTTGTTCTCAGATTCGTCCCCGATCAGCTCTTTGCGCAGGGCAGGGGACCAGGGGCGGTTGTCCTGCGGCGGATTGAGAATGTACCAGATTAGGTTCCGAAAATCATCGTCCGGCATTTGCTCCAAACCCTCCGGCATGAGGCTGAAGTCCGTTTTGCGGAGTTGCGGCTTGCCGTTCACCACCTTGATGTCACTCCTGGCGATGGTTTGCTCGATGGGCCCCGCGGCCACCAGCTTGATCCGGGTAGTGCTTTCTTCCACGATGCGGCCGGTCACCGTGCTGCCGTCGGCGAGTTCCACTTCGGTCGTTTCGTAGCCGTTGCCGACTACCTCGTTCGGATCGATCACGTTGTGCAGCAGCGCATCCAGGCTGCTCCGGCCCACGCCGGTGAGATCGGGACCAATATCGGTTCCTTCGCCGTGCATCTTGTGGCAGACGAAGCAGGTGCGCTTGGCCACCTCATGGCCGGCCTGGACATCGGGCGTGCCGGACAGGACCAATTTCCGCTTCTGAGCGATCAGCTTCAGCTTCTCCTCGCTGCTGGCGCGATAGCGACCCAGCACGCGTTCCGCGTGATCGGCAGTGGTTTTGTCATCCGCCCTGGCCAACGCCCGGCGCGCAGTGGCCGAAATCTCCTGGGGATCGACGACCTTCCGGTCCACTCCGGCGAGCAGGGCGCGCGCCCATTTGCTGCGCGTCACCAGCACTTCCCCCGCGGCGCGGCGGGTGGGCAGGGTGAAATTCTTCCACGCATCCACCATCTGATATGCGATTTCGTCCCCGGTGAAAACGCCCAGGGCACGCACTCCTTCCGTGAGCAGTTGTTGATCCTTCTCGCTGGCGATCAGTTTCAGGAGTTCCGCGCGCGAGCCGTCATCCTTGGTTTCCCGGGCGGCCTGAATGCCCTTGAGGCGATCCTCAGGCGAAGCTTTCGGGTCGTTGATTTTGGCGATCAACGTGCGGGAGGCGCTGGTGTCGCCGAGCAAGGTGGAGAGACGCCGGGCTTTGTCCGCGAGCGCGGGGTTAGCGGTCAATTTGGCGAAAATGGGAGCGAGCGGGATAGTCGGAGGCGCGCCTTTGCTTTTCTGCGCTTCGATCAGTCCATCGAGCGCAGCGCTGGCCAGTTCAGTTTTGGTGGAGATTTCACCCAGGAACTTCATGGCCGCGTTGAGATGCTTGGCCCGGGTACTCGCATCGGTGAGATCACAGATCCGACGCATGATGCGCCGTGTGCAATAAGCGGAGACGGAATTCTGGTTTTTGGACAGCAGTGGAAAGAATAGCTGCGGATCCAACGCCGCTCTAGGCTCCATCGCCATCCAAACGATATGTGGGTAGTAGCTGTCAGCTTCCACGCTGGGCCTGGCCAGCAATTCACCAAAGTGCGGAAGTAAATCACGCGTAGTAACGCTTACCGACGGTTTGTTATCCACGGTGTATCCTGCTGACGCCAAGCGCAAGGCTACCGCAACGGCGGCCCGAGTCACTGGATCGCTGCTCTTGCTGTGGACTTCGAGGATGTGCAGCGGCATCTTGCTCGGGATCAGCCCATCGTTGAACTGCTCTCCGATGAAGCGCGCGGCCCACGTGTCCAGGATCCCTTGTCCGCCGATGGAGAGCACTCCCGCCCGCTCCTGAAGCTTGCCGCTGGCGTAAAGCGTGCCCAGCGCGGCCAGTCGTGCGGCGGGGCTGGAAGCGCCCAAAGTGAGGGAGAGCTGCGCGACGGCTTCGGCGGTCCCTGCGGCGTTGGCAGGGAGCCGCTCGATCAGGAGACGCTGGGCCTGGCGTCGTTGCCATAGATTCCCCGACTTTAAAACCTGCACCAGGTCGGTTGCGGAGCGCTTGTTGAGATCCATATCCTTCTCCGGCCTGCTCGGCACTGGCTTCCCGGGCTGGTCCCCCGTCCACACGACTCGCCAGATGCGGCCGTGCTCCCGATCGACTCCCTCCGGGTCAGCCTGGGCGTTCTGGTAGCAGGGATACTTGTCGTACCAATCCATGATCCAGAGCGCGCCATCGGGCCCTGTCTGCGTGCTCACTGGCCGAAACCAATGATCGCGGCTGACCAGGAAGTTGCCCGGGCCGACGAATTTCCATTCTTCGCCCTTGGGGATGGTCTCGCCGGTCTTTTTGCGCACCGCTTCGCCCGCCAGGCCAAGGAGCGTGCTTTCCCTTTCGGCCGTGTAAGTCGCGCCTACCGGTGTCAGGCGGTCGAGGTTAATCGCGCTCTGATGAATATTTCCGATGAAAGCGAGCCCGCGCCATTCCGGTGGGTATTGATCGCCTTGATAAATGCAGATGCCGGCGTGCGCCGCGCGGAAGTGCCGCCAATCCACAATCGCGGGCAAGCCCTTGCTCGGCAGATCGTTCACGTATCCGTAAGGGTTCGCCCAAGTGCCGCCCTGCCGATTGTATTGTCCACCCGGCGCCATGTGGAACAGATGTTGAATAACACAAGCACTCACAAAGGCATCGCCGCGTTCGTTCCAATCCACGCCCCAGGGATTGCTCGTGCCATCGGCAAACACCTCGAACTTTTTTGTCACAGGATGATAGCGCGCCAGGGCGGCATCCACTTGCACGCCGCTGTTTTCCGGGTCACTGGGATCGCGGACTTTGGAGTGGGTGAATACACCGTGGGTCATGTAGAGCCAGCCATCGGGGCCCCAGGCAAAACTGTTCAGGAGTTCATGCCGATCCTCCATTCCGAATCCTGTCTTGAGCACGGTTGTTTTGTCCGCCTTGTCGTCCCCGTCCGTGTCCTGAAGGAAATAAAAATTTGGCGCCGCTCCCACATAAACTCCGCCGTTGCCGAGAGCGAGACCTGTGGCCAGGCTGAAACCGTCCGCAAACACCGTCACCTTGTCGGCGCGCCCATCCGCATCCGTGTCTTCGAGGATCTTGATACGGTCCCGGCCTTTCTCGCCTTTGGGTGCCCCTTTCGGATATTCATATAATTCGAGCACCCACAAACGGCCGCGTTCATCCCACGTCATCGCCACGGGATTCACTACCTCCGGTTCCGCCGCGAACAACCGCACTTCAAACCCTGGAGGCACCTGAAAGAGCTTCTGCGTTTCCTCGGGCGCAAGGGCTGGGTTCGCGGATGGCGCATAAACTCCCGAGAGCTGTTTGCCCGACGCCGCATTCGTGTAGATGGGGAAATCGTAATGTTTGTCTCGCGGCGGGCGATACCCGGCGCCCAGAGCAACCGGAACCAGCGCGCACAACGCCATAACGATCAGGAGATGTTTCATAAGTTGATGGGAGCAATTAACAAGCAACTGCGCCGGTGGGTCAAACCATTTGCGGCTCAGGGACGACGGCTGAGGCGGGTTGGGCCTGATGACCCTGTGGGTGGCTGATTGTGTCTTAGCGATTTCGATCTGACTTGACCTTTTAGGGCGCGAACGAATAACCATACCGCAAGCGCCGATGCAAACGCTATCATCATTATGTCTGGAATGATTAAAGGTTTGCTTGCTCTGCTGGTGATCGCAGCGAGCGGTGGTGGCGCCTATTATTTGGTACGAGGACCGGGCCCGCCTTTTGATCCGAGCCTTCACCAGGCCATCGGCAGAGCGATGGCCGAGCAAGCGGTTTCCCTGGCGGCCGAAGGAGGGAGGATTGTCATATTGGCCCGGGACTTGCGCATTGTTCCGAATCCTTCGGCGGAAACCCAGCTCAAGAGTCTCACCCTGGCATTGGCGGAGAGAAAACACCCGGCTGCAGTTACGAACCTGGCAAAGGCCGATCCACTACGGCCGCTGCGTTTTCCGCCTGGTGATTTTGTGGAGTTGCTCCGAAGGTCAGCGGAAAATGATGTGATCGTTTCCCTGCTTGGTCCTCCGGATTTTCGGGACGCCCAATACGCGCGAGTGCCCGCGAAGAAGCCCAAGGTGGTGGCGCTCTGCACCGGGAGCCTGCCACGACAGATCGACCTGAAAAAGCTCTTCGAGGAACAGTTGTTACAGGTGGCGATTGTCAGCCGGAGCGAACTGGTGACGCGCTACCCTGCCGCTGCCTCGACACAGAGGACCTTCGAGAACCTCTGTGCAGTGATCACTAGTAACAACGTTTCCGAGCTGGCCGTTTATGCGAAATAATCGCGCGTTTGGATTTGCCGATTTCCTGATGGCGCTCGCAGGCCTCAGCATTGTGCTGGCGGTGGCAGTGCCATTTCTGTTGCGCAATCAGGCTCGCGCGCGGCAAGCCTTGTGTATGAGCAACCTCAATCAGGTCAACCGGGCTGTGCTGCTTTACTGTGAGCAAAGCCAAGGGACGCTGCCGGCGCTACCGGAGAAATCACAGGAGGCCGGATGGTGGTTTTACAAAGAACTGGTGAAGGAGCACGCGGGGTTGACGGGGAAGTCATCCGCGAATGACAAAGTCTTTGGTTGCCCGGATGATCGCGGGTACACGGATCCGATTCCATTTCGGAGGAGCGCCCGATTCGATTTCACGAGCTACGTATTCAACGGGGTGAATTTGCCAGGGATTCCGAATTTGGCAGGTAAAAAAGTGGCGAATGTGAAGGAGCCGTCCCGCACGCTGCTCACGATGGAATGGACGGCCCACGCGCCGCTTTCCTGGCACAACAGCCGGACGGGGAAAGCGAACGCCCCGTTCTACAACGACGCCGAAAGCATGGTGGGCTTCGTCGATGGCAGCGTCAAATTCATTCCGATTTACTACGACGGCATCGATGCGGCGTTCACCCGTGATCCGATTCCTGGCTACGACTACCGCTGGAGCGCGGAATAGGGATGCTATTCATCGGCGCCGCGGACGAGGGTTTGGCCGCGGGTGGCGAGGACTTTTTGGGTGGGGATGTAGTTGGCGATGAATTTTTGGCGGTACTCGCTGAAGGTGCCTTGGCCCAGATGACGGCGGATTTCTTCCATGACCTCGAGGTACATGTGGGAGTTGTGGATGCTGACGAGTCGCAGGCCGAGGATTTCATTCACGTTGAGCAAGTGCCGGATGTAGGCGCGGGTGAAACGCGCGCAGGCGAAGCAACGGCAGCCCTCCTCAATCGGCCGGAAGTCCGCTTTGTAGCTGCCGCCTTTGATGCTGTAGGTGCCTTTGCGAGTAAACGCCGTGCCATTGCGAGCCACGCGGGTGGGCAGCACGCAATCGAACATGTCCACGCCGCGGGCGACAAGCTCGACCATTTGAGCGGGGGTGCCGAGGCCCATGGCGTAGCGAGCCTTGGTTGCGGGCAGAAAGGGCTCGGTGAGTTCGACCGCTTGCATCATTTCGGGTTCCGGTTCGCCGACGCTGACGCCGCCGATGGCATAGCCATCGAAGTCCATCTCCACCAAAGCCTTGGCGCAGGATTCCCGGAATTCGCCGTGACTGCCGCCCTGGACGATGCCGAAGACATGCTGGCCTTTGGCACGCGGTTGTTCGCGGCATTCCTGGGCCCAGCGCACGGTGCGTTCCACCGCCGCGCGTACTTCCTTCGGAGTGGCGGTGTGCGGCGGGCAATCATCGAACACCATGGCGATGTCCGACCCGAGGACGCGCTGGATTTCCATGGATTCCCTGGGTCCAAGGAAGAGAAGGGAACCGTCAAGGTGGGAGCGGAATTCAACGCCGTGAGGTTTAATCTTTCGAATCTTCGCCAGGCTGAACACCTGGAAGCCGCCGCTATCGGTGAGGATGGGTTTCTCCCAACTCATAAAGCGGTGCAGGCCGCCAGCACCGGTGATGATGTCAAGCCCCGGACGGATGAAGAGGTGATAAGTGTTACCGAGGATGATCTGGGTATGCATCTCGAGCAACTCTCGCGGGTCGAGCGCTTTGACACTGCCTTGCGTGCCGACAGGCATGAACACGGGAGTGTCGATGGTGCCGCGCGAGGTGGTGAGGCGTCCCAACCGGGCTTTGGAGCCGGGATCAGTCTTGAGGAGTTCGAACATGCTATCCAGCGAGCTGGACGAAGTTTTTGAGGAGTTGGAGGCCGACGTTCTGGCTTTTTTCGGGATGAAATTGGGTGGCAAAGACGTTGTCCTTCCAGATGGAAGAGGCAAAGTCCTCACCATACTCCGTTCGGGTTGCTACGATGGAAGCATCCTCGGGCCGGGGAAAAAAGCTGTGGACGAAATAGACGTAGCTGGAGTTGGGAATGTCCCGGTAGAGAGGACAAGCGGGCTGAGTGATCCGGATTTGATTCCAGCCGATCTGAGGGACTTTAAGATTCGGTTGAGTGGCAAAGCGGACGACCTTGCCCTTGTACAAGCTGAGCCCGGCGGCACAACTATTGAATTCCTCGCTCTTCTCGAACAAAGCCTGATAGCCGACGCAAATGCCCAGGAAGGGGCGTCCGGTCTGAATGAACTGCTTGACGCCCTCCATCAGCTTTTGCTTTTGTAGGGCACCCACACAATCATCGAAGGCTCCAACTCCCGGCAGAACGGCAGCTCGAGCCGTTTTGAGTTCTTCTGGACCGGTCACAAGGCGGACATTGGCCCCGACCTTCACCAGCGCCTTCTCAACGCTGCGAAGGTTGCCAGAACCGTAATCGAGCAACGCGATCATAAACCATAAACTTCGCGAAAATGCTGCGAAAAGCAAAGGTGGATTTTTTTGCCCGCTGGATTGACAAGGGGTCAGGCTTTTGGCGATATTGCGCGCTCTTTGACGGCAGCGTGGTAGGATACCCAAGTGGCCAACGGGGGCAGACTGTAAATCTGCTGGCTTACGCCTTCACTGGTTCGAATCCAGTTCCTACCACCATCTTTCCCGTCCAACTAGGCTGGATTCTAGGTTAAGATCGCTCCCCGGCCTTCGAAAAAACTTCAAAAAAGTCACTTGTGGGGGTGGTAAAATGGGTTTAGGGATCATTCTGACAAAAACCCAAGCGTAAGGAACGACCTTGACCTCTGATCTAAGAGTCCTGCTGGTTGAAGATTGCGAAAGCGATGCCTTGTTGATCTTGCGTCAACTGCAAGGCGAAGGGTATCAAGTGATCTCCAAACGCCTGGAAACCAGGCGAGCCTTCGAAGCCGCAGTCCGAAAGGAGCCATGGGATCTTATCATCTCGGATTACCGACTGCCCGAGTTCAGCGGGGTGGACGCGCTGGAGATTCTGCGGCGACAGGGCAAGGACATCCCGTTCATTTTGGTTTCCGGATATATCGGCGAGGAGACAGCGGTCGCGGCGATGAAAGCAGGGGCGCATGATTATGTCATGAAAGATAATCTCGCGCGATTGGTCCCCGCGGTTGAGCGTGAGCTAAAAGAAGCGCAGATCCGACGCACGCGCGCCGAAGCGCAAGCAGCATTGCATGAGAGTCATCGGCAGCTTGCCGAGGCGCGGGACCAACTGGAGCGGCGGGTGAAGGAACGGACCTCGCAGCTCACGGAAGCCAACGAGGCGTTGCAACGCCAGATCGAGGAGCGCAAGAGACTCGAAGGTGAACTATTGGAGAGCGCGGAGCGGGAGCGGCGGCGGATCGGCATCGATCTGCATGACGAACTGGGGCAGCTCCTGAACGGACTTTCGTATCGTCTTAAAAGCCTGGAGTTGAGGCTGAAAGCCAGCAAATCCAGGGAAGCAGCCGAGGCGCGGAAACTGCAGAAGCTGCTGGCCCAGGCGATGGATCAGGCCCACAACGTTGCCAAAGGGCTTGCCACCATGGATTGGAAAGGCGATAGCCTGGGAGAGGCGCTGATGTTCATGGCCAAGCGGGCACGCAACCTGTTTGCAGTGTCCAGTTCGTGCAAGATTGCTGGCAAAGTGCCGAAGCTGCCTCCTCGGACGCTGTTGGAATTATATAAGATCGCGCAGGAGTCCCTGACCAATGCCATTAAGCATGGCCGGTGCAAGAGGGTGCTTTTTCAGCTTGCCACGGATCGTTGCGGCCTGACGCTGACGATCAAGAACGATGGCATTCCCTTTCCAAGCGACTTGCAGGCCTCGGAGCGCATGGGGTTACACATCATGCGCTACCGGGCCGGAGTTATCTCCGCGAGTCTGGAGATTCGGGCGAACGGCCGGAACGGCACGATCGTAACCTGCCATTTGCCGGCCGCAACGCCCGCGGTAAACCATGCCGCCAAGGCGCGCCCGCCGATGGCATCCCCTGCTTAAGCGCGGGGCGAAGCTGGCCATTGTAGTCCATTAGACGACAAAGAGAAGGCCCATTCCCCGACGCTTTTATCATCCTGAGTCCGATTGTTCGATCAGAGATCCGCCTCTAGGTTCAGCGCGAACATGCAGAACGTACAAGCCGGCACGGGTTTCGTGTTGATGTTACTGGCCAGCCGAACGGCGGGCCGAAGAAAGGCAAAGTCCCCATTCCCCTGGCACTTAATGTTTGGAAATCGAAAAAACCATAATGGCGCGGAAGCATTGTCCGCGAGCGTCTCAGAAGTGAACGAGAAGGTGAAGGAACTGCTCGTGCTTGCCCAGGAGCAGGGTTATCTAACATACGAAGATGTTCAGGAGAGCCTCACTCCGGAACAATCCTCGACTCAGTTGATCGCTTTCCAGCACAGTGGGATCCGAAGCTTGGAATTCACGTGACTTGAAGTCGCGGC
>JADMIO010603905.1_pt1 | contig 79274 bp, 79 predicted proteins | sample 8958161 | NCBI WGS metagenome assembly JADMIO01 (sample SAMN16585339, study PRJNA669376) | soil metagenome | isolation source: Crop rotation soil | place: USA: Cullars Rotation, Alabama | collected 2011 | reverse complement strand
CGCGACAACTTGTCCACGTGGAATTCTAAGCTTAGGATCCCAATGTGCTGGAAAGACGTCATCAGCGTTCCTGCCATCGACGGGCAGCACCTGACGCACCGTCATCTCGCCGGTCGTGACGGTGCCGGTCTTGTCGAGCACGACGACGTCGACCGAGCGCGTCGACTCCAGCACCTCGGGTCCCTTGATGAGGATCCCCAGCTGCGCGCCGCGGCCGGTCCCCACCATCAGGGCGGTCGGCGTGGCCAGGCCGAGAGCGCACGGGCAGGCGATGATCAGCACCGCGACGGCGGCGGTGAACGCAGCCGAGGTCGGCTCGCCGAGCCCGAGCCAGAACCCGAGCGTCGCGACCGCCAGACCGATCACCACGGGCACGAACACCCCCGAGATCCGGTCGGCCAGACGCTGCACCTGGGCCTTGCCGTGCTGGGCCTCGGTCACCAACCGCGCCATCTGCGCCAGCTGGGTCTCGGCGCCGATGCGGCTCGCCCGGACGACCAACCTGCCACCGACGTTGACGGTCGCCCCGACCACGGCAGCGCCAGGACCGACCTCGACGGGAACGGACTCGCCGGTGAGCAGCGCGGCGTCGATCGCCGAGGTGCCCGTGACGACGACGCCGTCGGTGGCGACTTTCTCCCCCGGGCGGACCACGAACTCGTCGCCGACGGCGAGGGCGTCGACGCTGATCCGGGACTCGACCCCGTCGCGGAGCACCGCGACGTCCTTGACGCCGAGGTCGAGCAGCGCCCGCAGCGCGGCACCGGCGCGGCGCTTGGACCTGGACTCGACGTACCGGCCGGCCAGCAAGAAGGTCGTCACGCCGACGGCCGCCTCGAGGTAGATCTCCCCGGAGCCGTCGGTGCGCTCGATCGCGAAGCTGAACGGGTGGGTCATGCCGGTCACGCCGGCGTCACCCCAGAACAAGGCGTACAACGACCACCCGTACGCCGCCAGCGTGCCGACCGAGACCAGGGTGTCCATCGTCGTCGCACCGTGCCGGGCATTGATCCAGGCAGCGCGGTGGAACGGCAGTGCACCCCAGACCACGACCGGGGACGCGAGCGTCAGCGAGAGCCACTGCCAGTTGTCGAACTGCCAGGCCGGGACCATCGCGAGCAGGATCACCGGGATGCTCAGCAGCGCCGAGACGACCAGTCGTTCGCGCAATGGGTCGGCCGGAGCGGAGTCGGGAGCCGGCGCGTCCGGGGTCGGCACGGCAGCGCCGTACCCGGCGGACTCGACCGCGGCGACCAGGTCGTCGGTGCTGACCGACGCCGGGAACTCGACACGGGCCGTCTCGGTCGCGTAGTTCACCGACGCGGTGACGCCGTCGAGCTTGTTGAGCTTGCGCTCGATCCTGTTGGCGCACGACGCGCAGGTCATGCCGGTCAGCTCGAGCTCAGTGGTCGCCATGGTCCATGCCTCCTTCCTCGTGGTCGGTCGCGGTGTCGTCGACGTGCAGGCTGAACGGGACCGTCCGAACGACGCCGTCGTGCTGGAACTCCAGGTACATCCGGTAGTGGCCGGGGTCGGCACCGCCGAGCGCGAACGGGATCGTCGGCCCCGGAGGTGCGTCCTCGGGGTGCACGTGCAGGAAGGTCAGGTCCGGGTCCCCGATCACCACCAGGTGGCCGTAGGCGCCGAGGTACGGCTCCAGGTCGGTGACGGGCTTGCCGGCACGCGACACCTGGAAGGTGAGCAACCCCGCGTCACGGACCAGGTCGACGTCGTACCCCCCGGTCGACTGCCGCAGGCCGTCTCCCGGCGCCGGGTCGGCGTCGTCCGGCCTCCCGGACACCGTCACGTCGTCGTGGACGACGGCGGGTTCCTCACCGGAGGCCTGGAAGTCGGCGTACAGGCGCCAGTCGCCAGGCCCGAGCCTGTTCTCGACCTGCCAGCCCCCGCTCGCATCAAAGACGGGGTGCAGGTGGTGGTAGTCGCCGAAATCCTTGCGGACCGCGATCAGGTGCAGCTTCTTCTCGTGCCGGGTGTCGTAGTCCAGCACCACGCTGCCGCGGTCGGAGATGCTCGCCCGGATGAAGCCGTCCTCGTAGGAGGCACTCATCTCGTAGGAGGGCTCGCCGGAGTCGAAGAGACGACCGAGACCGAACGCCGCCCCGAAGAGCACCGCGAGACCGGCGACGAACGCGCCGACCTTGACCGGTGTGCTCACGCCACTGCGTAGCCGGCCTCGACGACGGCGGCGCGGACGGCCTCGTCGTCGAGGGGGGCGTCCGAGGTCACGGTGACGGCGCCGGTCTCGAGAACGACGTCGACCGCCGTCACGCCGGCGAGCTCGCTGATCTCCTCGGTGACCGAGGCGACGCAGTGGCCGCAGGTCATTCCCGCGACGGTGTAGGTAGCTGTGCTCATGACTTCACCAACCTTGCAATAGCGTCCGTTGCTTCCTTGAGCTTCGCCTCGCGGTCCGGGCCTTCGGCCGCACCGACGACGCAGTGACCGAGGTGGTCCTCCAGCAGGCTCAGCGAGACCGCCTGCAGCGCCTTCGTCATCGCGGACACCTGGGTGAGGATGTCGATGCAGTACGCCTCCTCGTCGACCATCCGCTGCAGACCGCGGGCCTGGCCCTCGATCCGACGGAGCCGCTTGAGGTAGTCGTCCTTGTGCCCGGACGCGATGTAGGAGTGCTGGTGCTCGCTCATGGAGCCGACGTTATACCCCTAGGGGGTATAAATCAAGAGTACCCCCACGGGGTATGCGTCACACGGCGGGGTGGCTGATCTCCGCGGCCGCCGCTTCCTCGGCCGGAGCCTGCGGAACACTTCCCCGCAGCGGCACCTCGCGGATGAACCAGGACGCCGCGAAACCGATGATCACGAGCAGCGAACCCCAGAAGAAGATCGACTGGGTCCCCGCGACGACCGCGTGCTGGAACGCGTCGATGAAGGTCGGCGGCTGCTCCTTCAGGATCTCCGGCGTCAGGCTCTGGATCGACTCGCTGCCCCCGGCCGGGATCTTTCCGCCGAGGTCCTTGGCGAGCTCGGCGGTCAGCTGGTGGGTGTAGATGCTGCCGAGGATTGCCAGGCCGATGGAGCCGCCGAGGGTGCGCACGAAGGTGAAGGTGCCGGTACCGGCGCCGAGGTCCTTGAGCTCGACGCTGTTCTGCGCGATCAGGTTCGTCGTCTGCATCAGGCAGCCGAGCCCGAGGCCCATGACGACCATGAACACGGCGGAGGTGAAAGTCGTGGTGTCGACGTCCATCGTGGAGAACAGGTACAGGCCGACGCCCAGCAGCACCGTGCCCACGATCGGGAACGCCTTGTAGCGACCGGTGCGGCTGATGATCTGGCCGCCGCCGATCGAGGTCGCCATCAGGGCGAACATCAACGGCATCAGCAGCAGCCCGGAGTTCGTCGCGGACTTGCCCTGCACGAACTGCTGGAACTGCGGCAGGAAGTAGATGGTGCCGAACATCGTGAAGCCGGCGACGAACGCGACCACCGTGCTCAGCGTGAAGTTCTTGTTCGCGAACAGGTGCAGACCGATGACCGGCTCGATCGCGGACCGCTCGATCATCACGAAGGTGACCAGCCCGACCACCGCGACGGCGAACAGGGTGATGATCTGCCAGGAGTCCCAGGCGTACTCGGTGCCGCCCCAGGTGATGCCCAGGACCAGGCACACGATCCACACGGTCAGCACGGCGATCCCGGACCAGTCGATGACGACCTTCTCGGTGCGCTTGGCCTCGGTCGTCAGGTGCAGGGTCGACCAGATCACGAACAGGGCGAGGGCCCCGAGCGGCAGGTTCACGTAGAAGGCCCAGCGCCACGACATGTGGTCGGTGATGAACCCGCCCACGAGCGGACCGCCGATCATCGAGACCGGCATCACCGCCATCATCACGCCCATGTACTTGCCGCGCTCCCGCGGCGGGACCAGCATGCCGAGCACCGACATGATCCCGACCAGCAGGCCGCCGGCGCCCAGCCCCTGGAAGGCGCGGAAGAAGACGAGCTGGGTCATGTCCTGGGCGACGCCGCACAGCGCCGAGCCGATGAGGAACAGCACGATCGAGGTCATGAAGGTGCGCTTGTGACCGAAGAGGTCGCCGAGCTTGCCCCAGATCGGGGTCGCCACCGCCGAGGCGAGGATGTAGCCGGTGCCGACCCAGGACAGGTGCTTCAGGCCACCGAGGTCGCCGACGATGGTCGGCAGGGCCGGCGCGACGATCATGTTGTCCAGCTGGGCCAGCAGCATGGCCACGATCAGCCCGCTCATCGCGGTGATGATCTGGCGCGGCGTCAGGGCCGGGGACTGGCTGGTGGTCGCGGGGTTGGTCTCGGTCATCTGGTGCGGTCCCCGTCTCGAGTCGTCGTACTTACCGATCGGAAAGGTACTTGCTGACCGAGCGGTAAGCAAACCCGTTATGCTCCCCGCCATGACCAGCCAAGCCGACCCCGAGGCGCCGCGCACGCGCGACCGCATCCTCGACGTCGCCCTCGAGCTGTTCACCGAGAACGGGTACGACGGAACCTCGATGCGCGAGATCGCGGAGCGCCTGAGCATCACCAAGCCCGCGCTGTACTACCACTTCGACAGCAAGGAGGACATCGTCCGGACCCTGCTCGCCGACATCGAGCAGCAGGCGGCCGAGCTGGTCGCCTGGGCGCGCGAGCAGCCGTTCTCCTCCGAGCTGCGCGTCGAGGTGCTGGCCCGCTGGTCCGACATCATGCAGTCGCACGGTCTGACGGCGTTCCGGTTCTTCGTGGCCAACCGCCGGATCGTGCTCGAGCTCAGCCCCGACCGCAGCGGCATGCACGCGATCATGGGCGAGCTCTACGGGATCCTCGCGCCGGGCAGCTCCTCGGTCACCGAGCAGCTGCGGGTCCGCCTGGCGCTGATGACCGTGAACATGGCCGGCATGGTCGGCGCCGGGATCGACGCCCCCGACGAGGACATCCTGGCGAGTGCGCGCCAGGTCGCCCTCGAGCTGATGCCCGACTAGGCGTTGAACTCCGGGCTGCGCTTCTCCAGGAACGCCGCAACGCCTTCGCGTCCGTCCGGCTCGACGCAGAGCGCGCGGATCGCCAGGGACTCTGCCCGCAGCACCGACTCGGGGGCAGGCTCGGCGGCGTCACGGATCAGCTTCTTGGTCGCGGCGAACGCACCCGCGGGACCCGCGGCGAGCTGCGCGGCCAGCTTCTCGGCAGCCTCGGTCAGCTCGTCGTTCTCGTAGAGCCGGGCGACCAGACCGGCAGCCAGGGCCTCCTCGGCGTCCATCGTGTCGTTCATCAGCGCGAGCCGGAGGACCCGGTGCAGCCCGAGGCTGTTCACCAGCAAGCTGGTGCCGCCGTCGACCGACAGGCCGAGCTTGGTGTAGCCGAGGGTGAACTTGGCCTTCCGGCCGGCGAGCACGATGTCGGCTGCGGCCGCGAGCGGGAACCCGGCACCGGCCGCGGGACCGTGCACCACCGAGATCACGACCGCCGGGTTCCGCACCAGCTCGCTGACCACCCGGTGGAGCGCCTCGGCCAGGTCGTCGATGTAGACCGCGAGGTCGTCCTGCGACCCGAACGCTCCGATGTCACCGCCGACGCTGAAGAACCGGCCCGTCGAGGCCAGCACGATCACGCGGGCGGAGTCGGTGGCTGCCCGGCGCACGGCGGCGTGCAGCTCGGTGATCTGGTCGGCGTTGATCGCGTTCCCGCGGTCGCCGTCGACGAGGGTGATCGTGGAGACGCCGTCGGCGTACGCGTAGGAGACGTGGGTGCTCATGGGCGGGAGCCTACGGCGGCGCTAACGTACGCCGGGTGAGCGAGCACGCGGCTGAGACCGGAGACCTGCGCGACATCCTCGAGCTCGAGCAGATCGAGGAGGACACCTACCGCGCGAACTACGTCTTCGACGAGGAGTGGCCCCTGTACGGCGGCCAGGTCGCCGCGCAGGCACTGCTCGCCGCCGGGCTCACCGTCGACCCCGAGCGGCTACCGCACTCGCTGCACGGATACTTCCTGCGCCGCGGCGACGCGTCCCGCCCGACGATGTTCAAGGTCGACCGGGACCGGGACGGGTCCTCGTTCTCGGCGCGCCGGGTGGTCGCGATCCAGCGCGGGCAGGTGATCTTCTCGGCGTCGACCTCGTTCGCGATCCCGGGCAACGAGATGGACCGGCAGGCGCCGCAGCTCCCCGAGGTCACCGCCCCCGAGGAGGGCGTGCGCTGGGTCGTCCCCCGGATGTTCTCCCTCGAGGTCACCATCCCGCCCGAGGACGGCGTCACCGCCTGGCCCTCGCGGTTCTGGTCGCGGTTCACCACCGACCTCGGCGACGACATCCTGCTCAACGCGGCAGCCCTGACCTACCTGTCCGACGTGTCGGCCGACATGCACTCTTTCAAGACCGACGGCTTCATCCCGGCCGCGAGCCTGGACCACGCGGTGTGGTTCCACCACCCGGCCCGGATGCGCGACTGGATCTTCAGCGACTACACCGCACGCGCGATCGCCGGGAACCGTGGCATGTACACCGGGTCGCTGTTCGACCAGGACGGCCTGATGGTCGCCAGCGTCGCGCAGGAAGCGCTCTACCGGAGGTTCAAGCCGGACGTGCTCGACTAGACGTCGGTGACGCGGACTCCCGCGTGCGCCTTGTAGCGGCGGTTCATGCTGATCAGGTTCGCGGTCAGCGCCTCGACCTGGTGCGCGTTGCGACGACGACCGCCGTACACGCCGCGGACACCGGGGATCGTGTCGGCCAGCGCCTGGACCAGGTCGGTGGCCTCGCGCTCGTCACCGAGCACGAGCACGTCGGTGCCGAGGTCGGTGACCTCGGGGTCCTCGAGCAGGACGGCCGAGACGTTGTGGAACGCGCCGACGACCGTGCTCTCGGTCAGGATCGCCGCAGCCTGCTGGGTGGCGGAGCCCTCGGCGACCGGCAGCGCGTAGGCGCCCTGCTTGTCGAAGCCGAGCGGGTTCACGCAGTCCACGACGATCTTGCCGTCGAGCGCCGGCTTCAGCTCGGCGAGCAGCTCCCCGTGACCGTCCCAGGGAACGACCACCAGGACGATGTCGCCGGCCTCGGAGGCACCGCGGTTGTCCGAGCCGGACACGGGCACGCCGATGGCCTCGGAGAGCTCGGCCGCAGCAGCCTCGCCCTTCTCGGCGGTGCGGCTGCCGAGGACGACCTTGAGGCCGGCCTGGGCGAAACGACGGGCAAGACCTCGACCCTGCGGTCCGGTACCGCCGAGGACGGCGATGGTGAGGGAGGTCAGGTCGGGAGCAACGTTCTCGGTAGTCACGGCACTGAGGGTACGACGCCGGCCGTCGCGGCCGCCGCCAGGGCCGCTCCGACGGCCGTCGCCGTGGCCTCCTCGACGAGTCCCGTGGTCACCCGGAGGTGGTCGCCGGGCGGCAGCGCCTCGGCCGAGGGAGCCAGGAACGGCGTGCCCGCGGCGGCCCTGATCCCCGCACCCGCGAGCTGGACCAGAGCGGCCCGCTCGTCGGCGACCGGGAGCCAGAGGTTGATGCCGTCCGGCACCGCGAGCTCGATGCCGTGCTCGGCGAGCGCCGCGCAGACCGCTGCCTGGCGCCGGGCGTAGGTGCTGCGGGCCCTCGCCACCGCCTCGGTCGAACGCGGCTCCACGAGCAGGTCGAGCAGGATGGTCTGCAGCATCCTCGAGGTCCAGCCCGGCCCGAGCATGCGCCGCGAGACGACCCTGTCGACCACGGCCGACGGACCGCCGAGCGCGGCGATCCGCAGGTCAGGACCGTGCGACTTGGAGAAGCCCCGGACGTGCACGACCTGGGCCGGCAGCCAGCTGCCCAGCGAGACGTCGACCCCGGTACTGATCGATCCGGAGTGATCGTCCTCGACCACGACCACGCTCGACCGTGACCGCCGGATGGCTCCGGCGAGCGCCTCGGCACGCGCCGGGGTCATCGAGACGCCGGTCGGGTTCTGCGCCCGCGGCTGGAGCACGATCGCTGCCGGGCCACGACGGAGCACCTGGGTCAGCGAGGCGACCGTCACGCCCTCGCCGTCGAGGTCGAGCTTCAGGATCTCGGCCCCGAGCAGGTCGAGCGCGTCCAGGAACGGCGGGAAGCCGGGGCTCTCGATCGCGACCAGGTCGCCGAAGCCGACCACCTGCTCGAGCACCCGGATGACCCCGTCCTGGGCGCCGTCGACCACGGTCAGCGCCTGCGCGGCGTACGGCCAGGACTCGGCGAGCGCCTCGCGGAGCTCGGGCACCACCGGTGACTCCTGGTAGACGTCGGTGCCGGCCGTCGGCCGGACCCGTGCGAAGGCCGGCGCCAGCTCGGGCAGCAGGGCCGGGTCCGGCGTTCCGCGGGACAGGTCGAGCGGCATCCCCTCGACGTACCCGACGAGCCCCTGCACGCGGGGGCTCAACCAGGGCTGCGGCGCCTTGCGGACGAAGCTCCCGGCCCGTCCGCGCGAGACGATCAGCCCCGCCCGACGCAGTGCCTGCCAGGCCTCGCTCACCGTTGCCGGACTGACGCCGAGCTCGGCGGCAACGTCGCGAACGGTCGGCAGCCGGTCCCCGGGAGCGAGCTCTCCGGCGTTGATCTGGCGCGCGAGGGCACCGGCGATCCCGCGTGGGCCTCGGTCGGAGACTTCATCGAATCGAGCCATGCCAACCCCTTGCGCCCGGATTTACGGCGGTGATACACCGAGAAACGGAAGCGAAATGTTCAGGCCTGACGATAACAGAAATCAAGCACTGCGGAGGGACACGATGACCACCGTTCGAGCGGCGATCTCACAGACGACATGGACCGGCGACAAGGCGTCCATGCTGGACAAGCACGAGCAGTTCGCACGGGACGCGCACGCCCAGGGCGCCCAGGTGATCTGCTTCCAGGAGCTCTTCTACGGGCCCTACTTCGGCATCACCCAGGACAAGAAGTACTACGAGTATGCCGAGCCCGCCGACGGCCCGATCGTCACGCGCTTCGCCGCGCTGGCGAAGGAGCTCGGCATGGTGATGGTGCTCCCGATCTACGAGGAGGAGCAGACCGGGGTCTACTACAACACCACCGTCGTGGTCGACGCCGACGGCACCGTCCTGGGCAAGTACCGCAAGCACCACATCCCGCACGTGGAGAAGTTCTGGGAGAAGTTCTACTTCCGCCCCGGCAACCTCGGGTACCCGGTCTTCGACACCGCGGTCGGCAAGGTCGGCACCTACATCTGCTACGACCGGCACTTCCCCGAGGGCTGGCGCGAGCTCGGCCTGAACGGGGCGCACATCGTCTTCAACCCGAACGCGACCAAGCCCGGTCTCTCCAACCGGTTGTGGGAGGTCGAGGGGCCGTGCGCCGCAGTGGCCAACGGCTACTTCGTGCTCCAGCCGAACCGGGTCGGCCTCGAGGACAACGAGTACGGCGACGAGGCCGTCAACTTCTACGGGACCAGCCAGGTGATCGACCCGCGCGGCAACTTCGTGGGCGAGCTCGGCAGCGGGACCGAGGAGGAGCTGCTGGTCCGCGACCTGGACATGGACATGGTCCGGCAGATGCGCGACGACTGGCAGTTCTACCGCGACCGGCGTCCGGACTCCTACGAGAAGATCGCGAGGCCGTGAGATGACCGTCCTCATCAAGAACGGCACCGTGGTCAACGCGACCGGTCGCCACGAGGCCGACGTCCTGGTCGACGGCGAGAAGATCGTCGCGCTGCTCTCCCCCGGCTCGACCGCCCTCGGCCAGATCGACGCCGACAAGGTGATCGACGCTGCGGGCAAGTACGTGATTCCCGGCGGCCTGGACGCGCACACCCACATGGAGCTGCCCTTCGGCGGCACCAACGCCTCGGACACCTTCGAGACCGGCACCCGCGCAGCCGCGTGGGGCGGCACCACCTCGATCATCGACTTCGCGGTGCAGCGGTACGGCGAGCGCGTCGAGGACGGCCTGGGCGCCTGGCACGCGAAGGCGGCCGGCAACTGCGCGATCGACTACGGCTTCCACCAGATCATCGGCGGCGTCGACGAGTTCTCGCTCAAGTCGATGGAGACCCTCGAGGCCGAGGGCATCACGTCGTACAAGCTGTTCATGGCCTACCCCGGCGTCTTCTACTCCGACGACGCGCAGATCCTCAAGGCGATGCAGAAGGCGGCCGACCTCGGTCTGCTCACGATGATGCACGCCGAGAACGGACCGGCGATCGACGCCCTGGCCGAGCAGCTCGTCAGCCAGGGCAAGACCGACCCGTACTACCACGGCATCGCGCGGGCCTGGCAGATGGAGGAGGAGGCCACCCACCGGGCGATCATGCTCTCCGACCTGACCGGAGCACCGCTGTACGTCGTGCACGTCAGCGCGAAGCAGGCCGTCGAGCAGCTCGCCTGGGCGCGCGACAAGGGCAAGAACGTCTTCGGCGAGACCTGTCCGCAGTACCTCTACCTCTCGCTCGAGGACCAGCTCGGCGCCACGAGCGACGAGTGGGGAACCTTCGAGGGCTCGAAGTGGGTCTGCTCCACCCCGCTGCGCTCGCGCGCCGAGGGTCACCAGGACTCGATGTGGCAGGCGCTGCGGACCAACGACCTGCAGATGGTCTCCACCGACCACTGCCCGTTCTGCATGAAGGACCAGAAGGAGCTCGGTCGCGGCGACTTCCGGGCGATCCCCAACGGCATCGGCTCGATCGAGCACCGGATGGACCTGATGTACCAGGGCGTCGTGACCGGTGAGATCACGCTGGAGCGCTGGGTCGAGCTGACCTCGACGACCCCGGCGCGGATGTTCGGCCTCCACGGCACCAAGGGCGTCATCGCCCCGGGCGCGGACGCCGACATCGTCGTCTACGACCCGAACGGGCACACCTCGATCGGCGTCGGCGAGGGCCGGACGCACCACATGAACATGGACCACTCGGCCTGGGAGGGCTACGAGATCGACGGTCACGTCGACGTGGTGCTCTCCCGCGGCTCGGTGCTGGTGGAGGGCGGCGAGTACTTCGGGCGCCCCGGGCACGGCAAGTACCTCAAGCGCGGCCAGTCGCAGTACCTCATCTAGCACGTCACCAGGTTTCGAGACGGTTGCTGCGCAACCTCCTCAACCAACCGAAGCGGAGGAACCTTCATGGATTTCGGAGTAGTGCTGCAGACCAACCCGCCGGCGCAGCGGACCGTCGCACTGGCCAAGCTGTCCGAGGAGCACGGGTTCGACTACGTCTGGACCTTCGACAGCCACCTGCTGTGGCAGGAGCCCTACGTCATCTACTCGGCGATCCTCGCCCAGACCGACCGCGTCATCGTCGGACCGATGGTGACCAACCCGGCCACCCGCGACTGGACCGTCACGGCCTCGGTGTTCGCGACCCTCAACGAGATGTACGGCAACCGGACCGTCGTCGGTATCGGCCGCGGCGACTCCGCCGTCCGGGTGCTCAACGGCAAGCCGACCACCCTGAAGGAGGTCCGCGAGGCCACCCACGTGATCCGCGAGCTGGCGAACTGCCGACCGGTGGAGGTCAACGGCACCACGCTGCAGTTCCCGTGGGCACGGACCTCGGCGGTCGAGGTGTGGATCGCGGCGTACGGACCGCTGGCGCTCAAGACCGCCGGCAAAGCCGGGGACGGGTTCATCCTGCAGCTGGCCGACGTGGACATCGCGAAGTGGATGATCGCGCAGGTCCGCGCGGCCGCCGAGGCGGCGGGTCGGGACCCGGACGCGATCACGTTCTGCGTCGCCGCTCCGGCGTACGTGGGAACGGACATCGCCCACATGCGCGAGCAGTGCCGCTGGTTCGGCGGCATGGTCGGCAACCACGTCGCCGACATCGTCGAGAAGCACGGCACCGGTACGGACTTCCCCCAGGCGCTGACCGACTACATCCAGGGCCGCAAGGACTACGACTACAACGAGCACGGCCGCGCCGGGAACACCCACACCGAGTTCGTGCCCGACGAGATCGTCGACCGGTTCTGCCTGCTCGGCACGCCGGAGGACCACATCGTCAAGCTCGAGGAGCTCAAGGCGATCGGCGTCGACCAGTTCGCGATCTACCTCCAGCACGACAACAAGGAGGAGACGCTGCGCCAGTACGGCGAGACGATCATCCCGGCGCTGCGCGACCACGTGACGGCCAAGGCATGAGGGCTCGCCTGGCGGTTCAGACCCTCCTCGGCGCCCTCGGCGTCCTGGCGGTCCTCGGCGCGTGGGAGGGCTACAAGGCGATCGGACCCGAGGAGGGCGTCAAGCTCTTCGGCACCGTGGTCCTCCCCCGGACCACCGACCTGGCGATGCCCAACATCTCGGACATGGTCGGCAAGTTCGACGACCAGGTCAACGTGTTCGCCGGCGACCAGACGATCGGTTCCGCCGTCCTCGACGCGTGCGGGTTCACCCTGCGGCTCGCCGCGACCGGCTGGGTGATCGGCGTGGTCGTCGGCCTCGCCCTCGCGCTGCTCATGACCCGGGTCCGGTTGGCGGAGTCGGCCATCCTGCCCTGGATCGTGCTGAGCCAGACCGTGCCGCTGATCGCGATCGCGCCGCTGGTCCGACGCTGGGGCTCGCAGATCCACCTCGGCGGCTGGACCTGGACCAGCGAGAACTCGGTCGCGGTGATCGCGGCGTACCTCGCGTTCTTCCCGGTCGCGGTCGGCGCCCTGCGCGGCCTGAAGTCGCCGCAGGCGGCCCACCTCGACCTGATGCACACCTACGGCGTGGGCTGGTGGCGCGGGCTGCTCACCCTGCGCCTGCCGGCCAGCGTTCCGTACCTGCTCCCTGCGCTGCGCCTGGCCGCGGCCAGCGCGGTGATCGGCACCGTCGTCGCCGAGGTCTCCATCGGCCTGCGCGGCGGGATCGGCCGGATGATCATCGAGTACGCCCAGTCCGCAGGCGGGGACCCCGCCAAGCCCTGGGCCCCCATCTTCGGGGCCGTCGGGGTCGGGCTCGTCGCCGCCGGCGCCGTCGGCGTCCTCGGCCTGCTGCTCCGTCCCTACCGTCGCGGGGAGGCCGCATGAACGCCGAACAGCCCGCCATCCGAGCCACGGGCCTCAGCCGCGTCTTCAGCGCCCGGAAGGGCGCCGGTGTCGTCGCGCTGGACGACGTCCACCTCGAGGTCGCTGCCGGCGAGTTCGTGTCCCTGATCGGCCCGAGCGGGTGCGGCAAGAGCACCCTGCTGCGGATCGTCGCTGACCTGGACTCCCCCACGGCCGGCGAGCTCACGGTCTTCGGGAAGAGCGCCCAGCAGGCCCGCCTGGACCAGGACTACGGCATCGCCTTCCAGCAGGCCGGGCTGCTGCCGTGGCGGACGGTGGCAGCCAACGTCGGCCTGCCGCTGGAGGTGCACCGGGTCGGGAAGTCCGCACGGTCCGCCCGGGTTGCGGAGCTGCTCGAGCTGGTCGGCCTCGCCGACTTCGCCAAGTCCTACCCCGACCAGCTCTCGGGCGGGATGCAGCAGCGCGTCGCGATCGCCCGGGCGCTCGCCGAGAGCCCGCGCCTCCTCCTCATGGACGAGCCGTTCGGCGCCCTCGACGAGATCACCCGCGAGCGGATGCAGGCCGAGCTGGTCCGGATCTGCAGCGAGACCGGCGCCGCGGTCCTGTTCGTCACGCACTCGATCCCCGAAGCGGTCTTCCTCTCCGACCGCGTGGTCGTGATGAGCCCGCGTCCGGGTCGGATCGTGGACGTCGTCGGCTCCCGACCCGAAGGCGGCCACGCGCGCGACGACGAGTTCCGTGACGCCGCGGAGTTCTTCCACACCGTTGCCCGGGTCCGCGAGCTGCTGCACGGCGCCCCGACCGCCGCGGCCCGGGGGGTCGAGAACCGATGACTGCCGGACCGATCGACACCACCACGACCGCGACGCTGCGCGTCCGGCCGTTCCCGAACGCCCGACTCTCCACCCTGCTGGCTCCGGCCGTCTTCGGCGTCCTGGTCATCGGCGCGTGGCAGCTGGCGATCAAGGTGTTCGACATCGACCCCTACATCGTCCCGTCGCCGTCGGCGATCTGGTCGGAGTTCACCGACAACCGCTCGTCGATCTGGACCGGGATGCAGGGAACCGGGAAGAACGCCCTGCTCGGCCTCGTGATCGGTGCGGTCCTCGGGATCCTCGGCGCGCTGCTCGCCCATGCCGTCCGGGCGATCGACCTGATGGCAGTCCCGGTCGTCGCGGCGCTGTCCGTCGTACCGATCGTGGCGCTGGCGCCGGCGATGTACACGATGTTCGGCGCCGCCGTGAACACCGCCCGGGTGATCGTCGCCGCGCTGACCGTGATGATCCCGGTCTACCTGAACACCTTGCGCGGGCTGCGCCAGGTCAAGCCGGTGCACCGCGAGCTCATGCGCGTGTACGCCGCCCCGCAGGGCTTCGTCGCGCGCGCCGTCACGCTGCCGACGGCGTCGCCGTACGTCTTCACGGGTCTGCGGATCGCCAGCTCGCTGGCCGTGATCTCCGCGCTCATCGCGGAGTACTTCGGCGGGCCGATCGACGGGCTCGGGAAGGCGATCACCACCGCCGCCTCGAGCAGCAACTACCCGCTCGCCTGGGCCTACGTGCTCGGGTCGATCCTGCTCGGCCTCACCTTCTACGTGGTCACCCTGCTCATCGAGCTCCGGGTGGCCCGCCACACCCTGCCGTCAGCGTCGACGGTCTGACCGCCCCGAAAGAAACCCGAGGAGAAAGCATGTTGCGTTCAACGAAAGCCAGGAGGCGCGGTGCGATCGTCGCCGCGCTCGCCCTGGCCCTCACGACCGTCCTGGCCGGCTGCGGCAGCGACGATGACGACAAGTCGAGCGCCAAGGGTCTGACGCCGGTCAAGCTGCAGCTGCAGTGGGTCGCGCAGGCACAGTTCGCCGGCTACTACGCCGCCGTCGCGCAGGGCTACTACAAGGACGAGGGACTCGACGTCTCGATCGTCGAAGGCGGACCGGACATCGTCCCGATCGACGCGCTGACCGCCGGCGACGTCGACTACGCGATCTCGTGGGTGCCGAAGGTGCTTGGCTCGATCGAGGCAGGCGCCGGGGTCACCGACGTGGCGCAGATCTTCGAGCGCAGCGCGACGACGCAGATCTCCTTCAAGGACAAGGGCATCACCACTCCGGCCGACCTCAAGGGCAAGAAGGTCGGCAGCTGGGGCTTCGGCAACGAGTGGGAGCTCTTCGCCGGCATGCAGAAGGACACCGTCGCGGTGAAGGACATCAAGCTGGTCCAGCAGGCGTTCGACATGAACGGCTTCCTCGCCGGCGACATCGACGCCGCGCAGGCGATGACCTACAACGAGTACGCCCAGGTCCTGGAGTCGAAGAACCCCAAGACCGGCAAGCTCTTCACGCCGGACGACCTGAACGTCATCAACTGGAACGACGTCGGAACCGCGATGCTCCAGGACGCCATCTGGGCGCCGAGCGACAAGCTCGACGACGCTGACTACGCCGATCAGACCGTCAAGTTCATCAAGGCCTCCATCAAGGGCTGGATCTACGTGCGCGACCACCCGGAGGAGTCGGCCCAGCTGGTCACCACCGCCGGTTCGGCGCTGGGCCAGAGCCACCAGCTCTGGATGACGAACGAGGTCAACAAGCTGATCTGGCCCTCCACCGGTGGGATCGGCAAGATCAACGAGGCGGCCTGGAAGCAGACCGTCGACATCGCCCTGGGCACCAAGAACGAGCAGGGCAAGACGATCATCTCCAAGGAGCCGCCTGCCACGGCGTACTCCAACGAGTACGTCGACAAGGCGCTGAGCGAGCTCGAGGCCGACGGCGTCGACGTCAAGGGGACCGGCTTCACCCCGCTGACGGTCACTCTCAAGGCGGGCGGCCAGTAGCCGTCCGTTCACTCACTCGGGAACTCCCCGACCGGCTGGTCGCCCAGCCGGTCGGGGAGCCGGAAGGACATCGATGAACATCTCCGAGCGCGACACCCGCGCGGCCGAGCTCGACCGCGCGCACGTCTTCCACTCCTGGTCCGCCCAGGGGGCCCTGGTGCCGTTCGTGGTCGCCGGCGGCTCGGGCTGCCGGGTCTGGGACGACAGCGGCAACGAGTACCTCGACTTCTCCAGCCAGCTGGTCAACCTGAACATCGGCCACCAGCACCCCAAGGTCGTGGCGGCGATCCAGGAGCAGGCCGGCAAGCTCGCGACGATCGCGCCGGCCACCGCGAACCTGGTCCGCGGCGAGGCCGCGAAGCGGATCACCGACCGCGCGCCCGACGGGCTGCGCAAGGTGTTCTTCACCAACGGCGGCGCCGACGCCAACGAGAACGCGATCCGGATGGCGCGCCTGCACACCGGCCGCGACAAGGTGCTCTCGACGTACCGGAGCTACCACGGCAACACCGGCGCGGCGATCGTCTCCACCGGCGACTGGCGGCGGGTGCCCAACGAGTTCGCCCGCGGGCACGTGCACTTCTTCGGCCCCTACCTGTACCGCAGCGAGTTCTGGTCGACCTCGCCCGAGCAGGAGTGCGAGCGGGCACTGCAGCACCTGCGACGCGTGATCGAGTCCGAGGGCCCCTCGAGCATCGCCGCGATCCTGCTGGAGACGATTCCCGGCACGGCCGGGGTCCTGACTCCCCCGCCGGGCTACCTCGCCGGCGTCCGCGAGCTGGCCAGCAAGCACGGCATCGTGCTGATCCTGGACGAGGTGATGGCCGGCTTCGGCCGCACCGGCGAGTGGTTCGCCCTCGACGCGTTCGACGTCGTGCCCGACCTGATCACCTTCGCGAAGGGTGTGAACTCCGGCTACGTGCCGGTCGGCGGCGTGATCATCAGCGACTTCATCGCTGCCGACTTCGACGACACCGTTTTCCCGGGCGGCCTCACCTACTCGGGCCACCCGCTCGCCGCCGCCTCGATCGTGGCGACGTTGGACGCGATGGACGACGAGGGCATCGTCGAGAACGCGAAGACCGTCGGGCGCGACCACATCGGTCCGGCGCTGGAGAAGCTCGCCGCCAAGCACGACGTGATCGGCGAGGTCCGCGGGAGCGGGGTGTTCTGGGCGCTGGACCTGGTCGCCGACCCCGAGACCCGGGAGCCGCTGCCGGCACCCCTGGTCGGGCAGGTCAAGAAGGAGCTGCTCGACCGCGGCCTGCTGCCGTTTACCGTGGAGAACCGTGTCCACGTCGTCCCGCCCTGCATCGTCACTCCCGACGAGGTCGCCGAGGCGATGAACACCTACGACGAAGTACTCACCCTTTTCACCACCGGAGGAATCGCATGACCGACGTCTTGGACCACTGGATCGACGGCGCCCCGAGCGCCGGTACGTCGACCCGCACCGGCGACGTCTTCGACCCCGCTCGTGGCGTCGTGGCCAAGCAGGTGCGCCTCGCGTCGGCCGCCGACGTCGACACCGCCGTCGCTGCCGCCTCGAAGGCGTTCACCGACTGGAGCCAGGCCTCGATCGCCAAGCGCCAGCAGGTGATGTTCAACTTCCGCGAGCTGCTCAACCAGCGCAGCGGCGAGCTGGCCGAGATCCTGACCGCCGAGCACGGCAAGGTGCTCTCGGACGCCGCCGGCGAGATCGCGCGCGGCCTCGAGGTCGTGGAGTTCGCGTGCTCGCTGCCGCACGTCCTCAAGGGCGCCATGAGCGAGCAGGTCTCCAGCGACGTCGACGTCTACACGCTCAAGCAGCCTCTCGGCGTCGTCGGCGTGATCACCCCGTTCAACTTCCCGGCGATGGTCCCGATGTGGTTCTTCCCGATCGCGATCGCCACCGGCAACACCGTGATCCTCAAGCCCAGCGAGAAGGACCCGTCGGCCTCGAACTGGATGGCCGAGCTGATGGCCGAGGCGGGGCTGCCGCCGGGCGTGCTCAACGTCGTCCACGGCGACAAGGAGGCCGTCGACGCGATCCTCGAGCACCCGGACATCGCGTCGGTCTCGTTCGTCGGGTCTACCCCGATCGCGAAGTACATCTACGAGACCGGCACGCGGCACGGCAAGCGCGTCCAGGCTCTCGGCGGAGCGAAGAACCACATGCTGGTGCTCCCGGACGCGGACCTGGACCTGGTCGCGGACTCCGCGGTCAACGCCGGCTTCGGTTCTGCCGGCGAGCGCTGCATGGCGATCAGCGTGGTGCTCGCGGTCGACACCGTCGCGGACACGCTGGTCGAGAAGATCAGCGAGCGGATGGCCACGCTCAAGATCGGTGACGGCCGGCGCTCCTGCGACATGGGCCCGCTGATCACGCGCGAGCACCGCGACAAGGTTGCGTCCTACATCGACGTCGCCGCTGCTGACGGAGCGACCGTGGTCGTCGACGGCCGCGGCATCGACGTGGACGGGGACGCCGACGGCTTCTGGCTCGGTCCCACGCTCTTCGACCACCTGCCGACGAGCTCCGCGGCATACACGGACGAGATCTTCGGCCCGGTGCTGTCGATCGTCCGCGTGTCCGGCTACACCGAGGGCCTGGAGATCATCAACTCCGGGATCTACGGCAACGGCAGCGCGATCTTCACCAACGACGGCGGCGCTGCCCGGCGGTTCCAGCGCGAGGTCGACGCCGGGATGGTCGGCATCAACGTGCCGATCCCGGTGCCGGTCGCCTACCACTCGTTCGGAGGGTGGAAGGCGTCCCTGTTCGGCGACGCGAAGGCCTACGGCCCCCACGGCGTGGACTTCTTCACCCGCGAGAAGGCGGTCACCGCGCGGTGGCTGGACCCGAGCCACGGTGGCCTGAACCTCGGCTTCCCGCAGCACGACTGATCGGTGACCTCCCGACTGCTGGCTGTCACGATCGACGCCCGCGACCCTTCGGCCCTGGCCGGCTTCTGGTCGCGGGTGCTCGGCCGTGAGCAGGTCGCCGACGCGCGCGGTGGCACCAGCCTGCTCCCGACCGACGAGCCCGGGTTCCGGATCCGGTTCGTCGCCGACGACAGCCCGCACTCGGTGTCGCACCAGACCCACTTCGACCTGACCAGCACCTCCCTGGCGGACCAGCAGTCCACGGTCTACGGAGCACTCGACGACGGGGCGAGCCACCTCGACGTGGGCCAGCTCCCCGAGGAGGAGCACGTCGTCCTGGCCGACCCGGAGGGCAACCCGTTCTGCGTCGTCGAGCCGGGCAACAGGTTCCTCGAGGGCTGCGGCGTGCTCGGCGCACTGTCGTGCGACGGGTCGCAGCAGGTCGGCTACTTCTGGAGCGCGGCCCTGGACTGGCCCCTGGTCTGGGACCAGGACGAGGAGACGGCGATCCAGTCCCCGCTCGGCGGATCCAAGATCAGCTGGGGCGGCCCGCCGTACGACCCGAAGACGGGCAAGAACAAGATCCACCTCGACCTGCTGGGTGACGAGAACGAGGTGGCCCGGCTGGTGGGCCTGGGCGCGACGCCGGTCGACATCGGCCAGGGCGAGGTCGACTGGACCGTGCTGGCAGACCCGGACGGCAACGAGTTCTGCGTGCTGCCGGCCGGTCAGCTCTTGTAGATCCGGACCCAGTCGACCAGGAAGTCCTTGCGGTTCGTGCCGGCCGCGACCGGACCGGCGTACCCGCCGCCGATCGCGAGGTTGAGCACGAAGTAGAACGGCTTGTCGAAGGACCAGCGCATCCCGGAACGGACCACCTGCTTCTTGGTGATCTTGGCGTAGACCTTGCCGTCGTACTTGGCGGTGAACGACTTCTTGGTCCAGGTGATCGTGTAGACGTGCCAGCCCGAGCTCAGTGGCTTCTTGGCGACGCCTTCCTTCGTGACGTAGCGGTGCTTCCCCTTCGCGTCGACGCCGTGCAAGGTCGTCTTGAGCATCTTGGGCTTGCGACCGAGGGCCTCGAGCACGTCGAATTCACCGGACCGCGGCCACTTCACCTTCGGCTCGTCGGCGCCGATCGCCCAGAAGGCCGGCCACACACCGTTCCCGGCGGGCACCTTCGCCCGGATCGCGATCCGGCCGTACTTGCGGTGCATCTTGCCCAGGGTCACCAGTCGCGCCGAGGTGTAGTCGTTGGTGGTGCCGCCGCAGGCGTGACCCGGCTGGCGCAGCGCGGAGATCACCAGGACGCCCTTGCCGTTCTGGTAGCTGTTGGCGCGGCTCGAGGTGTAGCACTGGAGCTCGCCGTTGCCCCAGCCGTTGCCACCTGTCTGGGTGGTCCAGCTCTTCGAGGACGGGGCGCTTCCCGCGCGGCCGCTGAACTCGTCGCGCCAGATCGGCTTCGCCTTCTTGGCTCCGAGTGCAACAGCTGCGTTCGGCGCTGCCCCAGCAGTGACCACGACCGCGAGCAGCACGGCCACGAGAGCAACCACCTGGGTGGTGCGTCCACGGATCATCGGTATCCCTCGCGATTTAGGAGAACCACGAGTCTCTCAGACCCGGTAGATCCGCACCCAGTCGATGACGAACTTCTGCTTGTCGACCTTCGGGTCGACCGGGCCGGGGTAGCCGCCACCCATCGCCAGGTTCAGGACGAGGTAGAAGTCGTGCCCGAACGGCCAGACCCCTCCTGCCTTCGCGATCTCCGCACGCGTGAAGGTCGCGTACTCGGCACCGTCGTAGGTGTAGGTCAGCTTGTCGGCCGTCCACTCGACGCCGTAGGTGTGCCAGGCCTCGTCGATGTCGACCGGCGCCTGGATCTCCTTGCTCAGCGGGACGTGGGTCCCGTCGGCCGTCGCGGCGTGCGCGGCGGCGAGGACCCGGCGCGGGAGCCGAGCGATGTACTCGAGGATGTCGAACTCTCCGGAAGCGGGCCACTTCTTGCCCTCGTCGTCCGAGCCGAGTGCCCAGAAGGCCGGCCAGACACCCATCGCGTTCGGCACCTTGGCGCGGATCTCGATGCGGCCGTACTTGAACTCGAACTTGCCCCGGGTGTCCAGTCGCGCTGAGGTGAATGCGTTCCGGTTGCCGTCGACGCAACGGTGGCCGGCACCGGGCGCCCTGATCGCCGTGATGACCAGGTGGCCGTCGCCGTCGAGGCTGCTGTTGGCATCGTCCGCGGTGTAGCACTGCGTCTCGTCGTTGCCCCAGCCGTCGCCACCTTCAGCGTGGCGCCAGTGCGCTGGGTCAGGCGCGACGCCCGCAGAACCGGAGAAGTCGTCGGACCAGATCGGCCGGTCATACCCCGCGACCATATCGCGGATCTTGCGGTCGGGCACGACGAGCAGGACGATCGTGACAGCCAGAACCGCCACCGCTGCCAGGAATGTCAGGTACCTACCGATTCGCAGCCGAACCGGCGGTTTCGTCGTCGTGCGGATCTCGGATTCCTTCCAACTGAACGCCTGAGTGCCGATATCGTTCGAGCCGCGAGCGGGCCCTCACCCTCGTTCCGCGGCTCACTCCACCATGCATCGGGAACGGACGGAGGGATCAGGTGACGGCGCTGCAACCTAACACCGATCCCGACGTCGCGACCGACGTTCAGCGCGGACCCTCCGCGGCCTCCGCGCTCGACCAGCTGCCGCCGATCGAGTCGCTGCACACGGCCCCGGGCCGGGCCTCGGTCGACCGCTACCTGGACCCCGCTGGACGGTGGATCCAGGTCGCCAGCCTGGTCGGCTACCTGCCCGCCGTCGTGTGCATCGGCATCTTCTCGCTGCGCTCTCCGTGGCTGTGGCCGTTCCTGGTCGTCGTCGCGATGAACCTGACCGGCCTGTGCCTCACCGCCTACACCGCACTGCGCCGCGGACAGGTCACCTCCGAGAGTCACCAACGGCAGTGGAACGAGTGGCTCGACGACCGTTTCGTCGACGGCGCGTTCCCGACCGTGGACGTGTTCCTCCCGTGCTGCGGCGAGCCCCTCGAGGTGCTGCGCAACACCTACCGCCACGTCAGCCGGCTGCAGTGGGGGCCAGGGCTCCGGGTCTGGGTCCTCGACGATGCTGGGTCCAGCAAGGTCGCAGAGGCTGCCGCATCGTTCGGCTTCGAGTACCTGTCGCGCCCCAACCGCGGTGAGATGAAGAAGGCCGGCAACCTCAAGTACGCCTTCGAGCACAGCGACGCCGACCTGATCGCGATCTTCGACGCCGACTTCTGCCCGCGGGACGACTATCTGCTGCAGCTCGTTCCCTACTTCGACGACGCCGAGGTCGGCATCGTCCAGAGCCCGCAGTACTTCGCCACGACTCCGACGATGGGCTGGCTCGAGCGCGGCGCCGGCTCCACCCAGGAGATGTTCTACCGCTGGATCCAGAAGTCCCGGGACTCGCTGGGCGCCGCCATCTGCGTCGGCACCTGCGCGATCTACCGACGAACCGCCCTGGAAGCCGCCGGTGGCTTCACGCAGATCGAGCACAGCGAGGACGTGCACACCGGCGTCGCCGTCGTCGGCGCCGGCAGTCGGCTCCAGTACGTGCCGGCCGTGCTGTCCCAGGGCCTGTGCCCCGACGACCTGTCCTCGTTCGTGAACCAGCAGTACCGCTGGTGCACCGGCTCCCTGTCGCTTCTCGCCCAAGGGCTGAAGCACCACTACGGCGTCCCGTACCGCCAGCGCCTCTGCTTCTGGTCCGGCTTCATGTACTACCTCTCGACCGCGGTCAACGCGCTAGCGCTGCCGATCCCCGGTCTGGTGATGCTGATCTTCTACGCCGAGGACATCCAGACCAAGCACCTGGCGCCGTTCCTGCCCGCGCTGCTGGTCCAGCTGGTGCTGATGCCCCGCCTGATGACCACGCGGTGGCGACCCGACGTGGTCCGGGTACAGCTCGCCTACAGCTTCGCCCACCTCGTCGCGCTGATCCACGCCGTACGGCGGCGCTCTGCGACGTGGGTGCCGACCGGGGCCGGCTCGGCGGTCGGCCCGATCGCGACCCAGGTGGGCCGCATCGCTGTCGTCGCGATCAGCGCGACGGTCATCACGTCGTGGACAGCGCTCGCGGTCGACGTGCACCGCTACGGGTTCGAGCGGTACAGCGTCCTGGTCGTCTTCATGGCGCTGTACTCCTACTACGCGATCCCGCTGGTGGTCGCGTTCGTGAAGATGCTCGCGGGTGCGCCGTCGGGCAAGCGCAGGCGCCGGCGGGAACCGGACCGGGTCGAGGAATCGGTGGCCGAGAGCAGACTCCCGTTGTCCGACGCGGTCGCACGCACCGTGCTGATCGTCGCCCTCGGCCTCTACGCCACCGGCCTCATCGACCTGGGCCCGTTCCTGCTCCGCTAGTCGGACTCGACCGCGCGCTGCACCAGCTCGGCCAGCGCCCGGTACGCCGCAGCGTCGTCGACGCCCGCGGCCGCCTCGATCCGGCCGGCCTGGATCGCCGTCATCACCTCGGCGACGGCCGCGCCGACGAACCGCGCGTTGACCGGGCGCAGACGTCCGTCCGCGACACCGGCGGCCACGATGTCCTGCACCCGCTGCGCAGCCCGACGGGTGTTGTCCTCGTAGAGCTCCTGGGCCGGCGGGTAGGCCGCCAGGTCGGCGTGGAACTTCTCGGATGCCGGGGCCAGCTCGTCGGAGACCCCGGCGAGGTAGACCTGCAGCCGCTGACCGGTGTCGGGCTCGGCCTGGACCCTCGCCTCGATCCGTTCGGCCGCGCGCCGGAAGTAGCGGCGTACGGCGGTGCGGATGATTTGCTCCTTGCTGGACGCCACCAGGTACAGCGTCGAGCGCGAGCAGCGCAGCCGGGCGGCGAGCTCCCCCATGCCGAAGGACAGGAACCCCTCGGCGAGGTAGAGGTCGATCAGCGACTCCAGGATCACGTCGCCACGTTCGTCGGTCGCCATGCAAGCAGAGTACCAGAATAGATACTCTGGTACTGAGTCTGTTACCGTCGCTCCATGCCTGCACGCCGCATCCTGCCCACCGCCGAAGCCGTCGACCTGCTCAACCTGGTCCGCGACCTGACCACCCGCGAGCTGCTGCCGCTGGCCGCGTCGGCCGAGCGCACCGAGGAGTTCCCACGGGAGGTCTTCCGGCTGCTCGGACGCACCGGCGTCCTCGGCCTCCCCTACCCCGAGCAGTACGGCGGAGGCGGCCAGCCCTACGAGGTCTACCTCCAGGTGCTCGAGGAGATCGGCAGCGTCTGGTCCAGCGTCGGGGTCGGCGTCAGCGTGCACGCGCTGTCGTGCTTCGGCCTGGCCACCGCCGGGACCGAGGAGCAGAAGCAGGCCTGGCTGCCCGACATGCTGGGCGGCGAGCTCCTCGGCGCCTACTGCCTCTCCGAGGCGCACGCAGGCTCCGACCCGGCGGCGATGCGGACCACGGCGAAGCGCGACGGGGACGAGTACGTCCTCAACGGCGCCAAGGCCTGGACCACGCACGGAGGGCAGGCCGACTTCTACAAGGTGATGGCGCGTACCTCCGACGACCGCAACGGCATCTCCTGCTTCCTGGTCCCCGCCGACTCCCCCGGCCTGACCGCGGACGCCCCGGAGCAGAAGATGGGCCTGACCGGATCGACCACCGCGACGATGCTGTTCGACAACGTCCGGATCCCCGTGGAGCGACGCCTCGGCGCCGAGGGTGACGGTCTCAAGATCGCCCTGGCCGGGTTGGACTCGGGCCGGCTCGGCATCGCGGCCGTCGCCGTCGGCCTCGCCCAGGGGGCGCTCGACCACGCCGTCGCGTACGCCAAGGGCCGCGAGACCTTCGGCAAGCGCATCCTCGACCACCAGGGGCTCTCGTTCGTCCTGGCCGACATGGAGGCCGCGGTGCAGACGGCGCGCGCGACGACCCTGCACGCCGCCCGCCTCAAGGACGCCGGCCTACCGTTCAGCCGGGAGGCGTCGATCGCCAAGCTGGTCGCCACCGACAACGCCATGAAGGTCACCACCGACGCCGTCCAGGTGCTCGGCGGCTACGGCTACACCCGGGACTTCCCGGTGGAGCGGTTCATGCGCGAGGCCAAGGTGATGCAGATCTTCGAGGGCACCAACCAGATCCAGCGGATGGTCATCGGCCGGTCCCTCGACAAGGACCCTGGCGGCTCGATCACCCGCGCCTGAGGCCCTCCACCCACGCGTCGATCGACCCGGCGACCTGCTCCCAGCCGACCTCGAGCATCAGGTTGTGCGCCATCCCGGCGAAGATCTGCGGCTCCACGCCGTACGCCGACCCGGTCGCGCGCACGTCGTCGGGCGGGAAGATCCGGTCGAGCTCACCGCCGAGCACCAGCATCGGCACCTTCCCGCGGATCCTCTTCCGACGCGGCAGCCTCAGCACCAGCATGTCGAGGAACGCGCGGTAGGACTCGTTGCCCAGTGCGGCGGCGTAGGCCTGCACCAGGGGCTCCTCGATCGCGTCGGAGAAGAACATCTCCCGAGTCCGCTGCGGGCCGGCGACGATCGGGTACAGGTCGAAGGTGGTCAGCGACCGGGCGAGCCGTGCCGGGTGCCGGCGGGCCAGTCCGAGCACGACCCCGACGACGCCCCGCGGCGGTACCGAGGCGACCAGCACCGCACCCGCGGCGTCGAACTTCTCCAGGTACTTCTGCAGCACGAACCCGCCCATCGAGTGGGCGACGATCACCGGGGGCCGGTCGAGCTTCTCCACCGCGTGCCGGACGTCGGCCACGTAGTCGGCGACCGCGTGCCACCCGAGCCGCTGCGGCCCACGGCCCCTGCCGTGCCCGCGCAGGTCGACGGTGTGCACGTCGTACCCGAGCGCCTCGAAGTACGGCACGAAGTGCTCGTCCCAGCACCACGAGCCGTGCCAGGCGCCGTGGACCAGGAGCAGCGGAGGCTTGGTCATGAGGTGAGGCTAGTGGCGGTCGGCCTGGTCCCCGGTCGGCGGTTCGGAATCGCGCAGCGCACCCCAGTTGCCGACGATCGCGGCGACCGGCGGATCACCGCCGCGACGATGCACATCGCCACAGCGGCAGGCGTCGACCAGAGCCTGACCACGGTCCCGGCCAGGCCGAAGAGCACCAGGCAGGTGCCCATCAACCAGAAGTACGCGCGACGCTGCGGAGTCCGCCCCATGCCTCGACGGTAACCCTGGGGGTTTCGAGACGGTCGCTGCGCGACCTCCTCAACCAACCGGACCGCGCTTGCGCGACCTCCTCAACCAACCGGGTTGCGGATCCACGCCACGGTGCGACGGGCGATCTCCGGGCCGCAGTCCTCCTGGACGAAGTGGCTGCCGTCCAGGCGGTCGTGCGGCTGGCCGTGCGTGCCGGGGACGTGCTCGTGCAGCGGCTTGTCGGCCTTGCCGAGGATCGGGTCGTGCCGGCCGAACAGCGTGAGGAACGGCTTCTCCCACTCGCCGAGCGCAGCCCACGCCTTCAGGTTCGCCGGAGCGGCCGGGTCCTTCGGCGAGGTCGGGACGAGGCCGGGGAACGCCCGGGCGGCGGCCTTGTACTTGGAGCTCGGGAACGGGGCGTCGTACGCCGCCTTCTCCGCCGCGCTCAACGACCGCTTGGTGCCGGTGTCGACGATCCGGCCGATCGGGAACAGCGGCGAGTACGCCGTGAACGCGCGCCAGATCTTGAACGCCGGACCCGGGTTGCGGTCGCCGGTCGGCAGGAACCCGTTGGCCACCACGATCCGGTCGAAGCGCTCCGGGTTCTCCGCCGCGAGGCGCAGCCCGAGCAGCGAGCCCCAGTCCTGGCAGATCAGGGTGATGCCGCGGAGGTCGACGGCCTCGAGCCAGGCGGTCAGCCAGTCATGTGCTGGGCGTAGCTGAAGATCGTGCGGTCGGTCGGCTTGTCGGACTTGCCGAAGCCGATCAGGTCCGGTGCGACCGCCCGCATCCCGGCGTCGGTGAACACCGGGATCATCGAGCGGTAGAGATAGCTCCAGGTCGGTTCGCCGTGCAGCATCAGCACCGGCGCCGCGTCGCCCGGGCCCTCGTCGACGTAGTGGACCCGGAACCCGTCGACCTCGATGTAGTGCGGCTCGAACGGGTAGTCCGGGAGGTCGGCGAAGCGGGCGTTCGGCGTACGGATGCTGTCCTTGCGAGCCATCGGGTCTCCTCAGGCAGAGGGGTTCGGGATCACTCGGTCGCGCGTGATCGAGGCGAGGTCGGCCGCACCCGAGAGGGCCATGGTCAGGTCGAACTCGGCGATCACGTTGGCGACCACCTCGGCGACACCGCGCTCGCCGGCGAGCGCGAGGCCGTACATGTAGGGCCGGCCGAGCAGCACCGCATCGGCACCCAGCGCCAACGCGGTGAACACGTCCGCGCCGGTGCGGATGCCGCTGTCCAGCAGCAACGTGGCGTCGTCACCGACCGCCTCCCGGATGGTGATCAGCGCGTCGAGCGAGGCGATCGCGTTGTCGACCTGGCGACCGCCGTGGTTGGAGACGATCACCGCGTCGACGCCGGAGTCGAACGCCCTCGTCGCGTCGTCGGGGTGCAGGATCCCCTTGAGCACCACCGGCAGCTTCGTGCGCTCCCGCAGGGTCGCGAGGTGATCCCAGCTCAGGCCGGGGTTGGAGTAGATGTCGAGGAACGTCTCGACCGCGGCCCGCGGCTCCGGCGAGCGCAGGTTCGCGCCGAACGAGCCGGGGTGGTTGCGGGTCATGGAGATCAGCGTCCGGATCGCCCCGAGGGTCACCTCGGTCTTCTCCTTCGCGGCCCCGGCCGCTGCCGCCACCCGCTCCCGGACGATCTCGGCGAACCGCGGGTCGGAGGTGTACTGCGCGATGCCCTGACCGCGGCTGAACGGCAACGAGCCGATGTTGAGGTCCATCGGTCGCCAGCCCAGCAGCGTGGTGTCGAGCGTGACGACCAGCGCGCCGGCACCGATCGCCTCGGCCCGGTGGATCATCGAGTCCACCAGGCCCTCGTCGGTGCTCCAGTAGAGCTGCACCCAGCGCGGGGTGTCGCCCATCTCGGCGGCGCAGTCCTCCATCGGGTTGCAGCCCTGGTTGGAGAACACGTACGGGACGCCGTTGGCGGCCGCACCGCGCGCGATCTTCAGGTCGCTGTCGTCGGCCATCAGCGCACCGGCGCCGACCGGGGCGAGCAGGACCGGCGCCGGCAGCTTCGTGCCGAGCAGGTCCAACGACAGGTCGCGGGTGGTGTTGCCGTGCGCCATCCGCGGCACGATCGACCAGCGGTCGAAGGCGGCACGGTTGTTGCGCATCGTGCGCCCCTCGCCGGCGCCGCCGGCGACGTACGCCCACGCGGTCGGGGTGCTCGCCGCCTCGGCGCGCGCCTCGAGGGTCGCGAAGTCGGTCGGGACGGCGGGGACGCGCCCGAAGACTCCCTCGCGGTAGATCTTCTCCTGGCGGGCCCGACCCGGGCCGCGGCCTGCGCTCTCTGGGGTGCTCACGCGGACACCCTAGTGAGCCGGTCGAGGGGCCTCGCGAGACCCGGATCACGTTCAAGGCTTTCGTAACAAATGTCCGAGTCCGTCGTTGAACAGCCCGAACCTCCCACACGGACGAAGGACACCGCGATGCACGCTCTCCCGGCCCCCCAGCTCATCACCGCGCTGGTCGAGAACCTCGACGACCAGCTGCTGCGCACCGGCACCGACCGCGCCTTCGTCATCCAGCTCTGCTCGGAGGCGATCGGGTTCTCCTGGACGCTGAGCAAGAACCTCACCGACGGTCACGTCGGCCAGCGCGCGCGGAACTCCGCCGCCCTGCTGCTCGAGCTCGGCTGCCCCGAGGTCTCCGCCGAGCTGCGCGAGCGGATCTCGGTCGCCTGCGAGGTCATCGCCGTGGGCGCCCGGACCGGATGGATCAGGGACTGACCGGCATCAACCGACCTGGGAGACCTTGACGCCCTTCCAGAACGCGACCCGGTCGGTGACCATCGAGGCCTTCTCGAACGGATCCGGGTAGTACCAGGCAGCGTCGGCGTTGACCTCGCCGTCGACCGTCACCGAGTAGTACGACGCGGTGCCCTTCCACGGGCACAGCGTGTGGGTCTCGGAATTGGAGAAGTACTCGCGGTTGAGCGAGGACTCGGGGAAGTAGTGGTTGTTCTCGACGACGACCGTGTCGTCGCTCTCCGCCAGCACCACGCCGTTCCAGGTGGCCTGCATCGTCATGTCGTACTCCTTACGCGGGACTCATCCAGACCCTACGGTGATGCCCATGACGCTCCTGCGACGCAACGAGATCTCTCCCCTCCCCCCGGTCGCCGAGGGCATCGGCCTGCCGTGGGACGTCGCCGTCGACGACGCGGTCGCGGAGCTGGCCCGTGCGCGGGAGCAGTACGGGGACACGTTCGTCGTCGAGACCGGTCGCGACCGCTACCTCTTCACGTTCTCCCCCGTCGGGGTCGAGTCGTTCTACGCGCTGCCCGAGGAGAGCGCGAGCAAGGGCGTCGCGGACTACCTGATGCTGCGCCGCAAGCTGCCCGACGAGATCTTCGACGGACGACGCACGCTCCCGGGCGGGCTGTTCCGCAAAGGTGACGTCGCGAACTACCTGGTGAACCTCCGCGCCGCGCTGGAGACCACCACCGTCGAGCTCGGCGGCTCCGGCACCGTCGACGTCTTCGCGGTCACCCGCCGGCTGGGCCACCGGATGGGACTGGCCTCCTGGGCCGGGCCGGGCTGCGCCGAGGGTGAAGCCTTCGAGCGGCTCGTGGTCGCGTTCGACACCCTCGACGGGTCCGACGCCTTCGTGCACCCGGATGCCATGGCCGCGGTCGCCGCGTCGGGGAAGGCCGCCGAGCTCGCGGCGCTCGCCGAGATCACCGAGGTGATCGGTGCGGTGGTGGACGAGCAGGGCGGGAGCGACCTGTTCGCCCGGATCGTCGAGGCCTGGGACGGTGAGGCGGACGACGTACGGCGCCAGGGCGTCGCCTGGGACATCGCCCTGATCCACATCGCGTCGATGTCGAACCTCGCCGCAGCGCTCGGCTGGTCGTTGGTCGACCTGGTCGAGCACCCGGACGAGGCGGCCGCCGTGGTCGCCGGCGACCAGGCCCTCGCGGAGCGCTGCACGCTGGAGTCCACCCGGCTCGCGCAACGCTCGATCATGGGGCGCACCGTGATGGCGCCGGTCGACCTCGACGACGGCACCACGACGTACACGGTCGGCCCCGGGGCCACGATCGCGACGCTGCTGCCGTTGACCAACACCTCCTCGGCGCCGGGTTACGAGGACTGGCAGCCCGACCGGTGGAACCGGAGCCGGCTGGCCGACCCGAGCGCGCTCGCCTCGCCGACCCTGGTGACGGCGTTCGGCCACGGCAAGCACTCCTGCCCCGCCCAGCCGTTCTCGCTGGCGGCGATGTCGATGGCGGTCACGCACCTGCTGTCCGCCTACGAGCTCGAGGCGGGCTGGTCGGCGTACCCGGTGCCGGTGCCGGCACAGATCGGCGGTGTCGCGCGCGCCGATGGTGCGTGCCCGCTGCGGTACCGCGCCCGGGTCGACTGACTTCCGCAACATGAACGGAATGTAAATATTTGATCACATGGTCAAACTGAGACCTGGACCACAGACAACCGGGCAGAACGCGGCCTACCGTCGAAGACATGAGGCTGCATCCCCAGGACAAGAAGATCCGCATGATCCGTTCACTGCCGCTCTTCGCTGACTGCAAGACCCGGGAACTCGCCGAGGTCGCCGCCATCGCTGACGAGATCCTGCTCCCCGCAGGACGGGTGATGGCCCAGGAGAACGCCGAGGGTGGCGAGTTCATCGTCATCGCCGAGGGCACCGCGCAGGTGACCGCCAAGGTCCAGCACGGCGACCAGACCATCGCCGACCTCGGGGCCGGGGACTTCTTCGGCGAGATCGCCCTGCTCACCGGTCGCCGTCGCAACGCCACCGTCGTCGCGACCACCCCGGTCCGGGCGCTGGTGATCGAGGGGCACGCGTTCCTGAGCCTGCTCGAGCACTCGCCGAGCATCCGCGCGCGGGTCGAGCTCGCCGTGGCCGAGAGGCTCGCCCGAGCCAGTTGAAGAGGACCGGGAACAGCGGCCTGATACACGGCCGCGGCGACCGGCTAGACCGCCCGTGCCCGGCTACAGACAACGGCCCTGCGGCGGGTCTAGGTTCCCCCACATGAGGTTGCACAAGAATGCCAAGGCCGAGCTGATCCGTTCCCTGCCGCTGTTCGCCGGATGCACCTCCGGCGAGGTGGCCGAGGTCGCCGCGATCGCGGACGAGATCGACCTCGCAGCCGGTCGCCGGCTGGCGACCGAGCACGCCGACGGGCAGGAGTTCGTCGTCATCATCGACGGCACCGCCACCGTCACCCAGGGCGACACCGTCATCTCCGAGCTCGGGGCCGGAGACTTCTTCGGCGAGATCGCCCTCATCAAGGGGACCCCTCGGACCGCGAGCGTGGTCGCGACCACGTCGGTGCACGCCCTGGTCATCGAGGGGCACGCCTTCCGCCGCCTCCTCGAGGACGCCCCGGACATCCGGGAGAAGGTCGAGCGCGCGCTCGCCGAGCGCACCGAAAGCTGAATCCGTCCGGGACACGACCGTCCGGAATCGCCGGTTCGGTACGCATGAGACGCGTGTGACGCCTAGGGTTGAGCCTGCTCAGTAACCCCGCAGACGAGGTGGACCCGTGGCGTTCGGTGACTACGTTCGAGTACTCCGGACGTATTGGAAGTCGATCCTTGCCGTGACCGTGCTCGGCGCGGCCGTCGGAGCCGGCATCACGTTCGTGATGACCCCGATGTACACCGCCTCCGCGCAGGTCCTGTTCACGCCCGACATCGGCGACGGTGGCGGCCAGGACATGGCGTTCGCCGGGACCTACGCCCAGGGCCGGATGGTCAACTACGCCGACCTCGTCAAGAGCGAGAAGGTGCTCGGCCCGGTCGTCGACCAGGACGACCTCCGGCTCAACGAGACCCCCAAGCAGCTGAGCGAGCGGGTCAGCGGCGAGTTCACCACCGGTTCGACCGTGATGACCGTCAACGTCGAGGACGAGAACGCCGAGACCGCCCGCAAGGTCGCCGGCGCCGTCGCGCAGAGCCTGATCACCCAGGTCGCGGCCGCCGAGCTCCAGGCACCGATCCAGGACGGTCAGGCTCGGGCACCGCGCAGCTCGGTGACCGGCGTCCAGATCTCCAACCCGGTCAAGCCGGACTCCGCCAGCTCACCGGACCTCAAGCTGTACGCCGCCGGCGGCACGATGCTCGGGCTGCTGCTCGCGCTCGCGATCGCTCTGGTCCGGTTCGTGCGCAGCACCTCCCGCCCGCGGCCCTCGGTCGCCACCGCCGGCCAGCCCGTCGTACCGCCGCGTCCGGTGGTCCCGCAGGTCCCGGCTCCCCCGGCGCCCAGCGTGCTGACCGCGATGGCGCAGACCGAGGCGCCGACCAACCCGAAGCGGTCGGGCAAGCGAACGAGGCGCTGACATGCCCGAGTACGACCCGGAGACCGGCGAGGAGTGGGTCTTCCCGAACCACGGCTTCCAGCTCTGGGCGCACATCGGGATGCTGCTCTACAACTACGTCATCACCTACCAGCCGTTCCAGTGGGTGCGGCTGACGCACCTGCGGATCTGGGGCGCGAAGATCGGCAAGGGCTCGCACATCCTGCGCGGGACCACGGTCATCGACATCCACGGGATCAAGATCGGCAAGGACTGCTCGATCGGTTTCCGCTGCCTGCTCGACGGTCGCGGGACCACTGGGCTCTACAAGCAGCGCACCGACGGGCTGACCATCGGCGACCACGTGATCATCGCCAGCGACACCCAGTTCCTGCCCGGTGGCCACGACCCGAACTCGGTCGACTTCGCCCCGGTACGCCGCAAGACCTACGTCGAGGACTACGCGTGGATCGCGAGCCGCTCGACCATCGAGGGGGGCGTCCGCATCGGGCGCGGCGCCGTGGTCGGCACCTGCTCCCTGGTGCGCAAGGACATCGCACCGATGGCGATGGTCGCCGGCGTCCCGGCCAAGGTGATCGGTACCCGCGAGGCACCGCTGACCCACGAGACGTTCTGGCGTCCCTGGTTCCTGTGAACGCCGACCTGCGGGTGATCTACCTGGCACCGCACTCGGGATCCTCGGGTGTGGGTGACTACGCCGACGACTTCGCCGCTGCCGTCGGTCCGCACGTGCGCGAGCTGGTCGAGTTCCGGCACGGGCCCGCGCGGGCCGACACCGCACTCGGGATCCGGCGCGAGCGCCGCCGCCTGCGTGACCTGGTCCGCTCGTACGACGACGGCACCCCGCTGGTCGTGCACTGCGAGCTCAGCGGTGGTGCAGCCGTGCCGTTCTGGTCGGTGCGCCCGCTGATCCGGGAGGGCGTCCGGGTGACCGCCACCCTGCACGACCCGCCGCGCCCGGTCTGGTACCCGTTCCTGACCCGCGGCGTCAGCAAGGGCCGGGTCCTCAACCAGGCCGTCCACCGGCCGCTGCACCGCGTCCTCGAGGGGGTCGAGCGCCGCACGTTGGCCGACGCCGACCTGTTCGTGCTGACCAGCACGGGCGCCGCTGCGACCCGTGCCCTGGGGATCGGGCGCAGCGTCACCGAGGCGCGCCTCATCCTCCCGGTCCGCGCCCCGATCCCGCCGGTGGCCGAGCGCCCGGTCGCCGTCGGCCTCTTCGGCCACGTCTACACCGGCAAGGGCTTCAACCTCGTCCCCGAGCTGCGCCGGCGGTTGCCCGCCGGGGTGGCGCTCCGGGTCGCCGGGCGCGGGACCGAGAACCTCCCGCCGACTCCGGGCGTCGAGATCCTCGGCGCCGTCGAGGGGGCGGACGAGGACGCGTTCTTCGCCTCGGTCCGGTTGCTGCTGATGCCCTACGACCGTCCGCAGGTCGGCCGTCACCCGATGCTTCCGGCCTCGGCGACGCACACGCACGCGCTCGCCTACCGGACCCCGACGCTGGCGCTGCGCTCGCCCGACACCGCGTTCCTCGAGGCCGAGAACCTCGCCGTGGTGGTGGCAGGCGGAGCCGGAGCGCTGGCCGAGGAGGCCGGACGGCTCGCCACCTCGGCGACCGATCTCGCGCGCCTCGTCGGTGACATCGACGCGTACCTGGCCAAGGATGCCGTCCGCGATCCCGCCGCACCGTTCCTCGACGTCTGGACGCGGTCGTGACCGCGGTGCCGGAGAAGAGCACCCGGCGGACGATCCTGTCGGCGGTCTGGATGTTCGGCGGCCGCGGGCTCGGCCTGCTCTGGGCGCTGCTGCTGACCAAGCACCTCGGCATCGCCGGGTACGGGCAGTTCGCCGTCGGCATCGGCGCCGCTGCCCTGATCTCCATCCCGGTGGACGCCTACTACCTGGTGCGCTCGCCGCGGGTCGACGACGACCAGTTCGAGGTCGACCGCGCCTCGCGCTACTGGCTCGGCGTGCTGCTGTTCGCCGCCGGCCTAGCCCTCTTCACGGTCTGGCTGCCGGCCGGCCTGGCGCTCGGCAAGGCCGGGGGCGACGTGTTCTTCAACGCCCAGAAGAGCACCGCGATCCGCACCGGCCGCCCCGACAACGCGTTCGCGCTGGACTCGGCCCGCCAGGGCCTGAGCCTGGTGGCGGGCGTGGTCGTGATCCTCGCCGTCGACGACGCGTCGATCCGCCTGCTGAGCCTGGTCTACGTCCTGGGGTTCGTGCCCTTCGCGCTGATGATGCTGCCGAGGGTGATCGGCGTGCACGTGGAGCTGCCGGAGCGCACCCGCAGCACGGCGGCCCTGGTCGCCGAGGCGCTCGGCGGGGCGGCGTACACCCAGGGCGACATCGTCATGCTCGGCGCGATCGCCGGGGAGTCGGCGGCCGGTTACTACTCCTACGCGACGCTGGCGCTGTGGTCGATCGCCGCCGTCGGCCAGAACTACTCGTTCACCTTCCACGAGCCGCTGCGCGAGCACGGCGGCGCGGTCGAGGCCGGCCCTCCGTTCAAGATCACCAGCGCGCTCGCGGTCCTCGGCGGCATCGGGATGGTCGGCACCGGCCTGGTGCTGATGGTGGCCGGCACGGAGAACGACCTGTGGGCCTGCTTCGTGATCCTCGGTGCGGCCGCGATCACGCGGTTCTACGGCGCCGTCTTCACCACCGTGCTGGCGCTGCAGTCGCGCGACGAGCTGCGAGCGCGCATGTCCTTGGTCGCGGTGGCGGTGAAGGCCGCCGGCATCCTGGCGCTGGCCTGGTCGCTGGGCAGCATCGGTGCCGCGATCGCGTTCGTCGTCGCCGACGTGATCGCCTTCGCCTGGGCCTACCGGGCGCTCTACGGTCCTCGTGCCGAGGTGGTCGCGTGAAGATCGCCTTCCTCATCCCCAAGGACCCGACCACCGCGCACGGCGGTGACGTGATGATGTCCAAGCTGGTCACGTCGCTGGCCTCGACCCACCACGACGTCGTGCGGATCTGCCTGTCACCCGACGCGGCGACGCTCCCCCCGGAGCCCGGTCTGATCCGCGTACCCAAAGATCCGGCCCGGTCCTGGAAGACTGTCGCCAATGCGCTCCGACACCGCCAGAGCCTGGTGCACGCCAGGTTCAACGCCGACGCGATGGTCGCCGCCATCGACGAGGTGGAGGCGGACGTCTACGTCGCCGAGCACAACTACATGGCCGAGCCGTTTCTGCGCTCCTCGCGTGCCGCCGGGCCCGGGCGGTTGTTCGTGAACACCACCAACTCCGAGTCGCTCATCTGGGAGCACCTGCACGGCCGGATCGGGCGCCTCGAGCAGCCCCGGATCCGCCGCGACGAGATGCGCACCGCCCTCGCGGCGTACGCCGTCAGCACGTACGACGCCGACGAGGCCCAGTGGTACCGCGACGGCGGCGCCGAGCGGGTGACCTGGCTCGGCATCACCCTGCCGCCCACCGAGCGCGTCGAGATCGCCGGCTCCGGTCCGCGCCTGGTCTTCCTCGGCGACCGGACCTGGCCGCCGAACCTCGAGGCGGCCGACCTGGTCCGGGCCTGGTGGCCCGAGATCTCCGCCGGCATCGACGGCGCCGAGCTCGTCGTCGTCGGAAGCCCGGCCCGTGGCGAGCAGGTCGTCGAACGACCCGGCGTCCGCGAGCTCGGCTTCGTCGAGGACCTGCCCGGGCTGCTGGCGAGCTGCCGCGGCCTGGCCGCGCCGATCCGCACCGGCGGCGGGGTCCGGGTCAAGATCCTGGAGGCCGCCACCCGTGGCCTGCCCGTGGTCTCGACGACCACCGGCATCGGGTCGCTGAGCACGATCTTCGGCATCACGCCGTACGACGACAAGGCCGGGTTCATCGCCCGCTGCCGCGAGCTGCTCTCCGACGCCGACCTCGCGGCGGCCGAGGGACAGCGGTTGCACCAGGCCAACGCCGAGCACTGGTCCAGCGGCGGGCCGCAGCGCATCGTCGACGAGTGGCTGGCCTCATGAGCGAGCGCAAGGGCTTCTGGAACCGCCGCGGGCAGGACGCCGCGCCGGCTGCCGAGACGACGGAGACCGCAGTCGAAGCAGCGCCGAGCCAGGCGGCGTACGAACCGACGGTGCGGCGCGAGGTGCTGCGCCTCGACCCCGACCTGGTGCTGCCGCCGCCGGCACTGCTCGCGCCGCCGATCCTCGACGACGACCTCACCTCGACACCCGGTGCCGCGGCGTCGGGCTCCCCGGTGCTGGCCGCCCCGCTCCTCGAGGACGAGCCTGCTCCCCCGCCGGCGCCGAGCCTGCTCGCGGCACCGCTGATCGAGGAGCTCACCGAGACCTCCACCCGTCTGCCGGTCTACGTCGACGAGCCGCCCGTACGCCGTACGAAGGTCAAGCCGGAGCGGACACCCGCCGGCCCGGTGAAGCGGCTGCCCTCGCCCCTGACCGAGCTGGCCGTCCTGGGCTCCCTGGGGATCGCCTGCGTCGCGGTCTTCCTCGGGATCACCTGGTTGGCCGCCGTGGTCGTGCTGCTGCTGGTCGCCGCGACCGGTCTCGCCGTGCTCGCCTACCGGCCGGTCCTGGTCTTCTGCCTGATGGGTTTCACGCTCGGCGCTGCGCCGAACGTCCAGACCCCCGTCCTCGGGGTGTCGGTGGCCTTCGTGCTCTCGGCGGCGATGTGGGGCGCCCTCGCGGTGATGCCCGACGTACGGCACCGGGTCAACTGGGCGGCCGGCCTGAGCGCCGTCCTGATCGGGCTGGCCTTCTTCACGTTCGTCGGCAACCCGATCACGGGCGCCTCGGTGCAGGACTTCGTGCGCTGGAGCGTCACCGCGGCTGCGGTCTACCCGCTCTCGGTCCTCTCGGCGCCGCTGCTCGCCCAGGTCGGACGCTGGTTCGTCTACGGCTGCACGGCCGCCGCGGCGTTCGGCATCGCCCTGGTCGTCGTCGACCGGGACGGGTCGCTCCTGGACCGGCTCTCGGTCCTCGGCTACAGCGCGGACGGCAACAACGGCCGGTTCGTGTTCGGCGCCAACGGCAACTTCGCCCGCCTCACCAGCACGTACGTCGACCCGAACCTGGGCGGCCTGATCATGGCGGTCGGCCTGCTGCTCGCCCTGGCGCTGCTGCGCGGCCGACTCCGGGTGATCTCGACCGGCCTGCTCGTGCTGGCGATCGCCCTGACCCTGAGCCGGGCCGACATCGGCGCCGTCGCGGTCGCCGCGATCCTGGTGGTGCTGTTCAGCGGTGTCTCCGGACGGATCCGCGGCCGCCTGCTGGGCCTCGGTCTCGTGGCCGGCACCGCGATGCTCGCGCTGCCCGCGATCCGCTCCCGGCTGACGAACTCGTTCGGCTCCAACGACCGGGGGTCCTCGGCGCGCTGGGAGGCCTTCGAGATCTTCCCCGACCAGATGTCCGGGCACTGGCTGCTCGGTCGTGGCTTCGGCGCCCCCGAGCTCGTCGACGCCTCGGCGGCGGCTGCCACCAACTACGTCGCCAACGCTCCGCTGCTGACGGTCTACCGCGGCGGCCTGGTCGTCGGCCTGGCGTTCACGGTGCTGATGCTGACCGCGGCCCTGTTCGGGTGGCGCCTGATGCGCGGCTCGGCGTTCGAGCCGGCCGCCGTCGGCGCCGGCTACCTCGGGCTCATGCTGGTCGCCCTGCAGCTCGACTTCCCCGTCGTCACCATCTCCGCGGCGACGCTGGCGTTCGCGATCCTGCTCGTCTTCGTCAGCAGGCCGGACGCGTTCAGCGACGAGTACGCACCCGGTGCGCGCAGCGCGGTCGAGGACGACGAGCCGGAGCCCGCCCGCGAGGACGTCCTCCATGGCTGAGCCCTCCAAGACGCCGGTCCGGCTCAGCGGGCTGGACGGCGTCCGCGGACTGCTGGCCGTCGCGATCCTGGTCGCGCACACGACCGGACTGCTCACCCCGGACACCGCCGAGAAGCTGCACCTCGGCCTGCTGGCCCAGTCGGTGATCGCGTTCTTCGCGCTGTCCGGCTTCCTGATCTTCCTGCCGTTCTGCCGGTCCCTGGTCACCGGGCGGTCGCTGCCGAACCTGCGGTCCTACGCGCTGCACCGGGTGTTCCGGGTCTACCCGTCGTACCTGGTGATCTTCGTGATCGCGAACTTCGCGCTCGCCGCCGTGTTCGTCCAGAACGTCTTCGTCGCCGAGACCTCCCGGTCCGACGCCGGCACCGGTCGGATCACCAACCCCGCCGAGGTGCTGCTGCACTTCACGCTCGCCCAGACCTTCATCCCCAGCCAGCTCCAGACCGGCCTGAACGTGGCCTGGACCCTGACCGCCGAGATCGGCTTCTACGTGCTCGTCCCGGTGCTCGCCGCTGCCGCTGGGCTGCTGGCACGGCGCACCAGCGGGGTCACCGCCGTGCTGGCCGTCCCGGTCGGCCTGATGGTGCTCATCGGGTGGGCCACCAAGGGGTACCTGCAGCACGTGGACATGACCTCGGCCAAGGAGCTCCAGGAGATCTCCTTCGGGCCGCACCCGGTCGCGGTGCTCACCGAGAGCACGCTGACCTACGCCGACGTGTTCGGGTTCGGGATGGCCGCCTGCCTGGTGTTCGTGCTCATCGAGAACGGGCGGCTCGGGTCCCTGACCGGCAAGCGGCTCTGGCTCGGGAGCCTGCCGTTCCTGCTGGTCCTGACGGCGCTCTCCCTGGCAGCGCTCTCGGCGCACTCCGTGCTGGCGAGCGTCTTCCTTGCCGGCGCCGGAGGGATCCTGCTGGTCCTCATCACCGAGCCGGTCGCCCGCGGGCGGAGGTCCTGGATCGGCGACCTGCTCGACGTACGTCCGGTGAAGTACCTCGGCACCATCTCGTTGAGCTTCTACCTGTGGCACTTCCCGGTGCTGATGCTGGTGACGCGGTGGGACTGGTTCGGCCCGGACAGCATCCCCGGTGCTGCCTGGAACGTCGGGCTGGTCACGGCGATCACGCTGGCCCTCGGGGCGGCCACCTACCGGCTGGTGGAGTACCCGGCCATGCAGCTCGGCCGCCGGCTGTCTCAGAATGGTCGACCCGGCGCCGAACAGACCCGTGCCGGAGCAGCCAGCAACCGAGCCGGGGAGCAGGGAGCATGACCGAGCGCGTACCCGTCGCGATCGCCCACGACTACCTCACCCAGCGCGGTGGGGCGGAGCGGGTGGTCCTGGCGATGGCGCGGGCGTTCCCGGGTGCCCCGATCTACACGACGGTCTACGACCCTGAGGGCACCTACCCCGAGTTCGCCGACCTCGACATCCGGGTGACGCCGCTGAACAAGGTCGGCTTCTTCCGCCGCCACCACCGCGCAGCGCTGCCGTTCTACGCGCCGGTGGTCAGCAGCACCTCCATCGACGCCGACGCCGTCGTCGCCAGCACCAGCGGCTGGGCGCACGGCTTCCGCAGCACCGGGACGTCGATCGTCTACTGCCACTCCCCCGCGCACTGGCTCTACCAGGGCGAGCACTACATGGGGCGCCGCTCGCCCGCGGCCCGGATCGCGATGTTCTTCCTCGGCCGCCCGTTGCGCTGGTGGGACAAGCGCGCGGCGAAGCGGGCCGACGTCTACCTCGCGAACTCCACCGAGGTCGCCGGCCGGATCCAGCAGCACTACGGCCGCAGCGCCGAGGTGGTGCCGGCGCCGGTCCCGCAGAAGATCGCGTACGCCGCCGACCACCCCGACGGGCTGACCCACGAGCCGGACCCCGGCTTCTACCTCTGCGTCTCCCGGCTGCTGCCGTACAAGCACGTCGCCGCCGTCGTGGAGGCGTTCGCCGCCGAGCCGGACAAGCGTCTCGTCGTGGTCGGCAACGGCCCGCTGGAGGCGACGTTGAAGGAGGTCGCGACCAGCAACGTCACCTTCCTCAAGGACATCAACGACGACGCCCTGACCCGGCTGTACGGCGACAGCCGCGCCCTGGTCGCCGTCGCGTACGAGGACTACGGCCTGACCCCGATCGAGGCCGCGGCCACCGGGACCCCGTGCATCGTGCTGCGCTGGGGCGGCTACCTCGACACGATGGTCGAGGACCTGACCGCGGTCTTCATCGACGAACCGACCGCCTCCGCGCTGCGCGACGGCATCGCGCGCTTCGAGGCCCGCACCTGGGACCCCGAGGCGATCAAGGAGCACGCCGAGGCGTTCACCGAGGACGTGTTCATCGCCCGCCTGACCGAGATCGTCAAACGGTCCCAGCGCTGAGCGCCGGGTAGTCCGTGTAGCCCTCGGCGCCGCCGCCGTAGAACGTCGCGCCCACCGGCTCGGTGAGCTCGGCACCGGTGCGCAGGCGCTCGGCCAGGTCCGGGTTCGCGATGTACGCGCGGCCGAACGCGGCCGCGTCGATGAGACCGGCGTCGACGAGGCGCTGCGCCTTCTCCACCGTGTAGTTGCCGGCGCCGATGATCGCGCCGCCGAACGTGGCCCGCAGGTAGTGCCGGTACTCGTCCTCGATCACCGGACCGCCGGCCCAGTCGGGCTCGGAGAGGTGCAGGAACGCGACGTTCCGGCTGCCGAGCTCGCCGGCCAGGTACAGACCCATCGGCAGCCCGGCGTTGTCGTCGAGACCGTTGAACGACCCCTGCGGGGAGAGCCGGATGCCGACACGGCTCGCGTCCCACGCACCGATGACGGCGTCGACGACCTCGAGCGGGAAGCGGGCCCGGTTCTCCATCGCGCCGCCGTACTCGTCCTCGCGGAAGTTGCTCTCCGCACTCAGGAACTGGTGCAGCAGGTAGCCGTGGGCGCCGTGGATCTCGACGAGGTCGAAGCCAGCCTCGCGGGCGTTGACCGTCGCGCGGCGGTAGTCCTCGACGGTGGCCGCGATCTCGTCGGTGCTCAGCGCCCGCGGTGTCGGGCAGTTGGCCCGCAGCGGGTTGCCGTCGGGGCCCTTGATCGTTGCGCGGTTGCGGTACGGGACCGCCGAGGCGGAGACAGGGAGGTCACCGTCGTGGAAGGACTCGTGCGAGACCCGGCCGACGTGCCAGATCTGGGCCGCGATCCGGCCGCCCTCGGCGTGCACGGCGTCGGTGACCTTGCGCCAGCCCTCGACCTGCTCCTCGGAGTAGATGCCCGGGGTGTCCATGTAGCCCTTGCCGATCGGCGAGATCTGGGTGCCCTCGGACACGATCAGGCCGGCCCCCGCCCGCTGCCGGTAGTACTCGACCATGAGGTCGTTCGGCACGTCGTTCGGCGGGGTGGCGCGCATCCGCGTCAACGGAGCCATCAGGATCCGGTTCGGGAGCTCGACGGCACCGACGGTCAGGGGCTGGAACAGGGAATCAGTCACGACGGTCGCAACAACCGGTTACCGGCTGGTATTTCCGCGAGGCGCGCCCTACCCGCGCCATCCGTACGTCGAGGCGCGCGTAACCCGCACCTTCAACCTGCGGGTAAGGCGCGCCTCGGCGCTCTCAAGCTGCGGTTAAGGCGCGCCTCGGCGGTCAGGCGAGCTGGCGAGCAGCGAGCGCGGCGGTCAGCAAGCCGACCATCGCCTCGGTCTGCAGGTCTGCCGACGAGGTGACGTCCTCCTCCGAGCCGTCCAGCGCACGCGCTGCCAGGCCGGCCTTGGAGTCGATGAGGTCGGCGATCCGGGCCTCGACGGTCTGGGCCGCGATCACGCGCCAGGCGGTGACCGGCTGGTCCTGACCGATCCGGTGCACCCGGTCGATGGCCTGGGTCTGCTCGGCTGCGGTCCAGGACAGCTCGGCGAGCACGACGTTGGAGGCGACCTGCAGGTTGATGCCGACGCCGGCGGCCGTCAACGAGCAGACGATCACGGCGACCTCGGGGTCCTTGAGGAACGCCTCGATGTTCTTCTCGCGCACCTTCGGGGTCTGGTCGCCACGGATCGAGGAGTACTTGATGCCGCGCTTGGCGAACAGCTCCTCGGCGGTGTCCATCACGTCGACGTGCTTGGCGAAGAAGACGACCTTGCCGACGTTGCGGGCCAGCTGGGCGGTGTAGTCCGCGGCCAGCTCGGCCTTGGCCTGACCGATGCGGCGCATGAGCCCGAAGACGTTCTCGCCGGTGGACTCGTCGGTGTCCTCGCGCTCCCACACCGCGACCCGGTGGACGAGCTCGAGGTCGATGCCGCCCTCGACCGTGTCCGGCCCGGAGCGGCGGGTGGCCAGTGCGCTGTCGTACCGGTTGACCAGGCGCGCGGTGAGCTCGGCCTCGGCGGCGCGGATCGAGCGACCGGCCTCGCCGTCCAGCTCGACCGGCATGTCGGCGATGCGGCGCTCGGGGATGTCCTTCGCGACGTCGATCTTGCGACGGCGCACGATGCCCTGGTCGATGACCGCGCGTCGGGCCGAGGGGAAGAAGCCCGGGTCGAGCGGCGTCAGGCCGATCTCCTCGAGCGCGTCCATGAGGGCACCGAGCGGCTTGCGGTCGTCGATCCAGCCGAGGAACTGCCAGATCGCCCGGAAGTCGTCGATGTCGTTGATGAGCGGCGTCCCGGTCAGGGCCATCAGCAGCGGACGCGACATCCGCGCCCGGAGGCTGGCAGCGATCTCGAGCACGTGCTGGGAGCGCTGCGACGTCTTGTTCTTGATGAAGTGCGCCTCGTCGACGACCATCCCCTTGAACCCGAGGTCCTGGAGCCAGCCGACGTGCCGGTCGAGCACCTCGTAGTTGACGATGATGATGTCGGCCCAGCCGTCGATGGTGTCGCCGTCGCCGTGGATGACCGTGGCGGGGTGCCGCGGGGTCCAGCGCTCGGCCTCACGGGCCCAGTTGGTCTTCACGACGTTCGGGACGACGACGAGGAGCGGGTAGGCGTTCGCGGCCTGCGCGGAGAGCAGCGCCTGGGCGGTCTTGCCCAGACCGGGCTCGTCGGCGAGCAGGAAGCTCCGGTGACCGGCCGCGGTCGCGGCCACGACGCCGGCCTGGTGCAGCATCAGCTCGAGACCGTCGGGGACCCGCACCGGGACCGGGGCGGGCAGCGGCATGCAGGCGATCCCGCCGCCGTCGGCCTCCTCGAAGGAGCGGAACAGCGGTCCGAGCAGCTCCCAGCGAGCCAGCTCGCTGTGCCGGTTCTTGTTCTGCCGGGCCGCTGCGAAGTCCGGGGTGAGGAACGGGTTGGCCAGCTGGCGGGAGAGCACGGCCTGGGGGACGACGCGGCGCTCGACCGGGGCCGTGACGGTGTCCTCGGCCTCCTCGACGACCTCTTCCTCCTCGGGGACGTCCATGCCGCCGCGCATCTTGAGCTCACGGATCAGCGCCTTGGCGGCGTCGGTGATCATCGCGTTCTCGTCCAGCAGCTCGAAGAGCCGGGAGTCGCGGGCGGCCGTCTGGGCCAGGATGGTGGCGATGCCGTCGAGGCGCTTCAACTCCTCGCCGCGCTTGGACTCGCTGAGCTCGGTGTCGGCCTTGATCCGCAGCCGCTCCTCGCGGGCGAGCAGGGCGACGACCTGGAACTTGGTCCGGACGGCGGGATCGATCGAGCGACGCTCGACGGCGGCCTCGACCTCGCGGACGGCGCGGGCGAGCTGCGGGATGACCCCGCTGTCGTCACGCCCTCGCGCCCTGCCGTTGTTGCCACGGCCCTGGGTCGAACCGGCAGGGCGACGTGCGCCGGAACGTCGGCGACGGGTTTCAGCCAAGATCTACACCTCTCCAGCGTCGCCGTACGGCAGACCCTGACCGGTCAGGACCGGCGGGTACGGACGGCGACGACGACCAGGGCGAGAGCCGAGCGGTTCACGCTCTGGTGTTCGTAGCGATGGGCAGGAAGCATCCTGCGAACCCGGCTGCAAGACGGCCGGGCAGGGCCCACTGTACCAACCGAACCGGAATCAGGCTCCAGAAGGCCGGGACTCGAACTCCGCCTTCAGGTTCGCCAGCGTCTTGGCGATGTTGCGGCGCTGGAAGTCCGAGAACAGGCTCCCCCGCGTCGCGACCTTGTCGAACGCCGCCGCGGCCCAGTCCGGCCAGCCCTGGCGGAGGTCGGTCCAGGTCTCGGTGACCCGGGCGCCGCTGCCGACCGGCTCGAAGGTGTAGGTCCAGCTGGCGATCTTGCCGCGCAACCGCGGGTTCTTCACCCCGATCGCCAGTACGTCGAACGCGAAGACCTTGCCGGGCTCGGCCGCCGTGACCGTGCAGCGGGTGACCCAGCGGGCCGCTCCGCGCTTGTTGGTGCCGTGGAAGACGTCGCCGACGCTCAGCGGCCGGCCGGCGCCGACCGGGGCGCCGGTGTTCTCGGGGCTCCAGCGCGGCATCTGGGCCGGGTCGGCGACCTCGGTCCAGATCTGCTCGGGCGTCGCCGCCACCTCGACGGAGTCGCTGACGGTCATCGGTCGTCCCATGCCGCGAGTCTGGCAGACTTCCCTTTAGTCTACCTATCAACTAGACTTTGCCGCCGAGTCCCGGAGGAAGCCATGAACCTCGACCGCCGCCCCGTCGTCATCGTCGTGGGCGCAGGCGCGAGCGGCACCCTCACCTGCCTGCACCTGGTCCGCACGGCCGGTCGCCGCTCGACCCGCCTCGAGCTCGTCCTCGTCGACCCGACCCCGCGCCCCGGAACCGGTACGGCGTTCGGCACCTTCGACCCCGACCACCTGCTCAACGTGCCGGCTGCCGGGATGAGCGCGCTGCCCGAGGACCCGGGCCACTTCGTCACCTGGCGGCGCCGGACCAGCCCGACCACCGCGCACCAGTACGAGTTCGTGCCGCGCCGCGACTACGCCCGCTACCTGGACGAGACCCTGCGCACCGCCCTGGCCGAGTCCGCGGCCGAGGTCACGCTGACGCACGTGCCCCAGGTCGCGACCACCCTGGACCCCGACGCGGACGGCGTGCGCGTGGGCTTCGCGGACGGCACCAGCGTCCGCGGGGACGCCCTGGTGCTGGCCACCGGTCTGCCCGCGCCCGCCGCCGACTGGGCACCGGAGTCGTTGACCGCGAGCCCGTTCTTCGTCGTCGACCCGTGGGCGATCGGTGCGCTCGACGTCGTCGGGCGCGACCGGGTCGGGCCGGCCGACGTGCTGCTGGTCGGCACCGGGCTGACGGCCGTCGACGTCGCACTCTCCCTCGGCCGCTCGCGCGCGGACCGGACCGTGCACGCGATCAGCCGCTCCGGGCGGCTCCCCTACGCGCACGCCCCCGCGATGCTGCCGCCGGCGATCCCCGACGCAGGCAGCTGGGGCGACACCCTCGACGAGATCCGGGTCCGCGCCGAGCAGCACCTGCGCCAGGTCGCCACCGACGGCGGCGACTGGCGACCCGGGGTCGACGGCCTCCGCTTCCAGGTCGCCTCCCTCTGGGGCCGGCTCTCGGAGGAGGACCGACGTCGCTACCTGGCCGAGGACGCCGGCGCCTGGAACCGGGTCCGGCACCGGATGTCGCCGACCAGCGGACGGGCCACGGCGGAGCTGGTCGACGCCGGACGGCTGGTGCTCGGCGAGGGCCAGGTCGGCGACGCGGAGCCGCTGGAGCGCGGGGGCCTGCGGGTCACCCTCGTCGACGGCAGCACCCGGGACGTCGGCTGGGTCGTGAACTGCACCGGTCCCCGGACCGACGTGCGCGAGCTCGGCAACCCGCTGCTCGACGACCTGCTGCGCCCGCGCAGCGGCGACCTCCGTCTCGCCGTCCCCGCGACGGCAGGGATGGGGTTCCGCACCACCGACGGCAGGGTCCTCGACTCGACCGGTCGTCCCGGGCTCCCGGTGTGGACCCTCGGTGCCCTGCGCCGCGGCGAGCTGTGGGAGTCGACCGCCGTCCCCGAGATCCGCACCCAGGCGCTGGCGGCCGCCACGGCGGTCCTGGACGCCATCGCGCCGCTCCCCCGCCGGCTGGCCGACGGACGCCTGGTCAGCGGGCACCACCCGATCGCCCGACCGCGGGACCTGCTCGGCCTCCCGGTCTCCGCGACCGCCGAGGCGGCCCTGGCCTACAACGCCGGGCTGGAGCGCCTGATGCGGCTGCAGGACGGCGCCGAGGAGCGGCTGCTCGAGGCGACCCACCTCGACCCCGGCTTCGCGCTCGCGCACGCCGCCCTGGCGATGCTCGGGCACGAGTCCGACGCGGACACCGACGTCGAGGCGAACCTCGCCGCCGCGCAGGAGGCGGTCGGCGTCCGCGGCGACGACCGCGAGCGCAGCCTGGTTGCGGTCATCACCACCCGGATCCGCGAGGACCGGCGCCAGGGCGACTCGGCCCTGCTCGCGCACGTGGCGGCGTACCCACGGGACGTGCTGGCGGTGTCCGCCGCGGTCCCGACGATCGCGTTCTCCGGGGTCACCGACGCCCAGCGCGAGGCCTGGGAGCTGGTCGAGGGCCTGGCGCCGGCGTACGGCGACCACTGGTGGTACCTCTCCCTGCTCGCGTTCACCCGGCAGGACCAGTCCCGGTTCGAGGAGGCCCGCCTGCTCGCCGAGAGCGCCCTGACCTGCGAGCCCGCGTCGGGCCATGCCGTGCACGCGCTCGCGCACGTGTTCTACGAGACCGGCCAGCACGAGATCGGCCGGTCCTGGCTGGACCACTGGATCGCCGAGAACGGCCAGTCCGCCAACCACCGCGCGCACTTCTCCTGGCACATCGCACTGCACGAGCTGGCGCAGGGCAACACCGAGGCCGTACGACGCCGCTACTACTCCGAGCTCGCGCCGCCGACCGTCAGCGGCGTCCGCTCGCTCATCGACTCGGCCTCGCTGCTCTGGCGCTGGCGGGTCACCACGGGCGACTGCTGGGGTCTCGACGGAGGGCCGGTCCCGCCGGTCGACCCGATCCTCGCGGCCGTGGACGCGGACCTCCTCGACCACCCCGCGACCCCGTTCACCGCCGCGCACGCCGCGATCGCGCTGGCGGCTGCCGAGGACACCGCACGGTTGGCCGACCTCGCCGCGCACTGCCGGTCGTCGGCCGAGCCGACCCTGGTCGCGGTGGTCGCGCCACTCTGCGACGGCCTGCTGGCGCTGCTCGCCGGCGAGCACGCACGGGCAGCCGACCTGCTCGGCGCGATCATGCCGCGCCTGGTCGAGGTCGGAGGTTCGGCAGCGCAGCGCGAGGTCGTCGAGGAGACGCTCCTCTACGCCCTGCACCAGTCGGGCCAGCACGAGTCGACGCGCGGGATCCTCACCGACCGGCTCGACCGCCGGGAGTCGCACCTCGACGACCTCCGCCAAGCGGCCTTCTAGCGCACCTGGTCCATCGGCAGGCCCACGTCGGTGCGCACGCTCAACGTCGCGTTCCCGGCCAGGTCGACCCGCAGCGACGCGTAGCCGGTCTGCAGGCCCGTCGCGGTGTCGAAGAACTGGAGCCGTACGTCGATCGGCTTCAGCGGCACCGAGGTCGGCGTGGAGAACCGGTTGAAGGTCGGGCTGTTCTCGGCGCCCCCGGAGGTCCCGAGCCGGTCGACCACCGTCCACGTCGTCGTCCCGGTGTCGGTGTTCCAGAGGACGTACGGGCCGAACGGGGTGTGGCTGTGCCCGACGTCGACAGTGCCCGGAGGCACGTCGGCGATGCCGTCGTCGTACGGCTCGGTCATGCTGCCGGGAAGTTCCTTGAGCTCGTTGAGGTTCCCGATGCCCAGGTACGCCGCGACGGCCGAGGCCTGGTGCATGACCACGATGCCCGCCTGATCGGGGTCGACGGCCTTGCGGACCTTCTTCCCGAGCTCCTCCTCGGTCACTCCCGAGGGGTTGGTGACCGAGCCGCCGAAGAGGGTCTTGAACTCGGGGTCGTTGCCCACGGTCACCCGGAGGCCGTCGACGTCCTCGGTCTCCAGGTCGGGCACCCGGATCCCGTGGTCCTCCATCTGGCGGACCGTCCTCGCCGAGTCGTGGTCGCCCTTCGCGGCCACCGTCGGCAGGTCGCCGGACGCGTGCGCCTCGTTCTTCACGAAGCCGTCCTCGGCCACGGTTCCGTTGGAGGTGATGTCGCCGGCGATCGTGCGCAGGGCGAACGAGTCCCGGCCCAGGGCGTCGAAGAGGATCGGGTAGAGCCGCTTGCGGACCGCCGTGCCGACGGAGCTGCCCTGCGGGTCGGCCTCGGCGATCACGATCTTCTCGCCCTCGCGCGGAGCCAGCTCCACCGTGCGCGCAGCCACCGCCGTCTCGAGGGTCTGGGCGGCCTTGTCCTCGTAGGCCTGCGCGCGCTCCCGCAGCCGGTCGGTGTTCTTCTCGATGAACGGCTGCACCTGCGAGGCGATCTCCCGGGCCTGCGGACTGCTGAAGGTCAGCTCGGGCAGCGCGCTGATGCCGTAGGTGGTGCCGACGCTGTTGGTGCCCGGCCAGTCGCGGAACGCGTGCGCGGCGTACGCCGAGGACGCGGTCAGTCCGACCACGACCAGCAGCGTGGGCCACAGCACCACCCGAACCGCCGGCCACGGCGTCAGCCGTCGCGCGACCCGGTGCCCCCACCACGGGAGCCGGTCGGGGTCGTCCATCGGGCCGCGGCGCCGGATCGCGATGACGACCAGCAGGCCGATCGCCAGCAGCAGCGCCTCGGCCTTGAGGAACTCGTGCCGGAACGAGACCGCCACCTGGTGCCCGTAAGCCGCCGCCAGCTCACCGGGCTCGCTGACCAGCTCGACGTTGGTCTGCACGAACCGCTGGTCGACGTACGACGACAACGTGTCGCCGGCCTCCGGCGGCTGGGTGACGCGGACGCACGCGCCGAAGCCGAGCAGCCCGGTCCGCTTCCAGTACACGTCGCCGAGAAGGCCCGTCTGCAGGCTGGAGTAGCCGTTGTGGCACAGCGTCACGTCGACCGGCACGGTGCCGAGCCGGTCGGAGAACCGGACGTTCTCGACCGCCTGCTCCGCCGCGATCGGCGAGACCACCACGGCGACGGCGAGGACGTAACCGGTCACCACCCCGAGGGTGCGCCAGTGCAGGTACCGGTGCAGGTACGCGCGAAGCCGGGCCATGCTTCGATCATGCCGCAACAGCGGTGAGGACTACTGCTTGAGCCCGTCCAGGTAGACGCTGACCAGCGTCTCGTCGCTGGGCACGAACTCCGGCTGCACCGGCGTCAGCTGGGCCTGAAGGCACCACCAACGACCGTCGCTGTACAGGTAGGTGTCGGTGTAGCGCGAGGCCCGTTGCGAGGCGACGCCGTCGACCACGACGGTGAACACGTTCGTCGAACGGACCAGGCCGACGTCACCGACCACGGTGATGTCCTCGTCGCGGGTGTCCCAGTACGGGATCACCTCGGCGGCGAAGCCGGTCACCCACAGCTCCAGGTAGGTGCTCCGGTCGAGCACCGAGCCGTCGCCCTGGATGCAGACGAACCGCGGGTGCAGCAGCGCGTCGTGACGGTCGACGTCGTTGGTGACGAAGTTGTGGATGAACCGTGCGTTCAGTGCCCGCAGGTCGGCCAGAGCCTGGTCCGAGGCCAGGTAGGTGGCGTCGGTGACCAGGACCGTCATGACCCGGTGCAGGTGGTCGTGAAGTACGCGACGAACGTGCTGACCTTCTTCTGGTCACCGTCGCTGATCGACTTCTCGGCCGCGTTGTCCACCATGATCTCGAAACCCCGGCGCGCCTCCGACGGGATGTCCTTCGGCGTCCCGGTCTCGGCCAGGTCCTCGGCGAAGCCCTTCGGGTCCGAGGTGTCGAGCCCGTTGACGACCTTGCAGAAGTCCTGCACGCTCGCGTCCTTCGGCGCGGACGATCCGTCCGGCCCTCCGCAGCCGGCGAGCAGGACGGCAGCCGCCGCCGGGACGAGCAGGGCTGCGATGCGGGGACGGTTCTTCACTGGTTCTCCTCAGGGTCGGGTGTTGCAGGGGTCAGGGGTGTGCGGCCGCCGAGCGAGGTCGCCAGGACGACCAGCACCGCTGCCGCGGCCAGCGCGGTCGCAACGGCCAGGCCGACACCGACGCCGTCGAGCAGGGCGTCGAGGACGGCGTTCTCGTCCGGCGGGACCGGTAGGGCGTGCAGCTCGCTCTCGGTCCGCGCGGCCGCCACGGCCGCCAGCGCGGCGACGCCGACGGTGCCGCCGATCGCGGAGAAGGTGCTCAGCAGGCCCGAGGCGATGCCGGTGTCCTGCTCCGGGACGTCGGTCATCGCCAGCGCCGCGTTCGCGACGAAGGTGGTCCCGACGCCGGCGCCGAGGCCGACCAGGGCCGGCAGCAGCAAGGTGAGGTAGCTGCTGTCGCGCTCCAGGAAGATCGTCGCGCCGGCACCTGCCGTGGTCGCGACGGTCCCGCCGAGGACCAGCACCCGGGCGCCGGTCCTCAGCATCACCTTCCGCGCAGCGATCGCGAACACCAGGACGCCGACACCGATCGGGAGGAACCGCAGTCCGGCCCCGATCGGCCCGAGGTCGAGCACGTCCTGGAGCGCCCGGGAGAGCAGGAAGAACGACGGGTAGAGGCACGCGAAGAGCAGCGCTGCGACCAGGTAGGCCCCGAGCCGGACGCGGTGCCGCAGCAGCCACAGCGGGAGCGTCGGCTCCGGCACCCGGAGCTCCACGAGCACGAAGGCGGTCAGCAGCACCAGGGAGGCGATGAGGGCGATCACCGACTGCTGCTCGCCCCAGTGGTGGGTACCGGCCCGGATGACGCCGTAGACGAGCATGGTCAGCGCGGCGGTGCCGGTCAGGGCACCGACGAGGTCGACGCGGCGGGCGACGCCGCGGGTCTCCGGGAGCACCCGTGGGGCGCTGACCAGCAGCACCAGGCCGATCGGCACGTTGACCAGGAAGACCCAGCGCCACGAGGCCGCCTCGGTCAGGACGCCGCCGAGCACCAGACCCAGCGTGATCCCGAGACCGGCCATGGCGCCGTACGCGACCATCGCCCGGGTGCGCCGGGGTCCGGCCGGCACCAGCGTGGTGATCAGCGAGAGCGTGGTGGGCGTGGCCAGCGCCGCGCCGAGGCCCTGGCCGGCGCGGGCGGCGAGCAGCGGTCCCGCACCGGTGGCCAGGCCGGCGAGCAGCGAGGACGCCGTGAACACCGCGATGCCGACCATCAGCGTGCGCCGGTGCCCGAACAGGTCCCCGCCCCGGCCACCGACGAGCAGCAGGCCGGCGTAGGCCAGCGTGTAGGCGTCGATGACCCAGGCGAGCCCGGCGTTCGAGAGCGACAGGTCGTGCTGGATGGCGGGCAGCGCCAGGTTCACGATGGTGACGTCGAGCGTCGCCATCAGCTGGGCGACGCAGATCAGCGGGATCGCCAGCTTCGCCAGCGTGGGCGCAGCCGTGCCGCTGGGCACGGTCGTGGGTCGGACGGTCATGGTGCTCCTCGGTCAGAAGGTGTGGGACGACGTTCTCGGCACGGCCTGTCACCGACCTGTCAGGTGCGGATCGCCTGACAGGTCGGTGGGCCGCCGTCGGTCAGCGCACCCGGATCCGGAACGGGACCGAGGAGTTGCTCTGAGCCCAGAGCGATCCGCCGTACCGGATCACGAGGGTGTGCTTCCCCCGACGGAGCTTGCTGGTGATGCGGACCTTCGCCGTGCCGTGCGACAACGTCGCGGACCCGACGCGCTTCGAGCCCTTGTAGAGCGCGACCCGGCCGGTCGGGACGACACCGGTGGCCGCGACGGCCACCTTGATCCGGATCTTCTTGCGAGCCGCGTCCTTGCGCGAGTACGACCGCTTCGGCGCGGCCTTGAGCCGCGGCACCGGCAGCGTGTACGCCGCCAGCCGGTCGACGTCCCCGGTCGTCGTGACCTCGAACAGCGCGGTGCCACCGAGCACCCCGATGGCCTCGGGGGTCGAGCCGTTGACGCCTGCCCAGAGGTCGCCGAGGGGGCGGGTGCCCGCCGCACTGCCGTCGGACACCCAGGGCTCGTAGCCGCGGTCGGCGTCGGTAGCGCCGAACAGCAGCCGGTCGCCCACGGTCGCCAGCGGGTACGGGAAGGATCCGGCGTTGCCCGGGGTGAGCTCGGCGACCTTGCGGGTCGTCTGCGCGCTACCCCCGGTCGTCCAGAGCTCGTAGTTCTGGTTCGCGTCCTCGGCGGAGAAGAAGAGCCGCGCCCCCACCCGGACGAAATAGGCTGGGTCGCCGCTGCTGGTGCCCGCGTACAGGTCGCGGATCAGCACCGTCCCCCCGGCCGTCCCGTCGCTCGCCCACAGCTCGCGGCCCTGGTTGGCGTCGTACGCCGCGAACACCACCACGTCACCGAGGCGGGTGAGCGACCGCGGCCCGCTGCTGCTCGAACCCGGGCGCAGGTCCTTGAGCCGCCGCGCGTCACCCATGGTCCCGCCGCTGCTCCAGAGCTCGTTGCCGGCTTCGCCGTCGCTCGCCGTGAACAGCACCCGGTTGCCGAGGACGGTGTAGGACTGCGGGCTCAGCTCCTGGTCGCCGGCGGTCACGTCCAGACGCCCGGTGCCGACGGCGGTGCCGTCGCTGACGAACGCCTTGGCCAACCCGGCGACGTACGCCGTGTAGACGACCTTGCTGCCGAAGGCCGTCAGGTTGTACGGGCCGGACCCGAGGTTCTCCGGGGCCACGTCCTTCACGATGCGGGTGCCTCCGGGTGTGCCGTCAGTGACCCAGAGCTCGCGCCCGGTCTCGGGCGTGTTGGCAGCGAAGAACATCCGCTTGCCGACGACGACGCCCGCTCCCGGGCTCGACGAGCCGGCTCCGGGGTTGATGTCGAGGAGCTGCTTGGTCCCCGCCGTCGTGCCGTCGGTGGTCCACCACTCCGTGCCGGAGGAGGTGTACGCGGTGAAGAGCACGCGGTTCCCCAAGCGGAGGAAGTTGCCCGGCCCGGAGCTCTCGGGACCGAGGTTGATGTCCTTGACCAGGCGCGTGCCGGCCGCGGTGCCGTCGGTGCTCCACAGCTCCTTCCCGCCTCCGCGTGCGTCGGACCCCGCGAAAAGAAGCCGACCTCCCAGGCTCGCCGACGGCGACCCCTCGTCCTTGGTGAACTCCGGGTTCACCGATCCGATCAGGTTGACCCCAGGCCCGTACGGCTTGCCTGTCGTGGCCGCCTGGGCCGGCAGCACCTGGATCCCGAACACCAGGAACACCGCCGCCACGGCGACGTAGTACACCCTCTTCATCTCTCTCCTCCTCGGTCTCGACACGGTCTGAGGTCGAGGATTCACCGCCCGGCTGTCACCGACCTGTCACGCAGGCCGACCCCGCTAAGGTGCTCCCGTGACACCGATCAGCGACCCGGACGTCGACGCCTGGCTGTCCGCGTTCGCCGACTGCGTCCGGGCGCGTGACTTTGAGGCAGGTCGGGCACTGTTCGCGCACGAGGCCGTCGGCTTCGGCACGGTGACCGAGCGGTACGACGGACTCGAGGAACTGGTCGGCTCGCAGTGGTCCCAGGTCTGGGAACGCACCGCCGAGTTCTCCTTCGAGGGGGACGCCGAGCGTTGGCTGGACGGCGAGCAGGCCGTGGTGGCGACCGGCTGGCGCTCGATCGGCACCGAGGACGGTGGCCGTCGTACCCGGACGGGACGGGTGACCCTGGTGCTGCGAGCCACTGGCGGCACGGTGCTCGCCGTGCACTCGCACTTCTCGATGAGTCCCGGCACCTCGGCGTGATCACGTACTACGCGACCACGCCGCACGGGTACACCTTCCGCAAGTTCGTCGAGGGCTGGGCTCCTGAGCTGGCCGAGCAGTCACGGGTGGTCGGGTACAGCGAGATCGACCTGACCGCACCGCCTGCTCCGGGCCTGCACGTGCTCACCGACTTCGAGCGCCTGCTGCCACCCGAGCGTGCCCTCGTGCGCCGCCTCCACGCCCGGCTGCAGCAGCCCGGGATCCGCGTGATCGGCAACCCCGGCACCTGGCTCGGTCGGCACGCGCTGCTCGCCCGGCTGCAGGCCGAGGGCATCAACGACTTCCGCGCGTACACGGTCGACGAGCTCGGCCCGCACGTGCGCTACCCGGTGTTCCTGCGCTGGGCGAACGCCCACGACGGCAGCCTCGGCGAACCGGTGCACGGACCGGAGGAGCTGGAGAGGCGGCTCGCCCGGATCGCGAAGGACCACCACCGGCGCTGGCGCTGGATCCGGGACCAGCTGCTGGTCGTGGAGAAGGTCGACGCCCGGTCGCCCGACGGCCTGTTCCGCAAGTACTCGATCGCCCGCATCGGCGACGAGCTCGTGCCCCGTCACGTCGAGGTCTCCGGCAACTGGGTCACCAAGTACCCCTCGGTGGTGACTCCGGAGACGGTGGCCGAGGAGGAGGCGTTCCTCGCCGAGCCGCGCGACGTGGAGCTGGTCCGCCGCGTCTTCGACCTCGCCGGCATCGAGTTCGGTCGGATCGACTGGGGCTACGTCGACGGGCGCCCGCAGGTCTGGGAGATCAACACCAACCCGATGCTGGCCCCGGGCGGGATCCCGCACGAGCTCCGGGAGCCGTCCCAGCGTCGGCTCGCCGGGCTGACGGCGCAGGCGCTGCTCTCCCACGTACCCGAGGCGGCTTCGTCGTCGTGGGGCGCCCTCGTACCTGCGTACGAACGGTGGGTCTGGCAGGGACTGAACCGAGGCAGCCGCCGCTGGGATCCCCGGCGGCGCTAGGGTCGGGAGATGAGCGATCGCGTTGCTGTGTACATCGACTTCGACAACGTGGTGATCTCCCGCTACGACAACCTGCACGGCGACGGCGCGTGGCGCAGCGACAACGCCCGCGACCACCGCTGGTCGCCGTCCTCCGAGGACCCGATCGACATCCGGTTGGCCGCGGCCGAGGTCGACCTCGGCGCGATCATCGACTATGCGGCCTCCTACGGCGCGGTCTCCCTCAGCCGGGCTTATGCCGACTGGTCGGTGCCGGCGAACGCGGCGTACAAGAAGCCGTTGGTGGACCGCTCGATCAGCCTGGTCCAGCTGTTCTCGGTGTCGGGGACGAAGAACGGTGCCGACATCCGGCTCGCGGTCGACGCGGTCGAGGACCTGGTCCGGCATCCCGAGCTCACCCACGTGGTCTTCGTCGCCGGTGACTCCGACTACGTGCCGCTCGCGCAGAGCTGCAAGCGGCTCGGCAAGTACGTCGTCGGGATCGGTGTCGCCGGCTCGACGAGTCGGGCGCTGAAGTCGGCCTGCGACGAGTACGTCGACTACTCCGGCCTTCCGGGGGTGGCCCAGCCTGCTCCCGTCGCGCAGCCCACCAAGAAGACTGCGGCGAGGAAGGCGACGGCCAAGAAGACCACCAAGGCGGTGGACAAGAAGGCAGCCGAGGCTGCCGGCCCGGACCCGCAGAAGGACGCCACCGCGCTGCTCATCCGCGCGATCCGGCTGCGGATGCAGAAGAGCGACGAGGAGTGGCTCCAGGCCTCTGACGTGAAGTCCCAGATGCAGCGCATCGACGCGGCGTTCAAGGAGAAGGCACTCGGCTTCTCGACCTTCCGCAAGTTCGTCGAGTCGCGCAGCGACGACGTCGAGTCCCGGGTCGACGGGACACAGCAGATGGTGCGCCTGATCTGACGGGGGTTCCCGGTAGCGTCCCCGCCATGACCACCACCACCGCGACCCTGGGCGCGTACGCCGCCAAGACGTGCGGTTTCCAGGTCTACCTCGACAACGCGCCGTTCTCGCGCGACCTCCCGCGTGACCTCCGCGACCCGATGACCGCCGGCCGGGCCGAGCGCGGCCGCAGCTACGAGGCCGAGGTCTTCGCGCAGCTGCAGAACACCCACGGAGCGGACTGCGTCGTGATCGCGCTGAGCGAGGACGAGCTGACCTTCTCCTACGCGATGCAGCGTCAGCTTCGTCGCGATCGGACGCTGCAGGCGATGAACGCCGGCACCGCGATCATCTGCGGCGGTGTGCTCGACGACGCGGCCCCCCAGTCGATCGCGCTGGACGCCGCGGGTACCCGCACGCTCGACCTGTTGCGCACCGGAGACCCGGACATCCTCGTCCGCGAAGGCTCGGGGTACCTGCCGATCGACGTGAAGCACCACAAGACGCTCAAGGACCGCAAGCGCGGTCCGTTCGCACGCACCAGCACGGCTGCGTCGCTGACCTCGGGACTGGCCGCGGCCGGCGAGGCGCCCGACCTCGGCTGGGACCCGTCGTACCGGGTCAAGGACGGGTTGCAGCTCACGCACTACACGCGCGTCCTCGAGCACCTCGGGCTGCACCCCGGCACCGGTCAGCGCTGGGGCGGGGTGATCGGGACTGACTCGCCGCTCGACGACCTGCGGATCAGCTGGCTGGACCTCGACGCGACGGTGCGGGGCGACTCCCTGCTCGGGCTCTACGACCGCGAGTTCGCGGTCCGGGTGGAGGCGCTGCGCTCCGCAGCCACTGACGTCCGGTTCGCACCGGGCTCGGTCGAAGGCGTCCGCAACGGTCGGTTCGGCAAGGCCGCGTGCTCGACCTGCTCGCGCCAGTCGGCGTGCAAGGCCGATGCCGGACCGAACGACGTCTCCTTCCTGTTCAACGTCGGCCGTCCCAACGGCGCTGCCTGGGACTACCTCTACGACCACGGTGGCGCGACCCCGCACGGTCTGGCGTCGATCGACGTGCTCAAGCACGCCGAGGCTTACGACGCCGCCTTCCAACGCGGCAGCGGCAAGCCCGTGCCTCTGGCGGAGGTCGTCGAGCGCGGGCGCATGCACCGCGACGGGGAGCTGCTCCGCCGCCGCGAGGGTGCGGCCGTACCCGTTCCGACCTTCGACCTCGAGATCGACTTCGACATCGAGTGGGACTCCGCCGGGATCGTCTACCAGTGGGGCGCGTCAGTGCGGACTGGCCAGGACAACGGCACCGAGTCCTACGAGGACAGCTCCCGCTACCGGTTCGAGTCGATGACGCAGACCGAGGCCGAGACACTGGCTGCAGAGTTCTTCGAGAACCTCGACGAGGTCATCGGCATGGCGAGAGCCGAGGGGCTGACCGTCGGCCTGTTCCACTGGACCTCGCCCGAGCAGTGGCAGACGGCGAAGTTCCTCGGCGAACGGCTGACGGCTCGCTACGGCGCGGACCTCGTCTTCGACCTCAAGGACTGGGTCGAGGACACCTACGTCTCCCGCGACGGCTACTCGCTCAAGAAGGTCGCTCCGGCCTGCCGGTTCGACTGGGACCTGCCGGGCGCCGGCGGTGACATGTCGATGCTGATGATCGAGCAGTTCCGCGCGCCGGCGACTCCGGCCGACCAGGTGGCCGCCGAGGAGTGGCTGCTCAAGTACAACTCTGCGGACTGCCGCGCCCAGGCCAAGATCCGCGACTACCTGCGCGACCTGCCCGAGGTCGTGACGGCTCCCTAGCTCGGGACGCCCGCGCCGATCCTGACCGGCAGCCGGTCGATCCCGTAGACGACCGACAGGTCGCGGAAGCCCAGCTCGGACAGGTCCTCGGTCTCCAGGCTGAGCTCGGGGAACCGTCGGGCCAGCCCGGTCAGCGCTGCCCGCAGCTCCATCCGCGCGAGCTCCGCGCCGACGCAGCGGTGCAGGCCGTGCCCGAAGGCGAGGTGCTGGGTGCCGGCGTTGCGCAGGTCGAACTGCTCCGGGTGCGGCACGAACGCGGGGTCGCGGTTGGCGCCGGTGAGCGACACGATCACCACCGACCCCTTGCTGATCTGGTGCCCACCGAGCTCGTGGTCCGCGCGCGCGAAGCGCGGGAAGGCGACCTGGACCGGGCACAGGTAGCGCAGCAGCTCCTCCACGACCTCGTCGACCTGCTCCGGCGTCCCGGTGCGCAGGACCTCGTAGGCCTCGGGGTTCTTCGAGAGCACGTAGCCGCCCATCGACAGCATCGCGGCGGAGGTCTCGTAGCCGCCGAGGAAGACACCGTCGGCGAGGCCACCGAGCTCGACGTCGTCGTACTCGTCCCCGTGGGTGCGGATGATCTCGCCGATCAGGCCCTCGCCGGGGTTCTCCCGCTGGCGGCGCACGGTCTCGATGAGGAAGGTGCGGGTCGCGGTCGCTGCTCCGAAGGAGCCGGCTCCGCCCTCGCTCATGTCGAAGCGGGCGACGCCCATCTTGTGGAACTCGTCGCGGACGTCCTCGGGCATGCCGAGCAGGTCGCAGATCACCCGGAACGGGATCTCGAAGCCGAACTGGTCGACCAGGTCGACGACCGGACCGGACGCCTCCATCGCGTCGAGGGTCTCCTCGACGATCGTGCCGATCGAGTCCTGCAGCCGACGCAGCCGGCGCATCGTGAACTCGGGCGTGATCAGGCCGCGCAGCCGGGTGTGGTCGGGCGCATCGGTCATCCCGAGACCGCCGATGGTCTCGGCGTCTGTCCGCTTGCGGTTGCCGAGCAGGTGCCGCATGTCGTTCGAGTACGCCGCACCGTCGGCGAGCACCTGCTTGACGAGCTCCTGCCCGGTGACCAACCAGATCTCGAGACCCAGGACGCTGCCGAGCTTCGTCACCGGGTCCTCGGCCCGCTGCTCGCTCAGCTGCTGGACCGGGTCGACGCCGTCGCGCAGCAGCGGGAACGTGAGGTGCTCGGGCACCTTCCGCAGCGTGGTGATGTCGGGCAGGCCGGTGGTGTTCTTGCGCATGGCCCAGCGCATGGCGGCTCGGCGCAGCGGACTGACTACCCGGGAGAGCGTGGCGGTGGGCATGCCCTGAGTCTGGGAAAGAACAGGCCCTTTGACCAGTACATTTCTCGACTTTCGGACCTGATCCTTCTCACACCGGTCGCGACCGTCACGCCTTGGCGAAGGTCATGGCGACACCGTTCATGCAATAGCGCAGGCCGGTCGGGTCCGGGCCGTCGTCGAACACGTGCCCGAGGTGACCTCCGCACCTGCTGCAGTGCACCTCCGTGCGGGACATCCCCAGCGACCCGTCCGTCCGGGTGCCGATCGCCCCCGGCAGGTGCTCCCAGAAGCTCGGCCACCCGGTGCCGGAGTCGAACTTGGTGGACGACGAGAACAGGTCACGCTCGCACCCGGCACAGGAGAAGGTGCCCTTCGCGTGCTCGTCGTTCAACGCGCTGGTGTACGGCCGCTCGGTGCCCTCCTCGCGGAGCACGTCGTACGCCGCCGGGCTGAGGATGTCGCGCCACTCCTGCGTGCTGTGCACGACCTCGAAGTCGCCGTCCGGCACGCTGCCCAGCTTCGCCGGGTCCGGACCGTCCGAGGTCAGGCGAGGGACCAGGAGCACGCCGTGGGCTGCCGCTGCTCCGCCTCCGAGCAGGACCCGTCGCGAGACCATCTCGTCCTCTCCGTGCCGCTGCGCGCCAGCGACCTCATCACCCGGACTTCGGAGCCGCCGCCGCTCCGGATGGCTCGCCCGTCGACGCCGAGGCGCAGCCGATGCAGGCGCGCGCCGTCGGCCGTGCTTCCAGGCGCCCTGCACCGACCTGCTGGCCGCAGACCTCGCAGACGCCGTACTGCCCGTCGTCGATCCTCCGCAGCGCAGCGTCGATCTCCGCGAGGCGCCGCAGCAGCTGCTGGGCGACGGCTCCGATCTGGGACCGCTCGAACGCGATCGTGGCGCCCTCCGGGTCGTGCTCGTCGTCGGCGTTGCTGTCACGCGAGGCGGTCACGACGGCGTCGAAGTCGTCACTCACCCGCGCCAACCGCGCAGCGGTGGTGGCCCGATCGGCCTCGAGTCGGGTGCGTGCGTCCATGCGCTCCATCGTGGACCAACGTTCCGACACTGTGTTCACGGTTCGGGTCTCACGTCCTAGGCTTGGAACGTGAGTTCAGTTCGTGACCAGATCAAGGGGATCCGCCGGTTCGTGCCGCTCCCGCTGCAGCTCGCCGTCGCGCGCCGGCAGGTCGCCGCGCTCTGGAAGAACGAGGAGTTCCGCGCCGCCCAGGAGGCGAACATGCAGTTCCTTCTGGAGAACACCGAGCGCGCCCCGGAGATCCCCGAGCTCGCGCGCGCGTACGCCGAGTTCGACATCCAGCGCAACATCCGCCGGTGGCGTCCGCGTCACCTGATCCGCCAGCCGGTCGAGGGGATCGAGTGGTTGACGACGAAGCGGGACCACGACCGCGGCGTCGTGCTCAGCTTCATGCACCACGGCCAGTACGACGGCCTGATGGGATCGATCGCACGGCACGGCGTTCCCATGCACGGGGTGGCCCACCCCGGGGCGTTCGACCCGCACGCGCCGGCGCAGATCCGCCAGCACTTCAAGGTCTGCTCGATGGTGCCCGGCTGCACGCTGGTCAACGCCGGCGACGGCGCCGCCAAGCTCGTCGAGCACCTCGAGGAGCGGGCCGTGCTCGCGCTGGCCTCGGACGTCGCCGGCCGGACGTCGGTGAACTTCCTGGGCCGCGACATGCTCGGCTCGTTCGGTGCCGCACGGGTCGCCACCGAGACCAACTCCCCGGTGGTGCTGCTGACCTCGCACCGGGCCGCGGACGGCAGCTCCTACTTCCGGCTGCACGAGCCTCTGGAGCCGAGCGACTTCGCCGACCCGTCCGACCTGCTGACCGAGATCCTGCGGCGCCACGAGCCCGCGGTCCTCGCCTGGCCGGAGGCCTACGAGAGCCCCTACGGACGCCTCGCGATCCCGCTGCAGTCGGCGTGATCCAGGCCTCCTGACGTTACCCGGGAGTATCGGCACGGGCCCGTCGGATTCCCCCTAGGGTTCCGGCCATGGGATTCCTCGGTGACACCGCACAGCAGCTCCCCCGGCTCTTCCCCTGGAAGGCCTTGCAGGGGATCGCCCGGCGTCGGGTCGACAAGCTGTGGGAGAACGACCTCTACCGCAGCACCCAGGAGGAGAACATGCAGTTCCTCCTGGAGTACACCGACCGGGTCGGCGAGGTCCCCCAGATCGCCCGCGAGTACGCCGAGTTCGACGTGCTGCGCAACTACCGGCGCTGGCACCCGAAGTACGTGAGCCGCCAGCGGGTCCTCAACGCCGAGCGGCTCCTGGAGGCGCGTGACCGCGGACGCGGTGTCGTCCTCAGCTTCGTCCACCACGGCATGTACAACGGCATCGTCTCCTCGACCGGCCGCGTCTGCGACGACCTCCTGGGCCTCCCGAAGTCCGAGCGCCCCGGCGTGGTCATGAACGGCGTCGTCGCCCCCGAGGCGTTCGACCCGAAGGCACCGCTGGTGCTGCGCCAGCACTTCAAGGTCTGCGCCTACGGCCCCAACATGAAGCTGATGTCGGCGACCGAGGGCAGCGCCCGCATGGCCGAGCTGCTGCAGCAGGGCGAGGTGCTCTGCATCGCCTTCGACGTCGCCGGCCGTACGCCGATCAAGTTCCTGGGGCGCGACATGCTCGGCTCCTTCGGCATGGCCCGCCTGGCGGTCCAGACGAACGCACCCGTCGTCATCCTGTCCTCGCACAAGGGCGAGGACGGCCTGCCGTACGTGCAGGTGCACGAGGCGCTCGAGCCCAGCGAGTTCCCCGACCCGGCCGACCTGCTCGCCGAGATCATCCGTCGCCACGAGCCCGCGATCCTGGAGTGGCCGGCGGCGTACGACAGCCCGCACAGCCGCCTCGGCGTGGCCAAGGTCGAGACGCAGGCCGAGAACCAGGCCTGAGGCCCGTTGACGACCTGCAGAGCCTGGTCAGCCCCTCGACCCACCACCTGGGTGTAGCGTCGACGGCAGCAGCTGACGTCGGGGATCCACCCGGCCAGGTGCGCGCCGCGGACCCGGTCATGAATCCGGCCGGACCCCGACACGCCTCGGAGGAACCTCCTTTGACCGATCTCCCGCACGTCCTGACCTCAGAAACGAACGGCATCGCCGTTGTCGCGCCGATGGGTGAGTTCGACCTCTCCAGCGTCGACATGCTCCGCGAGATCTTCGTGGACGTCGTGACTCCCACGACCAGCCGGATGGTCCTCGACCTCGCCGGGACCGAGTTCGTCGACTCCCTCGCGATCGGCACCATGCTCGGCGTCGGCCGTCGCGCGAACGAGTGGGGCGGCTGGGTCCGCCTGGCCGCGCCCACGTCCCAGGTGAGCAAGGTCCTGGCCCTGACCGGCCTCGACAAGGTCTTCGACGTGTTCGACACCGTCGACCAGGCGGTCTCCCACCAGGACGCCGACGGCGCCACCGAGCTTGTCTGACCCGGACCGTCCGGCCCCACGAGCAGGGAACGTGGTGGACCAGTTCTACGAACCGACCGTCCTGCCGGGGGTGCCGCAGCAGCACACTCCCGCGTACGTCGCGCCGGACCTCTCCAACTGTGACGCCGAGCCGATCCACATCCCGGGCGCCATCCAGCCCCACGGTGTCCTGATCGCCGTCGACCAGGACGGGTTCGTGGTCTCGGTCTCCACCAACGCCCCGGACCTGCTCGGCACCTCGGTCGACGACGCGCTCGGCTCCAGGCTCGAGGACCTCATCGGGAACGACGTCGCAGACCTCGTCCGGGCCGGATCGGCCAGCGCAGGCGAGATGGACCTTTTCCCCGCTCGCCTTCCCTCGACGCTGTCCGGCTCTCTCGCCGGCCGGCTCACCGACATCCGCACGCACCACAGCGGCGATCGGCTCGTCGTCGAGATCGAGGCCGTCGAAGAAGGGGCCGTCTCCGGTCTGTCCCTGCGCTCGGCCCGGCGGGCGATCGGCCGGCTCGCCGCGACGACGGACGTGTTCGCGCTCGCCGACCAGCTCTCGATCGAGATCCGCGACCTGCTCGGCTTCGACCGGGCCATGGTCTACCGCTTCGATCCCGAGTGGAACGGCGAGGTGATCGCCGACGCACGGCACCCGGACCTCAACCCGTTCCTCGGCCTGCACTACCCCGCCAGCGACATCCCGGCCCAGGCCCGCCGGCTGTACACGGTCAACTGGATCCGGCTCATCGCCGACATCGCCTACCGCCCCGTTCCGCTCGAGCCCGTCCTCGACCCGGGGACCAACGCGCCACTGGACCTGTCGTTCTCCACCCTGCGTAGCGTCTCGCCGGTGCACCTGGAGTACCTGGCGAACATGGGCGTGACGGCGTCGCTGTCGGTCTCGATCGTCGCCGAGGGCCAGCTCTGGGGCCTGGTCGCGTGCCACCACTACTCGGGACCGCACCGGCCGTCGCAGGACGCGCGGGCAGCAGCCGAGCTTCTCGGCCAGGTCGCCTCCCAGATGTTCGTCGACCGCGAGCAGGCAGAGGTCCGCGGAGCCGGGCTGACCCTGCGTCGGCGGCAGGTCGCGATCATCAGCGCTGCGCGCGAGGCGGTCGGGGATCCCATCGAGGGGGCGCTCGCCCATCCCGACCTGGCGGCCATGCTCGACGCCTCGGCGGTCGCGGTCCGCAACGGGGACCGGCTCCTGACCGTCGGCACGGTGCCACCGCAGCGGGACCTCGACCGGATCGCGAACCTGCTCGAACGACCGGGCACCTACGCGACCTCGACGGACCAGCTGGGCGTCCTGGACCCGGCTTTCGCGGACTTCGCGGACGTCGCCGCCGGAGCGCTGCGGATCGGTTCAGCCCCCGACCGCTACCTGCTCTGGCTCCGACCGGAGCAGGTTCAGCAGGTGGACTGGGGCGGCGATCCCACCAACAAGCTGCTGGCAGCCCAGGAGGGACCGAACGTACGGCTCAGCCCGCGCAAGTCGTTCGAGAAGTGGCGCCAGGTGGTCCGAGGGCGCAGCGAGGCCTGGACGACCGCCCAGCTGGAGGCCGCGGAGTCGTTCGGGATCGACCTGCAAGGCGTGGTCCTCAGCCGAGCGCGTGAGCAGGTGGCTGTCGCCGAGTCGCTCAAGGAGAGCGTCGAGCTCGACCGCGAGCCGGAGATCCCCGGCTTCGACGTCGCAGCGCTCTACCTGCCTTCGTCGCAGTACCAGCTCGCCGGGGACTGGTGGGACACCGTCGACCTCGGCGACGGACGAGCTGCCTTCGTCGTCGGCGACGTGGCCGGCCACGGGTTCGCGGCGGCGTCGACGATGGTGCAGATGCGCACCACGCTGCGCGCCTACCTGTTCGAGGACTTCGACCCCGTGACGTGCCTCGACAAGCTGGACGCGTTCGTCACCCGGATGATGCCCGGGAAGATCGCCACCGCAGCCGTCGTCGTGGTCGACGCCGCTTCAGGAACCTACGCCGGCGCGACGGCCGGCCACCCACCCATGCTCGTCGACACGGGGGCGGGCCCCGTCCCGGTCGACGTCGTGCACCGGCCCGTCCTGGGCGTCGGGATGCAGGGCGTGCACCGAGGGCCGACCTCCGCGGACATCCCCGACGGGGGGACGTTCCTGCTGTACACCGACGGTCTCGTGGAACGACGCGGCGTCGATCTCGACGACTCGCTCAACGAGCTGGCGCGTCCCGACCTGGCCGTCGGGGACGACGACCTGCGCACCTGGCTGAACCGGCTCCGCGACACCGTCGGGACGGTCACCAGCGACGACGTCACGCTGCTCGCGTTCCGCGTGGGCTGAGTCCGCGCGACCGTTCGCCCGGGCCTACTTCCAGACCTTCACGTAGTCCACGCTCATCGTCGCCGGGATCGGCGTCGCCGCGTTGTACACGTTGCCCTTCGCGCCCATGCCCTGGGTCAGCGCCACGATGTACGGCTTCAGGAAGGCCTTGTCGCCCGAGGTGTTGGTCAGGCAGAGCTTGTTGTTGACGAAGATCTGGATCTTCGCCGCACTCCACTCCAGCGTGTAGGTGTTCCACACTCCCCGGTCGGCCGCGCAGTTGATCGCGGTGTTCACCCCGTTGCGCGACCCGTAGACGTCGGCGCTGTAGTGCAGGAACGGAATCGAGAGCTTCGGGTACGACGAGTAGGTCTCGCTGATGTCGATCTCACCGGCAGCAGGCCAGACGGCGGTGGACTTGACCCGGTCGTCGGGCCACAGCCAGAACGCCTCCTGCAGACCCTTGGCAGTGGTGGCGGTGTTCTTGATCCGCGCCTCGAACCGACCGAACTGCTGGCTGAAGAGCCGGTAGCTCATCACGCCCCCGGACACGTACTTGGTCGGGCCGCTCATGCCGCCGAAGCTGCAGCTGACGGCCTGGGTGACCTTGCGCAGGGTGAGGTTCAGCGAGCCCCCGGAGACCGCGACGTACGCCGGGTCGTCGGCGTAGCAGGCGTGCGCCGCCTGGGTGCCCATCGCGAAGTCGGTCTGCGGCAGCCAGTTGTCCCGGTTCAAGGTGGTGCCGTCGAAGTTGTCGGCGAAGGTGCACGACCAGGTGCCGCCGGTGGACTTGGCGACCGGGGCGCCGCAGGCGTCCGTCGTCGCAGTGGCGGCAGCGGCCGGCTCCACCGTCGTCTGCTCTGCCAGCCCGGCCAGGACCAACGTCGCGCTCACGGCCAAGGCGGATGCGAATCGTGCCTTCATGCGTCTCTCCCCCACTCAAGGCGCCGAACCGGCGCCCTGTGCAAGGGGCGGGGCTCGACCTGTCAAGAATTCGAGAGTAGGCCGACTAGACCGCTTTGTCCGTTAAATCGCTTATTTCCTTTTTCTGTGGAATCCCTGTGCTAGGCAACGGCGTCTGGGTATGCAGCAGCCGGGGCCGTCACGGCCCAGGTACGACGGGTGCTCAGTACGCGGAGAGCGCGGCTTCCTCGCGGTCGGCGATCTTGGCGAGGATGCTCATCAGCAGCTCGCGGTCGTCCGGCGAAACGCCGGCGAGCGCCCGCGACTCGGCGGCATCCCGAGCGCTGGCGAACTTCGAGTAGACCTTGCGGCCGGCCGTCGTGATCTGCGGGATCCGCACGCGCCGGTCCGCGGGGTCCACGGTGCGCACGACCAGGTCCAGCTTCTCGAGCCGGTCCAGGACGCTGATGAGCGTCGTCTTGTCGACGCACACCACCTTGCTCAGCTCGAGCTGGGTGCGCTGGCGTCCGTCATCGAGGGCGGCGAGCACGAGCCAGTCGCGGACGTCGTTCAACCCCATCTCGGCAGCAGCGCCGTCGAGGTCGTCGGTCATCCGGGCGACGGCGGCGTGAAGAAGGATCGTCAGGTCCGCGGGGAACGCGCCGCACAGGGCGAGCTCCACCTCGTCGCCGTCTCGCCGGAAGTCACCCATGTCCGCACCGTACAGCCGCATCCTCGGACGGTCAACGTCGGATTAGTCACACTCGGATCGTCTGGACTCGGATGATCTGACTTCATATCGTAGTTCGAGCGAAGAACCCCACTACTCCGATCTACCGAGGGAACAGACATGTCCACGAACCACTCCGAGGCGGCCACCGCCGTCGACCCGCGCAGATGGCTGGCGCTGGTCGTCATCGCCGTCGCCCAGCTGATGGTGGTGCTCGACGCCAGCATCGTCAACATCGCTCTCCCGTCCGCCCAGGAAGCCCTGGGGATCACCGACGCCAACCGCCAGTGGGTCGTCACGGCGTACGCGCTGGCCTTCGGCGGGCTGCTGCTGCTCGGCGGCCGGATCGCCGACTTCATCGGTCGCAAGCGGGCCTTCATCATCGGCCTGGTCGGCTTCGGCGTGGCGTCGGCCATCGGCGGACTCGCCCAGAACCAGGGTGAGCTGTTCGGCGCCCGGGCCCTCCAGGGCGCGTTCGCTGCCCTGATGGCGCCGGCCGCGCTCTCCCTGATCACCGTCACCTTCAGCGAGCCGAAGGAACGCGCCAAGGCGTTCGGCGTGTACGGCGGCATCTCCGGCGGCGGCGCTGCGCTCGGCCTGATCCTCGGCGGCGTGCTGACCGAGTACGCGTCCTGGCGCTGGACCCTGCTGGTCAACACCCCGATCGCGCTCGCAACCGCCGCTGCTGCCTGGTTCCTGGTCCGCGAGAGCCGCGCCGAGGGCAAGCCGAAGTACGACATCCCCGGCGTCGTCACCAGCACCTTGGGCCTGGTCGCCCTGGTCTACGGCTTCACCAAGGCCAACGAGAGCGGCTGGTCGGCGACCAGCACGATCAGCCTGCTCAGCGTCGCTGTCGTCCTGCTCGCGACCTTCGTGATGATTGAGCGGAGGACCGCGGAGCCGCTGCTGCCCCCGCGGGTGTTCACCGAGCGCAACCGCGCCGGCGCGTTCCTGGTCTCGCTGCTCCTCGGCCTGGCCCTGTTCGGGATGTTCCTGTTCCTCGTCTACTACATGCAGGGAACGCTGCACTACACCGCGGTGAAGTCCGGCCTGGCCTTCCTCCCGTTCAGCATCGGCATCGTGTTCGGGGCAGGCGTGGCCAGCGGGCTGCTCCCCCGCATCGGACCGCGTCCCCTGATGGTCGGCGGAACCGCGATGGCCGCGGTCGGCATGGCGCTGTTCACCCAGATCAGCGTCGAGGGCAACTACGCGACGACCGTCCTGCCGGCCGAGATCGTGATGAGCCTCGGCATGGGACTCGCGTTCGTGGCGCTCTCGAGCACCGCGCTCGTGGGTGTCGACGACCACGACGCCGGCGTGGCCAGCGCCCTGGTGAACACCACCCAGCAGGTGGGCGGCTCGCTCGGCACCGCGCTGCTCAACACCATCGCCGCCACCGCGACGGCCACCTACATCGCCGCCCACGGTGTCGGTCGCACGGACGAGGGCCTGGTGCACGGCTACACGGTCGCCTTCAACTGGGGCCTGGGTGCACTGATCCTGGCGTCGCTGCTGTCCCTGGTGCTGGTCACCAAGCAGCGCCCGCAGGAGCCGGTCGAGGGCGAGGAGACTCCCTTCGAGCACGCCGAGGAGCTCGTGCTCCTCTGAGTCGGCACGGAGGAGGGCCCGATCTGCCTCGGCGGATCGGGCCCTGTCCCATCCTCTGAGCTGCATGCGGGTCGGTCACGCGAACGCGGCGGGTACTAGAACCAAGGCGGGACTTCCCGGGACCTTCGGCACCTTGGGGTGGCTGCCTTGCTGTCGAACACTGGAAGTCGACCACCCACCACGACGGACCGTCCGTCCAACCTGAGGAAGGTACTGACCATGCGTCGTCTGTCTACTGCAGCCATCGCCGCTCTTGCACTTGCCGCTTTCCATCTCCTTGCAGCGGGTCCTGCAAACGCAGCGAGGTCTGCGTCGTGCGACGGACATCGCGCAACAAAGGTCGTGTCCGGAAAATCTCCTCACGTCGTCCGAGGCACCCGCCACCGTGACGTGATCGTCGTGCGAGCCTCCGGGCACGTCATCAAGGCAGGCGGAGGCGGGGACATCGTGTGCGGCAGCAAGGGCCGTGACACGATCAAGGGCGGAGCCGGCAGCGACCTGATCTTCGGACGCGGCGGCGACGACAAGCTTTCGGGCGGCGGCGGTGACGACGACCTCTTCGGGGGAACCGGCGATGACTCCCTCAGTGGAGACACCGGTGACGACTCCATCCACGGGGGCAGCGGCGATGACCGGGGCCACGGCGGCCGCGGCAACGACGACCTGTTCGGGAACGCCGGCTCGGACGACCTCGACGGCGACAGTGGGGACGACACCTGCGACGGGGGCGGCCAGGACGATGACTCCGAGCACGGCGAGCACCACTCAGAATCTGATGACCCCGCCGGCGATGACAACGGAACCAGCTCGGACGACGACCCTGGTCACGACTCCGACGACGACCACGGTGGAGATTCGACCGGGGACGACCGCGTTCGGGCGTAGGCGACCGCACCCGCGAAACTCAGGTGCACGGATCACTCGGTGTCACTTGCCAGCCACCTGGTCGCCCCAGGCTGCACGCGCGCCCGAGTCTCCGACCCGGTAGACCTGCACTCCCGCTGCAAGCCCTGCTACCACCGCGAGAGCAGCGACAGCCGTGAGCATCCGCGACGACACCACACCTCCCTTGGGCACTGGGGGTTCTCGATCGTCACCCGGGCGTCGGGACAACCAGACGAGAACGACGTCGAGGACCAGGAGTGGGACTGCGAACCAGATGAGCTGGTCGCCGAGCTGAGCATGCCTGCCGGGGTCCCCGACGTGCTTCTCCAGAGCCTCACCACTCGAAGTCGCCACGGGAATCAGCGCCGTCGACAGCGCCGCAGCAGCGACCACCAGGTGCCCGTACGACTTTCGCCAGGACGGGCGCACGGCGATCGCGAGTGTTCCGAGAATGGCCAGGGGAAGCAGCACGACCACCGCGTGCACGACGAGCGGGTGGACGGGGATTCCGTTGATGAGGTCAAACATGGCGAGCTCCTCGCTCCGTGAAAGTCAGACTCGTCAAGGGTGCGCGGAACACCTGACAGTCACCTGACCTCGTTTCTCCCAGCGAGCACTCAGCAGTAGCAGCCGCAGTCGGCGCTGCCGGTACCTGGAGGTGGAACGAGAAGGGGCCCGAACGCTCGCAAAAGCAACAAGGCCTGGCCTGCATCGCTGCAGGTCAGGCCTTGTTCTTTGTAGCGGGGGCAGGATTTGAACCTGCGACCTCTGGGTTATGAGCCCAGCGAGCTACCGAGCTGCTCCACCCCGCGTCGGTGAACACAACCTTACCGGTTGAGGGTCGGGCGCCCCAAATCGGGGTGGGTTTCGACAAGCTCAACCAACGGTCACGCGAGCAGGAGCTCGCAGGCACGCCGGATGTCGGCCTCGGCAAGCGCCCGGGAGCGACTGCCGTTGAGGACCTGCATCAGGACGCCGAACCAGCACTGAGTCAGCAGCCACGCGCGGCGACGCTGGTCGTCGGTGGGGTCGACGTTCCAGTTCGCGAGTCGCAGCACGATGTCGGTGAAGGCGACCTTGATCCGCTCGCGGTCGGGGTTGTCGAGGCTCTCGGCGAAGATCATCGCCTGGATCCCCGACAGCGAGAGCCGGCGCTGGCCGTGCATGTGCACGGTCAGGCTGATCAGCAGCTCGCTCGCAGCCTCGGCCGGCGACTGGCCCTCTTTCGGGGACACCTTCGCCCGATCAACCAGGTCCACCTGGGCCCGCATCACCGCGACGAGCAGGTGCACCTTGGACGGGAAGTACCGGTACAGCGTGGCGATCGCGACCTCGGCCCCGGTCGCCACGTCCTGCATCTGCAGGTTGTCGAAGTCGTACTGGGACCCCAGCTCCGAGGCGACCTCGATGATCCGCTGGTAACGCGCCTTCTGCCCCTCCGAGCTGGGCTCGGCAGGCGGACGTGTGTCGGAGACCCGCGGCACTGCTAGCTCGTGCCCTTGGACTCCGCCGCCAGGGCCTGGGTGACCAGGTCCTGTGCCTTGTCGATGTGGTCGGCGTACTCCGCCAGGTCCTTGGCCTTCAACGCCTCGTCCGCGAGCTGGAACTCCTTGTTCGCGTCCTTGAGCAGCTGGATCGCCGTGGCGTTGAGGTCGGGCTTCGTCGGAGTGTCCGGGGTGTCCGGCGAATCCGGGGTGTCCGGCGTCGAGGGCGTGTCGGTACCCGTGCCGAGGACGCCGTTGAGGGCTTCCTGCAGCGTCGAGCCGATGCCGACCTCCTTGCCGAGCGAGGCCACCACGAACCGGAGCACCGGGTAGTTGCCGGAGCCGCCTTCACGCAGCGTGTAGATCGGCTGGACGTAGAGCAGTCCTCCCCCGACCGGCAGCGTGAGCAGGTTGCCGGACTTGACCGTCGTACCGCCGCGCTTGAAGTCGAGCAGGCGGCCGGCGACCGTCGTGTCGGAGTTGAACTGGTTCGCGATCTGCGACGGACCGGGCACCTGGGAGGTGTCCGGGAGCCGGAGCACCTGGAACTTCCCGTACGTGCTTGGGTCCGACGCGTCCGCCCCGACCGAGATGAACGACGCCAGGTTCTGCTTCTTCGACGGCACGTAGACCGACGTCAGCGAGAACACCGGGTCCTCGCCGGTCTTGGTCGCGACCGAGAGCCGGTACGGCGGCTGCTTGTTGCTGGTCTTCTCGGGGTCCTCGGGGACCTCCCACTTGTCGCTGCCCTCGTAGAAGACCTTGGCGTCCTCGACGTGGTACTCGGCGAGCAGGTTGCGCTGCACCTTGAACATGTCGCCGGGGTAGCGGAAGTGGTCGAGCAGATCGGCGGGGATGCTCTTCTTGGACTTCACGACCCCGGGGAACGCGCCCTCCCAGGCCTTGAGGATCGGGTCCTTGGTGTCCCACTCGTAGAGCGTGACGGTGCCGTCGTACGCGTCCACGGTCGCCTTGACCGCGTTGCGCATGTAGTTGATCTCGTCGGTCGGCAGCGTCGCGTACGCCGAGCGCGGGTTGAGCGCGTCCGAGGTCATGTCGGTCAGCGACCGCTTCTCCGACAACGGGTACTTGTCGGTCACCGTGTAGCCGTCGAGGATCCAGACGATCCGGCCGTCGACCACAGCCGGCAGCGCGTCGCTGTCGACGGTCAGCCACGGCGCGACCTTCTGCACCCGCTCGCGCGGCGAGCGGTCGTAGAGCACCTTGGAGTCCGCGCCGACCCGCGAGGACAGCACCATGTTCGGGTCACCGAACTTCACGGCGTACAGGAGCTTGTTGAACAGCCCGCCGACCGGGACGCCGCCCTTGCCGTCGTACGTCGTGGTCTTGGCGTTGCCGGACGTGCCGCCACCCTCGGGGTAGTCGAGCTCGACGGACTTCTTGCCCTTGGCGCGACCGACGATCGAGTACTCGGGGCTGTTCTCGCCGAAGTAGATCCGGCCCTCGTAGCCTCCGGGGCTCAGGTCGGTGAGAGCACCCTGGGGCGGCAGCTTCTCCTCGGCCCAGGCCGGGTCGCTGCCCGCCGAGGCGGAGACCGGCTTGCCGTCGGCGTCCTGCTGGTTGCCGAAGGCCGCGATCATGCCGTAGCCGTGGGTGTAGACGGTGTGCTCGTTGGCCCACTTCTTCTGGGCGTCCGGCAGACCCGACAGGTCCATCTCACGCGCGGCGACCACCATGTCGCGCTCCTTGCCGTTGACCACGTAGCGGTCGACGTCGAGGACCGACGGCACGCCGTAGTACCGGCGCGGCTGCTGGAGCTGGTCGAACGCCGGCCCGACCACGCTCGGGTCGAGCAGCCGGATGCCCGGCAGCGAGGCGGCGTCGGTGTTGAGCTGCTGGTTGGAGACGGTCGTCTTGGAGTCGTACGTCGTCACCTTGGTGTCGGCGAGCTGGAACGCGTCCCGGGTCGCCTTGATGTTGTTCTCGATGTAGGACGACTCCTTGTCCGGCTCGTCCGGCTTCACCTGAAAGCGCTGGACGGTGGCCGGCCAGATCGCGCCGAGCAGGATCGCGGCGAGGGCGAACAGCGCCAGCCCGACACCGGGGAGCATCCAGGTCCGGCGCCAGACGTTGGCGAAGAACAGGATCGCGCAGATGATCGCGATCGCGATCAGGATGTTCTTGCTCGGCAGCACCGCGTGCTCGCGCGAGTAGGTCATGCCCGAGATCAGGCTGCCCTTCTGCGAGGTCAGGTCGAAGCGGTCGAGGTAGTAGTCGACCGCCTTGAGCAGGACGAGCAGCCCGAGCAGCACCGACATCTGGGCCTGCGCCGCGCCGGAGACCTTGCCCGAACGCGCCTGCAGCCGGATGCCGCCGTAGACGTAGTGCACGAAGACCGCGGCGATCAGGCCGATGACGATCGCGGTCATCGCGAAGTCGACCAGCCAGTGCAGCCACGGGAGGGTGAAGACGTAGAAGCCGAGGTCCTTGTGGAAGTAGGCGTCCTCCTGGCCGAAGGACTGCCGGTTCTGCCACAGCAGGAAGGTCCGCCACTGACCGGTGGCCGAGGCGCCGGCGAAGATCGCGAAGACGAGGCTGGCCGCGACCAGCAGCACCTTGCGGATCGGGGTGATCACCTCGCGGTAGCGCTCCAGGTTCGCCTGCTCGGCCGAGTTCGGCCGGAACAGCGGGCGGATCCGGTAGGCGACGAACAGGTTGCCGCCGACCACCAGCGCCATCACCAGGCCGAAGACGGCGAACATGCCGACCTTGGTCCAGAGCAGCTTGTTGAAGACGTCGGAGTAGCCGATCGAGTTGAACCACAGCTTGTCGGTCCAGACCGTGGCGAAGAGCGAGAAGCCGATCAGCAGGACGGCCATCACGATCAGGGTGAGGACCAGCGGGCGCGGCCGGCGCGACTCACCGCGACCACCGGCTCCCGGCCGCTGCGGACCCTGGCGGGTGGGGTCGGCGTCGTCGGCGAAGAAGTCACTCATCGGCCGCTGTCTCCTCTAGGTAGAGCGTGGCTTTCAACTGGACCAGCAGACCCGGGACCAGGTCCGGCCCGGTCAGGACGAGGTCGTCGGCGTCATGTGACTTTAGCCGCAACGCGCAAGCAGTCTCACCGGTGCGGAGCGCGGCCGCGACGATGCGGACCTCTTGGCGTTCGGGGTGGTTCGCGGCGAATTCCTTGGCGGCGACCGGGTCGGCCGGGATGTCACCGTCCGCGTCCGGAGGGAGCACCAGCCGCTCGGCGATGGCGGCGACGCCGGCGACCTCCGCGGGCCACTCGATCGAGGCGAGCACGTCCTCCAGGCTCAGCCCGGGCGCGGTCGCCTCCTGCTCGATCGGGGTCAGGTCCTCGTCGCTGACCTCCCCGTCGAGACCGAGCGCCGCGGCCAGGGCGGGCTCGCGCTGGACGAGCTCGGCGGTCCGGGCGATCGCGAACAGCTTGTCGGGCTGGTCCCAGCCGGCCTGGCTGGCGTGGGCCTCCAGCTCGCGGGCGACGTCGTACAGGGCGCCGACGTGGTGCTGGAGCTCAGCGGGTCGCTCTGCTGGTTCCTGGGTCATCCGCCACATCCCTTCGGCGCGGTGTCCGGGTTCTCCCGGTAGGCGTTGATCGCCTTGAGGGCGTCGGTCAGCGTGTGCACCTTGACCAGCTTCAGCTTCGACTTGTCGTAGTCGGAGTGGATCGCTTCCTCCCAGTTCTCGGCGGCGACCAGGAACAGGTGCGCGCCGTCGCGCTGGGCGCCGACGAGCTTCTGCCCGATGCCGCCGATCGCGCCGACCACACCGTCCTCGCTGATCTCGCCGCTGCCGGCGATGACCTTCCCGCCGGTGAGCGAGCCCGGGGTGAGCAGGTCGTAGATCGACAGTGCGAACATCATCCCGGCCGAGGGACCGCCGATGTTGTCGCTGAGGCTGACCTTCACGTCGAACGGGTACTTGTACCGCGGCGCCGGGGTGATGCCGATCAGCGAGACCTTCTTGGTCTCGCTCGGCACCAGGCTGCCGTCGGGGCAGGTCTCCTGCTCCTTGGTCGGCGCCGGCAGCTCGATGTCGGTGGCCCGGGTCCGCACCGAGAGGGTCATCTTCTTGCCCTTGCGCAGCAGCTCGAAGGTGACCGCGGACTTGTCGGGCAGCGGACGGATCGTCTGCTGCACCAGCTCGGGGCTGGTGATCTTGACCCCGTTGACCCGGAGGAGCTCGTCACCGACCTTCAGGATCCCGGCGGAGGCGCCCTTCGGGTCGACCTGCCCGACCAGGACCGAGGTCGTGTACTTGATGCCCGCGGCGTCGAGCGCGGCCACGGTCGCGCTGTCCTGCGAGGTGGTCATCTGCAGCGCGGACTCCTGCTGGACCGACTTGTTGGTCGAGCCCTTCGGGTAGACCGCGTCGTGCGGCAGGACCGCCGTGCTGGGGGAGAACCAGCCCGAGAGCACCGTTGTGAAGCTCAGCTTGTCGTCGGGGCCGTCGGGGTAGACGGTGACCATCCGCAGCGCGCCGTCGTCCTTGTACACCTTGTGCCCGGAGATCTGGATGATGTCCTTGCCGTCGTACGGCGCGAGGACGTTGATCGTCGGCCCGGGGCGGAACGTGACGTACGGGACCGGCATGACGGCAGCGACGACCAGGAGGGCGGCGGCCAGGCCGAGGGCGAAAAGACCAGCAACGGTCCGGCGACTCATGGAGCCACCCTCTCAAACGCGGGCAACAAAAGAGTGATCGGCCTAGGAAGCGCGGCGGGTCTGCTCGGTGCGCTGCACCCGCGGGGGCAGCGGCTTGGTGATCGCCGCGGCGAAGCGTTCGTGGTCGGCCTCGGTGGGTTCGCGCTCGGTGCGCTCGCGTCCGACCCAGCTCACGTAGAGCGCGGCGAGGCCCGTCGTGACGGCGGCAGGCACGAGCCAGAGCAGGATCTCCACGTACCGATAGTGCCTCGGCACCCCAGGCGTTTCACCGAGGCGCGCCGTCAACCGACGAGTGCGGTGAGCTTCCCCGCGATGTCCTCCAGCGGCAGCACCTCGTGCGCCAGACCGGCGGTCGCGACGGCCCCCGGCATCCCCCACACCACCGAGGACGCCTCGTCCTGGACGACCACGCGGGCGCCCTTCTCAGCGAGGAGCCGGCAGCCGACCAGCCCGTCGGAGCCCATCCCGGTGAGGATCAGCGCTGCGGCGGCCCCGCCGTACACCTCGGCCGCGGAGCGGAAGAGCGCGTCGACCGCGGGGCGGACGAAGTTCTCCTGCGGCCCCTCGTCCAGGTGCGCCCGCACGATGCCTGCGGTACGCCGGATCCGCAGGTGCAGCCCGCCGGGAGCCACCAGCACCTCCCCCGCCTTCACCTCGTCACCCTCGGCGGCCTCGCGCACCGACAGCGCCGAGGCACGGTCGAGCCGGTCGGCGAACATGGTCGTGAAGATCGGCGGCATGTGCTGGACGACGAGCACCGGCACCCGCAGGGTGCCGGGCAGCTCCTCGAGCACCCGCGACAGCGCGTCCGGGCCGCCGGTGGAGCAGCCGATCAGCAGCACCTCGGGTCGCACCGTCGTGGGCGCCGCGGTGCGCACCGGAGCCTCGGCGGCGACCCGGGTGGGACGCTCCCGGCCCGCACCGACCACCCGCTGGGCACCGACCAGCGCCTTGAGCTTGGGGATCAGCTGCTCGCGGACGCTGGCCATCGACTCGGCCATCGAGGTGGTGTTCGACGGCTTGGTGACGAAGTCCGAGGCACCCAGCGAGAGCGCTTCGAGCGTCTTGGTGGCGCCCTTCTCGGTGAGCGTGGAGAACATGATGATCGGCAGCCGCGGGTGCTTGCGCCGGATCGCGTCGAGCGCCCCGATCCCGTCGAGGATCGGCATCTCGATGTCGAGGGTGACGGCGTCGGGGTGGAGCTGGTCGACGTACTCGATCGCCTCGCGGCCGTTGGTCGCGGTACCGATGACCTCGATCTCCGGGTCGAGCCCGAGCGAGGTGGTGATCAGGCGTCGTACGAGGGCGGAGTCGTCGACAACCAGGACACGGATCACGCTGCCCCTATCGGCGCCAGTGCCGGGGTCCTGAGGGGCCCGGGGTCCCGAGTGACCTTGGTCCGCGATTCCGCACGACTGCTCAGGATGCCCGGGGCAGGACCGATGAGTCCGCCGTGACAATTTCCCAGTCGAGCTTCACGTTCGTCTCCGACCTGGTACGCCGGGAGACGGCCATGCTCTATGACCCCGGCAAGGAGTACCTCGTCGAGGCACGACTCCTGCCCCTGGCCCGTGAGGCCGGGTGCGCGGACGTCGACGCCTACGTCGTGAAGCTGCAGACCGACTTCGGTGAACGTGCCAAGGTCCTCGACGCCCTCACGATCAACGAGACCTCGTGGTTCCGGGACAACGCGCCGTACCAGGCCTTCACCGACGTGATGCTGCCGGCGATGCTCGCCGCCAGGGCGCACGTCCGACACATCTCCATCTGGTCGGCTGCGTGCAGCAGCGGCCAGGAGGCGTACAGCCTGGCGATGCTGCTCGACCAGCACCTGCCGCCGGGGTGGACCGCCCAGATCCTGGCGACCGACGTGTCCCCGAAGATGCTCGACCGGGTCAACGCGGGGCGCTACAGCCAGGTCGAGATGAACCGCGGCCTGCCGGCGACCTCGCTGGTGAAGTACTTCACCCGCACGGGCAGCGAGTGGGAGGTCTGCGAGGACCTCAAGAAGATGGTGCGGACCCAGCACCTGAACCTCTCGACCAGCTTCCCGCTGCTGCCGACGTTCGACATCGTCTTCATCCGCAACGTCCTCATCTACTTCGACCTGGACATGAAGCGCGACATCCTGCGCCGCGTCCACCAGGTCGTCGCCGCTGACGGCTTCATGCTGCTCGGCTCGTCCGAGACCACCCTGGACATGGACGACCACTGGGGCCGCGAGGCCCACGGTCGCGTCCAGATCCACCGCCCTGCTGGCTACGTGGCCAGTGCGGCCCTCCAGCCCATTGCCATGACGGGAGCCTGACCCATGTACGCGCTGATCATCGACGACTCACGGGCGATGCGGAGCATCCTGCGCCGGATCGTCACCGACCTCGGTTTCGAGACCCTGGAGGCGGCCGACGGCCAAGAAGCCCTCGACCACCTCAACGACGGCCGGATCCCGACCCTGTGCCTGATCGACTGGAACATGCCGGTGATGGACGGCTACACCTTCATCACCAACGTCCGCGCCAACCCCGAGTGGCGCGACATCACGCTGATGATGGTGACCACCGAGAGCGAGCACGGCCAGATCGTGCGCGCCCTCGCGGCCGGCGCCCACGAGTACGTGATCAAGCCGTTCACCCCGGACGCGATCGCCGACAAGCTCGAGCTGCTCGGCCTGGTGGCGAAGGCGGTCCCGGCATGAGCGCCGTCGTCGCCGAGCCGTCGCTGACCGACGTCGAGATGGTCGTCACCGAGGTGTGGACCTCGTTCCTCGGCGACGAGGAGCCGCTGCTGCTCGGGCCACCCGCCGCGCTCGAGGTCGGCTGGTCCTCGGCCGTCACCGTCTCCGGCGAGTGGCACGGCATGATCAGCGTCGAGCTCCCGACCGGCACCGCCGAGGAGATCACCCGGCGCATGCTGATGGTCGACTCCACCCCCGACGAGGACGTCGCGGACGCCGTCGGGGAGCTGGTCAACATGATCGGCGGCGGCGTGAAGAGCCTGATGCCCGGGCCGAGCGCCCTGTCCCTGCCGGTGGTCGCCGCCGGCCGGGTGGCACGACCCTCCGACGTCGTCGAGGTCTGCCGCTTCGACGCCACCTGGGCCGGGACGCCGCTCGTCGTCAGCGTCCACGTCCAGAACTCCCACCGCTGAAACCCGAGAACCCAGGAGCCCGCCATGAAGATCCTCGTCGCCGACGACAGCCGCGTCATGCGGCAGATCGTGATCAGGACCCTGCGCCAGGCCGGGTACGCCGGCCACGACATCGTCGAGGCCGAGAACGGCAAGGAGGCGCTCGACCTGGTCCGCAGCGAGTCCCCCGACCTCGTGCTCTCGGACTGGAACATGCCCGAGATGACCGGCATCGACCTGCTCGACGCGCTGCGCTCCAGCGGCTCGGCCGTCCCGTTCGGGTTCGTCACCTCCGAGGGCTCGGCCGACATGCGGGCCCGCGCGTCGGCCGGCGGTGCGCTGTTCCTCATCGCGAAGCCGTTCACGCCGGAGGCCTTCGACGAGGTCCTCGCCCCCGTCCTCAAGGGCTGAGCGCCGTGTACGTCCAGACCTCCTACCTGCCCCAGGTCAAGGAGATCCGCGACCTCCTCACCGAGCTGCTCGACCGGGACATCCAGGTGACGCCGACGCCCCCGCTGGCGCCGACCCCGAACAACCCGTGCACCGTCGCCGTGTACGTCGACGACACCCTGCAGGTGACCTCGGTGATCGCGTTCGACCTGCCGCTCTCGGCGTACGCGGGCGCCGCGATCGGGCTGGTTCCCGCCGCCGGCGCCGAGGTCGCGATCGAGGAGCGGGTCCTGAACCAGACGCTCCAGGAGAACGTCTACGAGGTGCTGAACATCGCCGCCTCGCTGTTCAACCACGACGGCGCGACCCACGTGCGCCTGTACGACGCCCACCACGTCGGAGCCCCGCTCCCCGGCGACGTGATGGCGCGCGCCCTGACGCTGGGTCGCCGCGAGGACCTCGCCGTCGAAGTCGGCGGCTACGGAGCCGGCCGCCTCTCCGTCGTCCTCGTCGCCTGAGCCGCGGCTGGTTGGTTGAGGAGCGCGCGCTGGCGCGCGTCTCGAAACCAGGTGACGTACGCGCGGGCCTCGCCGGGTTTCGAGACAGGACTTCGTCCTTCCTCAACCGACCGGCCCGCCGGGGGTCACCGGGGACCAACGTCCCGAATCCGGCCTTTCGCCTCAACTCGGACCCACCGGGGACCGAAGAGTCACCCGAGCACGGATCGCTCACCCCACGCCACGGATCGGCGCCGCTTTCGCTTTTCGGAGGCTCCCGTGCCGTTCGCCGTGTCCGACGCCGTCAGCCAGGTGCTGGCGTCCGCGCTCGACGGTGTCTCCCTGCGGCAGCAGGTGACCGCCGACAACATCGCCAACGTCGACACGCCGAACTTCCGGGCGACCAGCGTCGACTTCGAGACCCAGCTCAAGGCCGCGATCGGGGACGGCGCCTTCGCCAGCGGCCTCCCGATCGACGTCGGGGTGACCACGACCCCCACCGACACCCCGGTCGGCGCCAACGGCAACAACGTCGACCTCCGCAAGGAGACGATGGCCGCACTGCAGAGCCAGTTCCAGTACCAGATCCTCACCCGGGCGGTCTCCGACCGGTTCAACCTGGTCAAGACCGCGGCGACGGGCCAGTGACATGGGTGCCTTCGACATGCTGCGCATCGCCAACTCCTCCCTCGGGATGCACCAGACCTGGTTGGACGCGCTGGCCAACAACATCGCCAACGTCAACACCGCGACCCGCACCAGCGAGAACGCCTCTTTCCAGCACAGTGGGATCCGAAGCTTGGAATTCACGTGACTTGAAGTCGCGGC
>JADMIO010548864.1_pt1 | contig 79278 bp, 79 predicted proteins | sample 8958161 | NCBI WGS metagenome assembly JADMIO01 (sample SAMN16585339, study PRJNA669376) | soil metagenome | isolation source: Crop rotation soil | place: USA: Cullars Rotation, Alabama | collected 2011 | reverse complement strand
GTCCACGTGGAATTCTAAGCTTAGGATCCCAATGTGCTGGAAAGCTTTCCAGCAGCAGGTTGACCTCGTCGACGTAGAGCACGCCGCGGTGGGCGGCGGCGAGCAGACCGGGCTCGAAGCTGCGAACGCCCTCCGTGAGCGCGCGCTCCAGGTCCAGGGAGCCGACGACGCGGTCCTCGGCGGCACCGACGGGCAACTCGACCAACCGGCCGCGTCGTACGTGCGACGGGGCCGCGACGTGCGGCCCGTCCGGGCACTCCGGGTCGGGCGCCCACGGGTCGCACGCGAAGCGGCAGCCGTCGACGACCTCCTGCTCCGGCAGCAGAGCGGCCAGCGCACGGACCACCGTGGACTTGGCGGTGCCCTTCTCCCCCCGGACGAGCACGCCGCCGATGCTCGGCGCGACCGCGTTCAGGGCCAGCGCGAGCTTGAGGTCGTCCATCCCGACGACGGCGGAGAACGGGAATCCGGCGGGCATCCGGCGAGCATTCCACAGCCCCCGGACTCGCAACTGGGGTGGCGATCGGACCTATCCAGGGGCCGCGATAGGTCGAACGCGCGCCCCACGATGGATCAAAGGTCCGCGACCGGCGCGCCCAGGACGTATTTTTTCAGTCACATCAGTCACTCTGGCACCATGCGATTCCGCTCTGCCGGCGTGTGTCTCGTGCTATTGGCGGCCGCCGTGGTCCCGGCCGGATTTTTCAGCGCGGCGCCCGCGCACGCGGCGGGATGCGCGAAGGCCGGTCCCGGGGACATCAACGGCGACGGATTCGGCGACCTCGTCGTCACCGAATACGGGCGCACGCGGCTTCAGGGCGGGATCCACGTTCTCTACGGCACGGCGTCCGGGCTCACGGCCGACGCTCGAGGCACCGCACCGGACGACCAGTTCCTCACCCAGGACTCCCCCGGCGTGCCGGATCAGTCTGAGGACGCGGACGAGTGGGGCGCCGCTCTCGCGGTCGGCGACTTCAACGGGGACCGCTGCGCCGACGTCGCGATCGGTGCGCCGGGCGAGGATCAGACCGCCGGCGCGGTGACCGTTCTCTACGGATCACCCACCGGGCTGACCACCACCGGCGCGCAGTTCATCACCCAGAACAACTGGCACGTGCCCGACGACCCCGAGCCCAACGACCGGTTCGGAGCGGCCCTCGCCGCCGGCGATTTCGATGGCGACGGCCGGGCCGACCTCGCCGTCGGCTCACCGGGCGAGAGCATCGGCAAGAGCTTCGGCGCCGGCCTGGTCACCCTCTTCTGGGGCGCCCCGTCCGTGCTCGGCGCCGGCCGCGAGCCGAGCGAACTGCGGCCGGGAGCGGGCGTCGCCGGCGGCACAGCGAAGGACGGCGACGCGTTCGGCGCGGCGCTGGCCACCGGCGACATCAACGGCGACAAGCGCGACGAGTTGATCGTCGGTGCGCCCGGCAAGAACGGAACGGGGGCGCTGCAGGTCTTCCCGGGCGGCAGCGGCGGTTTCACGGTCGCGGGGCCCGTCTACGACCGGTCGACGATCGTTGGGGCCGGGGCACCGACCTTCGGCGACGCGTTCGGCGCGGCTGTCGCCGCCGGCGACTTCAACGGCGACGGCAAGGCCGACGTCGCGATCGGCATCCCGGGCTCGAATCAGAGCAGCGGAGGCGTCGCGGTACTCCACGCCGGCGGATCACTGCTCACCGGTACGGGCGCGCAATTCTGGGCCCAGGGCGGGGGTGGCCTGGCCGGTACCGCCACCGCCGGCGACCGGTTCGGCGCGGTCCTCGCGACGGGACGCCTCAACAACGACTCCTATACCGACCTGGCCGTCGGTGTCCCGGGCGACACCGTCGGGTCGGTGGCCAACGCCGGCGCCGTCCAGGTTCTGCTCGGGTCCGGCTCGGGCCTGCGCGGCACCGGCTCGGTTCTGCTCAACCAGGACACCCACGGTGTCGGCGGCACCGCCAGCACCGGCGACCGCTTCGGGTCCGCCCTGGCGATCCGTTCGATCACCGGCGGCGCCGCGAACCTCGTCGTCGGCTCACCCGCGGAGGGTGTCCAGGGCACGCAGACGCAACGCTGCGGCGCGTTCACGGTCTTCACCGCGACCGCGAACGGCCCGAGCGGGACCGGCTCCCAGTTCTGGGCCCTCGGTCACCCCGGCCTGCAGGGCGCTCCGGCCCCAGGGGTCTTCTTCGGCTACGTCCTGGCGTGAACGGGTTGCGCGAGGGCACGGGCAGGCCCGCACGAGGAAGGCCGCGACGACGAGAGCGAGCGCCGCAAGCGACGACCACCACCTACGCTTCGCGCGAGCGACCGGAGGAGCGGCCGACCAAGTAGCAGCCTCCCCGTCCCCGAGCGTTCGCGCGCGGAGCGCGCCATTTATCTGCGGTGCCAGGCGTCTTCCGACTTGGTGCGGGCGATCGCACCGGACGGGAGTTCCTTCGCGAGAAGGTGGGCGATGGTGACGTCCTCGAGCACCTCGCGGAGGCTGGAGCGCACAGCGATCCAGACCTCCTGCAGCGCCTCGGCCGAACCGTCGTACGAGACGTCCTCGGGTGCACGCCCGTGGACGCTGACCAGCGGACCGTCGGTCGCGCGGATGACGTCGGCGACCGAGATCGCGTCGGCAGCCGTGAGCAGGACCCAGCCACCGGCCTGGCCGCGCTGGCTGGCGACGAGCCCGGCGCGGCGGAGGTCGGCCAGCACGGCGAGCAGGAAGTCGCGCGGGATGTCCTGGGCAGCGGAGATCGACTCGGCGGAGCGGGGCCGGTCGGTGTCGTTGCCGGCGATCTCGATGAGCGCGCGGACGGCGTAGTCGACCTTCGCCGAGATCTTCACGCGAGCTCCTTCGTTCCGATCTGAACAACAGTGCTTCGGTCAGTATTCACCCGATCGCGATCCAGATTCGAGTACAGCCCGCAGGAGGGGCAGTCCGCGAGGCGGCCCGCCGGTGATCAGGGCGTCGAGGGCCGACGCGTCGAGATGGTCGGCGACCAGGTCCCCCAGGACGTCCAGCCGCGCTTCACGGACGGCAGCGAAACTGACGTCGCCGACCGGCCGGAAGTCGCGGCCCGCCGCTGCGGCCACCTCGGCCAGGAATGCGCGGCGGAATCCATCGCTTTCGAGGGCACCGTGCCACGTGGTGCCCCACACCGCGCCGGACCGGCAGCCGTCGAGGAACGACGCCGTCCCCGGGTCGAAGCGGACGCGGCCGTGGTGGATCTCGTAGCCCCGCACCGGCTGGCCGAACTCCTCGCCGACGGTGCGGCCGACGGTCTTTTCAGGCTCGAAGACGACGTCGGCCGGGAGCAGCCCGAGACCCTTCACTGCTCCGGCCCTCGACTCGACGTCGTCGGTGAGAGTCCGGGCGAGCATCTGGTACCCGCCGCACACGCCGAGCACGGGACGACCGGCCGCGACCCGAGCGGTCACGGCGTCGGCCAGTCCGCGCTCGCGCAGCCACGCGAGGTCGGAGACGGTGGCGCGAGTGCCGGGGAGGACGACGAGGTCGGCGTCGGCGATCTCGTCCGGCGTGGCGACGAAGCGGACGACCACACCGGGTTCGGCGGCGAGGGCGTCGAGGTCGGTCAGGTTGGAGATCCGCGGCAGCCGGATCGCGGCTACCCGCAGCAGGTCGCCACCCGGCGTACCCACCGCGCCCGGGATCGCGCCGGCGGCATCCAGGGTCAGTGAGTCCTCGGCGTCCATCCATAGTCCGGGCTGCCACGGCAGGACGCCAAAGGTCGGACGCCCCGTCAGTTCTCGTAGCCGGTCGAGCCCGGGGGCGAGCAACGCGAGGTCGCCGCGGAACTTGTTCACGACGAATCCCGCGATCAGTGCCTGGTCGGCGGGATCGAGAACGGCAAGCGTGCCGACCATCGAGGCGAACAGACCACCGCGGTCGATGTCGCCGACCACGATCACCGGCAGATCGGCGGCCCGCGCGAGACCCAGGTTCGCGATGTCGTCCGACCGCAGGTTGATCTCGGCCGGGCTGCCGGCGCCCTCGCAGACCACGACGTCGAAGCGGGACCGCAGGTCGGCGAGCGACTCCAGGACGGTGGCCATCAGTTTCGGTTTGAGCTGCCGGTACGACAGCGCGGTGACGTCGGCGACGGGTTCGCCGAGCAGGACGACCTGCGAGCTGCGATCGGTGCCTGGCTTGAGCAGTACCGGGTTCATTCGCGTCTCCGGTTCGATGCCGGCGGCCGCGGCCTGCATCGCCTGCGCGCGCCCGATCTCGCCCCCATCGGGCGTGACCGCCGAGTTGTTCGACATGTTCTGCGCCTTGAACGGGGCGACCGAGACCCCGCGGCGGTGCAGCCACCGGCACAGTCCCGCGGTCAGCACGCTCTTGCCCGCGTCGGAGGTGGTGCCCGCGACGAGGAGCGCACCCTTCACCTGAGGGCGCATCAGATCCGCCAAGCGACAGCGATCGCGAGCGCCGCCGCACCCGCGCCGACGAGCCGGGACAGCCGCACCGCCCGACCGATGTCGGACACCTCGGGCTCCCGGCCCCCGGGGTGCAGCGTAGGTCGCGTCTCGGCCTGCGCGCCGTAGGTGTTCGTGCCGCCGAGGCGGACGTCGAGCGCCCCCGCTGCCGCCGCCTCGCACCAGCCGGCGTTGGGGCTGGGGTGCTCTCGACGCCCGGCCGCGAGCGCGCGGGCCGCTCGCAACGGGGCACCCCCGATTGCTCGGGCCGCCGGGACGGTGAGCAGGCCGGTGAGCCGCGCCGGGACGAAGTTCGCCAGGTCGTCAAGCCGCGCCGAGGCCCAGCCGAAGTTGGCATACCGCTCGCTGCGGTACCCCACCATCGCGTCAAGGGTGTTCACGGCGCGGTAGCCGACGAGCCCGGGCACGCCCCCGACTGCGCCCCACAGCAAGGGGGCCACCACAGCGTCACCGGTGTTCTCGGCGACCGACTCGACAGTGGCCCGGGTCAGTTCCTTCTCCCCGAGCCCGGACGGATCCCGTGCACAGAGATGACTCAGCCGGGAGCGGGCCGCGTCGAGATCGCCGGACACGAGGTGACGGCTCATCAGATCCGCCTCGCGGCCGAGGCTCGTCCCGCCGAGCACCGCCCAGGTCGCCCCCGCCGTCAGGAGCGTCTCGCTCGCATGTCGCCGGGCGAGCAGCGCAGTGGCGACCGGCACCCCGACACACACGGCGGTGTACGCCGCGCCGGCCCCGCGCGAGTCCCGCCAGGCGACGCGTTCAACCGCACCGGCGAACCGGCCGAAGCCGGCGACCGGATGCCCCCGCCGGGGGTCGGCGAGCAGGGCGTCAGCGAGAAACCCCAGCGCCAATCCCGTCGCGCGCGCCCGTCTCACGGTCGGCGACGCTATCCGAAGCAGGCCGGCGCGGGCGCGCCGCCCGCCAGGCGAAGAGCGCTGCGACAGCGAACACGACCATCCAGACCGAGTGGCGAATCCAGACGTCGTCCCCGCCCGCATCCTGATACGGCGGGAGGAAGATCTCCCAGCCCTCGTACAGCGGGTCGTCGACCTTGTCGAAGCCGAAGACCCACGTGATCCGGCCGTCCCAGCCCTCGGTGAGCAAGGACGCCATGGCGACGAGCCCGACGAATCCCGCCGCAGCCGCGCCGACCAGCACCGCCGGCGGGCTCATCGACAGCCACCAGAGGATCACGAGCAACACCAGGGGCAGGATCACGACGATCTGCCGGCCCGGCGACCAGAACCCGCTCATGGTCAGGGCGACCCACGTCGCGACGGCCCACCCGGCCACCGCGGGCAGCACCAGGCCGGCCCAGCCGCGAGGACGGACGGCGAGCAGACCGGCGAGCGCGGGGACGATCAGCAGCCACGCCGGCTGCCACGCCGCGATCCCCCAGTTCTGGTCGATGAGCAGCGCGGACAGTCGCTCCGTGCGACCGAAGTAGTGCGGGTGAGTGCCGACGACCGAGAACTCGCCCGGACCCTGGAAGTAATCCCCCGAGGCGTAGACCGTCCAGCCGCCCCAGATCACGCGGTGCGCCACGAGGTAGGTCGCGCCCATGGCGGCGAAGGCGGTCATCAAAACCAGCGTCACCGTCCGGCCGCGCGCACGCCACAGGCGGTAGAGGCCCACCAACGCAACCGTCGCGGCCACCGGCGCGTACTTCACGCTCAGCCAGGGCAGCGCGATCACTGCGAGGACGAAGGCGATCGAATGCCGGCGCGACCAGTCCCCCGTCATCGCCGCGACGGCGACGAGGACCGCCAGCGCGGCCGCCATCTCGGGGTACACCTGCTGCGCGTAGATCCCCAGCGGGGGCGAGGCGAACGCGATGGCGACACCGAGCGTCGCGAGCCACGGCTGCACCCCGAATCTCCGCACTGCGATCCAGACGGTCAAGGCGGCGGCGAGGCCGGCCAGAACGGAGATCGTGGCCTTGGCCGCCTCGAAGCCCCACAGCCCCATCGGGGCCGCGATCAAGACGGGCAGCAGCGGATCGTGCGGGCTGATCTGCTCACCGTTGTCGAGCACTTCGGTCTGCACCGGCAAGTTCTTGTCGTGGAACGCCTTCCACCGCTGGTCTTTCAGCTCGTCCGAGATGTCGAGGTTGCCGTCCTCGGCGAGGGACAAGGCGGTCAGGAGATACTGCGGTTCGTCGACGGCCGCGCGGCCGCCGAGGGTCGCGCGCACGTCGATGCCGAGGATGCCGACGACCAGCGCGACGACGAACGCCACGGCCATCCCCGCCGCGAGCGTCCGGCGCGGTGCATCCATAGCGGGAACCTACGCCGAGACCCGGTCCGACTCCGGAACGTCGGCCGCGATCTGACGGGCCACCACATCAGTCAAGTCGGTCTCCGGCACGAACCCGACGATCCCGGCCAGTCGGCGGGTGTCGGCGCGGGTGTCCGCGACCTCCTCCGGGCCGGCGGGCTCGATGCGTGTGCGCACGTCGACGTCCAGGACTGTGGCGATCGTCTCGACCATGTCGCCGAGCCGGATCGGGACGCCGGTTCCGACGTTCACCGGACCCGGCTCGTCCGCGTCGAGCAGCGCCACGAGTGCACGCGCCACGTCGCGTACATCGGTGACGTCACGCGTGCGATCGGGGCCGCCCAGGATGCGCAGTGGACGCCCGGCGCGCGCCGAGTCGATCCAGCTCGCGAGGGCCATGTCGGGGCGCTGTCCTTCACCGGCAACAGTGAACGGCCGGGCGATGACGACCCGGCCGCCGGCGGCGTTGTGCTGGCGGCAGAGCCCTTCCGCCTCGGCCTTGCTCAGCGCGTACCCGCCCCGGGGCTGCAATTCGTCGGTCTCCACGCACGCCCGCCCGCCGACACTGCCGCCGTAGATCGACGACGAGGTCGCGGCCACGACGGTGACTCGGCGTCCCGCTGCGCCCAGCACCGCGGCCGTCGCCAGGACGTTGTCGCGATGGCGGTACCAGCCGACATCGGCGCGGGCGTCGCGCACGCCCGGGCAGCCGGCCAGGTGGATCACGCCGGTCGCTTCCCGGATCGCCTCGAGCGCCGTCCGGTCGGGTCCGACCAGGTCAGCGTGCAGTTCGACGTGCCCGGGACCGCGCGGCAGGCCGCCGCGCCGATCGATGCCGATCACGTCCCGCCCGGCCGCCAGCAACCGGGCCACGACCGCGCGGCCGACAAACCCAGCCGACCCGGTGACCACGACTGCCACGACCGACCTCCACGCGTCCACAGGACTGAGCAAGGGGACTAAGGCTAGCCTGGCCTTCCCAAGAGTGGTGCATGAGCGGGTAGAGAGGGGCAGGCGGTGCGAAAGGCGCGGACGGCCGCCGGCTGTCTCGTCCTGCTGCTCTCGGTCGTCTACGTGGTCCGCGTCGTCGACGGTGCGGTGCTCCGGCGGACCGGGGACGCGATCGCCGACTCGCCCGGCTGGCTCGCACTCGCCCTGGCCTGCTATGCCGTGGCGTTCGGCCTGCGGTCGTGGGCGTGGACGCGGACCCTCCCCGGGCTGTCGCTGCGGCAGTCCTGGGCTGCGCTCCACGTCTCGCTGCTCGGCAACCACGTCCTGCCCTTCCGGCTGGGCGAGGTCCTGCGGGTGACGTCCGTGCTGCGGCGCACGGATCTTCGCGCCGAACCGGTGACCGCGACGACGATCACGCTGCGGCTCGCCGACCTGTTGTCGGTCGCGATCCTCGCGCTGATCGCGGTGCCCGGCCTGGCCGCTGAACTGATCGGCGCCTGGGCCTGGGCGCTGGCGGTCGGGCTGGCCGTCGCCGCGGTGTTCGCCGTGACGTGGGTGCGCCGCATCGCCGCCCGGCCGAACGTGACGGTCCGCCTGCCCGCGCTGACGATCGTCGGAACCGCGTTCGCCGCCTGGGCCCTGGAAGCCACGCTCGCCTGGCAGATCGCGCACGCGGCGGGCGTCGACCTGGCGTACCACGAAGCGATCGCCGTGACCGCCGTCGCCGTCGCCGCGCAGACCGTCGCGGTCACCCCGGGCGGGATCGGGTCGTACGAGGCCGCCGGCACGGCGGCGCTCGCGGCGCTGGGCGTGCCCGCATCCACCGCCTTCGCGATCGCGCTCGCCACCCACGCGGTGAAGACCGCCTACTCCTTCGTGGTCGGTGGCGTCGCTCTGTTCACGCCCGCGCCCGGTTACTGGGGCCGGTGGCGCCTCCCCCGCTCGCTGCCGGACCGGCCTCCGCCGGTACCGGTGGAGCCCGCGGCTCCCGTCATCGCCGTCATCCCCGTCTACAACGAGCAGGACGTGGTCGGCGAGGTCGTGCGCCGCCTGCCCGCTGCCGTCGCCGGGCACCCCGTCCGCTGTCTCGTCGTCGACGACGGTTCGGCCGACGACAGCGCCGCCCGCGCGGCGGCCGCCGGAGCGACGGTGATCGCACACGAGCGCAACCAGGGCCTCGGAGCGGCGGTCCGCACCGCGCTGCGAGAGGCATCCGCGCTGGAGCCGGTCGCCGTCGTCTACCTCGACGCCGACGGCGAGTACGCGCCGGAGGACCTCCCGTCCGTCGTCGCACCGGTGCTGGCGGGCGACGCGGACTACGTGGTCGGGTCGCGCTTCGCCGGAAACATCGAGCACATGCGCCTCCATCGGCGCCTCGGCAATCTCGTCCTCACCCGCTGGGTCCGCTGGATGACCCGGCGCCGCGATCTGACGGATGGTCAGAGCGGCTACCGCGCCTTCTCAGCCCGCGCCGCCGCCGAGGGCGAGATCGTGCACGACTACAACTACGCGCAGGTGCTCACCCTCGATCTCCTGGCCAAGGGGTTCGTCTACGCCGAGGTCCCGATCAGCTACCACTTCCGCACCTCGGGCGACTCGTTCGTGAAGCTCGGGCGGTACCTCGGCAAGGTCGTACCCGCCACGCACCGCGAACTGAATCAGGACAGCCGGAACCCCACCGACAGCCCGCCGCCAGACCTGTTGCCGGCGAAGACCGCACCGCGGTGGCTGCGGACGATCTCGTCGACGATGGAGAGGCCGAGCCCCGAGCCGGGCTGAGAACGGACGTCGACGGCCCGGTAGAAGCGGTCGAAGATCCGCTCGAGATCCTCAGCGGCCACACCAGGCCCGCGGTCCGAGACGGTCACCTCGGCGCCGGCAACCGCGATCTCGATCGGCGACCCGTTGGGCGTGTACTTCACGGCGTTGTCGACGAGGTTGCCGATGGCCCGCTCGATCTGCCGGGGCCGGGCCTGCACTGTGACGTCGTCCGCGTCCGCCACCGTCACGACCCGGCCCGTGCGCCGTTCGGTCCGGGCCGCGACCGCCCGGGCGAGGTCGCCGAGGTGGACCGCCTCCTCGGGCTCGGCGGCGGCCAGGTCGCTGGCGAGGTCGACGAGTTCGGTCAGGAGCAGCGCGAGTTCGTCGACGTCGGCGAGGACGTCGGCCACGACTTCGTGGCGATCGGCGACCGGCAGCTCGTCGATGCGGCCCACCAGTTCCATGTTCGAGCGCAAACTGGTCAGGGGCGTCCGCATCTCGTGGCCGGCGTCGGCAACCAACCGGCGTTGCTGGTCCCGGGACCGCTCCAGCGCGGTGACCATCGCAGCAAAGCTGGTCGCGAGGCTGCCGACCTCCCCCGTCGCGGTCACGTTCACCGGCGTCGATAGGTCCGACGTCGTCGCGATCCGCGCCGCGGTGTCGCGCAGTTCGAGGATCGGCCGGACCACCCAGCTCGCGACGACCCACCCGAGGGCCGCGGCGAGCGCCACCGCGAGAAGAACGAAGACCGCCAGGCGGGTCCGCAACGAGCTCAACACGTCATCGACCTCGGTGGTCGGGCGCGCGACCTGCAGGATTCCGCCGCCGGACCAGGGACGGCTCACGACCCGGTAGTGCACACCGCTGATCTCGGCGTCGTCGACGCGGTAGTTCGAACCGGTCAGGCCCAGTTGCGCCGCCGAGAACGGCAGCGCGGGCGCGCCTTCGATGCACGCGGTGACCTGCCCCCCGCTGGAGACGAGCTGGCCGGCGGTGGCGGGGGCGAAGGAGCCGGGCGTCGGACACCCGTCGTCATCGCGTCCGCGGCCCGGGCCGCCGGGGCCCCGGCCGCCGTCCGGACCGCGCCCGTCGTCGCCGGGCGAGACCAGCGCGGACGCGCGGGCCAACAGTGTGTCGTCGATGCTGCTGCGGAGCTGCGACCCGGTGTCGAGGTAGGAGGCGATCGCCGCCGAGGCGCCGACGGCCAGGGCGAGGATCGCCAGGATCCCCGCGATCCGCTGACGGAGCGTCATGATTCGCGGGCGACGAACCCGACACCGCGGACGGTCTGCAGGATGCGCGGCTCGCCCTCGGCTTCCAGCTTCGCCCGCAGGTACCCGACGTACACGTCCAGCGACCGCGACGAGGTTTCGAAGTCGTAGCCCCAGATGCGCTCGTACAGCGTCTCCCGCGACATCACGATGCCGCGGTTGAAGACCAGCAGCTCCAGAAGGTCGAATTCGGTCTTGGTCAGGTCGAGGGCACGGCTCCCCCGCCATGCCAGCCGCGCGGACGGGTCGATCGAGAGGTCACCGCAGCGCAGCAGTTCCTTGGCGCCGGACAGGCTGCTGCGGCGGAGCAACGCTTTCACCCGGGCCAGCAACTCGACGCCCTCGTAGGGCTTGACCAGGTAGTCGTCCGCGCCGGCTTCGAGCCCGGCCACGCGGTCACCGACCTCGTGCCGCGCCGTCAGCATCAGGATGGGGAGCTCCGGATAGCGCGGGCGCAGCGCACGGCAGGCCGCGAGGCCGTCCATCTCCGGCATCATCACGTCGAGCAGGAGCAGGTCCGGCAGCTCCTGACCACACGCCTCGACGGCCTGCCGGCCGTTCTCGACCGCCGAGACGCGGTAGCCCTCCAACCTCAATGTCCGCTCGAGCGACTGCCGAACGGCACGGTCATCTTCGGCGAGCAGGACGGAGCGGGGCGACGTCTCGGGCACCTCCACAGCGTAGGAAAAGTCGACGCCCAGCGACGCCGTTGTCACCTCCGCGCGGGTCTTTCTTACACAACTCTGTCACCGGTCTGCCGGTCGTCTTACGGACGGCCCGCACCGTAGGTCATGAGCCCTAACGGGGGGCCACGACCAAGGAGAGAGCCACCGCCCATGTCCACCCTGTCCTTCCGCAAGAACGGTCGCAGCATCGGCCTCGTCGCCGCCGGCCTCGTCGCCGGCGCTGTCCTCGCGGGCGCGTTCGCCGCGAACGCCGCCGACGACAACTCGACCGCGTCACCCAGCCCGTCCAGCTCCAGCTCGAGCTCGAGTGGTAAGGCGAACCGGCCCGCCAACCCCAACGCCGGCGACCAGAGCAAGCCGCAGCGCTCCGACGAGACCCTGCTGACCGGCGACACCGCGCAGTCGGTGAAGGACGCGGTCACCGCCAAGTACCCGGGCGCGACCTTCCTCCGCGTCGAGACCGACAGCGACGGCGTCTACGAGGCCCACATCACCAAGGCCGACGGCACGCCGGCGACCGTTGAGCTCGACAAGAACTTCGCGATCACCGGCGAGGAGGCCGGCGGTCCTGGGGGCGGCGAGCACGGAGGCCCGGGCGGTCACGGTGGCCGTGGCGGCCACGACGGGCAGGGCCGTCCTGGTGACAACGACGCCGATGACGCCGGCAACCAGGCTCCCGCGAGCCCGGAGGCGCCGACCACGGCCAGCTGACGCACCGCGAACGGCCTCGCCCTGCGTAGTCCCGGGGCGGGGCCGTTTCGCGTCTCCACTCGCTGACTCGGTTACCCCATCTCCGCCAGCAGGTCGTTCAGCGCCTGCTTCTCCTTCGCGGCATCGGGATGCAAGGTCCGGACCGCCGACAGCGCGCTGTCGATCAGGTCGTCGAGCGCTCTCCAGTCGTCCGAGTGTTCAGGCCGCAGCGTGCTCTCGGCCTTGTCCCACGCGGTCTCCAGGTCGGTGATGCGCTTCTTCGCGTCGGCGTCGTGACCTGACTGCACCAACGTCAGCGTGTCCTCGGTGATCTCCTTGAAGTTCGCGAGTTCGAAAACGCTGAAGTGCGTCGGTGGGGCACCCGGAGCCGGCGTGGCGGCGGGCGTGGGCGCGGGGGCGGCAGCGCCCGTCGTGTCCCCGGCGGCGATCGTCGCGAGCAGGTCGGAAAGCGCCTGACGTTCAGCCGCGGGATCCGGGGTCTTGGTACGTACCGCCGAGAGCGCGACGTCGATCCGGTCGTCGAGTGCGGTCCAGCCCGCCTTGTCCTTGGGCTTCAACGTCCCCTCGGCCTGGTCCCACGCAGTTTCGAGATCGGTGATCCGCTTGGTTGCGCCGGCGTTGTCGCCGGCTTGGACCAGATTCAAGGTGTCCTGCGTGATCGTCTTGAAGTTCGCCAGATCTCCGGCCGCGAAGTGGTGCAGCACCTGCCCGGGCACGACCGGAGCCATCGCGGTCGGCTTGCCCTCCTCCTCGTCAAGGGCCGACTGGTGCGGCTGCGTCGACGCGTGGTGCAGAACGAACCCGGTCGCGAGCGCGACGCCGGCGAACCCCGTGAGCACGGCGTACTGACGCGGGCCGGTCGGCGGTTTCGGCTGCGCGACGTAGCCCTCGGGCGTGACGTCGGCGCGGGAGTAGGCGAGGTAGGCGACGGTGGCGGCGATGGCACCGAGGAAGATCCAGCTCGTCCCGGCGGTCCCGACCCCGAGGCCCTTCTCGCCCTTCGGTGAGGCGAACCAGTCGCCGAGGTTCGCACCGAGGGGGCGCGTCAGGATGTAGGCAAGCCAGAACGAGAGCACCGCATCGGCACCGAGCTTCCAGCCGGCGGTCACGATGGCGATCAGTGCGGCGGGCAGCAGGACCGACTTGCCGGGCGACCACCCGGTGAGCTCGAGCGTCCAGTCACCGGTCGCCGTGCCGAGTGCGAAGGTGACGAGCACCGCGAGCCAGTAGAACGCCTCGCGCGGGACCGTGTTGATCGAGTGGATCGACAGTGTTCGTTCCTTGGCGAACCAGACCCCGAAGACGACCGCGAGCAGCGCGGCGAAGACCGCAGTGCTGTCGCGAAGGGGGACGCCCTTGTTGTCGGTGAGGATGTCCGTGTAGAGCGTGCCGGTGACGCTGACCACGACGACGGTCAGCCAGTAGACGACCGGCACGTACCGGTCGGTCTTGAACTGCGCCGCCAGCACGACGATCAGGACGCCGGTCGAGATCAACGCGGTGTTCGTCAGCCCGACGCCGAGGGTCATGTTGATCCAGTCGGCGAAGCTCTCTCCGACCGTGGTGCAGAGAATCTTGATCACCCAGAACCAGAAGGTGACCTCGGGAACCTTGTTCAACATCTGACGGCCCGTCGGGCGCGTGGTCGTCGTCGCAGCACTCGTCATGGGAGCGAGCGTGCAGGCGAAACAGCCCCGACACGCGAGCCGACGCACGGACCGCGAGGGCTGCTAACCCTCCCCTAACCCGAGGCTTGCCGCGGCCGGGAGCAGCAACGTCAGACGGGTGGTCCGCTCGGTCCGTGCGTGCACCAATCGGCCGCCTTCGGCCTCCGCGAGGGAGCTCGCGATCTCCAGGCCGAGGCGGCGGGGGCCCGTTTCACCGGCGGGCGGCAGCAGCGGAACGTCGACGCTCCCCTCGTCCGCGACGTCGATCGCGACCGCGTCGGAACTGTCGCGCAGCCGCACCGTGACGGTGCCCGTGCCGTGATGTGTCGCGTTGTCGACGAGCACCGTGAGGATCTGCCGCACGGCCGCGGCCGACGCCAGGGCCGGGGGCGCGTCTTCCTGCTCGAACACGAGGCGACGCCCAACGGCCGCGAGCGACCGCTCCCACTGCGGCGCCAGCTCCGAGACCAACGGCCCGACCGGCAGGGGCTCCGTCGCCGAGCCGCCGCGGACCAGCGCGAGGACGTCGTCGATGGTCCCCGACAGCCGGTCGCCGTCGCGGATGGCCTCGGCAACCGCCGCTCGCAGCTCCACGTCAGGACCTTCGAGAGCCTGTTCCAGCGACAGCCGCATCGCGGTCAGCGGCGTACGGAGCTGGTGCGAGGCGACGCCGGTGAAGGTGCGCTCGCGCGCGAGCAGTTCGTCGAGCCGCTCGGCCGTCCGGTTGAGTGCGGCGCCGGCCCGGTCGATCTCCGCCACACCACACGGCTCGGCGCGCACCGCGAAGTTGCCGTCACCGAGTTCCTCGGCCGCCTCCTCCAGCCGCACCAGGGGATCGGCCAGCCGACGTGCCTGCCGGGCCGCGAGCACATAGCTGACGCCGCCCGCGATCACGGCGAGCCCGGCCATCGCGCCCCACACACCGAGAACCTGCAGCTGCAGCTCCGACTTCTTCGACGCCGACCGAGCGACGCCGACCACGCGGGTGCCGTCGTACACCGGCACCGCGACCACGAGGTCACCGCCGACCTCCGTGTCGACGACCTGACCCGCCAGGGCGTCCTGAACCGGCTGGTCGGCCGCGGCTGGGCCATCGCCGGAGAGGCGCCGGCCGTCCGTGGCATAGACGGCGGATCGGACGTCGCCGCTCGCGCCGGCCACTTTGACGGCGTCCGCGGCTTCGGGCGACGTGGCGGCCACGTGCAGGGCGACCCGCAGTGCCGCGCGGTCCAGTTCCCGGTGCTCGTCGTTGTTGAAGACGTTGTAGACCGCGACGCCGAGCGGCAGCCCGAACAGCAGGATGGCGAGGGCGGCCACACCCATCGCGACGCCGAGGATCTTTCTGCGCACAGCACGAAGCCTGTCACCGCCGCGTCGGCGATGCTCGCGCCGACGCGTCGCTTCTTACCGTCCGCTCACCTCTCGCGGGCCGAGCGCTGTCCGAGGCATCCGCACCATCGAAGACATGTGCGCGTCCACCCGCATGCCCGCCCGCGTCCGTACGGCCGGTCCCGCCACTGTCCCCCTGCTGGCGGTCGCCGCCGTCGCGGGCGGGCTCGTGCTCGCGCTCTGGATGACGGTGGCGATTCACTCGCCCGACGACGTGGACCAGGACCTTTACGGGACAATCCATGGCTCCCGCGGCACGACAGAGACGGGGCTCGCCAAGCATCTGACCGCCATCGGCGACGGTGCCCCGTTGCTCGCCGTTCTCGGCCTGCTGTGCATCGCGACCTGGATGACGTGGCGGCGCTGGGAGCCACTCGCCGTCACCGCAATGGCGATGTTCCTCGGCGCCGGGGCCTCCACCGTGATCAAGCACCTCGCCGGGCGCACCCGGCCCCCGGCCGCCGGCTGGATGTCGTCGGCCGACGGCAACTCGTTCCCGTCCGGGCACACGACCGTGACGACCGCGGGCTATCTGACGCTCGCCATGTGCGTGGCCGTGCTGCTCAATTCGACCGGGGGCCGGGCGCTTGTCCTCGCCGTCGGCGCCGCTCTCGTCCTGGGAATCGGGTGGACGCGTATCGAGCTCGGCGTGCACTGGCCGACGGACGTCCTGGCCGGCTGGGCGGTCGGAGTAGGGGCGGCCTGCGTGGCCCTCGCCTGCTGGACCCTCGCGCCGCCTACTCTGCGTCCGTGAGCAGGCTGCTTCTGGTCGAGGACGACGAAGGAATCGGGCGCCGCGTCGAGGCCGCCCTTCGCGCGAACGGCCACAATGTCACCTGGCAGCGGACCGGGCGCAGCGCGCTCATCGAGGCCGAACGCACACCGTTCGACCTCGTCGTCCTGGACCTCGGGCTGCCGGACACCGACGGTGTCGAGGTATGCCGCGACCTGAGGGTGCGTCAGCCAGGTTGTGTCATCCTCATGCTCACGGCCCGACGGGACGAGATGGACGTGGTCGTCGGCCTGGAAGCCGGCGCGGACGACTACGTCACCAAGCCGTTCGGGCTGAACGAGTTGCTTGCGCGTATCCGGGCGCACCTGCGGCGTCAGGGCGCCGACGCCGCCACTTCAACGGAGGCCTTCACCGACGGCGACCTCGTCCTCGACCTGCACGCCCGCCGTTGCTCGGTCGCCGGCACAGAGGTGGAACTCCGCACCAAGGAGTTCGACCTGCTCGCCCGCCTGGCCCGCGAGCCCGGCCGCGCCATCAGCCGCGATCAGCTGATGGCCGACGTCTGGGACGAGAACTGGTTCGGGTCTACCAAGACCCTCGATGTCCACATCGCCGCCGTCCGTCGGCGATTGGAGGACGCGGTCGGCGACAGCAACGCGCGTGTTCCGACGATCGTCACGCTGCGCGGCCACGGCTACCGACTCGACCGATGCTGACAGCCCCCGCCGTGCCCGAGTTGGCGCCCGAGGCCGAGATGCCGCGGCTGTCGCACCGGACGGGTGCGCTTGCCATGCTCGTCGCACTGGCCACAGCGCTTCTCGCGTTGCTGCACTGGCAGACGATCGGCGGAGCCGCCACGACCTTGGAGAGCGGCGACACCGACTGGCTCCTGCTGGCCGGGCTCGGCACTGTCGGCCTCTGGCTGGCCGGTACCGCGAGTCAGGTCGGGACGTTGCCCGTGCGGCTTCCGTTGGGGCGGCTGTTCGCGGTCCAGGTCGCGGCGTCATTCGCCAACCACATGGCGCCCGCCGGTGTCGGCGGGGCGTTCGTCAACCTCCGCTTTCTCCGCCGGCAGGGCGTGCCGACCCGCGCCGGCGTCGCGTCACTGGGTCTCAACGCGGCGGCGGGAGCCATCGCACACGTCGCGATGCTCGCGGCGCTCGCCGTGTTCGTGCCGGGCTCCGTCCTCGCGGCGACCGGCGTCATGTCGCTGTCCGCCCTGCTGTGGGCGGGCGCTTTCGTGCTCGCACTCGCGATGACGGCAACCGTGGCTCTGCGGCTCGCACCGCGCCGGTCGGCCGCGGTGCTCACGCGTGTCGCCGGGACTCGCCCGAGTCTGTGCCGGCACGTCGCTGACCTGCGCGCGGTTCTCGCCGATCGCCGCCGCGCGGTTGCGCTCTGGGTCGGCGCGATCGCAACGCCGGCAATTCACGTGTTCGTCCTCTACGCCGTCGGCCGCGCCCTCGGCGTCGGAACGAACATCGCGGTCGTCGGCGCGGTGTACCTGACGGTGTCGAGCTTGTCCGCACTGGTACCGGCTCCCGGAGCGCTCGGCGCCTTCGACGTGCTGCTGGTCGCCGGACTGACAGCAACCGGCGTCCCGGCCACGGCCGCAGTCGCGTCGACGCTGGCTTACCGCCTCGTCACGGTGTGGCTGCCGCTGGTGCCGGCCGGGTGTCTGCTTGCCGTGCTGGTGCGGCGAAACGTGATCTGACGGGCGACCAGGCGAGTTCGATCGCCAAGGCTGCCACCGCGGTCCCGGCGAACACGTCGAGGACGTAGTGGTTCGCGGTCGTCACGACGGCGATCGCGGTGATGCACGGGTAGACAGCGCCCACGGCGCGCACCCAGGCCGGTAGGCCCTTCGCCTTCGCGATCATCCACACCGTGACCGCGACCCACGTGGCCCACGCCAGATGCAGTGACGGCATCGCACCGTACTGGTCGGGAGCCTCCGGCAGCGCGCCCCCGAGCGTCACCGCCACGGTGTCCGTGAAACCGCTGTCGGGCAGGAGCCGGGGCGGTGCCACCGGATAGGTGAGGAACACGAACAGTCCAGCAACGTTGGTCAGCACCAGCGCGTTGCGCGCCTTGCGGTAACCCGCGGGCCACGCGAGATAGCACCAGGCCAGGACTGAGAACGTCACGGTCAGATGGGCGAGCTGGTACCACCACGAAATGGCCTCCGCGACCACGTGGTGGCGCTCGAGGAAGTTGTTGGCGCCGGCTTCCCAGTCGAGCCCGACCTTCCGTTCCGCACCGAGGATGGTCTCGCCGTGAGCCATCGCGGCGTCACGGCGCAGCCCCGCGTGCTGGCGGATGTGGTCGTAGACGACGATCAGCATCGCGGCAATGAAGATCTCGCCCGCCAGGTGCGGGCGCTTGGCTGCGATCACGCGACCAGCTCGCGCGGGCGGCTGGACACGCCCGCGAGGCGGTACAGCTCTTCGGTGCGTTCGAGGACCGTTGACCAATCCTGAGCAGGCGGGACGGCGCGGTTGTACGCAGCCATCCGGAGCCGCCGCTGCGGGTCGTTGGCGAGTCGGGCCAGGGCGTGCGCCATCGAGGCATCGTCCGCCACCAGCAGGCCCTCGCGTCCGTGCCGAATGAACTCGCGGGTGCCGCCTTGGACCCGGCTGATCACGGGCACACCGGCGCAGCGAGCCTCAAGCGCTGCGATCCCGAATGACTCAAGCACGGCCGGAGCGAGGAAGACGTCTGCACGTGCCAAAGCTTGGCGCACCTCAGTGCGGCTTCGCCGACCGGCCAGCTCGATCCGGCCGGACAGGCCCCGCCGTTGGACCTGGCGCTCCAGCCGACCGCGTAACGGCCCATCCCCGATCACCACGGTCCGCAGCCGGATTCCTGAGTCACACATTTCGTGTGCCCACTCCAGCAGCCGAACTAACGGTAGGGGCCGCTTCCGTGCTGCGAGCCGCATCACGGCAACCGCGACGACGTCGCGCGGATCCCGATCGACCGGCCGAACCCGCCAGGCCTCGACGTCGATGCCGTTGGGCAGCACCTGTACACCGGGGCCGACCAGGCGCGTCAACGGCTGCGCCGCGGCGGCGGACACGGCGGTCCAGAGCACCGGCCAGGACGACCAGCGGGTGGCCCGGTCGAGCGCGCGGAACCAACCCTCCTGGTAGCCGGCCATCGAGTGCACGGTCACGACCGTAGGGCGATGACCACCAAGAGCGGCCGCTGCGAAGGCCAAGGGCGTCACCGGTCCGGCATGGGCGTGCACCACGTCGTAGCGGCCGAATTCCAGCGCTTCGCGCAGCGCGTCCCGGACCTGGGGGCGGAATCCAGGCATGCGGCCCGCCTCGGCGAGTCGCACCGTCGCGACACCGTCGACCGGCGGATCCTCCGGTCCCGGCGTGGCCGTGAGGACGTCCACGGTGTGCCCGGCGGAGGCTTGGCGCGCGGCGAGATCGGAGATGTGAACCTCGACGCCGCCGCAGCGCGGTGCGTAGAAGTCGGTGACGTGGGCGATGCGTAGGCTCATGAAAAATCGGGTTTCTGCGGAGGCGTCGGGTGGGCTTCACGCTCGTGTCGTTCCATGCGCACCCGGATGACGAGGCGCTTCTCACCGGCGGCACGCTGGCGCGCGTCGCGGCGGAAGGTCATCGCGTCGTCGTGGTGGTGGCGACTGCGGGCGAGGCCGGACTCACGGCGGGCTCAACGGACGATCTCGGGTCTGCGCGCCTGGCCGAGCTGGCCGCGTCGGCGCGCGCGCTCGGTGTCGCCCGGGTCGAGTGCCTGGGCTACGCCGATTCCGGCCACGGAGCAGGCGCGCGGGGGCCGGGCGCCTTCGCGGACACCGGCGTCGACGAGGCGGCACGCAAGCTTGCGACGCTCCTGGTCGAGGAACGCGCCGACGCGCTCACGACCTACGACCCGGCCGGTGGTTACGGACACGCCGACCACGTCCAGGTGCACCACGTCGGCCGGCGCGCGGCCGAGCTCGCGGGCACCCCGCTGGTGCTCGAGGCGACGATGGATCGCGCGGTGCTGCTGCGCGCGGTCAAGGGGCTGACGCGAATTCCCCGCCTGGGACGGCATTTCGACGCCGCTCCACTGCGCGAGGCCTACACGCCGCGCGAGCGTCTCACCCACCGCGTCGACGTCCGGCGCTACGCCGAGCAGAAGCGGGCCTCGCTCGCCGCCCACGCGACACAGACGACCGGCGGCCCGGGTCCGCGGACGGTGGGAGCGCTGCTGCGTCTCCCCCGCCCGGTGTTTCGGCGCGTCGCCGGACGGGAGTGGTTCGTGGAGTACGGACGCACGCCGGCCCACCCGCTGCTCGACGACATCTTCGCGACGCTGCGCCCCGGCACTTCCCACACGGACGACGCTAGGAACCCGTAGGGCAGCGGGCGGACTGCGCAAGGTTAGCGGAAGGTTAGACGCGCAGATCGGCGCCAAACTGTTGCCATGTCGCTCGTCACGCCCGACGGCGCGCTGGTCGTCGTCGCGATCGCCCTGGTCGCGTACGCACTCGTGGCCGCACGGTTCGCCGCCCTCGCGGTCGAGGCCGACGTGCTCGTCGCGGTCATGCGCGCCGCCGTCCAGTTGACGGTCGTCGCTCTCGTCATCACCGTCGTGCTCGACTCCGACGCGCTCTCCCTGCTCTTCGTCGTCGGGATGCTGCTCGCCGCGGCCTTCACCGGTGCGCATCGCGTCGCGGACCGGCATGCGGTTCTCTGGGCGGGGCTCGCCATCGGGGCCGGAGCCGGACCGGTGCTGGTCCTCGATCTGGCGTCTGGAGTCGTGCCGTTCTCCGGCGCCTCGATCGTCGCGATCTCGGGCATCGTCATCGGCAACGCGATGACCGCGACCGGTCAGGCCGGCCGACGCGCGATGGACGAACTCCGCACCCGCGTCGGCGAGTACGAGGCGGCACTTTCCCTCGGCTTCGACCGTCGAGCGGCCGGTTTGGAGATCACCCGTCCGACCGCCGTGCAGGCGCTGTTCCCCGCATTGGATCAGACCCGCACGGTCGGCCTCGTCACGTTGCCGGGCGCCTTCATCGGCGTGCTGCTCGGCGGCGGCAGCGCCGGTGAGGCCGCCTCGGCACAGGTGCTCGTGCTGTTCTCGGTGATCGCGGCCCAGATCGTCGCCGTAGCGGTCGTCCTCGAGCTGGTGGTCCGCGGCCTCATCCGCCCGCCTGCTGCTGACGCACCGTCAGGGAGTGGGCGACGCCGAAGCCTCGGAGGCGGAACCACTCTCGGACGGACTGCCGGACTCCGACGTCGAGGGGCTGGTTGACTCGGTCCCGGACGGACTCCCGGACGTGCTCCCCGAGGTGATCTCCTCCTCCTGATTGAGGTTGCGCACCGTGCCTCCGTCGTCGCCGCCACAAGCCGCGAGCCCTGCGGCGCCGAAGGTGAACGCGACCGCCACCGCGACACGACCTCCGGCAGCGCGGGCGTGACGGAGTTTCATGGCGGGTCCTCTCGGAGCTTTGGCGGGGCGGCTCACGACAAACCAAGGTCGCGGAGTTAGGTTAGGCTGCCCATTATCCGGGCTGAGCTTTGAACAGTGGCAAGGGTGGAAATCGTGTTCCGCAAGTCGCATCGTCTCCCGTTCGCCCCACGCACCTGGGCTCTGCTCGCCGTCCTCAGCCTCCTCGTCCCCGCCCTCGTCGCCTGCGGCGGCGACAAGAAGGAGACGATCCGCGTCTACTCGGGCCGGCACTACGACCTGGAGAAGGCCTTCACAGAATTCGCCAAGGAATCCGGCATCAACGTCGAGTTCCTCTACGGCAGCGACGCGGACCTGCTCGAACGCATCAAGGCCGAGGGCGAGGACACCCCGGCCGACATCTACATGACGGTCGACGCCGGCAACCTGTGGCTCGCCGCCAAAGACGACCTGCTGCAGCCGATCAGCTCGCCCGTCCTCGACAAGGCAGTGCCGGAGGGGCTTCGAGACCCGCAGGATCGATGGGTCGGGCTGAGCATGCGCGCCCGCACCGTCATGTACAACCCGGCCAAGGCCCAGCCGAGCGACTTCGACGCCAAGGACTCCTACGCCGGCCTGGACGACCCGAAGTGGAAGGGCCGGCTGTGCGGGCGCACCGCGGACTCCTCGTACATGGAGTCGCTCGTCGCGCAGATGATCGATCAGCACGGCTACGACAACGCGCTGAACATCGTCAAGGGCTGGGTCGCCAACGACACCAAGATCTTCGGTGACGACGTCACCATCCTGAACACCATCAAGGCCGGTGGCTGCGACGTCGCGCTGACCAACCACTACTACCTCGCGCGGCAGCTCGCGGACGACCCGAACTACCCGGTCAAGCTGTACTGGGCGAGCCAGGACGGCGACGGGGTGCACGTCAACATCTCCGGCGCCGGTGTTCTCAAGAATTCCGACAACGTCGCCGACGCCCAGAAGCTGCTCGAGTGGCTGGCCACGACGGGCCAGAACGCCTTCTGCGACGGCAACCACGAGTTCCCCGTCAACCCGGAAGTGCAACCCGATCCGCTGATCAAGAACTTCGGCACCTTCAAGTTCGCTCCCATCAATGCGGAGGCCTACGGCAGCCTCAACGCCCAGGCGATCAAGCTGATGTCGGACGCCGGGTACCGGTGACCCTGCTCGATCCCGCCGCTCCGGCCGACGCCCCCACGCCCGAGGGTCCGGCGGACCGGGATCGTCGACCGGGCGCCGGCCGGACCGGATGGTCCCTCGGTGTCGGGCTGATCGCGGCGCTCGCCTGCCTGCCCGTCGCCGCGGTCGTCATCGACGCCCTCGGCGCGACCGGCGGCCACATCCAGTGGCCCGAGCGCCTCGGCCACATGGTCATCACGACCTTCCTGCTGTTGATCTCGGTCGGTGTCGGAACCGTCGTGATCGGTGGCGGGCTCGCGTGGCTGGTGACCGCCTACAGCTTCCCCGGCCGGCGGGCGTTCTCGTGGCTGCTCGTCCTGCCGCTGGCGATGCCGTCGTACATCCTCGGCTTCATCTACCTGTACCTCTACGACTACCCCGGTCCCGTGCAGACGCGGTGGCGCGAGTGGTTCGGGCAGGACGCCTGGTTCCCCGACGTGCACTCGACGGGGATGGTCGCGATCGTCCTGTCGCTGTGCCTGTACCCGTACGTGTACCTGATGGCGCGCTCGGCGCTGCTCGAGCAGGCGCCGGCGACCTACGACGCGGCGCGTTCCCTCGGGTGCTCCCCCACGTCGGCGTTGTTCCGCGTGGTGCTGCCCCTCGCGCGACCGTCACTCATGGCGGGTGCCGCGCTGGTGATGATGGAGACGCTGACCGACTACGGCACCGTCAGCTACTTCAACGTCGAGACCGTCACGCTCGGCGTCTACCGCGTCTGGCGCGGCTCGTTCGACCGCGAGTCCGCAACGGTGCTCGCGAGTCTCGTGTTGAGCTTCGCGGTGCTGGTGATCCTGGCCGAACGGCTCGCTCGTGGCCGGGCTCGTTATCTGCAGCGCGGTGGACCGGACCGCGGCTTCACGCCGATCCGCCTGTCGGGCGGGAAGGCCTGGACGGCCACCGGGCTCTGCTCGCTCATCCTGTTCCTCGCCTTCGGTCTGCCGGTCTACCAGCTGGTCTGGTGGGCCGGTCACGCGAAGAACGGCGGGTTCTCGAGCCTCGTCGACGACCGCTACCTGGAGTACCTGCAGAACAGTCTGTTCGTCGGTGCGATCGCTGCGCTCGGCTGCGTCACCGCCGCGGTCGTCATGGCGCACACGGCCAAGCTGACCCACGGCAGGCGCATCGAGCTCCTCGCCTCCGTGGCGACGATGGGCTACGCGGTGCCCGGGGTCGTTGTCGCGATCGGTGTCCTGATCGCGACTGCCTGGCTCGACCAGTGGGTGGAGGACCTCGGCGTCTCTGGTGGCATCGGACTGGTCGCGACGGGGTCGGTCATCGGAATCGTCTACGCCTACCTCGTGCGCTTCATGGCGCCCGCGTACAACAGCGTCGACGCGTCGTTCACGAAGATGTCGTCCTCGCTCACCGGGGCCGCACTCAGCCTCGGCGCGTCACCGCGCGGCGTGCTCGGCCGAGTGCATCTCCCCCTGGCCCGCGCCGGAGTCGCGGTCGCGGCGGTGCTGGTCCTCGTCGACGCCCTCAAGGAACTCCCGATCGTGCTGCTCCTGCGGCCGTTCGGCTTCACGACACTCTCGATCCAGTCGTACCAGGAGGCAGCCGAGTCCCGCTGGGAGAGCGCCGCCACGCCGGCGTTGAGCATCGTCATCGTCGCGACGATCCCGGTGCTCATCCTCTTCCGGAAGATCCTCCCGTCGAAGGCCCTGACATGATTCCGACCGTGACGGCCCCTGCCCTTCCGCTGTCGTTGGACACCGTGGTCAAGGACTTCGGCAAGACGCGCGCCGTGGACGGGATCTCCCTGTCCGTCGGTCCCGGTGAGATCGTCGCGATGGTCGGACCGTCGGGCTGTGGCAAGTCGACGACGTTGCGGATGGTCGCCGGTCTCGAGCGTCCCGACTCCGGCCGGGTGTCCTTGGCCGGGCGGTGCGTGGCCGGCCCCGACGCGTGGGTGCCCGCCGAGAAGCGCGGCGTCGGTCTCGTTTTCCAGGACCACGCGCTGTTCCCGCATCTGACCGTGGCGAAGAACGTCGGCTTCGGTCTGCCGCGCCGTGCCCCGAACCGGGATGCCCGGATCGCCGAGGTGCTCGACCTCGTCTCGCTCGGCCAGTTGGCCGGCCGGTATCCGCACGAGCTGTCCGGTGGTGAACAGCAGCGAGTCGCGCTGGCGCGGGCGCTCGCGCCGGGGCCGCCGATTGTCTTGCTCGACGAGGCGTTCTCGAGCCTGGACCGCGGCCTGCGCGCGCAGATCCGCACCGACACGATCGCGATCCTGCGGCACACGCACACGGCCGCGATCCTCATCACCCACGACCGCGACGAGGCGCTCGCGACCGGCGACCGCGTCGTCATCATGCGGGGCGGCCGCATCGAACAGGACGCGACGCCCGACGAGGCGTTCCACCACCCCAGCACCCGCTTCGTCGCCAACTTCGTCGGCGATGCCGTGCTGCTGCCGACGGAGCGCGACGCCGGGATGCTGCACTGCGAACTGCTCGACATGATCACGCCGTACGGGCTCGCGCACGGCGAGGTCGAGATCGTCGCGCGGCCGCACGAGGTGACGCTCGACGCCGGCGGGCAGGGCAAGGGCGAGATTGTCGCTCTCGAGTTCCAGGGCGCCTTCGTCCTCTACACGGTGACGCTGCAGTCCGGCCTCACCATCCGCTCACTGCAGCCCCACGACACCCGGCTCGGCATCGGCTCCAAGGTCTCGGTCGGCCTGACACCGGGGATCACCCCGTCACTGCTGGTCGACGGGATCCGCCCCTCCTGAGCTGACGCGCCGTCGCCCATCTTGGGCGACGTTTGGGCCTATCGCTGACACTCCCTAGATGATCGCGCCCCAAGATGCGGCGCGTCAGTCCTCGACCACGTGGGCGTTGAAGCGTTCCCGCGCCTGGGCCCAGGCGTCGTGGTCGAAGCCGCCCGCGGGGCGCAGGGCGGCCACCGCGTCGTAAGCCATCGCCAGAGCGTGGTGCGTGTTGTCGTGGGCGAACAGACCGAGCCGGCCGAACGTCGTCACCCCGGGGATGCCGCGGGACCAGTTGTCGAGGGTGGTGAGCGCGACGGAGTAGCCGCGCGTGTAGACCGGGTACACGTGTTTCACCCGGCGCACCACGACCTCCTCGACGTTCAGCGCCGGCAGACCGGTCCGCGCGAGGGTGTCCTCGACGATCGCCGCGAGGTTCTCCTCGGACGCGGTGTGGATGTCATCACCGGGGGCGCAGGGAATCTCGGCGCAGATGACCGTGTGGTCGGTCGGGTCGGCAGCGCTGACGCGGTAGTTCGCGGGCTCCGAGATACGTGTGACCGGTGTGCCGTCGGCCGGCAGGTAGTGGGCGTCGAAGTCGGTCCAGCGTCCGCCCTTGTGGACGAGGTAGACGAGCACCATGGCGCGGAACGTCAGGCTGTCTGCCGCCGCGAGCACGACGGGCGGCGCGGCCGGGTCCGCCATGCGGGCCAGCGTGGGGAGCGGGACGGTGGAGAAAACATGACGCCCCGTCACTCCCGTACCGTCCGCAGTGCACACGAGCGGGGACGAGTCCGAGCTTGACCGGGGCACGATCCGGTCCACCGGGCTGTTCAGCCGAATGTCCGCGCCGACCGCCGTTGCGGCCTCCGCCAGCGCCTCGACGATCTGTCCGAACCCGCGGCGCGGGTAGTGGAAAATCTGGCCCTGCCCGCTACCACCCTCGCCGGTCGCCTTGCTGCGGCGCGCCCGCGCGACGATCCGGGCCGCGACCTTCCAGGGGGTGTCGGCGGTGACCCGGCGCCGGGCCTGCTCTCCGTCGATCTGGCTGCCGTCGAGGCCCCAGAGCTTGCGGGCGTAGGGGTCGTAGAGGGCTTCATAGAGCGTCGGGCCGAGCCCGGCGCGGAGGACGTCGGCGAAGGTGTCCTCCTTCGGCTTGCGCAATGGGCCAGTGATCGCGTCCTTGCCGATGCCGGCGACGAGCCGCGGCGGCAACGCCTTGGCGAGCTCGACCGGCTTGAGGGGAAAGCCGACCCACTGCCCGGCGACCCGCAGGCGACCGTTGCGGGGCCGGGTCTGGAGGTCGTCGCCCAGCAGCCCACGCAGGTCCGCCAGCAGCCGCTGGTCGGTCGCGGGGTGGAGCCGGTGGCTGCCGGCGTCCACGCGGATCCCGGCCACGTCGAAGCTCGCGGCCATGCCCCCGACGTAGGGCGCGGCCTCCAGGACGATCACGGACCGTCCGCCCTTCGCGGCGCGCCACGCAGCGGCCAGCCCCGCCGGTCCGGCCCCGAGGATCACGAGGTCGGCCGACGTTCGCCCGCTGCTAGACGAGGTCGCCATCGGGACAACCAACCACACCGACTGGCAGGCTTGCGGCATGCCAGAGGCGTTGGTGGTCGGATCGGTGACGATCCCTGAACGGGAGTTGACCTGGCGTTTCTCCCGCTCCTCCGGTCCCGGCGGTCAGGGCGTCAACACCGCCGACTCCCGGGTGGAGCTCGTCTTCGACCTCGCCAACTCCGAAGCGTTCCCCCCGGCGCTGCAGCAGCGTGCCCTCGACCGCCTGGCGAACCGGCTCGTCGACGGCACCATCGTCGTCGTCGCGTCGGAGAACCGGTCGCAGCTCCGCAACCGCGAGGCCGCCGGCGAGCGGCTTGTCGCGATCCTCACCGAGGCGATCGCTCCCCCGCCCAAACCCCGCCGCCCGACGAAACCCTCCGCCGGCGCGAAGGCCCGCCGGATGGACGAGAAGACCCGCCGCGGCGAGACCAAACGCCTCCGCCGCTCCACCGACGACTGACGCCCCCTCAGCCCGAGGCCCTTGATCTCAGGACGGGTCACGCGTTCGTCAGCGTTACCCACACGGGTCAGTCGTCGAACGTCGTCCCGACGGCGCAGAGCTCGGCACCGTGGGCGACGCCGAGCTGGATCGCGCGGTCGAGGACGGCATCGAAGTTCTCGCGACTCGCGACGAACGGGACGGCCGCGGCGACGCCGTAACCGGCACCCCGAGCCTCGGCGTGCGGAGGGGCGGCACCCGCGGGCATGCCGGCCGCCCAGAGTGCGGCCTCCAGAGCCTCGGCCGACTCGACCGTGGGGCAACGCCACGAGACGTGGGCCTCGACCGGGCTGCCGTCCGGGACAGCGCGGCGGAGAAACGCGTCCCACACCCCGTCGCGCACGTCGGCGACAAACTCCTCCGCGGCAGCGATCAGCGACTCGGGAGCAGTCATGCCAACAGCCTCACGATCGCAATACTGCCCACAACAACGATGACTCCCCGCAATGCGGCGGGTGGAAGTTTGCGGGCGAGTCGCGCGCCCACGAGCCCGCCGACGATCGAGCCCGCCGCGATCAGGCCGGCCGCCTTCCAATCGATGTGCTCGACGGCGATGAACACGATCGCGGCGACGAAGTTAGCGGTCAGGGCGAGAACGTTCTTGATGCCGTTGAGCACCTGGAGGTCCTCGGCGAGCAGCGTCCCGAGCAGGCCCATCAACAACACGCCCTGGGCCGCGCCGAAGTATCCGCCGTAGATGCCGGTTCCGAACACTCCTAGAGCCAGCGCTGCCCCGCCATGGTGTGGTCGCTCGCCGCGCGCCGCCATCGCCGCACTCAACCGGGGCTGCACGATCACCAACACCAGCGCGAGCACGATCAGCACCGGCACGATCGCCTTGAACGCGCCCTTGGGGAGCGTCAGCAGCAACGTCGCACCGATCAGCGCGCCGATCGTCGAACAGACGCACAGCCGAATCAGCCGTTCTTTCTGGCCTGATAGTTCGCGCCGGTAAGCGATCGCCGCGGTCGCCGAACCGGGGACGAGCCCGACGGTGTTCGAGACGTTCGCGAGCACCGGCGGGTAACCGATCGCAATCAGCGTCGGGAACGTGATGAGGGTGCCCGACCCGACGACCGCGTTGATCGCACCGGCACCCGTCCCGGCGACGGTGATCGCCAGGGCTTCCCACGGAGTCAAACGAAATCAGCCGCCGTCAGTTCGTGGGGTCACGTTCTCGACGACGCGACCTAGACCCTCCAGCGCCTTACCCAGTTCCGACGGCACGATCCACACCTTGTTCGCGTCGCCGCGCGCAACCTCCGGAAGCATCTGCAGGTACTGGTACGCCAGCAGGCCCTGGTCCGGGTTGCCGTCGTGGATTGCCTGGAAGACCGTCTGGATCGCCTGCGCCTCACCCTGCGCGCGCAGGATCTGGGACTCCCGTTCACCTTCCGCGCGGAGGATCGCCGCGGCGCGCTCACCCTCGGCCGTGAGGATCTGCGACTGCTTGAAACCCTCCGCGGTCAGGACGGCCGCGCGCTTGTCGCGCTCGGCGCGCATCTGCTGCTCCATCGCGCCCTGAATGGAGGGCGGCGGGTCGATCGACTTCAACTCGACACGGTTGACACGCAGACCCCAACGGCCGGTCGCCTCGTCGAGCACGCCGCGCAGCGCCGCGTTGATGGAGTCGCGCGAGGTCAGCGCCTGCTCGAGAGTGAGACCACCGACGACATTGCGCAGTGTCGTCACCGTGAGCTGCTCGACACCCTGGATGTAGTCGGCGATCTCGTACGTCGCAGCCTTCGGGTCGGTCACCTGGAAGTAGATGACGGTGTCGATCGAGACGACGAGGTTGTCCTCGGTGATAACCGGCTGCGGCGGGAACGACACCACCTGCTCGCGCAGGTCGATCAACGGACGCAGCCGGTCGATGAACGGCACCAGCAGCGTGAGGCCGGCGTTCAGGGTGCGCGAGTAGCGGCCGAGCCGTTCGACGATCCCGGCCCGGGCCTGCGGCACGATCCGCACCGACCGGGACAGCACGACGAGCACGAGTACTGCAATCGCGACCACCGCGATCGTGAGCGCCAGATTGCCGTCGTCCATGGGACCCCCGTTCAGCCGACCAGTGCGGTCGCGCCATCGATCTGCAACACGGCGATGCTCTGCCCCGCCGCGAACACACTCGCCCCGTCGTAGGAGCGGGCTGACCACACCTCGCCGTTGAGCTTGACGCGACCGCCCTGCGGTCCCACGTCCTCAAGCACCAGGGCTTCCTTCCCGACGAGCGCCGCCGTGCCGGTGCGCAACTCGGGAGTGTTCTTGAGATGCCGCAACGCCACCGGACGAAGGCCCACGAGCCCTGCCAGCGCGACGACGATCGCAACCGCGATCTGCAAGGCGACATTGCCGTCAGCGCCCCCCACACCCGCAGCCCCGAGCGCGCCGGCCGCCAGCATGACGAAGACGAGGTCGAGGGTGAGGATCTCGACGACGGCGAGGCCCGCGGCGACGATGACCCACCACACCCAGGCGTCCACGCCCTCAGCCTAGGACGACGGGCGCCCTAACGGCTCAAGCAGCAGCTTTACCGACGCACCTGTTCTGTCCGGATTGCGACCGGAACGGGCGTCAGGGGTGGTCGTGCACCCGGCAAAGCCGCCCGGCCGGACCGGCTCGAATTCCTAACGTCGAAAGCGGTCGACCCCACCAGGCCGGCCCGGGGATCCGAGGTTCCACCGCCGCGCCCCCGCTGCCGTCCTGTGGGGGGACCTATGTCCGCGTCGCGCCGCGCCCGCGGCCGCCATCGCAAGCCCGCGCCGCCGTCGCGGGTCAACCGCGCCGCCGCGATCGGCGCCACCGCGGCCTTCCCGCTCGCCGGGCTCGCCCTCCCCGCGACCGCGCAGGCCGCGAGCACGTCGACCTGGGACCGGCTCGCCCAATGCGAGAGCGGCGGGGACTGGGACATCAACACCGGCAACGGTTATTACGGCGGGCTGCAGTTCAGCAGCGGCACCTGGCGCTCCTTCGGCGGCGAGAAGTTCGCCAAGCGCGCCGACCTCGCCACCCGCCCCGAGCAGATCACGATTGCCGAGAAGGTCCTCGACGAGCAGGGCTGGGGCGCCTGGCCCGCCTGTTCCCGGAAGCTCGGCCTCGACAAGGAAGACGCCAAGGGCACCCCGAGCGTCATGAAGCCGAAGACCGAGGCGAAGCCCAAGGCCGCGCCGAAGGCCGAACCCAAGCCCGCTCCGCAGGCGAAGCCGGCGGGTGACCCGTCCTACTCGGAGGCGTCCGCTCAGCCGCAGCCCGCGCAGCAGAGCACCGCGCCAACGACCGCCCCCGCACCGTCCGCGGTGTCGTCGCTGAGCGAACTCCTCGGCACGACGCCGAAGGTGCCGTAGGCCGAAGTCAAACTCTCAGCTGGAGGGTTAAGGCAGGTGCCCCGGGGCCACACTTCGTCACTTCTGCTGCCTTGCGCGCCCATCAGCGGCCCGCGATAGGCGCGGCACGCAGCAGAAGCCGCACCCCTGGCCAACCTCTGCTGCCTTGCGCGCCCATCAGCGGCCCGCGATAGGCGCGGCACGCAGCAGAAGTTGGGGCCCCCAGGCTCAGCCGGACGCCAGGTGCAGCTCGCGCTCGCGGGGCGCGAGGCGGGCTGACCACCGGCCCCCGTCGTAGTGCAGCTCGAGATTCAGCCCGAAGCACGCGGTGAGATTGGCCGAGGTCAGGGTGCTCGCCATCGGGCCGGCGGCTACGACCCGGCCCTCGCGCAGCATGAGCACGTGGGTCATCCCGATCGGGATCTCCTCCACGTGGTGCGTGACCATGATCATCGCCGGGGAGGTCTCGTCGAGCGCGAGGTTCGAGAGGCGACGGACGAGGTCCTCACGGCCGCCGAGATCCAGCCCCGCGGCCGGCTCGTCGAGGAGCACGAGCTCGGGGTCCGGCATCATCGCGCGGGCGATCTGGACGCGTTTGCGCTCGCCCTCGGACAACGTCCCGTAGGTCCGCTCGGCGAGGTGCGAGACGCCGAGCGCCCGCAGCAGGATGTCCGCCCGCTGGGCGTCGATGTCGGTGTACTTCTCGCGCCACCGCCCGACCATGCCGTACGACGCGGTCAGGACGACGTCGCGCACGATCTCCCCCCGCGGGAGCCGGTCGGCGAGCGCAGCCGACGCGAGCCCGACCCGGGTGCGCAGCTCGGAGACATCGGTCTCGCCCAGCGCCTCACCGAGAATCGCGGCCCAGCCCGAGGTCGGGTACAGCTGCCCGGCGATCACCTGCAGCAAGGTGGTCTTGCCGGCGCCGTTGGGGCCGAGCACGATCCACCGCTCGCCCTCAGAGATCTCCCAGGTGACGTCGTCCAGGAGGTGTTTGGTGCCGCGGCGGACGACGACCTCGGCGAGGTCCAGCACGAGCGTCATACAGCCAAGTTACGCGAAGCGAGCGGCCACACCCGGCACAACGCTCCGTGTGCCCGATGTGGCCCTGCGCACCGGGACCGACCGCTTACCCTGACCCGATGGATGGCGTCCTCCGGTCAGGGAGATTCGTGGCATGGGGCAACGCCGTGCTCTCGGGCCTGGTCTCCCCCGACACTGCCGCGGAGCGGATCGCCGGCCGTGACTGCCACCGGGTGTTCGGGCTGGCCGGCCAGGAGGAGGACACCCTGACGGTCACGCTCGCGCGGCTGCGGAACTCCGGAGCGACGGGCCTGCGTCTCGTGCTCCCCGTGCCCGGCGACCTGCTGGGCCTGCCAGGCCCGAGCGAGTTCAATCTCGACGCCCTCGAGGCCGGCGAAGCGGTCCTGCTCGATGGGCGGGAGTGCTGGGGCCTGACCCCTGAGATTCAGGACGAGAATCCCGACGACTGCCCCGGCACCGCCGTCCACTGGCATGCACAGCGGGTCAACCCGGGCACGATGGACCTTCCGACCCTGGGCGAGGCAGAACGCGAACTCGCGGAGACGGTGCGCGCAGCCACCGACGCCCTCGACGCCCTGGACGTCGCGCGCTGGCGGCCCGAGGCCGCGGACCGGATCTCCGAGATCCGCAACGGCGCCAACGGTGACCTGCTCGCCCCCGGTTACCCCTCTCGCGCGCACCGGGTGCTGGCGCTGGCGCAGCGGGTCGCCGCGATCGCAGAGCTCGCCGCGGACGACGACGGCGGGGCTTACAACATCAACGGCATGACGGGCCGCGACGCCGAGCTGCGCCAGCTCGCTCGCGCGGCGCGACGGGCCCAGCTCGCGGCCTACAACTCAGTGGCCGGTCAGGACGCGAGGCTGGCGTAGAGGTCATGCGTCCGGTGCGCGATCTCGGTCCAGGAGAACTGGGAGACCGCACGCTCGCGTCCCGCCTTGCCCATCGCCTGCGCCCGGCCCGGGTCGCGCAGCAACGCGTTCACTGCGCCGGCGATGTCCGCCTCGAACTTCGCCCGGTCGCGAGGCGTCCCGGTGCCGTCGTCGACCTGGTCGATCGGGACGAGAATCCCGGTCTCGCCGTCCGCCACGACCTCGGGGATGCCGCCGGTCGCGGTGGCCACGACCGCGGTCTCGCACGCCATGGCTTCGAGGTTGACGATGCCCATCGGCTCGTACACCGACGGGCAGACGAACACTGACGCGTGGCTGATCAGCCGGACGAGTTCCTTCCGCGGGAGCACTTCAGAGATCCAGTGCACATGGCTGCGGTCCTTCTTCAGCCCATCGATCAGCCCCGAGACCTCATCGGCGATCTGGGGCGTGTCCGGGGCGCTCGCACACAGCACGAGCTGGGCCTCGGGATCGAAGTCGCGAGCCGCGCGGAGCAGATGCGGCAGGCCCTTCTGCCGGGTGATCCGGCCGACGAACAAGACGATCGGCCGGTCCGGATCCAGGTTCTGATTTGCAATCAGATCCGGCGAGAGGTCCGGGTGGTACTCCTCGGTGTTGATGCCGTTGTGAATGACGCGCACCTTCTCCGGATCGACGTCCGGGTAACACCGCAGGACATCTGCACGCATCCCGGCAGACACCGCGATCACTGCATCCGCTGCCTCGACGGCGGTCCGTTCCGCCCAGCTCGACAGGGCGTAACCGCCCCCGAGCTGCTCGGCCTTCCACGGCCGCAGCGGTTCCAGCGAGTGCGTCGTCATGACGTGCGGGACGCCGTGCAGCAGCTTCGCGACGTGGCCGGCCATGTTGGCGTACCAGGTATGCGAGTGCACGACGTCCGCGCCCTGGCAGTCGGCCGCGATCTCGAGGTCGACCCCGAGCACCCCGAGCGCGGCGTTGGCACCTTCGAGCCCACCCGGAATTCGGTAGGCGGACACGCCTTGGGCCTCCCGAGGCGCGCCGAAGCAGCGCACCCGGACGTCGGAGAGCCGGCGCAGCTCCCGCGCCAGGTACTCGACGTGCACGCCGGCGCCGCCGTAGACCTCCGGGGGGTACTCCCGTGTGAGCAAGTCGACCCGCATTCGGGAGACGGTACAGGGCACGCCTCTTGACTCCAGGTGAGTGTGGACGGTGATCAGGGCGTCGATCCGGCAAGGCGGAGGAGGAGCCCGCTACGGAGTAGCGGGCGACGACGACAACGCAGCCGGGCGGCGTCCTGGCGCCGTCCACGCCGCCTGGGGTCGAGAGGTGTGTCCTAGGTGCGGCCGAAAGCGTCCGAGGGGACTAACCTCACCGCCATGGCGTCCCCCCGGGTTCTGGCGGTCGTCCTCGCCGGTGGCGAGGGCAAGCGCCTCATGCCGCTGACCGGGGACCGCGCGAAGCCGGCTGTCCCCTTCGGCGGGATCTACCGCTTGATCGACTTCGTGCTCTCGAATCTGGTCAACGGCGGCTACCTCAAGATCGTCGTGCTGACGCAGTACAAGAACCACAGCCTCGACCGGCACATCTCCCGGACCTGGCGGATGTCCGCGATGCTCGGTAACTACGTCACCCCGGTCCCCGCGCAGCAGCGCCGCGGACCGCACTGGTTCGCCGGATCGGCCGACGCGATCTTCCAGAACCTCAACCTCATCGACGACGAGCAGCCCGAGCACGTCATCGTCTTCGGCGCTGACCACATCTACCGGATGGATCCGCGTCAGATGGTCGCCCAGCACATCGAGTCCGGCCTCGGGGTGACGGTGGGCGCGGTCCGGCAGCCTCGGCAACTTGCCGACCAGTTCGGTGTCATCACCGCGGACGCATCGGGCGCGCAGATCGAGGAGTTCCTGGAGAAGCCCGAGTCCGCACCGGGCCTTCCCGACTCCCCCGACGAGATCTACGCCTCCATGGGCAACTACGTCTTCAAGACGTCCACGCTCGTCCGCGCGGTCACCGAGGACGCGATGGACCCGACCAGCCGCCACGACCTCGGCGGCAACATCATTCCGAAGCTGGTCGCGCAGGGGCAGGCGGGCGTCTACGACTTCTCCCGCAACGAGGTGCCAGGCCCCCCGGGCCGCGAAATCGCCTACTGGCGTGATGTCGGGACCCTCGACGCCTTTTACGAGGCGCACATGGACCTGATCTCGGCCAACCCCGCGTTCAACCTCTACAACCGCGAGTGGCCGATCTACACCCTGCAGGACCCGTGGCCGCCGGCGCGGTTCGTAGGCGGCACGGAAGGCGTGACCGGCCACGCAGTCGAGTCGATGGTCTCCGACGGCGTGCAGGTCGCCGGTTCCGTCGAACGCTCGGTGCTCTCCCCCGGCGTCGTCATCGGCCGCAACGCCCGCGTCGAGGGGTGCGTGCTGCTCGACGGCGTGAAGATCGGCCAGGACGCGCTGGTCCGCAACGCGATCCTGGACAAGAACGTCGTCGTGCCCGACGGCTTCCAGCTCGGAGTCAACGAGAAGGACGCCGAACTCAAGCGGGTCACGATCACCGAAGACGGCATCCGCGTGGTTGCCAAGGGCACGACGATCGAGCTCTGACGCAGGGTCAGTGGCAGGTGCCGGTCCCGGAGTCGGTGAAGGTACGACCCGCGATCGGGACAAATTCCCAGTGGTAGCTGTGTGCGTGCAGGGTGAGTTTGAGTACGCCTGACGTGTCACCGTTGCGCACCTGGCTGTGCGCCTTGGGCTTGCCGAACCCGTAGTGCTCAGCCCCGCCGGTACCGACGACGAAGAACCGGATGCCGCGGGGATTGGCGTACCCCTTCGGCGTCATCGGGGCGAACCGCTCGTACTGGTGGTTGTGGCCCGCGAGAACGATTTCGGCTCCGTGCCGGTACAGATCGCGCACGAGCGGGTTGGTCTCCTTGCTCGGCCCGTGCACGGCGCCGGAGGTGAAGCGTGGCCGGTGCCAGTAGGCCAGCGTGCACTGCTTGCGCGAGGCATCGAGATTCCGTTCCAGCCAACGCTCCTGAGGCGATCCCGTGCGCATCGAGATTTCCGAGTTCAGCGCCACGATGTGCCACGCCCCGAGGTTGTAGGAGTAGTAGCCACGGCGATGCGGCCCGGCGGCGGACCCGAAATAGGTGAAGTAGGCACGGGCCCCGGGCGTCAGGTAGTCGTGATTCCCGGGCGCCGGGCGGGTGCGCGCGAGGAACGCGCCCCACGTCGGCCGGTAGTAGTGACGGAAATCCGCCCGCCGGCCGGCCGGGTAGGCGTTGTCCCCCAGCGTGAACACCGTCCCGGGGATCGAGGCGATCAACGCGGCGGTCGCTCGCTCCTCCGGCCCGCCGCTGGCTATGTCCCCGGCCCCGACCAGAACCGGATCCCCGGCCGCCGTCGCCATCACCGAGGCGGCCCGCTGGTGCGACCCTCCGTCCGGTGCCAAGGCGGCGCCCGTCGTCGCAGCGCCGATCACCGCGAGTCCGCTCACTGCCATCGCCAACCAGGTGCGAGTCGAAGCCATGGCCACAGTCTTACCCGCGTCGTACACGAACCCTCGAGTCGGCCTGATTCCGAACCGAAAATCTGGATGGCACCACCAGGTGTCGGATTATGCATAGGTTAGCCTTACCTAATGAACGGTCCGGATTCCCTGCACGACTGCCCCAGCTGCGGCGCCCCCGCCGAGGTCGTCCCCTGGCACGAGGCGTCGTCCCTGCGGCGCGTGGAGGCCGCCCGGTGCCAGTGCATCTTCGGCCACTGGAGCCTGAGCGACTGAGGGCCCGGCGCACGGCGATAGCGTGGCCGCGATGGCCACCGACCGCACCCTGCTCGTGACGATCACCGGACGGGACCGGCCGGGCGTCACTTCTGCCCTCTTCGACGCCCTGACCGGCGCAGGTGGACCGAGCGGGGGCGTCGAAGTCGTCGACGTCGAACAGGTCGTTCTCCGCGGCCGCCTCGTGCTCGGCGTGCTCGTTGCTCCCGGCACCGAGGAGGCCGGGCTGCGGGCGGCCGTGGCGAAGGTCGCCCACGAACTGGGCATGGACGTCGAGATCGCCTCGGGCACCGGCGACAACCTCCCGCGCCGCGAAGGCCGGCTGCACGTGACGGTGCTCGGCCACCCGCTGCGCACCGCCGCGATGGCCGGCGTCGCCGCGCGCATCGCGGAATGCGGCGCGAACATCGACCGGATCATGCGTCTGTCCCGCACCCCGGTGACGAGCCTCGAGCTCGACATCTCCGGAGTAGCGGACACCGAAGCCCTCCGCATCGCGCTGGCCGCGGAGGCCTCCGCCCGCGGTATGGACATCGCGGTGCACCCCGCCGGTCTCCACCGGCGCGGCAAGCGCCTGGTCGTCATGGACGTCGACTCCACCTTGATCCAGGGCGAAGTCATCGAGATGCTCGCCGACCACGCCGGGTACGGCGAACAGGTCGCCGCCATCACCGAGTCCGCGATGCGCGGCGAACTGGACTTCGAGCAGTCGCTGCGCGCTCGCGTCGCGCTGTTGGCCGGTCTGGACGCGTCGGTCATCGACGAGGTCCGTGCGGCGGTCCGGCTCACCCCTGGTGCGCGAACGTTGATCCGGACGCTGAAGCGCCTCGACCACGAGGTCGCGATCGTCTCCGGCGGCTTCACCCAGATCACCGATGGCCTGGTCGACGAGCTCGGCCTCGACTACGCCGCGGCGAACACGCTCGAGATCGTCGACGGCAAACTGACGGGGCAGGTCGTGGGCCCGGTCGTCGACCGCGCCTTCAAGGCCCGCGCACTGGAGCAGTTCGCGTCGCTGGCCGGGGTACCGCTGGAGCAGACGGTCGCGATCGGCGACGGCGCCAACGACCTCGACATGCTGGCCAAGGCAGGCCTCGGCGTCGCGTTCAACGCCAAGCCGCTCGTGCGTGCCCAGGCCCGTGCGGCCATCAACGTGCCGTACCTCGACGCCCTGCTCTTCCTGCTCGGCATCAGTCGTGAAGAGGTCGAGGCCGCCGACGCCGGCGACCCGTCACTTCTCAAGACCTAGGCGGGTCCGCAGGAAGTCGATCGAGCGATTCATCGACTCGTCCCACTTCGCGTAGAACGAATGGTCCTCACCGGGCCACTCGATCAACTCGCTGTCGACGCCCGCCTTGGCCAGCGCCTCCTGCGTCGCCACCGACCATTGGAGCGGGCAGGTCCCGTCCTCGGTGCCGTGCTGGAGCAGGATCGGCGCCGTGATCCGGTCGAAGTAGGTCCGCGCCGACAGGCCCGCGTAGAAATCAGGTGAGAGGTCCGGCAGCCCGAAGGCGTCGAAGAACTCCTCCGCCGCCTTCGGCCGGCTCTGCTGCGTGAAGTGCTCGACGTTCTGGACGAACAGTGAACTCACCGAGGAATAGATGACCGCGGCCTGCACCAGCCCCGGATAAACGACCAGGGAGTTGAGGGTGACCGCACCACCCATCGAGCGGCCGAACATCGCCATCTGGTTGGGGTCGACGTACGGCTCCTGCTTCAGCGCGAGAACCGCGTTGATCGCGTCCTCGGTGTAGCCCAACCGGGACTCGGCGTCGAACGGGCCCACCGGGTCGTCCGACTGGGCATGGCCGCGGTAGTCGGTGTGCAGGACGACGAATCCTGCGCGAGCGAGCCTCCCCTCCTCGCGCATTGCCCCCGTGCCGTTCTTGTACACCGCCGGGTCGATGTACCCGTGGTTGACGACGATGCCCGGGAACGGACCGTCGCCATGCGGGCGGACCAGCACCCCGGAGATCGTCAGATTCCCGCTGCGGTAAGTGATCCGGGAGCGCGTGAACGCCTCGGTGCGGTCGAGTTCCTCGACCACCTGGACCCGGCTTGGCTGCCACTTCTCACGCATGAGCGCCGGCAGCGACAGCTCGTCGGCGACCGGAGGCAGGGTGTCCTGGCCGGTCGGCGTCGAGCTCGCCGAACCCATCGCCGACGAAACGTCCGGGTCGGGGTCGTCCCCCGTGCAGGCGCTCAGCCCGGCCAGCCCGAGTGCCGCTGCCGCGAGGGCGGCGACGACGCGAGGGCCGAGCACCGGCATGTCAGCCGCGGGCGACCGCGTACTCGACGAGCTTGCCCTGGCTCTCGGCCACCTCGTCCCACGTGCCGTCGAACTCGAGGACGGCGATGCCGGCGGTGGCCAGGTGCTCGTGCGCCTCGCGGATCAGTGCCTCCGGGCCCGAACCGATCAGCGCGAGCACGAGGTAGTGCAGCCCGGGATTGTGCCCGACCAGCAGGAGCGTCTTCACCTCGTCGGGGGTCTCGCGGAGCATCAGCATGAGGTCGGGCACGTCAGCGTGGTACGCCCCCCGCTCGTAGCTGGTGGGGATGCCGTCCTCGAGCTCGGTGGCCGCGAGCACCCACGTCTCCTTGGCCCGGGTGGCGGTCGAGGAGATCGTCAGCTCCGGCGCGTACTTGTTCTCGGCCAGCCAGCGGCCGGCGGCGATGGCGTCGGCTCGTCCGCGGGCGGTCAGCGGACGCTCGTGATCGGTGGTGTTCCCGCGTTCGGCCTTGGCGTGCCGCAGGACAACCAGGCGGCGCTTCACCCGTTCTTCGACCCCCAGATCGCCAACATCGTCAGCAGAAAGAAGAAGATCGCCATGCTGCCCAGCACCAGGAGGACCCCGCGACCGCTGCGCACCTCGACCGGGTCCTCGGGACTCCCCAGACGCGGCGGCGCTGTCGCCGGTCTCGGGCGCGGCGAATTTCCGTCGTCCATCGCGTCAGTCAACCACGTTCACCCGGGGAATCCGCGCTCAGCCACCCATGGCGTGGACGCCGCCGTCGACGTGCACGATCTCGCCTGCCGTTGCATGGGCACTGTGCGGGGAACCAGTCCGACAGCGGAGCACCCGGGATCAGCCACCCATGGCGTGGACGCCGCCGTCGACGTGCACGATCTCGCCTGTGGTGGCGGGGAACCAGTCGGACAGGAGCGCCACGCAGGCCTGGGCGGCCGGGACCGGGTCGTTGAGGTCCCAGCCGATCGGCGACCGCTCGGCCCAGACGTTCTCGAACTCGTCGAACCCGGGAATCGACTTGGCCGCCATGGTGCGGATCGGGCCCGCCGCGACCAGGTTCGAACGGATGCCATCCGGGCCGAGGTACTTGGCCAGGTAGCGGGAACAGGACTCCAGCCCGGCCTTGGCGATGCCCATCCAGTCGTACTTGGGCCAGGCGACGGTGGCGTCGAAGGTGAGCCCCACGATGGACCCGCCCTTCTCCGGAAAGAGGGGCTTGGCCGCCATCGCCAACGCCTTGTACGAGTACGTGGAGACGTTCACCGCGGTGGCGACGTCCTCCCACGACGTGTCCAGGAAGTTGCCGCCGAGCGCGGCCTCGGGCGCGAACCCGATCGAGTGCACCACCCCGTCCAGCCCGTCCAGCCCGGCGGCCCGGACGTTGTCGGCCAGGGCAGCGAGGTGCTCCGGGTTGGTGACGTCCAATTCGATCACCTCGGCCGGCTTCGGCAGGCGCCCCGCGATGCGTCCGGTCAGGCGCAGCACGCGGCCGTAGGAGGAGAGCACGACCTGCGCGCCTTCCTCCTGCGCGAGGCGCGCGACGTGGAAGGCGATCGAGGCGTCGGTGAGGACGCCGGTGACCAGGATCCGCTTGCCGTCGAGCAGCGACATGACTCCCCTTATCTGATGCTGCGTCAGTGACCCATGCCCAAGCCGCCATCGACAGGGATGACAGCGCCGGTGATGTACGAGGCGTCGGGGCTTGCGAGGAACAAGCAGACGCCCGCGATCTCCTCGACCTGGCCGTACCGGGTCAGCGGGACCGACGCGAGGATCTCCTTCTGCCGGTCCTCGGTGAGCTCGGCGGTCATTGCGGTCTCGATGAAGCCCGGCGCGACCACGTTGGCCGTGATACTGCGGGACCCGAGCTCGCGCGCCATCGAGCGGGCCATGCCGATCAGGCCCGACTTCGACGCCGCGTAGTTGACCTGCCCCGGCGAGCCAAGCAGGCCCACCACCGACGAGATGAAGATGATGCGGCCCTTGCGCTGGCGCAGCATCGACTTCGAGGCGCGCTTCGCGACGCGGAACGCGCCGGTCAGGTTGGTGTCGAGAACGGTGGTGAAGTCCTCCTCGCTCATGCGGAGCAGCAGGGTGTCGCGCGTGATGCCGGCATTGGCCACGACGATCTCGACCGGCCCGTGCGCCTCCTCGGCCTCAGCGAACGCGGCGTCGACCGCCGCGCTGTCCGTGACGTCGCACACGACGCCCAGCACACCCTTGGGCAGTTCACCGCTTCGATAGGTCACGGCCACCTTGTCGCCGTTCGCGACGAACGCCTCCGCGATCGCCCGGCCGATCCCCCGGTTCCCCCCGGTCACCAGCACGGAACGACTCACGAGCCCTCCTTCGTCGGCCTCGCTCGCCGAGACGCTGTCACATGTGTTCGCTCGCTGCGCTCGCTCACGAGGCCTCCTCCGTCGGCCTCGCTCGCCGAGACGCTGTCACATGTGTTCGCTCGCTGCGCTCGCTCACGAGAACTCCCCAGCCATCGGAACAGGCGGACGCCCGAAACGCTATCGGGGCCCGGTTTCTCTTCTCCCCGGCGGGCCGAAACGACAGACTGCCGGGCATGGTTGGACGTGGCGCGACCGCCCTCATGGCCCTGGCCCTGGTCACGACCGCCGGCGGGGTCGAACCCGCCGCTGCGGCCGGGACGGCGAACTCGACGGGCTGCCAGGTGGTCGGGGCGACGAAGAACGGCGCCGCGTTCGACCCGTCCTGGGTCCAGGTCACCGGCTTCTGCCCCCTGAAGTTCGGGACGAAGGCAATGCATTGGTCCGTGTGGAACGGACCGGCGCCGGGCGAGAACGAGGCCGCCCCGAAGGGGATCGACAGCGACCTCGGGCGCGACTCGCGCGCCGACACCTACACCTTGACCTTCGACGTCGGCCGTTACCGCCCGCGCATCAGCACGACCACCGGCGCCGATGTGTCCGTCACCCGGGAGCGGCTCGCCAACCGCCGCTGGCTGGTCACGATCACGGCGAAGCCGGTGCGGGTCACCCGGGGCTACTGCAGCAACCCGTGGGGCAAGCCGATCTGCAAGATCCACCCCAAGCAACAGGACGAAGGCGTCCTGGGCGGCGAGATCACCAACACGATCGACGGCGTGACAAAGGCAGAACGCAAGGCGTTCCACGGGCTGGATTACTCCACCAACCTCGACCAGAACTTCCCGCCGTCGATCGAGAAGGATTCCCGCGGCGTCCGGGCCATCCAGGTCGAGTTCGGCAATTCGAAGTACCTGCACCGCCCCAGCAACGCGGTATTCCACGGCTTCGCGCGCATGGTCATCCCGGACGAGTTGCTGCGCCTGATCTACCACGTCGACCCGGCCACGCTGCCGGCCAAGTCCTGGCAGTTCTCGCTCACCGGCCGCGGCAAGCAGAAGGTCGGGCTCAAGCGCCTCGACGGAGCTGTGCAGATCGACGTGACGAAGCTGATCTTCCCGGACAGCCGCTTCCGCTACTTCCGGCTCACGCTCGCCAAGACGCGCTGACGGTGCAGGCCTTCGTCGTCGATGCGTTCACCGGTCGCCCGTTCGCCGGCAACCCCGCCGCCGTCTGCCTCGGCACGACGGCGAGCGGTGACACCCTCGGCGACGACGCCTGGATGCAGGCCGTCGCCGCGGAGTTCAACCTCGCCGAGACCGCGTTCCTCGGCGGCGGTGACGGCGAGTACGAACTGCGCTGGTTCACCCCGCTCGTCGAGGTCGACCTCTGCGGGCACGCAACGCTCGCGAGCGCGCACGTTCTCTGGGAGGAGTGCGGCGAGTCCGCCGAGATCCTCAAGTTCAGCACGCGCAGCGGAGTCCTCACCGCCGAGCGGGTCGAGGGCGGGATCGCGCTCGGCCTCCCCGCCGACCAGCCGACTCCGATCACGGAGCGGGAGATCACGGGCCCTCTGACCGCGGCGCTCGGCATCCCTGCCGACGATCCGGTGCTGCGCGGCCGCGACGACCTGCTCGTCGAGCTGAACGGGCCGGAGGCTGTGCGCACGCTGCAACCGGACTTCGCGGCGCTGTCCGCCGTCGAGACCCGCGGCGTCATCGTCACCGCACCAGGCGGCCACGAGGGCGTGGACTTCGTCTCCCGGTTCTTCGCCCCGCGAGTCGGGATCAACGAGGATCCGGTGACCGGCTCCGCCCACTGCCTGCTCGGGCCGTACTGGCTGGAGCGGTTGGGGCGGCGCACGATGACCGCGGCGCAGCTCTCGGCCCGTGGCGGGCGACTCCAGGTCGAGGTCGGCGCGGAGACCGTACGGCTGACCGGCCAGGCCGTCACCGTGCTGCGGGCGACGCTGGTCCATTCGGTTGGTTCTTGAGGGCCGTTCGTCCCATCCCTGGCGTGTGCTCGCCCGAACGTCGCCCGGAGGACCGCAAGATGGGCGGCATGTCGCTTTCCCGGAACGCCGTCGTCATGTCCGTGGTCATGGCCGCCGCCACCGCCGCTCCGCTCGCCGTCGCGCCCTCGGCGCATGCGGCCACCTGCGGCACCGTCGTCTCAGCCACCAAGAACGGGGCGAACCTGCCCGACAACCGGATCGGGACGCTCTGCACCCCGGGCGCCGACGGCGCCTCCAGCGATGTCAGCTGGCAGGTGTGGGACGGCCCGGCCGACAACCCCTCCTCGAGCATCGACCTCGGTCTCGCCTCGCACAGCGACACGTACGTCATCACGCTCGACACCGGGACGATTCTCCCGCGGGTGACGGACACCAAGGGCGGCAGCGTCAGCGTCAGCCGCGCCAAGCAGGGCGACGGCCATTGGTACGTGACCATCACCGCCAAGCCGGTGCTCGCGACCGGTGAGTGCAACACCACCGTCAGTCCGTGGACCTGCTCGTCGGTCGCGACGAAGCAGTGGGACGGCTACCTCGGTGGCTCGATCACCGACTACGGCACCTGGGAGGACGTGGCCCAGCGCAACGCCTTCTTCGGCATGGACTATGCGTCCAACATCGACGCCGGCACGATCCCGCCCCAGATCGTTGCGGACGACGAGGGGGCCGCGATGATCCTGCTGGAGTTCGCGAACTCCCATTTCCAGATGACGCCGGCGACGACCGTCTTCAAAGGCCAGGCCAGCATCGTCATCCCGAACGCCTTCCTCAAGGAGGTTTACTCGATCGACGACCCGGCCTCGCTCACCACGGGCGGCTTGGCTCCCGTCCTGACCGGGTCCGGGTCGGGCACCGTCAGCGTCGCGGACATCGGCGGCGCTCTGAAGGTCACCGTCACCGACATGACGTTCTCGAAGCGCCTGCTCAAGATCCACCGCGGCAACATCAAGCCGGGCAAGCCGACGCACCTCAAGGCCGACCGCAAGACCGCCGGCAAGGTGAAGCTGACGTACGACCGCGCCAAGGCCCGCGGCTCGAAGATCAAGGGCTACACGATCACCTGCTCGGCGAAGTCCGGCCCGAAGCACGTCCTGACGGTCAAGGATCGGAAGCCCGCGACGACGGTGACGGGACTGCACGCCGATACCGCTTACACCTGCAAGGTGAAGGCGCGCTCGAAGGCCGGCAACGGCAAGGCGGCCAAGGTCAAGGTTTCCGCCAAGCCCTGAGTCCCGGGTCCTCAGTCCTGAGTCCTGAGTCCTGAGTAATGTTCCTCAGCCGTGCCGACGCCCTCGGTCGCCTAGGCTCCGGAGCATGGTCAACGCTTCACAACAGTCTGTCGACGGCGCGTTCCTCGCGCTGCCCTCCCGGTCGATGGCGGACGCGGCGCTCGACCGCGCCCGCGCCCTCGGTGCCACCCACGCGGACTTCCGGCTCGAGCGGGTCCGGAACCAGGCGGTCCGGCTCCGCGACACCCGCCTCGAGGCCAGCTCGGACTCGGAGGACGTCGGATTTGCGGTTCGCGTCGTGGTGGACGGGACGTGGGGCTTCGCCTCCGGCATCGACCTGACGCCGGACGCTGCGGCCCGGGTCGCCGAGCAGGCGGTCGAGGTCGCGCGCACCTGCCGGCCGGTGAACACGGAGCCCGTCGAGCTCGCTCCGGAGCCGTCGTACCCGGACGCCACCTGGGTGTCCGCCTACGAGATCGACCCGTTCACGATCAGCGAGGCCGAGAAGGTTGCGCTGCTCGCGGACTGGAGCGACCGGGTTCTGCACGCACCCCGCGTCAACCACGTGGACGCCGAGCTGCTCGCGGTGCTGGAGAACAAGTTCTACGCCGACCTGACGGGGACCTCCACCACCCAGCAGCGGGTGCGCATCCAGCCCAACCTCAACGCGGTCGCCATCGACAAGGAAACCGGCCGCTTCGAGACCATGGACACCCTCGCGCCGCCGGCCGGGCGCGGCTGGGAGTACACGCAGGGCACGGGCTGGGACTGGGACGCGGAACTCGAAGCACTGCCCGGCCTGCTGACCGAGAAGCTCGCGGCGCCCTCGGTCGAACCCGGCCACTACGACCTGCTGATCGACCCCACCAACCTCTGGCTGACGATCCACGAGTCCATCGGCCACGCGACGGAGCTCGACCGGGCGCTGGGTTACGAGGCCGCCTACGCCGGCACCTCGTTCGCGACCCCGGACAAGCTGAACAAACTCAAGTACGGCTCGTCGATCATGAACGTCACCGGGGACCGCACCGTCACCCATGGCCTCGCGACGATCGGCTACGACGACGAGGGCGTGGCCACGCAGTCGTGGGACATCGTCAAGGACGGCATCCTCGTCGGCTACCAGCTCGACCGTCGGATCGCCGCGCACACCGGCCAGTCGCGCTCCAACGGATGTGCCTTTGCGGACTCCCCCGGGCACACGCCCATCCAGCGCATGGCGAACGTCTCGCTGCAGCCCGCACCTGACGGACCGTCAACTTCTGCGCTGATCGCCGACATCGAAGACGGCATCTACATCGTGGGCGACAAGAGCTGGTCGATCGACATGCAGCGCTACAACTTCCAGTTCACCGGCCAGCGGTTCTTCGCCATCAAGAACGGCCGGCTGGCCGGCCAGCTGCGCGACATCGCCTACCAGGCCACCACCACCGACTTCTGGGGCTCGATGGCCGCCGTAGGCGGTCCAGAGACCTATCTGCTCGGCGGCGCCTTCAACTGCGGGAAAGGGCAACCCGGGCAGGTCGCCGCGGTGAGCCACGGCTGTCCGGTGGCGCTGTTCCGCGGCGTACGCGTCCTCAACACGCTTGCGGAGGCCGGCCGGTGAGCAGCCCCCAGCAGATCGTCGAAAAGGCCCTCCAGTTCTCTCACGCCGATGGCTGCCAGGTCATCGTGTCCGAGTCGAGTGACGCGAATCTGCGGTGGGCCGGCAACACCCTGACGACCAACGGCGTCAGCCGTTCGCGTGACGTCACGGTCATCGCGACGGTGGGCAGTGGAGACGGCGCTGCCGTCGGCGTCGTCTCCCGGAGCAACCCCGACGACGCTGCGCTCGCAGAACTGGTCCGCGCCGCCGAGGAGGCCGCCCGCAGCAACAGTCCGGCCGAGGACGCGCGGCCGCTGATCAGTCCGGACGAGGCCGCCGCCGGGACCGGCTGGGACGACCCCGCGGCGGAAACCTCGATCGGCGTCTTCGCGAACCTCGCCAGCGGGCTCGGCGCGGCTTTCGAGGGCGCCCGCGCCGCGGACCGGCTGCTGTTCGGCTTCGCGTCGCACTCCCTGTCGACGACGTACCTCGGAACGTCCACGGGCGTGCGGCTGCGCCACGTCCAGCCCACGGGCAAAGTCGAGATCAACGGCAAGAGCTCCGACTACAGCCGCTCGGCCTGGACCGGCGTTGCCACCCGCGACTTTTCCGATGTGGACGTCGCGGCGCTCGACAGCGAGCTCTCGGAGCGTCTCGGCTGGGCGTCGCGTCAGATCGCGCTGGAGGCCGGGACCTACGAGACGATCCTGCCGCCGTCGGCAATCTCGGACCTGATGATCTACGCATACTGGACCGCGGCCGGCCGCGACGCCGACGAGGGCCGCACGGTGTACTCCGCCCAGGGCGGCGGCACGCGCGTCGGCGAGCGCCTCACCGACGCCAAGGTGACCCTCCGCAGCGACCCGCGCGAACCCGGTCTCGAGTGCTGCCCGTTCGCCGTCGCCGCGGCCTCGTCGAGCATGTCGTCGGTCTTCGACAACGGCCTCGCCATGGGTGCCACTGACTGGATTCGCAACGGTGAACTGACGAATCTCATCAATACCCGCTTCACCGCCGACAAGACCGGCGGCAGCGTGACGCCGCCGATCGACAACCTGATCCTCGCGGCCGACTCCCCTGGCCCGACGCTGGAGCAGATGATCGCGGGCACCGAACGGGCGCTGCTGCTGACGTGCCTCTGGTACATCCGTGAGGTCGACGCCCAGACGCTGCTCCTGACCGGCCTTACCCGCGATGGGGTCTATCTCGTCGAGAACGGGGAGGTGACGGGCGCGGTGAACAACTTCCGCTTCAACGTCTCCCCTGTCGACCTGCTGGGCCGGATGACCGAGATCGGCCCGACCGCCCCCTGCCTCCCCCGCGAGTGGAGCGACTACTTCACCCGCGCCGCGATGCCCCCGGTCCGCGTCGACGGGTTCCTGATGAGTTCGGTCTCCCAGGCCAGTTGACGGTCAGGCCTGACGGCCAAAAGGCGTGTCACGCCTTTTGGTCGTTTATCCACAGGTACGGCGAACTGACGGACCGTCAGCGGGGGATGTGGAGGATCGCGGCGGTGGGGGTGACCCACAGCTCCTCGCCGCGAAGTTCGGCGGTGCCGTCGACGATCAGCGCGTGCTGGCTCGGGTCGGCGTTCGGGTAGAGCAGCGCGACGACCTTGCCGTCGGCGGCCTTTCGCGTCCCCTCGCCGGCCTTGTCCACCACGAGCATGGGGCCGTCCTCGAGACGGGGCCGCTGCGCGAGGAAACGGGGCTGCCCGGAGCCCGAGACGCTGACCAGGAACGCCAGGTCGTAGCGGGCGAGGACCTCGGGCAGCTCAGCAATGGAGACGACGACACTCATGCGGGAAGCGTAGGGCGTGGTTCCCGATTCTTGGCGGATGCGATCGGCGGCTCGGGCGTTCTCTGGCAAGGCGTCGGGTCGCACCGCTACGGAGTAGCGGGCGACGACGACAACGCAGCCAGAGGGCGTCCGAGGCCCCGAGCGCGCCGCAGAGGAATCGGGAGCCGCGCCCTTCGAACAGCGAAGCGCCCGTCTCCCGGCGGGCCGGGAGACGGGCGCTACGACCGCTCGAAAAGACGTCCGGAGTGCTACGCGAAGTTCTTGGCGTAGGTCGGGCAGTACAGCGTCGACGCACCCCGGAGGAACGCCTTGCTCTGGTCCTTGGTGTAGCCACCGCCCTTGGCGACCTCGGTGACCATCTTGCTCGGCGCGTACCCGTTGCCGAGGAAGGAGCACGCCTGGCCGGCCGCGGTGGCCGGGCTGCTGGCGGCGGTGACCTTGATGCCGACCTTGTTCAGGTAGTTGACGAGCGCGGTCCGCTTGGCGCTGGTGCTCAAAGAGCCCTTCGGCAGCGCGGCGATGGCGTTGTCAACCTTCTGCGCATAGGTCAACGGCTGCGGCTTGACGGCGGGAGCCTTGACGGCGGCCTTGGCCGGCTGCTGGGTCGTGGTGCCGGCGGCCAGGGGGTCGGCCTTGTCGCCGCCGCCGAACGCCATGTACAGGCCGGCGACGAGCGCCGTGACCACCAGGCTGAGCAGGATCACCCGCGCCGCCATCCGGCCGAAGCCCTCTTTCTCGGCGTGCTCGGTCTCGTACTCGCGGTCCAGCATCAGACTCATGGGGGTCCCCTCCCGATCCCAGGTGTCAGGACCTCCGACGCCGGGGCGCGCTTCCTGGATCCCCTCCCGCCGAACTTTCTCTAATGGAGTACGGAACGTCAGGGCTCCACGACAGAGTGTGACGTCAGGGCCGCCCGGGCCAGCCAGATCATGAGAACGAGTCCGATTCCCCCGCCGATCGCGAAGGTCCACTGGAATCCGCCGTCGGTCGCGACGCCGTCGACGCTGTTGGCGGCGATCAGGGCGCCCACCATTGCTGATGCCACCGCGCCGCCCACCTGACGCAGCACGCCGTTGAACGCCACCGAGCTGCCCAGCTGGTTCCCCGGCACCGCACCCAGCAGCAACAGGGGCATCGTGCTCAGCGCGACCCCGACACCCAGCCCGAGCAGGAACATGCCCGCGAGCAGCTGCCAGGTGTGGCGATGGAGGTCAAGCAGAGCGAAATTGGCCGTCACCACCGCACCGGACCCGATGACGAGGACCGTTCGTGGCCCCAGCTTTCTGGTCAGCGAGACGCCGAGCTGGCTGGCGAACTGGCTGCCGATGGACAGCGGCAGGATCACGAAGCCGGCGGCGAACGCGCTGAGGCCCGGTCCGTACCCGGCGCCGTGCGGACTCTGCGCAACCGTGGCCGTCGCGGCGAAGGACCCGAACATCGCCAGCCAGAACACCAACGCCGACGCCTGGGCGAGACGTACGTCCGGCAGGCGGAGCAGGTCGAGGCGGATCAGCGGCGCGGGCGCCCGGAGCTCCCAGCGCGCCCACACGGCCAGCGTGACCACGCCGCCCGCGAGCAGGCCCGGAACCGCGACGGAGTCCCAGCCCCACCGGCTGCTCTCCGCCAGGGCGATCAAGCACGCGCCGAGGCCGAGGCCGAGGAGCACGGCTCCGAGGATGTCGAACGGGCCTTTCGCCGGGTGCGGGGGGCTCGTGCGGGGCACCACGATCGGCACCAGGACGAGCGCGCTGGCCGCGAAGGCGACGGCGATCCAGAAGGCCACCCGGTAGTCGCTGTACTCGGCCACGGCCCCCGTGAGCGGGTACCCCAGACCGATGCCGGTGACCGCCGTGACCGACAGCGCCGCGATGCCGGTGCGCACGCGTTCTACCGGGAGGTGGATGCGCGCGAGCGTCATCGTCACCGGCACGATCGCGAACGTCACGCCCTGCAGGGCGCGGCCGAGCAGCAGCACCGTGAAGTTCGGAGCGGTCGCCGCCAGCAGCGAGCCGAGCGCGACGATGACGAGCGCGATCAGCAACACCCTGCGGGGATCACCGCGGTCCGCCAACCGTCCCAGTACCGGCGTCGCGACGGCGGCCGTGAAGGACGAGACGGTCAGGATCCACTGCCCGGTCGACAGCGAGACGTCCTGCGCCTCGGAAATCGTCGGGATGAGCAGCAGGCCGAGCGAGCTGATCACCGCGGTGCAGAGACCGCAGTAGATCAGGACCGGGAGAAGGATCCGTGAGGATCCACCGATCACGGGTCTTCGAGGCGGAAGCCCAGCTTCATGCCGACCTGGTAGTGGTCGAGCGCGCCGTCGCGGACGTAACCGCGGATCTCGGTCACCTCGAACCAGTCGATGTGGCGCAAGGTCGCGCTGGCTCGGGCGATGCCGCTGCGGATCGCGTTCTCGATGCTGTCGGGCGAGGTGCCGACGAGCTCGGTGATCCGGTACGTGCGGTCGGACATCGGTCACTCCCTGGATTGCCGTTGCGGGCATCGTCTCGTGCTCGTACCGCCCGGCGCACAGCGGCACCCCGGGATCGCCGTCAAAGGCTTTCCACACGTACCGTGAAGGGGTGCGGAAGAAGGACTCCGGCCGGAAGGGCACCGAGGTCTACTCGGTGTCCGGCGTGCAGACGAGCCTGACCGACGACGTCCGGGCGCGCACCCGCAAATACGCGATCTCCATGGGCATCCGCACCGCCTGCGTGCTCGGCGCGATCGTCGCCGAGGGCGTGCTCCGGTGGACCCTGTTCGTCGGAGCCCTGGTCCTCCCGTACATCGCGGTCGTCGTGGCCAACGCCGGCCGCGAGCCGAACCGCGAGAACGCGCCGCCACCAGTGGTTTTGCCCCTTCGGACCCAGTTGCCACCGGTTAGACGCGAGGATCGTTCATGACTTTCGAGAAACGGCCAGAATCGACCTCAGAACGCGTGTAATACTCGCGTCACGCCCGAGAAACACCAGGTCGGGCCCCGGATCCAACGCCGGGCGACTTCCCCCGTGGTCGCCCGGCGTTGTCGTGTTGTGACATGGCGGACTTCGTCCGCGTCGCGCTGTCACACGGCGGCCTCCGGCCGCGTCGCGCTGTCACATGACGGCCTCCGGCCGCGTCGCGCTCGCGCGCGGGCGGGCCGCCGTTGCGGTCGGCCCGCTCCTTCGGTCGCGGCCGCCGCGCGGGCTGACGCCCGCGGTCGACCGCTCCCTACGTCGCGGCCGACCTACACGCGGCCAGGCCCGGGCGCTCGCAGTCCCTGGGCCCGGGCTCGCAGTTGCTGGGCCCGGGCTCTGGCGATCTCGTCCTTATCCGCCGATGGCGGACATCGGGCGGTCGGGCTGGAGGAAGCTCGGGTCGTCGATGCCGTGGCCGGCCTTCTTGCCGCGCATGGCGACCTGCCAGCGGACGGCGAGCTCGGCGTCGGTGGCGCCGGCGCGCATCGCGGTCTTGAGGTCAGACTCCTCGCGGGCGAACAGGCAGTTGCGGACCTGGCCGTCGGCAGTGAGGCGGACCCGGTCGCAGTCGCCGCAGAACGGGCGGGTGACGCTGGCGATGATGCCGACGGTGCCGCGGCCGCCGTCGACGTGCCAGCGCTCGGCCGGGGCGGAGCCGCGGACGCTGGAGGGCTCACCGACGAGCGTGTAGCGGCGCTGCAGCTTCTCGAGGATCTCGTCGGCGGTGACCATGCTCGCGCGGTCCCAGCCGTGCTGTGCATCGAGTGGCATCTGCTCGATGAAACGCAGTTCGTAGCCGCGCTGCAGGCAGAACTCCAGCAGGTCCTCGGGGTGCTCGTCGTTGACGCCGCGCATCAGGACGGCGTTGACCTTGACCGGCAGCAGGCCGGCCTCGGAGGCGGCGGCCATGCCGCGCACCACGTCGTGCCAACGGTCGCGCCGGGTCAGTTCCTTGAAGGTCTGCGGGTCGGTCGTGTCCAGGGAGACGTTCACCCGGTCCATTCCGGCTTCCTTCAGCGCACCGGCGAGCTTCTCCAGGCCGAGGCCGTTGGTCGTGACCTGCATCTTCGGTCGCGGCTCGAGCTTCGAGACGCGGGTGACGATGTCGACGAGGTCGCGCCGGACGAGCGGCTCGCCACCGGTGAAACGGACTTCCTCGATCCCGAGGCGGGTCACGGCGATGTCGATGAGGCGGACGATCTCGTCCGCGGTCAGGAGCTTCTCGTTCTGGAGCCAGTCGAGGCCCTCTGCCGGCATGCAATACGTGCACCGCAGATTGCACTTGTCCGTCAGGGACACGCGCAGATCGGTGCCGACGCGACCGAAGGTGTCGATCAACTTCACGGGGGGACGCTCCTAGCTCTCCGGCCCCGGGCGGGGGGCCAGGACTTCCAGAGTAGTCCGGGTGGAACTACCCGACACCCTTTTCACGGTTCTGACCTGCGACGATGCCTCCCGGACCACCCGAATTGCCCGATTCCTCCATCGCACCTGCGAGCCCACCCGCGGGCAGGTAAGCGGCATCGCCGAGGGCAGTTACGCTCCGGGAATTCGCAGCTGTTCTACCGGACAAAGTTTGCGCGCCAGAGTGCGGACCCTCTCCGAAAGGTGGACTCAACGACGGTGGTTACGGTGACTCCGTGTCGAAGACTGCAGCCGGAACCTCGTACCGGTTCCTGCTGACCCCGCGCTGGATTGCGCTGCTCGTGGTCGCGCTGATGACGGTGCCCGGGTGCCTGTGGCTCGCCGGCTGGCAGTTCGACCGGCTGCACAGCGCGGAGAAGTCGAACAACCGCGTGAAGGACAACGCCCATGCGACCGCGGCGAACTACGGGGAGGTCTCCCCCGTCGGCGCGCCCGTCTCGAAGGCGAACGAGTACCGCCGCGTGACGGTGAGCGGGCGCTACGACGTCGCGCACCAGCTCTACGTCCGCAATCGGCCGCGGGACGGGGCGCAGGGCTACCTGGTGCTGACCCCGGTCGTCACCTCGGCCGGGCCCGCGGCCCTGGTCAGCCGTGGCTTCATCCCCGCGCCCGTGGAAGGCGACCCGGCGCCGCCGCAGACGCCCTCCGGCACCGTGACGGTGACCGGCTACCTGCGGCCGACGGAATCTCCCCGGCCGGCGAACGACCTGCCGCCGCAGCAGGTTCTTCGCATCGACGTGCCCGGGATCGCGGCGACGCTCCCTTACCCCGTCTACGGCGGCTACCTGGAGCTGGCCGAGCAGACCCCGCCGATTGCGGTCGTCGACAACGAGTACTCGCCGAACCCACAGCAGCTGCCGGGCACCGAGAGTGAGCTGCTCCACCGGTCCTACGGCTGGCAGTGGTACGTCTTCGCGACGATCGGACCCATCGGCTTCGTGCTGCTCGCCCGCCGGGAGGCGGCCGACCTTGCGGCCGCGTCAGACCGCGAGCAGCGCCGGCAGCGCGTCTGAGATCTCGTCGCGCATGAGGGCAGCGGCGATCGCGTCGTAGGGCGTCGGATCGGCGTTGACGATGACGAGCTTGGCGCCACGCGAGACCGCGACGTCACACAGCCCGGCGGCCGGCTGCACCTGCAGCGACGTACCGACGGCGAGGAACACGTCGCAGTCGGCGGCGGCGCGCACGGCGGCGTCGAGGACGTCGGCACGCAGCGCCTGGCCGAACGAGATCGTCGCCGCCTTCTGAATCCCGCCGCAGATCTCGCAGGCCGGGTCGGGCTCCCCGGCGGCCACGCGCTCGAGCGCGTTCTCCATCGTCGTCCGCGCGTTGCACTGCAGGCACTCCACACCGAACAACGTGCCGTGCAACTCGACCACGATCTCAGGTGAGGAACCCGCGCGCTGGTGCAGCTCGTCGATGTTCTGCGTCAGCAGCGCACGCAACCGGCCTGACCGCTCAAGGTCGACGAGCGCGCGGTGCCCCGCATTCGGCTTCGCCGTCCAGGCCGGGTGATCGCGGCGATTGATCCACGCCGTCTTCCGCAGCTCCGGGTCGCGCACGTACTCGTCGAGGGAGAACATCCGCTGCATCGCGGGATTGAGCGTCCAGAGTCCGTTCGGGCCCCGGAAGTCCGCAATGCCCGATCCCGTGCTGATGCCGGCACCCGTCAGGACCGTGATCCGCGGAGCGGCCGCCAACCAGGCGGCAACCTCGGTCGCATCGGTCGATGTCACGGTCCGACCCTACGTAGCCGCCGACCACAGCTGCTCACGCGTCGTAATGATGATCTTGAAACCCGAAGAGGACTCTCACTCGTTCGGAATCTCCCACTGTGTCGCGGGCGCGATGGTCGGGCAGGATGCCGTCATGGATCTGGGGCTGGACGGGCGGGTCTACCTGGTCACCGGCGGAAGCCGCGGGCTGGGTTATGCAACGGCATCGGTACTGGTGTCGGAGGGTGCGCGGGTCGTGCTCGCCTCCCGCGACGAAGCCTCCGTGACCGAGGCCGCGCAGAAGCTCGGTTCCGACGTCGCGGTGGGGCTGGCCGAGGACCTCGGCAAGCCCGGGACCGCGGAGCGTCTGGTGGCTGCCGCGAACGCGCGCTTCGGGCAACTCGACGGCGCGCTGATCAGCGTCGGCGGACCCCCGGCGGGCAGCGCGATGGACATCACCGACGAGCAGTGGCGGACCGGCTTCGAGACCGTCTTCCTTGGTGCGGTCCGCACTGCGCGGGCGACCGCGAACGGTCTCGGTGACGGCGGTTCCATCTGCTTCGTGCTGTCGACGTCGGTGCGTTCGCCGATCGCCGGGCTGGCTGTGTCGAACGGTCTGCGCCCGGGCATCGCGATGGTCGCGAAGACGCTGGCGGACGAGCTCGGGCCCCGCGGTGTACGTGTCAACGCGGTCATGCCCGGTCGTATCGCAACGGACCGCATCCGCGAGCTGGACAGCCTCGGCGGCGCCGATCCCGAGGAGAACCGGGCCAAGCACAGTGCCGGGATTCCGCTGCGCCGCTACGGCGAACCGACGGAGTTCGGCCGCGCGGCCGCGTTCCTGCTGAGCCCGGCCGCGTCCTACCTGACCGGAGTCATGCTGCCGGTCGACGGCGGACTGCTGCGAGCTCTTTGAGCGCCTCGGCAACCGACAGCACGGGCACGCCCGCCGTCCGGGCCCCGATGACAGCTGCGTCCACCGCGCCGGGCACGTCCAGCCAGCCGTCCAGGACCGCCACGAGCTGTGCCTGCGCGGGAGCAGAGGAGTTGGCGCCTCGGCCGGCCCGCAGCTCGGCGGCGCCGACCTCGGCGCCGCGCCACCACGCCTGCTCGAACGGACTGACGACCTCGGCCCCGGCCGCACGCAGGTCGCGCGCCGCGGCCACGAAGGCAGCGTCCACCGGCAGGTCGATCAGGCCCAGCTCGAACAGGCCGGAGGCCAGGGCCGCATAGCCGACCGGGTCCAGGCACGTCCGCGGGCCGGCGAGGTACACACGGGTCCCACCGCGCTCACCCCAGGTCACGCCGATGGTCCGCATGCGCACCTCCTCGTCCCCCGGATATCGGGGCGCGGGGCCGTAGCGTTTCTCCTAGCGCGTCAACTGACCCGAATGGGTGAGCAACGCACGGCGACGCTGTGTAAGCGTCAGGACTGGACGAGCGCCCGCAGCGGGACCGCGGGGGTACCACAGCGCTGCGCCTGAGCGAGCACGTTGGCGTCGTTCTCGTAGTGGCCGGTAAGTACCAGCAGGTCAGCGGTGCGCACCTGCGCGTCGGTCGGCAGCGCGCCGGAGGCGGGGCCGTCGAACTCGGTGGGCGCGATGTCCTCGAGGACGACCACGATGCCGGCGGCCCACATCGCCTCGACGGCGGAGACCCACTGCAGGTCGTTCTCCAGGCCCACGACGTGGACCTTGATGCGGCGGAAGATCGAGCCGTAGATGACGGCGGCGACGCGCTCGGCGTCACGCACACCGGCGTACACCAGGCGTGCGGCGCGCAGCTCGCGGGAAGCGTCGGTCTCCTCGGACAGGCGAGATCGGCTCCACGACGGGTCCGGGGTCTCACCCTCGGTCGAGAACGCCTCCCACGGCGACTCGGCCCCGTACTCGCGCTCGAACTCCGACATCGACTCCCCCATGGCCTTACCAGGCATCCCCGATGCCGGTAGCCGCTATGACGCAGGGGGGTTCCGGGCGGACTCCACAGGCTCGGAAACCATACGTTCGGATGATCTTTCGTTGATCCGTTAGAGAAGACAGGTCCGTCAAACCGGGGCGAATTGGGTGCGGTACAGCTCGGCGTAGAGGCCCTCCGCGGACAGCAACTCCGCGTGCTTGCCGCGCTCCACGATGTGACCGCTCTCCAGCACCACGATCTCGTCGGCGGCGCGCACGGTGGAGAGGCGGTGCGCGATCACGATCGAGGTGCGACCGGCGAGGGTGTTCGCCAGCGCCCGCTGCACCGCCGCCTCCGACTCCGAATCCAGGTGCGCGGTGGCCTCGTCGAGGAGCACGACCGCCGGTGCCTTGATCATCAAGCGCGCTAAGGCAAGCCTCTGCTTCTCCCCGCCCGAGAGCCGGTACCCCCGGTCGCCCACGACGGTGTCCAGGCCCCGCGGGAGGGAATCGACGAGATCGAGGATCTGCGCGTCCCGGCAGGCCGCCCGGAGCTCCTCCTCGGTGGCGTCGGGACGCGCGTAGCGAAGGTTGGCGCGGATCGTGTCGTGGAACATGTGCGCGTCCTGCGTGACGACGCCGACGGCGTCGTGCAGCGATCTGGTCGTCAGGTCGCGAACGTCGACGCCGCCGACCTTCACCGTGCCGGCGGTCACGTCGTACAGGCGCGCGACGAGGTGGGAGACGGTGGTCTTGCCCGCACCGGACGGGCCGACGAGTGCCACCAGGGTGCCGGGTTCGACGCGGAAGCTGACGTCGAACAGCACCTGCTCGGACGGACCGCGTTCGCGAATCGCCACCGCCTCCAGCGAAGCAAGTGACACCTCGTCAGCTCCGGGGTAACGGAAATCGACGTGCTCGAACTCGACCGCGACGGGACCGGCGGGGATCGCTTGCGCATCGGATTTCTCGGCGATCGCGGGCTGAAGGTCGAGCACCTCGAAGACGCGGTCGAACGAGACCAGCGCCGAGGCGACGTCGACACGCACGTTGGCGAGCGCGGTCAGCGGCGCGTAGAGCCGGGACAGCAACGCGGCCAGGGCGAGAAGCGTACCGACCGAGAGGTTCCCTGAGATGGCGAGGTTGCCGCCGACGCCGTAGACGACGGCGGTCGCGAGCGATGCGACGAGCACCATCGACGCGAAGAAGAACCGGTTCGCCATCGCGATCTTCACGCCGATCTGGCGTACCTCAGCGGCGGCGGCGTCAAAGCGCTGTGTCTCCTCTTCCGGACGCCCGAACAACTTCACGAGCAACGCTCCGGAGACGTTGAAGCGTTCGGCCATCGTCGTGCTCATCTCGGCGTTGTTCTCCATCGCCTGCCGAGACAGGTCCTGCAGGCGCCGGCCGACGTACTTCGCGGGGAACACGAATGCGGGCAGCATCACCAGCGCGAGCAAGGTGACCTGCCAGGACAGGTAGAGCATCGCGATGCTCACCATGACGAGGCTGACGCTGTTCGCGACGACACCGGAGAGCGTCGAGGTGAAGGCGGTCTGCGCGCCGAGCACGTCGCTGTTGAGCCGGGAGATCAGCGCGCCGGTCTGGGTGCGGGTGAAGAACGCGATCGGCATCTGTTGCACGTGCGCGTACACGCGGGTGCGGAGGTCGTAGATCAGGCCTTCGCCGATGCGCGCCGAGTACCAGCGCTGCACGAGGGTGAGGATCGCGTCGAGAACCGCGATGCCGGCGACAATCAGAGCGAGGGTCGTGACCACCGAGCGGTCCCCCGGGATCACGCCGTCGTCGATGACCTTCTTCAGCAGCAGCGGGGTCGCGACGATCAGGAACGAGTCGGCCACGACCAGCGTGACGAACGCGGTGATCCAGCGGCGGTACGGACGGGCGAAGCCCAGGATGCGGCGTGCGGTCCCCTTGGCCGCCTTGCCGGGCTGGTTCTTCGTGTACGCCCGATAGGTCGACCACGGGGACAGCTGCGTCACGGAACCTATTGTCCGCTGGTGCGCTTCACCATGGCGCGGAGCAGCCCCACCTGAGCTTCGCGCTCGTAGCGGGCCTGCTCGTGCACGTCGCGGCGGTCGGCGGCCAGCAGGAGCTCCTTCACTTTCACCCCCGGCGCAGGCACGGTGGCAAGCAGCGAGGCCACCACAGTCGCCGTCGCGGACTCCAACTCGGCCAGCGGCACGACGTACTGGGCGATGCCGAGACGGCCCGCCTCCTCGGCGTCGACCCAGCGCGAGGTCGCGCAGATCTCCAGCGCGCGCGAGTAGCCGACGCGTTCGTACAGCGGCTTCGTGCCGGTGAGGTCCGGGATCAGCCCGAGCGCGTTCTCCTTCATGCAGAACTTCGCGTCGTCGGCCGCAATCAGCAGGTCGGGCGACAGCGCGAGCTGGAAGCCGCCGCCGACCGCCGCGCCCTGGACGGCCGCGATCGTGATCCAGCGCGGGTCGCGGAGCCAGAGGAAGCCCTGCTGCCAGACACCGACCTGGTCCGCGGCGGCCGCGTCGTCGAGTTCGTTCAGAATCGACGCGAGCGAGCCTTCGCCGGGAACGCCCTCGGGACTGGCGAGACGCAGGTCGAGGCCGGCGCAGAAGACCGTGCCCTCGCCGCGGAGGACGACAACGCGGACGCCGTCCGGGATCAGGTTCGGCACCTCGCCGAGCGCCAGCCACATCGTCGGCGTCATCGCATTGCGCCGGTCCGCGCGATCGAGCACGACGGTCGCGACGGCGCCGTCCACCTCGAGGCGGACCCCGCCCGCGGCCAGGACGTCGGACTTCACAACTTCAGCCATGGGCCGACCCTACTGACGCCTGAAGACGCACGAACCCGGCCGGTGCGCCTGCGGGCACCGACCGGGTTCGGACACGTTCTTACAGAGGCACTGCGTTCGGGTTGGACCCTCGCGTCAGGCCTTGACCTTGCCGCGAGTGGCGCCGCCGCGGCCGCGGAGGGTGACTCCGGACTCGGTCAGCATGCGGTGGACGAACCCGTAGGAACGCCCGGTCTCCTCAGCGAGGGAACGGATGCTCCGGCCCGAGCTGTACTTCTTCTTCAGGTCTGCGGCGAGACGCTCTCGCGCGTTACCGGTGACCCGGCTGCCCTTCCGCAGGGTTTCGGCCACGTGGTGCCTCCGATCGAACTGTCGCTTAACGCGAACCGGTCTCTGACCCCGAGACCTGCATGATCGGCTTCCTGAAACGTGAAAGTGAGGGTGTTCCGCAAAACAGGTGACGCCAGGCACATCACGTACTGGCAGATGTCATGCCTTACCGGAACGAATACGGACAGATCGTGGAAAACGATCACGCAAGGGCGACAAGGTCCGCATACTCATCGCCCCACAGGTCCTCGATGCCGTCGGGCAACAGGATCAGCTTCTCGGGGTTGAGGGCGTGCACCGCGCCCTCGTCGTGGGACACCAGGACGATCGCGCCGGAGTAGCGGCGTAGCGCTGCGAGGATCTCCTCGCGGCTGGCCGGGTCGAGGTTGTTCGTCGGCTCGTCGAGCAACAGCACGTTCGCGCTCGAGACGACCAGAGCGGCCAGCGCGAGGCGGGTCTTCTCCCCACCGGAGAGCACGCCCGCGGGCTTCTCCGCGTCGTCGCCGCTGAACAGGAACGATCCGAGCAGCTTGCGCAGGTCGGTCTCGGACATGTCCGGCGACGCGGACTGAATGTTCTGCAGGACCGTCCGCTCGGGGTCGAGCGTCTCGTGCTCCTGGGCGTAGTAGCCGATCTTCAGGCCGTGGCCGGGCTCGACCTGTCCGGTGTCGGGTTCCTCGACCCCGGCCATGATCCGCAGCAGGGTCGTCTTGCCCGCGCCGTTGAGGCCGAGGATGACAACCCGCGCGCCGCGGTCGACGGCCAGGTCGACGTCGGTGAAGACCTCGAGGCTGCCGTACGACTTGGACAGGCCGGTGGCCATCAACGGCGTCTTGCCGCAGGGCGCCGGCTCCGGGAAGCGGATCTTGGCGACCTTGTCGGCCTTGCGCGTGCCCTCCAAGTTGGCTACGAGGGCGTCCGCGCGCTTGAGCATGTTCTGCGCCGCGACGGCCTTGGTCGCCTTGGCCCGCATCTTGTTGGCCTGCGCCGTGAGTTCGGCCGCCTTCTTCTCGGCGTTGGCGCGCTCGCGGTGCCGGCGGCGCTCGTCCGTCTCGCGCTGCTGGAGATACGCCTTCCAGCCGACGTTGTACTGGTCGAGCTCACACCGGTTGGCGTCGAGGTGGAACACCTTGTTGACGCACTGCTCGACGAGCGCGACGTCGTGACTGATCACGATCAGACCGCCGGGGAAGGTCTTGAGGTAGTCGCGCAGCCACACGACCGAGTCGACGTCGAGGTGGTTGGTCGGCTCGTCGAGCAGCAAGGTCTGGGCGCCGCTGAACAGGATGCGCGCGAGTTCGACGCGGCGGCGCTGACCGCCGGAGAGGGTGTGGAGGGGCTGCCCCAGGACGCGGTCGGGCAGCCCGAGGCTGGCAGCGAAGGAGGCGGCCTCGGACTCGGCCGCGTAACCGCCCTTGGCGACGAACTCCGCCTCGAGCCGGCTGTACCGGCGCATGGCCCGCTCGTGCGTCTCCGGGTCGGCGCTGGCCATCTGGCCCTCGGTCTCGCGCATCTTGGTGACGATCTCGTCGAGGCCGCGCGCAGACAGGATCCGGTTCCGGGCCAAGACCTCCAGGTCACCGGTGCGCGGGTCCTGCGGGAGGTACCCGACGTCGCCCGAGCGCGTGACCGAACCGGCGGCGGCCTGGCCCTCGCCGGCCAGCACCTTGGTCAAAGTCGTCTTGCCGGCGCCGTTGCGGCCGACCAGACCAATCCGGTCCCCGGCCGCGACACGAAATGAAGCAGCAGCGAGCAGGAGCCGCGCCCCCACCCGCAGCTCAAGACCGGTCGCGGTGATCATGCCTTGAGTCATTCTAAGGTGGGCCTGCCCGCATCCGATCCAGTCCCGGGACCGGAAGGCACCGCATGCTCGGAATCGACCCCAATCCCGATCTGTTCGGACCGGCGTTCATCGTCGGACTGGCCAACGCCGGGATCTTCAGCGTGCTGGCGATCGCCCTGGTCCTGACGTACCGGATCAGTCGCACGATCGGGTTCGTCCACTACGGCATCGCGGTGGTCGGGGCGTACGGCTACTACCACTTCACCGTGGAGTACACGATGCCCGGCTGGGTCGCCCTGGTCGTGATCATCGGGATCGGCGCCGTCATCGGCGCGGTCTACGGCCTGGTGATGATGGACCCGCGGATCGCGTTCCTTCCGCCGCTCACGTTGTCGACGGTCTCCATCGCGATGATGCTGATCATCAGCGCGGTCGCGACGATGAATTTCCCGGTCGCCCCGGACGTCGCGGTCAGCGCCAGCCCGTTCGGTGAGAGCAGCTTCCGCATCTGGTCGTTCAACGTCACCGCACACCGGTTCGCTTGCCTGCTGATCAGCGTGATCCTGGTGGTGCTGGTGTCGTTGTACCTCAACCACACGCGAGCCGGCGTCAACGTGCGTGCGATCTCTGACGACGTCGAGGCCGCGCGGTGGTCGGGCATCCAGCTGTACCGGATCGGCGTCGGGTCCTACGCCGCGGCGGGCGGGATGGCCGCGCTGGCTGGCGCTTTGTTGGCACCGCTCGCGGGCACCGACCTGTCCGCGATCCTGCTGGTGTTCTTCCGCGCACTGACGGTTGCGGTGGTCGGTGCTTTCGGGAGCCCGTCGCTGGCCCTGTTCGGGGCGGTCGTGCTCAGCACCGTCGACAGCTTCGCGTCGACCTCGGCGCTCGGAAACATCTCCCCCGCCACCCGCGAGGGAATGATCTTCGTCGCGATGGTCACGACGGCCGTGCTCGTCGCCGCGTGGCGCAACCGCAACTCCCCACGGACATCGTTGGCGATGCGGACATGAGCGACGACTACGCCGACAACCCCTACAGCCGTTCCCGGCCGCTGCTCTCGCTGCTGCGTCAACCGCTCAATCTGATCGGCGCGGTTCTCGCCGTCGTCTGGATCTTCTTCGCGCCCGACTACCGCGTCTTCACCGTCACCACCGGCCTGATCATCGGTGTGCTCGCGTTGGGCGTGATGGTGATGGTCGGGTGGGCGCGCGAGATCAACCTCGCGGCCGCCGGTGTGTACGCGACGTCGCTGTACCTCGGGTCCTGGGTGTACCGGCCCGGGCCGAATGGGTGGGGTCATCCCCTGCTCGTCGCGATCGGAGTTTCGATCGTCATCGGCATCCTCATGATGCTCGCGGTCGCCGCATTCAGCGTGCGGCTGTCCGGCGTCTACGTCATGGTCTTCACGCTCGGCGTGCAGATCCTCGTCGAGCGCATCGTCTACACGCAGTACCGGCTGACCGGCGGCGACCAGGGCCTGGTCACCCCGAGCCCGAAGATCTTCGGCTACGAGGTTTCCAGCCACGACGACCGCGCGTTCTACCTGTTCGTCCTCACCGTCGTCGCGCTCGTGCTGGCCTTTCTGCAACGGCTACGGCTGTCCCCCTACGGCCGGGCGATGATGCTCGTCGGTGCCGATCAGCAGGCCGCAGTCGCGGTCGGAGTGCAGCCGCTGAAGATCAAGGCCCTGGCGTTCGCGGTGTGCGGAGGGCTCGGCGGCCTCGCCGGCATCCTCGCCGCGACGTTGTACGGGTCAACACCGGGGACGGTGAACTACACGGCGACCACGTCCCTCTTGTGGCTGTCGATCGCGATCCTCGGCGGGTTCGACTCGATGGTCGGCGTGGTCGCCGTCGCGGTCGCGTTCCAGTACATCCCGTTCCAGCTCGAGAAGCTCCACGTCAACTACCAACTGCTGGCGGGCATTTCGCTGATGCTCGGCGTGCTCTGCGGATCCCGCGGCCTCGGCGGGCGGTTGCAGGACCTGTACCGGCGTGTGCGCTTCGGGCCGGCAGCGCAGCGCCGCTCGCGCCGCCCCTCGTCGTTCACCGCCGCGGCCGAGGTCCTCGCGCGGTCCGACGGCCTGCGCGAACTCCGGGAGGTCGGGCCGTCCGATTCCGTCCGGCAGCAAGCACTGGAGACCCTCGAGGGTTGGTTCCCGCCGCGCCGCACGGAGCCGATCGCCTTGGCTGCCGAGGACATCCATCTGGCCTTTGGTGGCGTGCGGGCCCTGCGCGGCGCCTCGATCGAGGTGCCGACCGGTTCCTTCACGGGACTGATCGGCCCGAACGGCGCGGGCAAAACGACCTTGTTCGACGTGGTCTCCGGGCTGACCAAACCCGACCGGGGGACGGTCCGCATCTTCGGGGCCGACGTCACGCGCGTGCAGCCGTGGGACCGGGCCGCCCTCGGCATGACGCGAACCTTCCAGACCACGCGGATCGTCAAGGAGCTCTCGGTCGCGGACAACCTGCTCACCGGCGCCGGCCTGCGGATCTCGGGGAATCTCCCCCAGTTCCTCGCCGGCCTGCCACCGCAGTGGCAGCAGGTTCGCGAGGCCGAGGAGGCCGCGTGGGCGATCGCGTCGTTGCTCGACATCGAGCGGTACTGGGACGAGCGGGTCGGTGAGCTCGAGTTCTCGGCGCGCCGGCGAACGGAGCTCGGGCGCGCGCTCCTGTCCGGTCCGCAGGTGCTGTTGCTCGACGAGCCCACCTCTGGTCTCGACCCGGCCTCCTCCGGTGCGCTGATCGGCCTGGTCCGGCGGTTGCAGGCGGATCTCGGCCTGACCGTCCTGCTCGTCGAGCACTACGTGAAGGCGGTGCTCGACGGGTGCGACCTCGTCTACGTCCTCGCGGAGGGTCAGATCCTCGCGCACGGCGAACCGGGTCCGGTCGCGGCCGACGCGCAGGTGCAGGAGCGTTACCTCGGCGCCGGACGGGGCGCCGCGACGGTGCCGTGGCGCGAGCGGATGACGGCAACGCGGGAGATGGTCGGCCGTGGCTGAACCTCGCCTGCAGTTGTCCGGCCTGCGCGCCGGCTACGACGGAGTACCGGTCGTGTTCGACGTCGACCTGTCGGTGGCGGCGGGGGAAATCCTGATCCTCGTCGGCGGCAACGGTGCCGGGAAGTCGACGCTGCTGCAGTCGGTGATGGGCACGGTGTCGGTCCTCGCGGGCGACATTCGGTACGAGGGCAGGCGCATCAACCGGTGGGCGGTGGCCCGGCGGACCCGGGCCGGAATCAGCTACTCCCCCGAGGGCCGTCGGGTGTTCTCCACTCTGACGGTGCGTCACAACCTTGACGCGGGTGCCTCGCACGTACCCACCCGCCGGCTGCGTGAGCGCCGCGAGGAGGTGTTCTCCTACTTCCCGATCCTCGCCGACCGGTCCGCTCAGCCGGCCGGCACGCTGTCCGGCGGCGAACAGCAGATGCTCGCGATCGGTCGCGCGTTGATGGCCAACCCGGACCTCATCCTCGTCGAGGAGCCGTCGCAGGGCCTCGCCCCGGTGGTCGTCGACCGGGTCTACGAGACCCTCCAGCGGATCTGCCTCGATCGCGGCACATCGGTCGTCATCGCCGAGCAGTTCCAGCAGCTCCGGGAGTACGACTGCGACCGGGTCGTCGTCATCGACAAGGGCGTCGTGCGCCCGTACGTTCCGGTCTCCACCTGACGGTGTGTCAACCCGTCTTCCAGCCCGCGGGCCCTCCCGGGGCGGGGTCGTAGCGGCAGCCCGTCCCGGTCCGGATCGACGCGGCCAGATGCAGTCCGGCCTGCGGCGCCACCTCACCGATCCGGTCGATGGCCCGGCGAATGCTCCGGGTGACGTTCAGGCGGGCGCGCTCGGCGGTATCGGGGTCTCGGCGAATACGGCCACCGATGCCGGTGGCCCGTTTCAGTTCGTGGGCGAGAGCGGCCCGCTCGGCCGCGAGCTTGGCCGAGGCGGCCGCGTCTCCCGTTCGTTCCGCGGCCTCAAGCCTCTCGTCGATCTGGGCCAGCCGGTCCCGGTAGGCGGTCCGGGCCGCGGCGTCGATCATCGGGGTGGCGCTGTCCGCCGCAACCGGCTCGCCGCCCGCCTCGAGAACGACCGCCGGGATCTCGTGCCGAGGGTTGGCCAGCAGCGCACCGAGGTGGTCCAGCCCCCGGCTATGGGCGAGCCGTACGTCCTCAGGCCCGGCCACGAGTCGCCAACCGTCCTGCTCACGCAGCAGGGACCACGTCTCCCGTCCTCCGGGGGCGGCCAGGAGGTCCACCAGCCCCAGAGTTTCCGCCGTCTCCCTGGCGTCCCGGTCGTCGGCGTCGGCCTCCGCGTTACGCCCCAGCGCCCGCGACGCCTCTGCGCGCAGTCGCCGCGCCCGGGCGGCCAGAGGAAGCGCACCCACCGCATCGAGGTCGACGAGAGCGCGGTCGGCATGGGCGAGAGCAGCGGCCGGCTGCCCGAGCGCCAGCGCGAGAGCACCGCGGGCCGCGTAGGTCGAGCCGCCGAACAGGAGGGTGTAGGTCGCGAAGTCGGCTCCGCTGGTGTCCAGCTGACCGAGCAACCAGGTGCGGTCGTCGTTCCGTCCGACGTCGGCTGCCACCATCGCCGCCTCGTAGAGCGCGATCAACCACATCGGTCCCCGGCCGCTACGCAGCGACGCGACCGCCCGGGCCAGTTCAACACGCGCCTCTCGCTCCCGCCCGGCTTCGAGCAGCATGCGCGCCAGGAGGGCGTCGTGATGCTGTCCCGGTAACCGGACCACTAGACCCGCCATCAGCTCGATTTGCTCAGGGGTCCAGCGACGCTCGCCGCGGTGCCGGGCAACGGTTCCGCGTACGGCGAGCAGCACCTGGTGGAGATCGCCGCGGTCGCTTTCCGCGGCCGCAGCCTCCGCCTCGTCCGCCGCTCGTTCCGCCTCGTCGAAGCGGCCGCGGACCGCGAAGACCGTGGTGCGGCGGGAGGCCGCGAACAATCGGCAGTCGGCGTCTCCGGGCGGAGCGAGCGCGACGTACGTGGCCAGCTCGATCTCGGCGTCACCCAGGCGCCCCAGCCCGAGCAACGCGTCGACCCGCGCCATCCGCGCTTCGACCTCAACCGCCGCCAGGCGTGCGGCCCGCGCGACCGCCACCGCGCGGTCAGCCGCTGCGAGCCGCTCTCGCGCGGCAGTGGGCTCCCACAGGGCGTGGACTCCCGCCAGTTCTGCTTCGACCGAGGCCGGCGGGTCCGCCGCCGCCGCGGCCTCAGCTCGCGCCGTGTCCAGCAGCGTGCGGCGGCGAGCCAGGGTCGTCGGGTCGCTGCGGAGTTCCAGCGCGAGGCGCGCAGCCACGCGAGCACGCCTGGCCTTCTCGTCGACGGGGAGTGCGTCCAGCACGTCCTCGAGGGAGCGGACCAGGTCGAGGTCGACGCTGAGGAACTCGGCCCGGCCGGGCCGCGCGCAGAGGGAATCAGCGCGCCTTACGGCGTCGACCTCGCTCACTCGGCCAGTATCGAGGCGCGGGCGGCAGGCGGAACACCTCTCCGCACACGGTGGAACGAATCGTTCCAGGGCGTGTCACGCCTTCCGGGTATGACGACTCAGCACATCGCCGCCGACTTTCTCGCCACCTGCCTGCAACCCGTCCGGCCGGGCGCGATCGACCGCTTCAGTACCGAGCTGAAGGTGCGCGCGATCTACGCCGCCGCGGCCGAGGCCATCCCCGACGGGCACTTCACGCCGCTGTGGCGGGTCGTCGAGGGCAACCGTGCTGTCTTCGGCGGGACCGTCCACGGCACCCACGACGGCAGTTTTCGCGACGTCCCGCCGACCGGTCGGCCCGTGGAGTTCCTCGCGGTCGTGATGATCGAGTGCGCCGACGACACGATCGTCGACCTCTCGGTCGTGACCGACTCCCTCGCCATGGCCGAGCAGATCGGACTGTTGGCGCCCCTCGGCCCGAAGGCGTGCGAACCTTTCAAGCAGCTCGCGCCAACCCCCGCCTGATCAGCCGGCGCGCCCGATTTGGTCGAGCCGGTCGCCGAGTGCGGCGAATCCCGCCGCCATCATCGCGAAACCTTCGCGCATCTCGCTGCGGACCTCGGCAAACCCCGCCCGAACCTCGGAGTCCAGCGAACGCACCCGCGCCAGCGTTTCGCTCTGGGTCTTCTGCAGGGCCTGGATCAAGGACTTGTGGACCCGAAGCTCGATCTGGAGATCGGACACCTCGCGGTCGGTACCGGCAGCAAGTTCGCGCACGGACGCAGACTCGGCGGCGACCTCGTCGACACGCGCTTCCAGCGCGGACACGCGGGATTCGAGGTCTTGGGGATCGGTCATGCAGCGATGCTAGGTATCCGCGAGTCGACGCGCCATGACCCGGTCGCGGCTGTGGACATCCCGATCAGCCGGGGTCGGTGAGGTAGATCGTCACCGCCCGGAACTGGGCGGGTGTGGCGCGGAGAACGTCCAGGCGCGGGTCGGGGACGGTGAGGAAGCGGGGCTCGACCAGCAGGCCGCGTAGGCGCTCCAGGCCGCGGTCGGCGAGCACGCGGTCGACGGCTTTCCGCTCCCCTCCGAGGACCAGCGCGTCGAGGTCGGCCGCCACCGGCAGCAGTATCCGGGCCGCGGTTTCGGCGGCCGCGTCGAGCGCCTGATCAGCCTGGTTGGCGCGCCTGCGTGCGAAACGCTGCTGCGACCAGCCGCCGGCGGCGGTGCGACCCTGAACATGGCGCGAGCCGACCTTGGAGTCGACCAGCGACACGCCGTCGAAGACTCCCGCGGCGAAGCCGCCCAGCCGGACCAGCAATACCCCGACCCGGCGGTGCCCGTTCACGTGCTCCGTCAGTGCCTCGACGGGTTCCCCGGACGGGGCCCACGAGGGCCGAAAGGGCACGACACATTCGGCGACGGTCCCGTTGCCGCCGAACACCCGAATGCCCTCGGCCGTGACCTGAGCCTTCGTCAGACCGTCGTTGCGATCGGCGAAGTTGGCGAACCAGCGCGGGATGCGGTCCGCCTTCACCTCGACGGATCGCACGCGGCCGACTCCCTTACTCGTTCGACTCCCGCTGGCGCCGTTCCAGCGCACGGACCGCGAGTTCGGACCGACGACTGACGCCGACCTTGCGGAAGATCGTATGCAAGTGCGCCTTCACGGTGCCGGTGGTGATGAACAGCCGCTCGCCGATCTGTGCATTGCTCAGCCCCTGGGCGACGAGAGCGACAACGTTCGACTCCGCGGGAGTCAAGGCGTCCCACCCGAGCGAGGGCCGTTTGCGTTCCCCGCGAGCACGCGCGGCGTACGCGATGGCGTTCTCGAACCCGAGTTCAGCGCCCTCCGCTGTGGCCGCTGCGTGCGCCTCCGGACCCAGTGCGCTCGCGATGGCCGCGGTGTCCGCGTCGAAGCACGGGGCGTCCAGGGGCGGGCGGCGATAGCCAGTCTCGGCCCGGAGGACGTCGGCGGCCGCGTAGAGCCGCGCCGCCTCGGCCCAGCTCTCCCCCACGACCGCGAGGGACGCCAGGCACTCCAGGGTCTCGGCCGCACGGGAGCGATAGCCGTGGCGTAGGCAGAGAACAAGTGCACGGTGGTGGGCGTCTTCGGCCGCGGCTGTCGAGCCCTCAGCGCGACACACACGGCCGGCGGCGTTGGCCGCGTGCATCGCCCCCCAAGGCGCACCCAGTCCAGCGGCGAGCTTGCCCTCGTCGTCCGCCGCCTCCCGCGCTCGGACGACATCGCCGTTCTCGAGGGCGAGGCGGGCTTGCAGTGTTCCCAACTCGATGACCGCCACGTCGAACCCGAGACTTCGCAGAACTGGCTCGATCGCGGCGATCTCAGCCGCCGCCCCGGTCAGGTCTCCTCGGCCCAGCAGAGCGCGGACTCGGCGGAGCCGCATCATCTCGGCACGGCCCAGCGCGGACCGGTCCTGCCACGCGACGGTCGCCGTAACGAGCCGCTCGGCCGCGACGTCGTCGCCGAGGTCGGTGTAGGCGTCGGCGAGCGGCAGTGCGTTGAAGAACTGAACCTGCGAGTCGCCGAAGACCAGAGCTCGTTCCGCGGCCGGGACACCGATGGCGACGGCGTCCGCCAATCGGCCGGTGCGCACCGCGACGAGGCCACTGCACGCGGCGTGCCACAGGTCCCAGTACGGCGATCCGGTGGCATCGGCCTCCGCACGCAGCCGCACGAGTTCCTCCACCGCGAGCGCGAAATCATCGACGCCGAATGCGGCCCCGAAGGCCCGGTAGACGGTGGAGATCATCGCCCCATACCGGTCACCCGCGCTCTGGGCGAGCTCGCGCACGGCGGGCAATTCGTCGACGGCGTTCTGCGGCGCCACCCAGGTGTTGATGAACCCGATCATCGCCAGCGCCCGGGCCTGGATCCCGGGAACCCCACTCGCGGCAGCCGACTCCATCGCGCGCGTGGTCTCGGCGAGGCCGTAGTTGTTTGCGAGATCCATCCCGAAGCCGGCCAGCTCGCCCGCTCCCCACAGCGCCCGGGCGCGCCCGGCCCCAGGCACGTCGGGCGTGGCCGCAAGCAGGCGCCGGAGGAAAGTTAGCGATTCTCCATAAGCCGAGCGCAACTGCCAGAACATCACCATGTCGGCCGCGATCGCCAGGGCGGCCTCGTGGTCGCCCGCCGTGACGGCGTGCTCGATCGCCGCCAGGATGTTCGCCCGCGCCACCTCGAGCCGGTCGAGCGTCTCGGTCTGCGGCGCTACGTCGAGTTCGGCTGCCGCCACCGACGCCATGGTGGCGTAATGCGCACGGTGCGCCGTGCGCGTCGACTCTTCCTCACCGGCGTCCCGTAGGCGCTCCGCGCCGAAGTCGGCCAGCGTCACCAACATCCGATAGTGCTCGCCGTCGAAGCTCACCATCGAGCGATCGACCAGGTCCGCCAGCAACATCAGGCATTCCCACCGGGTCAGTGGATCGGCGGCCCCCACAGATTCGACGTCGTCGAGGGTGAACCGCCCGACGAAGACCGAGAGCCGGCGGAACAGGATCTGCTGAGGCTCCGTCAGCAGATCGTGACTCCAGGCGATCGAGGTCGCGAGCGTCTCGTGGTGCGGTACCGCGCCGCGCCCGCCCGCCACCAGGAGCGCGAAGTGGCTGGTGAGCCCGTCCAGAATGCGCTGCGGGGTGAGCGCCCGCACCCGGGCGGCCGCGAGCTCGATCGCCAGGGGCAGACCGTCGAGCCGAGCGCACAACGCCGCGACGACCGCCGCGTTGTCGGCTCCCACCGTGAAGCCGGGTCGCGCTTCCGCCGCTCGTTCCGCGAACAGGCGAACCGCTTCTGTGCTGACGACGGCATCGAGGTCGAGCTGCGCATCGGCCGGAACCGACATGGGCGGGGCCTGCCAGACGATCTCGCCGGTCACGGCCAGCGGCTCACGACTGGTAGCCAGCACCGACAGCTGCGGACACGCTGTGAGCAGGGAGGTCACCAGCCCGGCGACGGGGGCGCGCAGGTGCTCGCAGTTGTCCAGCACCAGCAGGCGGCGTCCGTCTCCGAGGAAGCTGGCGATCCGCGCCGTCGGGTCCTCGTGGGTGCCCTCCAGCCCGAGCGCGGTCATCACCGCGCGAGCGACCAGCAGGGGGTCCGTGATGGTCACCACCTCGACCCACCACACACCGTCGGGGTAGTCCTTCACCGCGTCGCCGGCGCCCTCCAGGGCCAACCGGGTCTTGCCCGTCCCCCCGGCACCCGTGACGGTCACCAGCCGGTGGCTACTCATCAGGCGTGCGAGCTCCGTCAGCTCGGCGTCGCGACCGACGAAGCTCGTCAATGCTGTCGGCAGAGCCGTGGACCACGCGTCCGTGGACGCGAGCGGCGGGAACTGCCCGGGCAACCCGGGATGGCTCAGCTGGAAGACCCGCTCCGGTGACCGCATCCCCTTCAGCCGGTGGGTACCCAACGGCAGCAGGCCCGCCTCGGCCGGCAGGGCGTCGACAAGGAGATCGGCCGTCGTCGTCGAAACCAGCACCTGACCGCCGTGCCCGAGTGACCGGAGCCGCGCACATCGGATGATGCTCGGCCCGACGTAGTACGTTTGTTCGCGCAGGTGGGCCTCGCCGGTGTGCAGCGCCATGCGCACCGAGATCTCGGCCCCGCCCGGCCAGGTCTCCGCGGTGAGCGCGGACTGAGCCTCCAGCGCCGCCGCCACCGCAAGCGACGCCAGTGGGAACGCCGCGACCATGCTGTCGCCCTCGCCCTGCTCGATCGGTCGGACACCGCCGTGTCGAGCGACCGCTGCGTCGAGGATCTCGTAGTGGCGGGCCACCGCTGTGGCCATCGCGCCCGGGGAGGCCTCCCACCGGGGCGTCGAGCCTTCGATGTCGGTGAGCAGGAACGTGACGGTCCCGCTCGGCGGCGGCGCCGGAAGATCGCGCAACGGCAGCGCGTGCAACCGCTCGCTGCGTTCGCGGAACTCCGACAGCTGGGTCACAGTCGCCTCGCTCATGACAGGCATGGTTGCGGGCCGTGGATGGGGACTACATCTAACCAAGGACATAGACAGCTGAGCGCGCGCCGAATCGGCGCGCGCTCAGGCGGGGACCCGGCGGAGGCTAGACGTTGAAGCCGAGCGCCCGGAGCTGGTCGCGGCCGTCGTCGGTGATCTTGTCCGGGCCCCACGGGGGCATCCAGACCCAGTTGATCCGGAAGTCGTTGACGAGGCCTTCGAGGGCCTGGCGGGTCTGGTCCTCGATGACGTCGGTCAGCGGGCAGGCCGCGGACGTCAGCGTCATGTCGATGGTCGCGATGTTCGCGTCATCCACGGAGACTCCGTAGACCAGGCCGAGGTCGACCACGTTGATCCCGAGTTCGGGGTCGACGACGTCGCGCAGGGCCTCGGTGAGGTCTTCCTCGGTCGGTGCGCTGGTGGTCATGCGTTGGCTCCGTTCGCAAGTGCTTGGGCAGTGGCGTCTTTCCAGGCCATCCAGGAAAGGAGCGCGCACTTGATGCGGGCTGGGTACTTGGACACACCGGCGAAGGCGACCGCGTCCTCGAGGACGTCCTCGTCCGGAGTCGCCTGGCCCTTGGACTGCATCAGGGCCAGGAATTCCTCGTGCACGGCCATGGCCTCGTCGAGGTCCTTGCCGATGAGAAGTTCGGTGAGCACGGAGGCCGACGCCTGGCTGATCGAGCACCCCAGGCTGTCGTAGGAGACGTCGGCGACCTTGCCGTCGACGTAGTGCACGCGCAGGGTCACCTCGTCGCCGCAGGTCGGGTTGACGTGGTGTACCTCGGCCTCGAACGGGTCCCGCAGGCCCTTGTGCCGGGGGTTGCGGTAGTGGTCGAGGATGATCTCCTGGTAGAGCGCTTCGACGTCGCTCATGCCGTCATGCCCCCCTCGAGAAGAACGCCTTCACTGCGTCCAACCCCTCGATGAGCGCGTCAATTTCCGCAGGGCTCGTGTACAGGTAGAACGAGGCCCGGTTCGAGGCGGTGACGCCGAACCGTGCGTGCACCGGACGGGCGCAGTGGTGACCGCCACGCACCGCGATGCCGTGGGAGTCAAGCACCTGGCCGACGTCGTGCGGGTGTAGGTCGCCGAGCTCGAAGCTGATCGCCCCGCCGCGGTCGACGTTGTCGGTCGGGCCGAGAATGCGGACGCCGTCGACGGTCTGCAGCCGCTCCAGGGCGTAGCCGGTGATCGCGTGCTCGTGGGCGCGGACCGCGTCCATCCCGATCGCCGACAGGTAGTCGATCGCCGCGCCGAGCCCGACCGCCTGCACGATCGGCGGGGTGCCGGCCTCGAAGCGGTGCGGCGCCTGCGCGTAGGTCGAGCCCTCCATGCGGACGATCTCGATCATCTCGCCGCCACCGAGGAACGGCGGGAGCTGGTTGAGCAGCTCCGGCTTCGCGACCAGCACTCCGATGCCGGTCGGGCCGCAGAGCTTGTGTCCGGTGAACGCGACGAAGTCGGCGCCGAGCTCGGTCACGTCGACGGGCATCTGCGGGACGGCCTGCGAGGCGTCGACGACCACGAGCGCGCCGACCTCGTGGGCCCGGCGGGTGATCTCGGCGACGGGGTTGATCGTGCCGAGTGCGTTCGACACCCACGTGAGCGCGACGACCTTCGTCCGCTCGGTGATCAGGTTGTCGAGGTTGCTGAGGTCGAGCCGGCCCTCGTCCGTGATGCCGAACCACTTCAGCGTCGCGCCGGTCCGCTCGCACGCGAGCTGCCACGGGACGATGTTGGAGTGGTGCTCCATCTCGGTGATGACGACCTCGTCACCGGGGCCGAACCCGTAGGGCTGCCCGGCGTTCGCGAGGACGTTGGCGACGAGGTTGAGCGCCTCTGATGCGTTCTTCGTGAAGATCACGCCGTCGCGGCTCGGCGCATTCACGAACGCCGCGACCTTGTCGCGCGCGCCCTCGTACGCCACCGTCGACTCCTCGCCCAGCTGATGCGCCGCCCGCGCCACGTTCGCGTTGTGGTGCGCGTAGTGGTCGGAGATCGTGTCGATCACCGACTGCGGCTTCTGCGAGGTGTTCGCCGAGTCGAGGTAGACCAGCGGGTGGTCCCCCGCCAGCCGGCGCTCGAGGATCGGGAAGTCGGCCCGGATCTTGTCCAGGTCGAGCAGCCCGTCGAGCTGAGTCATGTTCAGGCCCCGGCCTTCGCCAAGAACCGCTCGTAACCCTCCGCCTCGAGCTGCTCCGCGAGCTCCGGACCGCCCTCTTCGACGAACCGGCCGCCGACGAAGACGTGCACGAAGTCCGGCGCGATGTAGCGGAGGATCCGGGTGTAGTGCGTGATGAGCAGGACGCCCTTGTCGCCGCTGGACCGGAAGCGGTTGACGCCTTCCGAGACGACCTTGAGCGCGTCGATGTCGAGCCCGGAGTCGGTCTCGTCGAGGATCGCGACCTTGGGCTTGAGCAGCTCCAGCTGCAGCACCTCGTGACGCTTCTTCTCACCACCGGAGAAGCCCTCGTTGACGGAACGCTCGGAGAAGGCCGGGTCCATGGAGAGCGCGTCCATCGCGGACTTCACTTCCTTGACCCAGGTGCGCAGCTTCGGCGCCTCGCCGTCGACCGCGGTCTTGGCGGTGCGGAGGAAGTTGGAGACGCTGACGCCGGGAACCTCGACCGGGTACTGCATCGCGAGGAACAGGCCGGCGCGGGCGCGCTCGTCGACGCTCATCGCGAGCACGTCCTGGCCGTCGAGGGTGATGCTGCCGCCGGTCACCTGGTACTTGGGGTGTCCCGCGATCGTGTAGGCCAGCGTCGACTTGCCCGAGCCGTTCGGCCCCATCACCGCGTGGGTCTCGCCCGGCTTGATCGTCAGGGTGACCCCCTTGAGGATCGGCTTGACGCCTTCGCCGGTGTCGACCTGGACGTGCAGGTCCTGAATCTCCAACGTGCTCATGACTACGAAACTCTTCTCTGATGGGCTGTCAGTTGAGGGTCTTGGCGAGTTCGGCGTCGATCTTCTGCAGCAGACGGGTCTGCACGATCGGAACGCCGATCCGGCCGATGATCTCGCCGAAGAAGCCGCGCACGACCATGCGGCGGGCTTCGTCCTCGGGGAGACCGCGCGACTGCAGGTAGAACAGCTGCTCGTCGTCGAAGCGGCCGGTGGCGCTGGCGTGACCGGCGCCGGCGACCTCGCCGGTGAAGATCTCCAGGTTCGGGACGGAGTCCGCAGAGGCCCCGTCCGTCAGCAGGAGATTGCGGTTGAGCTCGTAGGTGTCCGTACCGGTGGCCTCGGCGCCGATGATGACGTCGCCGATCCAGACGGTGTGGGCCTTCTCGCCCTGCAGCGCGCCCTTGTAGGCGACGTTGCTCTTGCAGTTCGGCACGGTGTGGTCGATCCGCAGCCGGTGCTCGAGGTGCTGACCGGAGTCGGCGAAGTACAGGCCGAGCAGTTCGGCGTCGCCACCCTGGGCGGTGTAGTGCACCTGCGGGTACAGACGCACGACGTCGCCGCCGAACGTAACCGCGATCGCCTTCACCTTGGCGTCCTTGCCGAGCACGATGCGCTGATGCGCGAGGTGCACGGCGTCGTCGGCCCAGTCCTGGAGGCTGACCAGCGTCAGGTTCGCCTGGTCGCCGACGAGCACCTCGACGGTGCCCGCGTAGGTGGCCGAACCCTGGTGGTCGAGCACGACGGTCGCGTGGGCGAAGGGCTTCACGTCGATGACGATGTGGCCGTAGGCCGCACCCTCGGCACCTTCACCGCGCAGGGTCAGAACCGTCGGAGCCGGTTCCAATTCCTGAGGGATCGTCACGACGGTGGCCTGCTGGACGGCGACGAACGCCGCCTCCGCCACGCGGTCGGTGGGGGCGCCCGCCTTACCGACGCGCGAGTCCTCCTTGCCGACCGTCTCGACCTGAACGCCCTCGGGCGCGTCGACCGAGACCACGAGCTTGCCGTCCGCCTTGGCGGTGCCGTCGTGAAGGCCCCGTAGTCGGCGCATGGGGGTGAAGCGCCACTCCTCCTCGCGGCCCGTAGGGACCGGGTGATTGAGCTCGGAGTGCGCGATTTGAGCGGTGGTCACTAACCCACAGCCCCTTCCATCTGGAGCTCGATCAACCGGTTGAGCTCAAGGGCGTACTCCATGGGCAGTTCGCGCGCGATGGGCTCGACGAACCCGCGCACGATCATCGCCATGGCCTCGTCCTCGGCCATGCCGCGGCTCATGAGGTAGAACAGCTGGTCCTCGGAGACCTTGGAGACCGTCGCCTCGTGGCCGAGGGCCACGTCGTCCTCGCGGACGTCGACGTACGGGTAGGTGTCCGAGCGGCTGATCGTGTCGACGAGCAGCGCGTCACAGCGCACCGTGGACTTGCTGTGGTGCGCGCCCTCCTGGACCTTCACGAGGCCGCGGTAGGACGTGCGGCCACCGCCGCGCGCGACGGACTTCGAGATGATCGAGGACGACGTGTACGGCGCGGCGTGGACCATCTTGGCGCCGGCGTCCTGGTGCTGGCCCTCGCCCGCGAACGCGATCGAGAGGACCTCGCCCTTGGCGTGCGCCCCGGTCATGACGACGCCCGGGTACTTCATGGTGACCTTGGACCCGATGTTGCCGTCGATCCACTCCATGGTCGCGCCCTCGTGCGCCATCGCGCGCTTGGTGACCAGGTTGTAGACGTTGTTCGACCAGTTCTGGATGGTCGTGTAGCGGCAGCGGCCGCCCTTCTTCACGATGATCTCGACGACCGCGGAGTGCAGCGAGTCGGACGAGTAGATCGGCGCGGTGCAGCCTTCGACGTAGTGCACGTAGGCGTCCTCGTCGACGATGATCAGCGTCCGCTCAAACTGGCCCATGTTCTCGGTGTTGATGCGGAAGTAGGCCTGCAGCGGGATCTCGACGTGCACGCCCTTCGGCACGTAGATGAACGAGCCACCGGACCAGACGGCGGCGTTCAGCGCGGAGAACTTGTTGTCGCCGGCCGGGATGACCTTGCCGAAGTACTCCTGGAAGATCTCCGGGTGCTTCTTCAGACCGGTGTCGGTGTCGAGGAAGATGACGCCCTGCTCCTCGAGGTCCTCACGGATCTGGTGGTACACGACCTCGGACTCGTACTGCGCGGCGACGCCGGCGACGAGGCGCTGCTTCTCCGCCTCCGGGATGCCCAGGCGGTCGTAGGTGTTCTTGATGTCCTCGGGCAGTTCCTCCCAGGACGTCGCCTGCTTCTCCGTCGACCGGACGAAGTACTTGATGTTGTCGAAGTGGATGCCCGACAGGTCGGAGCCCCACGTCGGCATCGGCTTCTTGTAGAAGAGCTTCAGACCCTTGAGGCGCTGCTCCAACATCCACTCGGGCTCGTTCTTCAAGCCGGAGATGTTGCGGACGACCTCTTCGGACAGCCCGCGCCGAGCGGTGGCGCCGACGTCGTTGGCGTCCGACCAACCGAAGTCGTATCGGCCAATGCCTTCGAGAGCGTCGGTGGTGCTGGTCATGACGCGGTCCTTCCAGAGGGAACGTAGGTCGTGCACACGCCGTCGCCGTGGGCGATGGTGGCGAGGCGTTGGACATGCGTGCCGAGCAGACGCGCGAACGCCTGGGTCTCGGCCTCACACAACTGGGGGAACTGCTCGGCGACGTGCGCCACCGGGCAGTGGTGCTGGCAGACCTGCTCGCCGCCGGCCATACCGGGCTTGACGCTGGCGGCGTAGCCGTCCTTGGAGAGCGCGTCGGCAAGGGCGGCGGCGCGATCAGCCGGGTCGGCTTCGGCGACGACGTGGCGGTAGCGCTCTTCGAGCTCCGCGACCCTGCGGGCGGCGAACTGCTCGACGGCGTGCGCTCCGGCCGTCTCCGCGAGGAAGCGCAGGGCACTCGCCGCGAGGTCGTCGTAGGCCTGGACGAAGTGGTGACGGCCGGCGTCGGTGACGACGAAGACCTTCGCCGGGCGGCCGCGCCCGCGCTGGCCGCGCTGCTCGGCCTCCTCGATGAGCCCGTCGGACAGGAGGGCGTCGAGGTGGCGGCGGACGGCGGCCGGGGTCAGCTCCAGCATCTGGGCCAGGTCCGCAGCAGTGGTGCGGCCGTGTTCGAGGATCGCCTTGGCGACACGCTCACGGGTCCCCGCGGTGACGTCTTCCACGCCCAGATCGCGCTCGGCGACCATGGCGGAGTCGTCCCGGAGGGTTTTCACAACACCGATGTTACCTAATTCCGCGGAGCTGCCAAACAAAAGGGGCAAGTTCACCACACATCGGATGACAAGGCAAGCCTTACCTAACCTGGCAGTGTTGATCGATTTGGCCCGGACGGAGGAGCCGCTCGCCCGTCCCTACACTGACCGCCGTGCCGCTGGATCCCGCCATCGAGATCTCCGGCCTGCGGAAGGTCTACGGCGGGCGGGCGGCGGTCGATGGCCTGGACCTCACCGTCCCGCGCGGCGGCGTCACCGCCGTGCTCGGGCCCAACGGCGCCGGCAAAACCACGACGCTGGAGATCTGCACCGGGTTGCGGACGGCCGACACCGGCACCGTCCGGGTACTCGGCCTGGCTCCGCGGGACCCCGCCCTGCCACCGCGGATCGGGATGATGCTGCAGGCCGGCGGCATCTACTCCGGCGCGAAGCCGCTCGAGATGCTCGAGCACGTCGCTTCGCTGCACGCGCATCCGCTGGACCCAGTGGCACTCTTCGATCTGCTTGGTCTGGAGAACGTCCGGCGCACGACGTACCGGCGGATGTCCGGCGGCGAGAAGCAACTGCTCGCGCTCGGCCTCGCGGTCATCGGCCGGCCCGAACTGGCGTTCCTCGATGAGCCGACGGCCGGGCTCGACCCGCACGCGCGCCGGCGGACGTGGGACCTGGTCTCGTCGCTGCGGGCGGCCGGCGTCACCGTCGTGCTCACGACGCATCTGATGGACGAGGCCGAGTCGCTGGCCGACGCGGTGCACATCGTCGACCGCGGCCGCGTCATCGCGTCCGGCACCCCGGCCGAGCTGACCCGCACGAGCCAGGCACTGACGTTCCGCGCGCCGGCCGGGCTGCCGGTCGACGCCCTGAGCAAGGCGCTGCCTGTCGGCACCTCGGCCACCGAGCCGTTGCCCGGCTCATACCTCGTCTCCGGGCCGATGGACCCGACGACGCTGGCGACCGTGACGTCGTGGTGCGCGGACCTGGGCGTCATGCCCGAGGGTCTGTCGGTCGAGAAGCGCAGCCTCGAGGACGTCTTCCTCGAGCTGACGGGACGAAGCCTCGAATGACCCTCGACCTCTCCCCCGCCCCCGGCGCCGCGCCCGTCGGCCGCATGGTGCGTTCCCAGGCGGCCTTCGAGACCAAGCTGATGCTCCGCAACGGCGAGAACCTGCTGCTGACGGTGATCATCCCGACGCTGCTGCTCGTCCTGTTCTCCGCCGTCGACGTGATCGACACCGGCCCGGGCGAGCGGATCGACTTCCTCGCGCCGGGGATCCTCGCCCTGGCGGTGATGTCGACGGCGTTCACCGGTCAGGCGATCGCGACCGGCTTCGAGCGCCGGCACGGGGTGCTGAAGCGGCTCGCGGTTTCGCCCCTGCCGCGCTGGGCGTTGCTGACGGGCAAGACGCTGTCGGTGCTGGTCGTGATCGGTCTGCAGCTCGTCCTGCTGATCGCGACCGCCTTCGCGCTCGGCTGGGACCCCTCCGGTTCGGTCGGCATGGCGGTGCCGCTGTTGCTGGTCGGCACCGCGGCCTTCTCCGGCCTCGGTCTGCTGATGGCCGGCACCCTGCGTGCCGAGGCGACGCTCGCCGCCGCGAACCTCGTCTATCTCGTGCTGTTGATGTGCGGCGGCATCGTCATCCCGCTCGACAAGTTCGGCGGTGCCGAGGACACCCTCGAGCTCACCCCGGCCGCTGCCCTCGCCACGGGACTGCGTGACGTCTTCACCGGCGCCGACGCGACCCCGCTGAAGGCGCTGGTCGTGCTGGCCTGCTGGGCCGCCGTTTCCTTGACCGCGGCAGCGCGCTGGTTCCGCTGGGAGTGACGGTCCGTCAGGACAGCAAGGCCAGCAGCCCGGACCGGTCGGGGCCGGGTAGCCGCGGGGGTGCTGCGGGCTCGGCCGCGAGGATCCGTTCCATGGCCCCCGGCCGGCGCAGGATCTCCATCGGCGTCGTCAAGCAGCAGACGGTCTCCATGAACCAGCGGTAGGCGTCCCCGTCCACCTGCATCGCACCGAGCAACCGCGCGATCGGGTCCGGCAGCGGAGGCGCCGGGTCGCCGACCTGCGCGGCTGCCATCTCGGCGAGCCGGAACCGGTCCGCGTCCAGCTGACCCCGGTAGTACGGCTCGACCTGGTCCCGGGTCGCGGCGGCGAAGGCCAGGGCCAGCTCCTCAGGCTGCTCGAGGTGCTTCGCGATCGTCGCCCGGAGGAGCTGCGCGTGCATCAGGCCGAGGCTGATCCCCTTTCCAGCACAGTGGGATCCGAAGCTTGGAATTCACGTGACTTGAAGTCGCGGC